>Ga0180437_10000032_pt1 | contig 310200 bp, 259 predicted proteins | sample SS_ome_4_FD_132410 | JGI IMG/M metagenome (GOLD analysis project Ga0180437, IMG submission 132410) | Hypersaline lake sediment archaeal communities from the Salton Sea, California, USA - SS_3_D_1 metaG | ecosystem: Environmental > Aquatic > Non-marine Saline and Alkaline > Hypersaline >... | reverse complement strand
GACGGCCGGACCCGGTTACTTCGAGGCCATGGGGATCCCGCTGCTGGCAGGCCGCTACTTCGACGAGACCGACACCGAGGACGCCACACAGGTGATCATCATCGACCGCTGGCTCGCCCAACGATACTTCCCGGATGAGAATCCGGTCGGCAGGCGCATGCTGTTCGGCACCCTGCCCGGGCTTGAAGAAGACGAGGAGGATTACCTCTACACGATCATCGGCGTGGTCGGCAGCGTACGACAGAACGACCTGACGGAGAGCGAGTTCGTCGGCGCTTACTACTTCACCTACAGGCAGAACCCGATCGGGTTCCTCACGCTCGTGGCCCGCACCGAGATGGAGCCGATGAGCCTGACGCCGGCGATCCGTCGCGTCGTCAGCCGCATCGACCCCGACCTGCCGTTCTACTACCCCGAGACGATGGAGCAGCGCATCGCCGATTCCCTGGTCAGGCGGCGCACCCCGATGCTGCTGCTCGCCGGCTTCGCCGCCGTCGCGCTCTTCCTCGCCGCCGTCGGGATCTACGGCGTGCTCGCCTACTCGGTGACCCAGCGGACGCGCGAGATCAGCATACGCATGGCCATCGGCAGCAGCCCACAGCAAGTCTTCAGCATGGTCGTCACCCAGGGCCTGCTCGTCGTCGGACTCGGTCTCCTTATCGGCCTCGCCGCGAGCCTTCTGTTGGTCCGGCTCGTCCGGGCGCTGCTCTACGGCGTCCAACCCACCGACCCGCTGGTGCTGGCCGCCGTCGTCGTGACGCTGGCCGCCTGCGGCTTCCTCGCCTGCTGGCTGCCGGCGCGGCGCGCGACCCGCATCGACCCGGTCATCGTGCTGAACGCCGAGTAGCGACGCGATTGACACGGGGCTCGCCGACACCGATCATGGCGGGAGCTTTCGCGCAGATCACCCTCGATCGCGCACCTGTCTCGCGTGGTCGGGCGCCCTGTCACAAATCCCCGTTCTCAACCGAGGAGAGGAACCGATGGTGAAGGAGATCAGAATCGAGGATCTGAATCCCGAGGCGTTCATCCGTGAGAAGGTCGAGGAGATCTCCGCAGCCGTAGGCGACGGCAAAGCGATCAACGCTCTCTCCGGCGGCGTCGACTCGTCTACCGTCACTTTGCTCGGACACCGGGCGCTGGGCGACCGGCTGACCACCTACTTCATCGAGAACGGGCTGATGCGCCGGGGCGAGCCGGAACAGGTGGCGGCGCTGTTCGGCGAGTTCGGGGTGCACGTCGAGATCGTCGACGCGCGCGAGGAATTCTTCAATGCGCTCGCGGGGCTCACCGACCCCGAGCAGAAGCGGGAGGCCGTCACCCAGACGTTCTATCGCGACGTCTTCGGCCGGCTGGTCCGCGAAGGCGACGCGCGTTTCCTGCTCCAGGGCACCATCCTCACCGACGTCGACGAGACCGTCGCCGGCATCAAGCGCCAACACAATGTCTTCGAGCAACTGGGGATCGACCCCGAGCAGGCATTCGGCTACAAGATCATCGAGCCGCTCGTCCAGATCCGTAAGGACGGCGTGCGCCGCGTCGCCGCGGCGCTGGGGCTGCCCGACTCGGTCTCGAACCGCATGCCCTTCCCGGGCCCCGCCCTCGCCGCCCGGGTGATCGGCGAGGCGACGCCGGGGCGGATAGAGACGGTACGTTCCGCCACCGCGATCACCGAGGACGAGCTAGGCGACGTGCAAGCTTTCCTGAAACTGGCGATCCTGCACGAGGACCGGGTCACCGGCATGCGCGAGGGGGCGCGCGACTTCGGCCTACAGCTCGAGCTGCGCTGCTGGGACAGCGTCGACGCGCGTGAGGCCACGCCTACGGAACTGTCGTGGCCGAAGTTGCGACGATTGGCCGACCGCTTGGTCGCCGAGGTGCCCGGCGTGGTGAGCGTGACCTACAATCTGGCGACCAAGCCTCCTTCGACCATGGAGGCCGTCTAGCTAGCTGGCGCCCGCCTCCGACACGATGCGGCGGTCGGCGCGCAACGACGACCGCAGATAGTCGCGGTTCAGCTGGGCGATCTCGCCCAGACTGACGGCCTTCGGGCACGCCGCGCTGCACTCGCCGTGGTTGGTGCAGTTGCCGAAGCCCTCGAAATCCATCTGGCGCACCATCGCCTTCACGCGGCGGTGGCGCTCCGGCTGCCCCTGCGGCAGCTTCGCGAACTGCGAGACCTTGGCCGCGGTGAACAGCATGGCCGAGGCGTTGGGACAGGCGGCGACGCAAGCGCCGCAGCCGATGCAGGCCGCCGCGTCCATCGCCAGGTCGGCATCTTCCTTGGGGATCGGGATCGCGTTCGCGTCGGGCGCCGAGCCCGTCGGAGCGGTGATGAACCCGCCCGCCGCGATGATGCGGTCGAGCGGGCTACGATCGACGATCAGGTCCCTGAGGACCGGGAACGCCTTGGCGCGCCAGGGCTCGATCCACAACGTGTCGCCGTCCTTGAACTCGCGCATGTGGAGCTGGCACATCGTGGTGCGCTCGCGCGGCCCATGCGCCCTGCCGTTGACCACGACACCACAGGTGCCGCAGATGCCCTCGCGGCAATCGTGGTCGAAGGCGATCGGCTCCTCGCCTTCCAAGATCAGCCTCTCGTTGAGCACGTCGAGCATCTCGAGGAAGGACATATCGGGGCTTGCGTCGTCGACGTCGTACTTGACGAAACGACCCTTCGACTTCGCGTTCTGCTGACGCCAGACATGAAGAGTGAGTTTCATCACTTGTAGCTCCGTGTCGCGAGTTGGACGTACTCGAACTCCAGCGGCTCCACGTTGCGGATCGGCCTCTTCCCCTCTCCCGCGTACTCCCAGGCAGCGACGTGCGCGTAGTTCTCATCATCACGCAGCGCTTCCCCATCTTCCGTCTGGTACTCCTCACGAAAGTGGGCACCGCACGACTCTTCTCGGTCAAGGGCGTCCAGGGACATGAGTTCGCCGATCTCGAGGAAGTCCGCCACCCGGCCGGCGTATTCCAGAGACTGGTTGATCTCGTCGCCGCCGCCCGGGACACGGACGTCCTCCCAGAACTCCTCTCGCAGCGCCGGGATCTTCTGCAGTGCCTCCTCGAGGCCTTGGTGGTTCCGCGACATACCGCAATGCTCCCACATGATGCGGCCCAGATCGCGGTGAAAGGACATGATCGTACGTTTCCCGTTCACCGAGAGAAGGCGACTCGTGCGCTTCTCGACCTCCGCCTTCGCCGCCTGGGCTTCGGGATGGTCTTCACTCAGCTTCTCGAACTTCGTGCGCGCCAGGTAGTCGCCGATCGTGTAGGGGATCACGAAGTAACCATCCGCGAGGCCTTGCATCAGGGCGCTGGCCCCCAGCCGGTTCGCGCCGTGGTCGGAGAAGTTGGCCTCGCCGATCACGAACAGACCGGGTATCGTGCTCATCAGGTTGTAATCGACCCACAGCCCGCCCATCGTGTAGTGAGTGGCGGGGAAGATCCGCATCGGCACCTTGTAGGCATCCTCGTCGGTGATCCGCTCGTAGATCTCGAACAGGTTGCCGTACTTCTCGGCGATCACGTCTGCCCCCAAACGCTCGATGGCGTCGGCGAAGTCGAGGTAGACGCCCAGACCCGTCTTGCCCACTCCTCGCCCTTCGTCGCACACCCGCTTCGCCGCCCGAGACGAGACATCTCGGGGCGCGAGGTTGCCGAAGCTCGGATACATGCGCTCCAAGTAATAGTCGCGCTCCTCCTCCGGGATCTCGCCGGGCGGCCGCTTGTCGTCGGCCCGCTTCGGGACCCAGATCCGCCCGTCATTGCGTAGCGACTCGCTCATCAGCGGCAGCTTCGACTGGTGCTCGTGCGTCACCGGGATGCAGGTCGGGTGGATCTGCGTGAAGCATGGGTCGGCGAACGCGGCGCCGCGCTTGTAGGCCCGCCAGATCGCCGTGCCGTTGGCCCCCTTCGCATAGGTGGACAGGAAAAAGACGTTACCGTAGCCGCCGGTCGCCAGAACCACCGCGTCGGCCAGGTGGATCTCGATCTCGCCGCTCACCATGTCACGCACGACGATGCCGCGGGCGCGTCCGTCGATCACGATCAGCTCGAGCATATCGTGACGCGGGTACATCTCGACCTTACCCAGACCGATCTGACGCTCCAGCGCCTGATAGGCGCCCAGCAGCAGCTGTTGCCCGGTCTGGCCACGCGCATAGAAGGTGCGTGACACCTGCGCACCGCCGAACGAGCGGTTGGCCAGCAGACCGCCGTACTCACGCGCGAACGGGACGCCCTGGGCGACACACTGGTCGATGATGTTCACGCTCAGCTCGGCCAGCCGATAGACGTTCGCCTCGCGCGAGCGGTAGTCGCCACCCTTCACCGTGTCGTAGAACAGACGATAGACGCTATCACCGTCGTTCTGGTAGTTCTTGGCCGCGTTGATCCCGCCCTGCGCGCCGACGGAGTGGGCGCGGCGAGGACTATCTTGATAGCAGAAGCACTTCACGTTGTAGCCCAGCTCCGCCATTGACGCCGCGCCCGACGCACCCGCCAACCCCGAGCCGACCACGATGACGCTGTACTTTCGCTTGTTCGTCGGGTTCACCAGCTTCATGTCGAAGCGGTGATTCTCCCACTTCTTCTCGATCGGACCCGCTGGTATCTTCGCCTTGAGTTCCATGGATGTCTCCGTTCGCTCTCAGCTCACGAGCCCGGTCAGTACGGCGACCGGGATCGAGATGTTGCCGGTAGCGACCACCAGGGCGATCACCACTGCGATGACCGTCCGTACGCGGTTGTAGCTGGCGTGGCTCAGCCCCAGTGTCTGCAGCATGCTCCACACACCATGGTAGAGGTGCAGGCCGAGGGCGATTTGCGCGACGATGTAGACCCCGGATACCCACCAGATGCTGAAACCCGCCACCACGTTATGGTAGACGTCGCCGGCCACGAAACTTCCGTGCGCCTGCCCGGTGGTCAGGTGCAGCAGGTGGTAGATCAGGAAAAACAATATTATCGGCCCACCCCAACGCATCGTCCGTGACGCGTACGTCGACTCCACCCATTCCTGTCGCCGCCGATACCCCGTCGGACGCGCCGCCCAACTGCCCAACGTCAGCGCCGTCGCCGCCCAGACGTGCAGAACCACCGCCCCCAGCATCGTGCCACGGAAGACCCAGATCAGACCTCCGTGCCCCAGCTCGCGCAGCAGCTCGGCATAGTGGTTGAGCGACTCCGGCCCCAGGTAGACCTGAAGATTGCCGATCATGTGACCGATGACGAACAGCACCAGGAACATCCCGGTCACCGCCATCACCATCTTCTTCCCCACCGTCGATCCCCAGAAAGCGGCAACCCGGCTCCGCGGTGCAGCCACGGCTACATCGATTGCGCTACTAGCCATTCGTCGACTCTCTCCCTTGCCGTGAATTCGGGCTATGAGGATGCCTCGGCGACCGCAGCGCTGCAAACCCCGCGCCAAACCGCCTTTACACCTAAGTTATAACCAGGCAATGGGTTGTGGCGATCGGGCCGCGCCATGAGCCGCGCCCGCACGTCACGTCCCGCCCCGAAACGACTTACACTGGTACACACTCTACTACGACAGCGGAGGCCGCTGCACAAGCTCAGCGCCCCACCTTGTGTGGCCAGACATCTCCGCTATAGTCCGCTATAGTAGGAAACCGCCTTTTCCGCCCAGGTCGAAGAGCGACAGGTACGAGCTGCACATCGGGCGCCCAGACCCAGGAATTGCTTGCCAGGATGCTTCGTTCACAATCGGCCTCCAGCGGCCTGCACCTGTGGGAGTGTTTCCGTAGTGAGCTCGCGCGTCGGACGGAGGAAGCGCTTCCGAAGAAGTGGGTGTCCACCAGACGGGATCGAGGCCGGGGGGCGGCAGGATGACAGTTTCTGCGCCAGGTTATCTCCGCCGATGTGTCGGCTCTGCAGAACTGATGGCACGCGAGAGGGACTTCGCCCTGGCGGAGGAGATGATCGTCAGTTCTGGATCGCTCTACGAGTTCGCCGCGAACGCTCCCGGGGCGCGAGCGATAGCGGGCCGCGGCACGCTCTACAGTGTGGCCGTACGGCCGGGCGAGCGCTGGCTGGTTCGCCGCCTGCGACATGGTGGCTTATTGGCTCCACTCACCGGCGCGCGGTTCTGGCGACTCGGTGTGCCTCGACCTTTCAATGAATTGTATTTGGCTCACGAGCTGACGCGCATGGGTATTCCCACACCCGAGGTCGCAGCCGCCGCCGTTTATCGTTCGGGCCCCTACTATCGCGGTGAGATCGCTCGCGTCGAGCTACCATCTGCAGACGACCTCGCCGCCTGCCTCTTCGGGCCAGCCAAGCGTGAGCTGGCAGAGCCCGAGGAACTGATGCGCGCCACGGGTCGGCTGGTTGCCGCTCTACACGTGGCAGGCCTCTACCACCCGGACTTGAATCTGCGCAATGTGCTCATCGAGCATCGGGCGGGCGCCCCACGTGCGCATATCATCGACTTGGAGAAGTGCGCGTTGCGTACTCAGCTTTCGGCCCGCTTGCGGCAGCGCATGCTGGACCGTCTTCGCAGATCGGCGCGGCGATTCGAGGCACGCCTTCAGAGTACCATCGAGCCGGCAGCGTGGGCGGCGTTCCAGACGGGATACGCGGAGGGGATCGGTGGACTGTCCTAGCCTCGGTGGCTCTGTGGACCGCTTGGCGATCATCATGCTCAGCGCCATCGGGGACTCGGTGCACGTACTGCCCGTGGTCAATGCCTTGAAGCGCGCCGATCCTCAACTTCACATCACCTGGGTCATCCAGCCGGTACCGCATCAACTGGTGAAGGCACACCCTGCGGTCGACGAGTTCATCCTTTTCCATCGGCGTCGTGGGGCCCGACTGCTCGGCGGATTCGCCCGAACCCTGGGTCCGCTGCGACGAACCAGGTTCGATCTGGTGTTGGGGCTGCAGGTCTACCTCAAGGCCGGTATTCTACTGGCCGCGACGCGCTCCAAGGTGAAGTTGGGTTTCGACCGCGCCCGCGCCCGCGATCTGAACTGGCTGTTCAGCACTCACCGCATTCCCGCGCACGCACCGCAGCACGTGCAGGACCAGTACTTCGAATTCCTCGACTTCCTGGGCGTTGACCGACGGCAGGTCGAGTGGGGCCTGACCCTTACGGCCGAAGAGCGGCGCGCGCAACAGGAGTTCTTCGCACCGCTGGACAAACCGGTCTGCGCCGTCGTCGTGGCCACCAGCCGGCCGGAGAAGAATTGGCAGCCGGAGCGTTACGCGCGCCTGCTGGAGTTCGCGGAGTTCGACCTCGGTCTTCAGCCGGTGATCGTCGGCGGCCCGTCGGCCGTGGAGCGGCAAGCGGCCTCGGAGATCCAGGCTTCGACCCGGGCGCACACCGTCAACGCGCTGGGCGACTCGGTGCGACGTCTGCTCTACCTGCTCGATGGGTCCGCACTGGTCGTGAGTCCCGACACCGGGCCGCTGCATATCGCCCGCGCCCTCGATGTGCCGGTAGTGGGACTGTACGGATTCACCAATCCGAAACGCAGCGGTCCCTACGCGAAGTATCAGGAGCTGGTGGCCGACGGTTACGCGCGCTTCCCGGGCGAAGACTACCCCATCAGCATGCAGTACAGAAAGAACGGGATGCAGCGTGTCACTGTGGAGATGGCTGCCGAGAAGCTCGAGCTCGCCAAGCGCACGTACGTTGACCAAAGCGGGCCCCGCTCTTCACCGAGCTGAGGCGGGACCGCAGCTGGACGGCGTAGCGCCGCGTCGCCGCCGGACCGGCCACCGCCTGCAGGACTGGCCGCCGCCTGCCGGCCGACGCCATATTGACGCCGCTGGCGCCGGGTAGAACCGCCGGCGAAACCCCTACAAGGAGAGAGCCATGCGCCTCGTGCTCGCCGGTCTCGTCGTTACGTCCCTCGTCTTCAGCGGAGCCGTCCAGGCTCAGGACTTCTCCGGAACCTACACGGTCACGAACGACGCCGGCGGCACGGTGACGCTCACCCTGGCCCAAGGCGCGCAGGGGCAGGTGACGGGCACACTGTCGGCCCCGGGGGTCCGCTACGACGTGAACGGCATGGTGGACGAAGGATCGGTCCTGGGTACCGTCTCCAACGAGATGGGCGGTCTGTACTTCGCCGCCGAGCTCGATGGCGGGCAGCTGTATATGACGCTGTTCGAGCCTGACGCCTACAATCAGCCGAACTACGACACCGGTCAAACGATCGTGCTCACCCGCGCCGCTGGAGCGCAGCCGACTCCGGCGCCCCAGCCGGCGCCGGCACCGGCGCCGCCGGCCGCCGCCGCGCCGACCGGCGGCGGTGATATCCAGACCGGCCTGCCCATCGCCTTCGGGCTGCCACGCATCGTCGCCGTCAACACGTATCTGTCCCGCAGCATGGTCGTGGAGGCGGTTTACCAGGCGACGTACCTGTCGGGCGGGGCCCAGATGGGCCGCGTCGTGAACACGGGCACGCTGGCGGTCGGTGCCGCCGGCGTCCAGTACGCGCCGTCTCCATCCGATCGGCTCGTCGTCAACCTCGGCGACCAGAGCCACGAGTTCGTGGTGATGCAGGCGCAGGGGAACCCGCAGGCGCAGACGGCTTCCGCGTGGGTAGCACAGCCGCACGTCCTGCAGTACACCCACAGGATGCCCGGAATGGCCGAGGCCACGATCGCAGCGCAATACGACGGGTCACGCTTCGAGGTCCGGGTCCAGGGCTGGACGATGCAGTCGGGCACACGCTACGACGTGAACATGTCGGCATCCGGCATGGCAGCGGGTTCGAGCGGCTACCACGGAGGGAGCAGCCAGATCGAATACGACATGACGGGACGAATAACGGGCGGCGGCCTCGAGATCGACGTGAACGAGCACCACACCTCGGTCATGCAGTCAGCCACCAACCTCCGCCTGCTGCACCGCATGCGGGGCAGCGCCAGCCAGACGAACGCGACGATCAACAACGTGCTCCGCGTGGGTGGTGTCGAGTATCGCCTGCAGAACGTCCAGGTGCAGACCGAGGTGCGGGAACGTGGCTTCGAGGGCTCGGCCGGTCTGACGGGACTGCAAGGCGAGCTACTACGGGCAGGTCAGCCGTTCGGCCGCTTCTTCGCTCAAGGCGGCCGCGCCTTCGTCGAGACGGCGGCCGGCACCATCGCGCTCGACACACCGCCGGGCGGGGCCGGCCGCTGAACCGGCCCCGACCCCTTGGCCCGAGCGGGTGTCATGCCTGATTGACGTTTAGCTTTCTGCCCCCTCCTCGGTGGCCGGCAGGTCCGAGTTGCATATCCAAGTGGACACGCGCCACGAGCCGTCGGCCTGCTTGCGCACTATCCACAGGCACTTGCCGACCTCCTCGACCGGCTCAGCAGCGCCCTCGACGGCGAAGCTCTCCGTGTAAGCCATGCGCAGATAAGCCAGATCGCCTCGGCCATCCATCTCGACGATATCGACGTTCAGGTCCGTCACTGAGAAGCCCATCGACTCGACCCAGGCCGACCACGCATCCCTGCCCTCCATCACGCCCATGTTGGCCGGCATCGATACGACGTCCGCCGTCATCATCCCGGCAACCGCTTCGAAGTCGCCGGCGAGCTCTGCGTCGGTCAAATCACTGATCATAGCGCTGATGGCCGCTCGGTCCTCCTCGGTTAGACCGGCCTGCTGTGCCGTCGGCTGGCAGGCGACGATCACCAGCGCCGCGACGGCGAACACCATCCGCTTCATGGTCACCTCCTGATAGTAGCAAAGGCTGAGCAACACAGACATCGCCGCGACCGGCCCTGGGCCAGACCGGCCTCACGATAGGCTTGCCTGTCTGTTCGTTTCCCGGTGCGCCATAATGGGCCGCCGCGTTCAGAGGGTCAACAGAAACCGATAACGGTTAGCGTATCTGGCAGACGGCCTCTCGAAGCCCCACCTTTGACGTTCGAACTCATGATTCGTACCGAGCTACCCGAGCCCGAACCGAGAACAACCATGTCACACAAGCGCATCCCCAGGCTCCTGGCCGCCGTAGCCGTCTCGACGGCGCTCGCCGGCCCGCTCCCGGCCCAGACGCCGAACGTCGTCGTGCTGCGCCCCGACCGTGTGTTCGACGGCATATCGCACGAGCTCCACCGCGGCTGGGTCGTCGTGGTGGCGGGTGAGCGGATCGCCGCGGCCGGTCCCGAGGACGAAGTGCCGCGCCCGTCGGAGGCCTGGGTCATCGACCTGCCGGGACTGACGCTGATGCCCGGCCTGATCGAGGGCCACTCCCACCTGCTGCTCCACCCGTACGACGAGACGCCCTGGAACGATCAGGTCCTGAACGAGCCGCTGGCTCTGCGGGTGGCGCGCGCCGTAACCGCGGCCGAGAAGACGCTGCTGGCCGGGATCACCACCGAGCGCGACCTCGGTACCGAGGGCGCCGGCTACGCCGATGTCGGGATCAAGCAGGCGATCGAGCAAGGTGTCATACCCGGCCCGCGACTGCTGGTGGTCGGCCCGGCGATCGTCGCGACGGGCAGCTACGGTCCCAAAGGCGCGCCCGAGCTCACGCTGCCCAAGGGCGCCGAGGCCGCCGACGGCTACGACGACCTCATCCGCGTCGTGCGCGACCAGATCGGCCGGGGTGCCGACCAGGTCAAGGTCTACGCCGACTACCGCTGGGGCCCGAACGGCGAGGCGCAGCCGACCTTCACACAGGACGAGCTGAACTTGGTCGTCGAGGTCGCCCGCAGCTCCGGCCGCGAGGTCGCCGCCCACGCCTACACGGCCGAGGCGATCCGCCGCGCCACGCTGGCCGGCGTGATCAGCATCGAGCACGGCGACGGCGGCACGCCGCAGGTCTTCGAACTGATGGCCGAGCGCGGCGTCGCGCTCTGCCCGACCCTGGCCGCCGCCGAGGCCGTCACGACCTATGCCGGCTGGCGTAAGGGCGTCGATCCCGAGCCGCAGCGGATCACGACAAAGAAGCGAGCTTTCCGGGCGGCGCTCGACGCCGGCGTGCCGATCTGCTTCGGTGGCGACGTCGGCGTCTTCGCCCACGGCGAGAACGTCTGGGAGCTGGAGCTGATGGTCGAGTACGGATGTCGCCGCTCGATGCGGCGATCGCCGCCACATCAGGCAACGCGGCGATCTTCGGCCTCGACAACCGCGGCGCGGTCCGCCGCGGCCTGCTCGCCGACCTCATCGCCGTCGAGGGAGACCCGACGCGCGACATCACGGCGCTGCGACGCGTGCGCTTCGTGATGAAAGGCGGCTCGGTCGTGAAGTCGAATTTAGATTGACGAAACCGCCCCCGGCTACAGCGGCTTCACTGGAACCCAGATCTCGAACCGCGCCGCCGCGTAGCGTCCACCCCGAATCGTCGTCTTCCCGATCTCGACAGCTTCTGGAATAGCCGCTCGAACACCTCGCTGTAGTCGCAGCGGCCAATTCCTGCTACCATTCCAATCGAGGTCGGAAGACCTGCAAGGCCGCCATACCGTCTTACTCGTCGATCAAAGTCATCCGGGCCTCTAACCCGGATGCCCCGCGACCGGGCAAGTGGCTCCGGCGCGCGCTGCAGGTACCGAGAGGAGTCGTCGATGAACAGAAGGACACTGCCTTCCGCCCTGTGCCTCCTGACAGCCGGGATTCTCCTCTGTCCGATCTGGGCGCGGGCGCAAATGCCGGTCACAGTGGGTCAGCCCATGCCGGACTTCACCCTGCCTGCGATCCAAGGCGGGCAAGTGACGCTGTCTGATCTACAGGGAAGGAACGTGCTCCTGATATTCCCGCGGGGATCCGTCGGTGACCACTGGTGTCAGATCTGCCACTACCAGTACGCCGAGCTTGTGGAGTTGGAGCAGGAACTCGGGCTGCGCGAGAAGTACGACCTGGAGATACTCTTCGTGCTTCCGTACGCCGAGGAGATGGTCGCGGACTGGGTCGCGAAATTCCCCGAGCAGATGGAGGTGATCGAAGGCTGGAAGAACCCGTCCGACCAAGAGAACCTGAGCGACGGCAGTCGCAGATGGATGGAACTCGCCAGACAGTACTTCCCGAGGCATTTCACCTACGAGAACGGGGACATACCGGTCCCCTTCCCGATACTGGTGGACGCGGACAGGGAGGTATCGCAGAGACTGGGGCTATTCACCACCAGCTGGAACCGGGCCGACGCCGAACAGAACATCCCCACAATCTTCATCCTCGACGATGAAGGGGCGGTTCAGTTCAAGTACCACAGCCAGACCACCTTTGACAGGCCGGGATACGATTATCTGTTCAGAGTGATCGACAGGCTGATCACGAGCGGCTGACGACGGTGGGCCCCGAACGGCGAACGCCGCTCGGGGACCTTTCCGCCGTCTCCTACTGTCAACCTCTGCTGTACATCACCTTGCCACCGACGATCGTGTAGACGACCTCGGTCGCCGGGATCTGGTCCTCGGGAACCGTCAAGACGTCCTGGGACAGCACCGTTATGTCGGCTAGCTTTCCGGGCGTCAGCGACCCCTTGATGTCCTCCTCGAACCCGGCGTAGGCGGCTTTGATCGTATAGCTCTTTAGCGCCTCCATCCGGCTGAGCCGTTGCTCGGGGAAGAAGACCTCGCCGTTAGGCATCCTACGGGTCACCGCAGCGTAATAGCTGGGGATCGGATCGACATCCTCGACCGGCGCGTCGGTACCGTTGGAGATCACCGTTCCCAGGTCCCACAGCGTCCGCCACATGTAGGCACCTTCCCGCGCCCGCTGCTCGCCCAGCCGCGGGATCACCCACGGCCCGTCGGACGTGCAGTGGACGGCCTGCATCGCAGCGACGACACCGAGCTCGGCGAAGCGTGGGATGTCGGCGGGGTGCAGGTGCTGGGCGTGCTCGATACGCCAGCGCAGGTCCGAACGGTCCGGGTTCGCCTCGAAGGCGCTCTCGTAGACGTTCAGGACCTCACGGTTGGCGCGGTCGCCAATCGCGTGCACGCTGAGCTGGTAGTCGTGCTCTATCGCCAGCCGCGCCGTCTCACGCAGCGATTCCATCGACACTGTGTTCAGTCCCGTGCTCGTCGGTAGGTCCGAATAGGGCTCGAGCAGCCAGGCGCCGTGCGAACCCAGCGCCCCGTCGGACGTGACCTTGATGGCCCGCACGGTGAGGCGGTTATCGCCGTAGCCTATCATACGGTAGTCGGCCAAGTTCTCGGCCAGCTCATCGTTGGGTCGGCGGATCATCACATACAGCCTGATGTCCAGCGCGCCCTCATCCACCATCTGCTTGTACAGATCGATCGCCTCGAATCCTACACCGGGATCGTGAATCGTCGTGATGCCTTTAGAGAGCGCCTCCTCGACCGCCAACTCGACCTGCCGGCGCGGATCGGCCGCCGGCGCGCTCTCATAGGCTGCCGACAGCAGATCCTGCGCTCGCTCGCGGAAGACGCCGATCGGGTTGCCCGCAGCGTCATGCACGATCTCGCCGCCGTCGGGGTCGAGCGTCTCGCTCGTGATCCCGGCCATCTCCATCGCCTTCGCGTTAGCGAAGCATGCATGGCCGCTCGCGTGTTCCAGGATCACAGGGTTGTCGGGCGACACCGCACTCAACGTGTGGTGAGTGGGCAGACCCTCGACGTTGCCCGGCGGTACCCTGTCCCACTTCTCCTGGTGCCAGCCGCGCCCGCTGATCAGCTGGCCCGGCTCCGCCTCGGCCACGGCGTCGGCGACCATCGAGACGATCTCGTCCCAGTTCGCCACGCTCATCAGGTCGAGCTGCATCTGGGCGGCCCCGATACTCATGAAGTGCGCATGGCTGTCGATCAAGCCCGGAACCGCTAGCTGGCCGTCGAGATCGATGACCGCGGTCTCGGGGCCGACATACTCGGAGATCTCACTATCGCTTCCCACCGCCAGGATCCTGTCGCCGAGCACCGCGATCGCCTCGCCGTCGGGAACCGCGTCGTCCACTGTGACGACTTTGCCGTTCCTCAGCACCAGGTCCGCTACCTCGGGCTCACCGGCGCAGCCGACCGTCAAGGCGAGCACACTACTGAGGGCTATTCCGAGCAGCGCACGACGCCGATACCTGTACAGCCGTCCGTTCCTATCCATGAAGCCTCCCGTGTCGATCATCTCGCTTTGAGAGTTCGCTCGCTCCACTCGCCGCCTCTAGTTGACTGGTGTACCTCAAGCTACGGCGAGCGGAGGGAGAGGGCCATACCCGAACTCGTTCAACCTGGCCCACCCTCCTCGCCCAAGCTATTCTTTCTCTGCTTCAACACGCTTCCTTGCTTCCAAGTGCCCGATGAATCGACCCGATCGGCTGAGGCAGCGTCGTATACGCATCACGGGCCCAGCGGCAGCTGGCGCGCTGGCAGCCATCCTACTGACCGCCGTTCCCGCGCCGTGCGGCGCGACGCCGGATTCGCTGTATTACGAGGCGCGCCCCGCTATGGGGACGACGGTCGAGGTGTACCTCTATGCGCCGAGCAGCGTTCGCGCGGCCGCGCTGCTGGAGGCGGCCTTTGCGGAGGTCGAGCGCGTCGAGGCGGCCTTGAGCAACTACCGGCCGACCAGCGAGCTGTCGCGCATCAACGCCGCAGCCGCTACGGCTCCGGTGACGACCGATCCGGAAGTCTTCGGCCTCATCGCCCGGGCGCTCGACTATAGCCGGCGCAGCGAAGGCGCCTTCGACATCACCGTAGGTCCACTCGTCAAGGCGTGGGGATTCTTCGACGGCGCGGGGCGCTACCCGTCGGACGACGAGCTTGCCGACGCCCGCGCCCGGTCGGGGTGGAGGCAGGTGGACCTCGACGAGACGACACGCAGGGTTCGATTCCTCGCACCGGGACTCGAGCTCGACCTCGGCGCGATCGGCAAGGGCTGGGCACTCGACTGCGCGGCCGCGACGCTGCGCCGCAACGGTGTGCGCGCCGCGCTGCTCAGCGCGGGACAGAGCACCTACTACGCGATCGGCGCGCCGCCGCACGAGCGGGGCTGGCCGATCCACGTGACCGATCCGCAGGACACGACGCGCACGCTGTCGACGGCGCTACTGCGCGATCAGGCGCTCTCCACATCGGGAACTGGCGAGCAGTCGTTCGAGCTCGGCGGGCAACGTTACAGCCACATCGTCGATCCCCGCACGGGCCAGCCTGTCGCGGGAATGGCACAGGTCACGGTGACGGCGCCGACGGCGACCGACAGCGACGCATTGGCCACGGCGATCTTCGTACTCGGACCCGAGCGCGCAACGGAGCTCATCCGTGGCCCCCCGGCGGGCGCCGCCTTGCTGGTCATGGAGGCTTCCGGCGAAGGACGCGTGCTCGCGCTCGATTGGCCGGAGCGCGTGGCACGACTCTCCAGATGAGCGATAAAGGCTTTCCCGGAACCGGAGGTGAGCCGAATGATGAAGAGAAGAGAGTTCGTTACGGCGTCGGCGGCTGCCGTCGGCTCCTCGTTACTCGGTCTCGAGGCGCTGGCTGAGACGTTCAGCAGGCGCGCCACGGCGCCGTCCGACGAGATCCACGTCGGCGTGATCGGAGTGGGCAGCCGCGGCAAGTCGATGATGCGGCAGTTCCTGCGTCTACCAGGCGTGAAAGTCACCGCCCTCTGCGACGTCTACGAGCCGCGCTTCGGCGAAGGACGGGAGATCACCGGCGAACAGACGCCGGTCTTCCGCGACTATCGCCGCATGCTCGATGATGCGCGCGACCTCGACGCCGTCATCGTCGCCACACCGCTCGGCTATCACGCCGAGCACATGGTCGCTTCGCTGCAGCGCGGCCTCCACGTCTACGGCGAAAAGGCCATCGGCCTCACCGTCGACGACTGCAACGCCATCGTCAGGGCGGCGCGCGCGAGCGGAAGCTGGTTCCAGACCGGCCTGCAGTACCGCTACGCACCGTACTACCGGCAGGCGATCGAGCGCATCGAGGCCGGCGAGATCGGACGGCCGACCCACATCTACGCCTACTGGCACCGCAACTACAACTGGCGCCGTCCGGTGCCCGATCCGTCGCTCGAGCGACTGATCAACTGGCGACTCTACAGGGAATACTCGGGCGGCCTGCTGGCCGAGCTCGGCTCGCACCAAATCGATGTCGCGAACTGGATATTCGGCGCCACACCCGAGAGCGTGATCGGCAACGGGGCCATCACGTTCTACGACGACGGCCGAGAGACCTTCGACAACGTGCAGACGGTATTCACCTACCCGAACGGCGGCACGCTCGTCTTCAGCTCGCTGATCGGCAACCACAAGGTAGGCTACCAGATCAACATCTACGGCACCGGCGGCACCGTCGAGCTCACGCTCGAGGACGGCGCGTTCTATTACGAGCCGGCGCGACCCAACTCGGCCGTGCCACGCGAGCTGGTCGAGCGGGGCGTGCATACGACGGCGACCTTAGCCACACGGGGCGACATGCCGTACCGCGGGCCCGGCCTCCCCATCGAGCTGCCGCCCGAGGAGGCGGGCGACCCCAGTTTCCTGGCCAGTGTTGCCTTCATCAACTGCATCGCGAATGACCAGCGACCGTTCGCCGACGAGCGGGTCGGCTGGCGCTCGGCCGTGGCCGTGGCGCTCGGCGTCGAGGCGGCCCGCCGCCACAGCCGCATCGACTTCGCCGACCACGTCGGCACATCGGTGGAGGGCTGACCATGAGCCACACAGCAGAAGCGCGCATAGCCTGCGTCGTCCTGCTGGCGCTGCTCGCCTGCAGTGCAGAGCAGGAGCCACAGCTAAACACGCTCAGTGCGAGCGAGGAAGCCGCAGGGTGGAAGCTCCTGTTCGACGGCGCGACGTTCGAAGGTTGGCGGGGGCTGGGCCGCGACTCGATACCCGAGGGTCACTGGATCATCGAGGGCGGTAGCATCCGCAAGGTGGCCAGCGGCGCGGTGCCCACCGCTCCGGACGGCCAACCGCTGGAGGGCGGTGACATCATGACCGTGGACAGCTACCGCGACTTCGAGCTCGCGCTCGAGTGGAAAGTGAGTCCCGGCGGCAACAGCGGGATCAAGTACAACGTATCGGAGGCGATGTCCACGGCGTCGCCCCCGACGTACGCGGCGCTCGGCTTCGAGTACCAGATCCTCGATGACGAGCGGCATCCCGACGCCCGCGTCGGCCCCAACCGTACCGCCTCGGCGCTCTACGACCTGGTGCCGCCGGGGCCCGGCAAGCGGCTGCGGCCGGTGGGGACGTACAACGAGGCGCGCATCATCTTCCGCGGCACACACGGCGAGCACTGGCTGAACGGCGTGAAAGTTCTGGAGTTCGAGCTCGGTGATGCCGCCTTCGACTCCGCGTTCGCTGTCAGCAAGTACCAGCCGATCGAGGGCTTCGCCGCGAAACGAACGGGGCACATCGTCCTGCAAGACCACGGCGACGACGTCTGGTTCCACAACATCAAGATCCGGGAGCTCGCGCCATGACCGATACCATCGATCGCCGAACCTTCATCGCACGGAGCGCCGCCGCGAGCCTTGGAGTCGGCGTCTGGGGCGCGTTCCCGGCGATTCGCACTTCGCTCGCCCCCAACGACCGCGTCCGGGTCGGCGTGATGGGCGTGAACAGCCGCGGCAGCGAGCTGGCCCAGGGCTTTGCCAGGGCCGGCGCCGAGGTCGCCTACATCTGCGACGTCGATTCCCGCGCGCTGGACGCAGCGATCGCGGCGCTGGGCGACTACCAAGCGCGACGCCCCGCGGGCGTCACCGATTTCCGACGCGCCCTCGACGACCCGGCGCTCGACGCGCTGGTCATCGCCGCACCGGACCACTGGCACGCGCCCGCCGCGATCCTCGCGCTCCAGGCAGGTAAGCACGTCTACGTCGAGAAGCCGTGCGGCCACAACCCGCGAGAAGGCGAGCTGCTGATCGAGGCGCAGCGTCGTTATGGGCGGCTCGTCCAGATGGGGAACCAGCAGCGCTCGGCACCGGAGTCGATCGAAGCGGTGCGCGCGATACGCGAGGGGATGATCGGCCGGCCCTACTACGCACGCGCCTGGTACGCGAACACGCGCGGCCCGATCGGCCGCGGTAAGCCGGCCGAGGTGCCCGATTGGCTCGACTACGATCTATGGCAGGGCCCGGCGCCACGCACACCGTATCGCGACAACGTCGTGCACTACAACTGGCACTGGTTCTGGCGCTGGGGCACCGGCGAGATCTGCAACAACGGCACGCACGAGCTGGACGTCTGCCGCTGGGCGCTCGGGGTCGATTACCCGGCACGCGTCAACTCGGCGGGCGGCCGCTACCACTTCGACGACGATTGGGAATGCCCCGACACGCAGGTCGCGTCATACGATTTCGCCGGCGGCATGACCATCACCTGGGACGGGCGCAGCTGCAACGGCCGCCCGGTCGAGGGACGCGGCCGCGGCGCGGCGATTCACGGGACCGACGGGACCGTGGTGATCGACCGTGCCGGCTACGTCGCATACGACAGAGACAACAACGAGATCAAGCGTCGGCTGCGCGGTGATACGGGCGACGTACTCGACACCCGCGGCGGCGGCAGCCTCAGCGAGCTCCACATCGCCAACTTCCTGGCGGCGATACGCGGCGAGGATACGCTCACCGCCCCCATCGATGATGCCCACAAGAGCGTGCTGCTCTGCCACCTCGGCAACATCGCGCAGCGCACCGGACGCACGCTGCACTGCGATCCGACTACGGGGCGCATCGTCGACGACGCCGAGGCGCTGGCGCTGTGGACCCGCGACTACGAACCGGGCTGGGAGCCCGAGGTGTGATCATGACCGAACACGACAGAAGCCGACGAGATTTCCTGAAGACGACGGCCCTCGGTGCCGCGGCGCTGACGCTTCCCGTACCGGCCGCCGCCTGCTCCAGCCGCGCCGACTCCAGCGCCGCAGCGGGGATCAAGCTCGGCGTCGCGACCTACTCGCTCCGCGAGCTGAGCCGCGCCGACGCCATCGCCGCCGTCAGGGCGCTGCGTGCCCGCTATGTGAGCGTGAAGTCCTTCCACATGCCGTACGAGAGCTCGCCGGCCGAACTGGCGGCGGCACGCCGCGAGTTCGAGGACGCCGGGCTCGAGATCGTGAGTGGCGGCGTCATCACGCTGCAGCAGGACGATGACGACGACATCCGGACCTACTTCGAGTACGCGCGCGCCTGCGGCATGCCGCTCATGGTCATCGCGCCCACGCCGACCACCTTGCCACGCATCGAGCGGTTCGTCCGCCAGTACGACATCGCCGTCGCGATCCACAACCACGGGCCAGAGGACCGCTACTTCCCGGGGCCGCGCGAGGCGCTGCCGGTGATCCGCGACATGGATCCCCGGGTCGGACTGTGCGTCGACCTCGGCCACGCGGCGCGGACCGGCGTCGACGTGGTCGAGTCGCTGGCCGAAGCGGGTGACCGCGTGCTCGACGTCCACATCAAGGACCTGCGGGACCTGCTCGACCGCGAGAGTCAGTGCATCGTCGGTGAGGGCGCCATGCCGGTGCCCGCCATCTTCCGGCAGCTGGCGGCCATGGGGTATACGGGGCACGTGAACCTGGAGTACGAGATCGACGCCTCGGACCCACTGCCCGGCATGCAGCGGTCGTTCGCCTACATGCGCGGCGTCCTGGCAGGCCTTGGGATGGCGGAGCTGTAGGCGTGGCGCGGGCCGCGATCGAGCGAACCGCATTCGCCCGGGTCGGCCTGTTGGGCAATCCGTCCGACGGCTACTTCGGCCGCACGATCTCGTTCGCGCTCCGCAACTTCGCCGCGAGGGTCAGGCTGGCCGAATCGGCCACACTGCGCGTCGAGCCCGACGTCGACGCCTTCCGGAGCGTCGAGCAGCTGGCGGAATCCGTCGGCCGCCAGGGATACTACGGCGGCGCCCGGCTGGTCAAAGCGACGATCAAGGTCTTCCACGACTACTGCATCGGGCACGACTTCGCGCTCGCCAAGAAGAACTTCGCGATCGGCTACGAGTCGTCCATCCCGCGCCAGGTGGGGCTCGCCGGCTCCAGCGCCATCGTAACCGCGGCGCTGCGCGCCTTGATGGCGTTCTACGAGATCGAGATTCCCAAAGCGGAACAGCCCGGGCTCATCCTATCGGCCGAGGTGGACGAACTGGGCATCACCGCCGGGCTGCAGGACCGGGTGGCCCAGGTGTACGAGGGCCTCGTCTATATGGACTTCTCCGAGGAGCTCATGAGCGAGCACGGACACGGCCGCTACGACCCGCTCGATCCGAAGCTGCTGCCAAGGCTCTACGTCGCCTATCAGACGCAGCCCGCGAAGGTCTCCGGCCACGCGCTCGACGATCTCCGGACCCGCTGGGAGCGAGGCGACGTCCAGGTCATCGAGACCCTGGACCGCATCGCCGCGCTGGCGGACGAAGGCCGCGACGCGATCCTGGCGCGCGATCGCGAGCAGCTCGCCGGCCTGATGAACGCGAACTTCGATCTGCGCCGCCGAGTCATGGCGATCAGCGAGAGCGATCTCAGGCTGGTCGAGGCGGCGCGAGCGCTGGGCGCCTGCGCCAAGCTCACCGGCTCGGGCGGCGCGATCGTCGGCATCTGCGAGGATGATACCTTGCACGAGCGGCTCGTGCGCCAGCTCGGCGCACTCGGCGCCCATGTCATCGAGCCCGAGATCGGCTAGAGGGTCACACCGTATGACTGCGATGGGCGCAAGCTCCGGCCGGTTCGTCTCGCTGCTACTCGTCCTGGCCGCCGCCGGCTGCCGCGGTGAGGGCGACACGCGCGTGCTGAAGCTCGCCCACGGACTCGAAGTCGCTCACCCGGTGCACCAGGCGATGGTGCACATGGCGGACCGGCTGAGCGAGCTGTCGGGCGGAAGGATGCGCATCGACATCTACCCGGGCGGCCAGCTGGGCGAAGAGCGCGAGCTGATCGAGATGCTGCAGATCGGCAGCCTGGCCATGACGAAGGTTTCGGCGAGCCCGCTGGAGTCGTTCGTCCCCGAGATGACGGTCTTCAGCATCCCCTACGTGTTCCGGGATCAGGAGCACCTCTGGCGGGTGCTGGACGGCGAGCTTGGCCAGCGCCTGTTGCTCGCGGGTCAGCGCTACTACCTGAGGGGGCTCTGCTACTACGACGCGGGGCCGCGCAGCTTCTATACGAGCAGCACCCCGATACGGAGGCCAGAGGACCTGAGCGGCCTGAAGATCCGGGTGCAGAAGAGCATCACGTCCACCCGCATGGTTCAAGCTCTCGGTGGCGCCGCCACACCGATCGACTGGGGCGAGCTCTACTCGGCGCTGCAGCAGGGCGTGGTGGACGGCGCCGAGAACAACCCGCCCAGCTTCTACCTGTCGCGCCATTACGAGGTGAGCCGCTACTACACGCTGGACAAGCACACCTGGGTGCCCGACGTCTTGCTGATCAGCACGCACGTCTGGGCGAGCCTCTCGCCGCAGGAGCGCGACTGGTTGTCGGTAGCGGTCGCATCCTCGGTGGCGGAACAGCGCCGCTTGTGGCGCGAGGCGTCCGAGGAGGCATTAGAGCGGGTGCGCGCCGCGGGCGTCGAGATCGTCGAGCCCGAGCTGGCCGCGTTCCGCGAAGCCGTCCAGCCGCTGCACGACAGCTACCGAGACACCCCAATACACGACCTGCTGCGCGCCATCGAGGGTGCCCGATGACCGGCCGCCCACCCTCAGTGGCGTCTCGACTGGAGCGCCTGGCCGAGCTCATCGAGCGGGCGCTGGCCCGGCTACTCGTGCTGCTCATGATCGCCATGGTCGCCGACGTCACCTGGCAGGTCGCATCCCGTTTCCTGCTGCGCGCGCCCAGCTCATTCACCGAAGAGCTCGCCGGGTTTCTCCTCATCTGGATCGGCCTGCTCGGCGCCGCCTACGCGCTCAGGACCCGAGCCCACCTGGGGATCGACCTGCTGACCGCACGGCTCACCGGTCCCGTGAAGTTGGGCGCGACCGTGCTCGCCCACGCGCTTGTCCTGCTCTTCGCGCTCTCAGCGATGGTCGTCGGCGGCCTACGTCTCGTCCAACTCGCCTTCCAGCTGGACCAGATCTCCGCGGCGATAGGGCTCCGTATGGGCTACGTGTACCTCGCCGTGCCGCTGGCCGGACTGCTGATGGTCGTCTTCTCGCTCGAATCGATCGCGGCGGCCGTGTCCCGAAGGGCGGCCCGCTGATGGACGTTTCCGTACTCCTACTCGTCGTGACCTTCGTCGCCTGTCTGGCGCTCAATGTCCCCATCGCCGTGAGCATCGGGGTCGCGACGGTGGTCGCGATGCTCTTCACGATCCCGCTGGGTCCCGCCGTGACGACGGCGGCGCTGCGGATGGCGACGGGGATCGACAGCTTCGCGCTGCTCGCCATCCCCTTCTTCATCCTATCGGGCCAGCTCATCGCCCGGGGCGGAATCGCACGCCGCTTGATCGATTTCGCCAAGGTGTTGGTCGGCGGCTTCGCCGGCGGCTTGGCCTACATCAATATCCTGGCCAGCATGTTCTTCGGGACCATCTCGGGCTCGGCCGTCGCCGCCACGTCCGCCATCGGCGGGTTCATGATCCCGGCGATGGAGCGCGAGGGATACGAGCGGGACTACAACGTCGCGGTCACCATGACCGGGTCGGTCACCGGCCTGCTGATCCCGCCCAGCAACGTGCTGATCGTCTACTCCCTGGCGAGCGGCGGCGTCTCCATCGCCGCGCTCTTCGTGGCGGGCTATCTGCCCGGCATGCTACTGGGACTGGCACTCATGATGGTCGCCGGAGTTATCGCCGCCCGACGCCGCTACCCGGTAGCCGGGCGCTCGGACCTGTTGGACGGCGTGAAGATTTTCGTCCGGGCGATCCCCAGCCTGCTCCTGGTGGTGATCGTCATGGGCGGCATCATCGCCGGTATCTTCACGGCTACCGAAGCGAGCGCCGTGGCCGTGATCTACTCGCTCGTCCTCGCGGTCGCCTATCGCGAGGTGCGGATCCGCAAGCTTCCCGACATCGTGCTCAAGTCGGTCGAGACGACGGCCATCGTCATGCTGCTCATCGCCACCTCCACCGCCCTATCATGGATCCTCAGCTACGAGAACATCCCGCAGGACCTCACCGCATTCATGCTCTCGCTCACCGAGAGCCGCGTGCTCATCCTCCTGTTCATCAACCTCGCCCTGTTGACCGTCGGCACCTTCATGGACATGACGCCGGCCGTGCTGATCTTCACACCGATCTTTCTACCGGTGGCGGTGCAGCTGGGCATCTCACCGCTACACTTCGGCATCATGATGGTCCTCAACCTGTGTATCGGGCTCTGCACTCCGCCGGTAGGCTCGATCCTCTTCGTCGGCTGCGGGATCGGCAAGACGACCGTGCCCGACGTGACGCGGGCACTCCTCCCCTTCTACGCCGTGATGGTGCTCGCCCTGCTGCTCGTCGTATACCTGCCCTGGCTCAGCGAGGCGCTGCCGCGGCTTCTCGGCTACACGCTCTGAGCGCCCGCGCAGCATCGGTCATCGGGTACGAAAAAGAGAGCCCGGAGGCAGAACCCCCGGGCTCGTTCCGTGACAGAACGGAACACTGCGTGTCAAGCAACTCAAAACTAAAACCGTCCACAGCGGCGAGTCAAGGACGCAATTCGCTTGGCTGGCGTGCCCCCGGTGGGACTCGAACCCACACGGCCCATAGGGCCATCTGCTTGACACGCAGACGCGTCTTCCGATTCCGCCACGGGGGCACCCTCGCCACGAGATGACGAACTCGGAACCACTCGGGCGCTGCGGCCATGCAGCCTCGCAGACCGAGAGCAACGTACTCAGGCCGTCTCATCGAATCGTCAACGGAACGGGGGAAAAGCGCGACACCCCGAGAGACCGCTCTCCCAGCCCTCAGTTTATGGCCTCGGATATCCCACGGCCCTGCCTGGTCTTCCCAACCGCGGCTTCTGAGAGCGGGTCCAGCGGCAAGCGACCGTTCGCAGGTTGTCCGAATACGGACAGGGCTGTACCGAAACCGCACGTGCTGGGACCGGGCTTCACAGCTTGAGCCGGCTAGTCTTTTAGAATAGCACAACTGAGGTGACGGGCTTGTCGGCATGCCTCTTGCCCTCGACTTTGCATAGCTTTCGCTGTTCCAGTTACAGTCCGCGCATCTCGTGAGGTGCATCATGCCCTCAGTTCTTCAGGATGTCCGCTACGCGTTCCGCGTGCTCCGCAAGGCGCCAGGGTTCACCGCTCTTGCAGTCGTTACCTTGGCGCTGGGGATCGGCGTCAACACGACGATCTTCAGCGTGGTGAACACGATCGTACTGAAGCCGCTGCCGTACGAGGACGCCGATCGGCTCGCCTTCATCATGGAGAGCCAGGCGAACACCCCGTTCATATCCGTGGCCTACCTCAACTACCTGGATTGGATGGCGCAGAGTCGGTCATTCGATCAAATGGCGATCGTAAGAGGCCAGACTTACAACTTGACCGGCGTTCCGGATCCCGAACGGATCATGGGCGCCCACGTGTCGGCAAACATGTTCACGACGCTCGGCGTGCAACCGTTGCTGGGCCGGACCTTCGAGCAGGGCGACGATCACCCGGCTGCAACTCCCGTCGCGGTCCTGAGCTATGGCATCTGGCAGCGCCGGTTCGGCGGAGATCCCTCGATCCTCGGGCAGACGCTGACGCTCAACGGTATCTCCTACGCCATCGTCGGCGTGCTGCCGCGCGACTTCAAATGGTTCCTTCAACATCAGCGGCCGGAGATCTGGACGCCGATCGGACTCTGGGCCGATACCCCAATGCTGAATCAGCGGGACAGTCGCTCGGGCATGAATGTCATCGCGCGGCTTAGGGAGGGCGTGACGATCGAACAGGCCACGGCGGATCTCGCGAGCGTCGCGCGTCGTTTGGAAGAACAGTACCCGGATACGAACGCCGATTGCGGCGTCCGCGCGATGTCACTTCAGGAACGCGTCGTCGGCGACACCCAGAGGCCTCTGTTCATACTGCTCGGTGCCGTCGGCCTCGTGCTGCTGATCGCCTGTGCAAATGTGGCCAACCTGCTGCTGGTGCGCGCGACGGGCCGTACGAGAGAGTTCGCCGTGCGAAGTTCTCTTGGCGCTGGCCGCTGGCGTCTGACACGCCAACTGCTGACCGAAAGTGTGATGCTCGCGCTGACCGGCGGCGTCCTCGGAATCTTGGCCGCCTACTGGAGCATCGATCTCCTGAGGGCTGTGAGTCCGGCGGACCTGCCGCGGCTTGACGAGGTCGGCATCGACCGCACGGTCCTCGGCTTCAGCCTCGTGTTGGCGCTGCTCACCGGCGGCCTCTTCGGCCTTGCGCCGGCGCTGCAGAGCTCGAGGCCCGACTTGCACAGTGCGCTGAAAGAGGGCGGTAGAGGTTCCACGGCTGGGAGTAATCCTTACCGCAGCACGCTGGTGGTCGCGGAAGTGGCGTTCGCGCTCGTCCTGCTTATCGCCGCCGGCCTGCTAGTCAAGAGTTTCTGGCGATTGCAGACCGAGAGTCCCGGGTTCAATCCCGACAACGTGTTGACCGCCCAGATCGTGCTTACCGGACCATCCTATGCGGATGCGGACGCACGCCGCGCTTTCTACCATGGGCTCCTGGAGCGGCTGCAGTCCCTACCCGGAGTGCAAGCGGCCAGCCTGATCAACCCGTTGCCGGTGACGGGCACCGGCTGGCAAACGCGGTTCATGATCGAGGGACGGCCGCGGCCCGACCCGGGCGAGTTCCCGTCAACGGAATGGATGCAGATCAGCCCGGGGTACTTCCGGACGATGGAGATCCCACTGCTCAGAGGGCGAACGTTCAACGAGTTCGACCACGAGAACGCTCGATCCGTGGTCATCATCGACGAGAAGTTCGCCAGCAGCCACTTCCCGGATGTCGATCCGATAGGCCAGAGGATAGCGTTCGGTGATCTGGAGGTTCCGATCTGGCGCGAGATCGTCGGCGTGGTCGGCCACGTCAAACTGAGCGGTGTGGCCGAAGAGGCCGCGATCGAGATGTACATGCCATACCTACAGGGGGCGTACGCACCGATCAGCGTGATCCTGCGAACCACCGGCGATCCGACCGACGTGGTGCCCGCCCTTCGCGCTGCTGTGCTCGCCATAGATACCGCCATGCCGCTCTACAACATCCGCACGATGCGTGAGCTTCTAAACGATACCGTCGTAGCTCGTCGCCTGGCGATGACGCTACTGACTATCTTCGCAGGCCTGGCGCTGGCGCTGGTCACACTCGGGATCTATGGCGTAGTCTCTTACCACGTCAGCCAGCGCACGCACGAAATCGGCATCCGAATGGCGCTCGGCGCCGACCGGACGAACGTGTTGGGCCTCGCGGTCCGCCAGGGGGCAACCCTGACGCTGATCGGCCTCGCCGTCGGCCTAGCCGCCGCGTGCGGGCTGACGCGCATTCTGAGAGGCATGCTGTTCGATGTCGAGCCGACGGATCCGCTGACCTTCGGGCTCATCACCGTGTTCCTGGCTGTCGTAGGGCTGGTAGCCGCCTACATCCCTGCTCGCCGGGCCACACGCGTCGATCCGCTGGCGGCGCTCCAGTACGAGTGACGACTAGCCCGCCACCACACGCTCAGGTCAGCCCGGCGGATCGACCCCAGACGGTGTCGCCTCGCCCGAGACAGCAGTCGCCGTGGCCGTTCTCTCGGAATGATAAGTTACCGCCCGATCGGCTCCAACCTTTTGCCCCTTGCGGGCGTCCATATGTATAGATATCCTATAGGAGGCTACCTATAGAAACTCGATAGGAGAGCGGATGGCTGACGGCAAGACAGACCTGCTCCGCGGGACCCTCGACATGCTGATCCTCAAGACCTTGTCCCTGCAGCCGCTGCACGGGTTGGGCGTCTCCCAACGCATCGAGCAGGTCACCGGCGGCGTCTTCCAGGTGAAGCCGGGCTCGCTGTTTCCGGCGCTGCACCGGCTGGAGCAGGAGGGCTGGATCGAGGGCTCGTGGGGCGAGTCGGCGAACAACCGGCGGGCCAAGTACTACACGCTGACCGCGGCGGGCAGGCGTCGACTGGGCGAGGAGAAGCGGAACTGGGCGCAGGTCGTTCTGGCGATCACGAAGGTCCTGGAGGCTACCTGAGAGGTGACCGATGCGGGCATACAGACGGATCATCAGCACCTTCCGGTCGCTGTTCCGTAAGGAAGAGCTCGACCGCGACCTCGATGAGGAGCTGGCGAGCTATCTGGAGCTGCTGACGGCCGAGAAGGTCCGGGCGGGGATGAGCCTTGAACAGGCTCGTCGGGAAGCGCGGCTCGAGCTGGGTGGAGTCGAGCAGGTGAAGGAGAAGGTCCGAGAGAGGAGAGTGGGGTACCTAATCGACACGTTCTTTCACGATCTCAGATACGCCGCCCGCACACTCAGGAAGAACGTCGGCTTCACGGCAGTCGCGATCGTGATTCTCGCGATTGGAATCGGCGCCAGTACCGCGCTGTTCACCACTATTCACGCGGTTCTGCTGCGCAGCATCCCATTTGACGAGCCCGACCGTCTAGTCGTGGGCCGCAAGACGATGGACGGACGAGTTGCCGGGCCGGTGTCTCGTGTCGACTACCTGGACTATCGGGAACTCACCGAGTCGTTCGAGGAGCTGGCAGCACTCGGGTGGTTCACGCAGAGTCGCACTATGACGGGTGGGCGGGAGGCACAGCTGCTACGGGCGATCTTCGTTACCTGGAATCTGTTCAAGACTCTGAAAGTGGACCCGATCGTCGGCCGGTCCTTCTTGCTGGAAGACGAGCAACAGGGTGATGGGAACGTCGTGTTGATCGACCACGGCTTATGGCAGACCCGGTTCGGCGGCGAGCCTGGTGCAGTCGGCAGCACGATCCATTTGGATGGTTTCGCCTACACGATTATCGGCGTGATGCCGCGCGGCTTTCGCTTCCTATTCGATGTCGACGTGTGGCATCTGATTGATCGGGATGTGCCAATTGACCGTACTCGGGACTCTCACAGTCTCCTAGTCGTCGGCCGCATGAAGCCGAGTGTACAGATCGAACAAGCCGTGGTTGAGACCGGCGCCATCGCCGCCGGCCTTGCAGAGGCGTATCCCGAGACCAACCGAGGCAAGAGCCTGTGGCTCACAGACCTACATCAATTCATGGTGCGGGGAGTCAGCTTGAATCTGCAACTGCTGATGGCCACAACGGCCTTGGTATTGCTCATCGCTTGCGCCAATGTAGCCGGCCTGCTCCTGGCACGGGGAGAGCGGCGCGCATCTGAGATCGCGATGCGTGCAGCGTTGGGTGCGTCGAGGAGCCGTCTGCTCCGCCAGCTGCTGACCGAAAGCGTGGTTCTCACGTGCACCGCCGGTCTCTTGGGTATCGGCGTCGCTTACCTGTTGCAGGACGGGCTGCTCCGCTTGCTACCGATCGGCGGCCTGGGGTTGGAACGTCCCCTCGTGAACTCCGCAGCGCTGGCCTTCACCCTCGGGGTCTCGATCGCCAGTGGACTCTTGGTAGGCGTCATTCCTGCCCTGCGGGGCACGGCGCTGCATCCCGCACGGCAGTTGGGATCAGCCAGGCTTTTCTCTCAAGGAGCCCCCAGCAGGCGGCTGCAAAGGACGTACGTGGTCATGCAGGTCGCCATCTCCATCGCTCTGGTGGTGGGCTCGGGTACGCTCATCCGTAGCCTGGCGCAACTCTCAGCAGTGGACCTTGGCTTTGACCCTCGAGGCCTCCTCACCGGTGAGGTCGGCATTCAAGAAGACGACTACGCGACGCCTGCCGAGCGTGACCTGTTTTTCGGATCGTTGCTCGAGGAAGTGCAAGCCCTCCCAGGTGTGTCCTCGGCCGCGTTGATCAGCAAGCTGCCGCTGCGCGACCTCGGCACCGACTGGCCCGTCTGGCCCGCAGACCAGCCGCCTCCGACGAACCAGGCGAGTTTCTTCGCTATGGCCCGGTGGGTTTCGCCCGGGTACTTCGAGACCACGGGCATTCCACTCGTCAGAGGGCGGGACATATCGGAGTCCGACGGTGCGAACAGTTATCCCGTGATCGTGCTGAGCGAGATTGCGGCGCGGAGCCTGTTTGGAGAATCCGATCCCGTCGGTCGCACAGTGCGTGTCCGCTTCAGTCCTGTAGACCAGCCCTTCTTAGTGATCGGTGTGGTAGGCGATATTCGCCTGAACGGACTTCGTCGAGCACCGGACGCCGCGATGTACATGTCGGCCAGGCAAGTCGGCGGATCAAGTATGGGCCTGATAGTACGAACGTCGGGAGATCCGCGCCGACTGGTGAGCGCGGTCGACGACCTGGTTGAACGAAAGGACCCAAACGTCCTCTTTGCCCGACCTGCCAGCATGGCTTCTGTCGTGGACGGCTGGCAAGCTGGCTTCCGGGTCGTGGTGACGGCTCTTTCGCTATTCTCCACCGTGGCTCTGATCTTGACGGCGGTCGGACTCTACGGTGTACTCGCCTACCACGTCAACCAGCGGGCTAACGAGATCGGCATCCGCCTCGCCGTCGGGGCATCGAGCGGCCAGCTAGTCCGTATGATCCTGGGTCAAGGCTGGACGATGGTTGGGCCCGGACTGCTCCTGGGACTACTCGCAGCGTATCCCGCAACACTCCTGATTCGCCCACTGCTCTACGGCATCGAGCCGTTGGACGCGCCCGCATATATCGCAGCCATCGGAATCATCGCGTTGGTGACGACGCTGGCCGCGTCTCTGCCAGCGCGGCGAGCCACGCGCGTGAATGTCGTGGATGTACTGGCGAAACAGTGATCGGATAGCGGTGCCGCAGTAGCGTACAAGGTGGTGGACTCTGTAATCAGTAACCCAGCTCTCGAGTGAGCGGACAGCCAGTCAGTGATCGCTCGGGTAGCGCACCTTCCCCGCGATGATCGTGTGGACCACCTCCGTTTCCAGAATCTCCTCTTCCGGAATCGTCATGATATCGCGAGAGAGAACGGTTATGTCCGCCAGCTTGCCGACGCTCAGCGTGCCCTTGAGGTCTTCCTCGAACGCCGCGTAGGCGGGGTTCACCGTATACGATGCCAACGCTTGCTCCCGGGTCATCCGCTGCTCTGGGAAGAAGACCGATCCGTCCTCCATCATCCGAGTGACCGACCGATAGAAGTTAGCGATGGGATCGATGTCCTCGACCGGTGGATCGGTGCCGTTCACGACGACTGCCCCGGAACGGAACAGGTCTTGATACAGGTATCCCCGCTCCCGAGCTCGCTCCTCACCTAGCCGATCGATCACCCAAGGCCCATCCGAGGTGGCGAAAACGCCCCGCACCGACGCGATAACCCCAAGCTCGGCGAACCGCGGCAGGTCGTCCGGATGGATCACCTGACAATGTTCGATCCGCCAGCGGAAGTCGCCCTGGGCGGGGTACCGCGCGAACACGTCCTCATAGATGTCCAGCAGCTCCCGCACGGCCCGATCCCCGATCCCCTGGATGGCCATCTGATAGCCGTGCTGGGCGGCGAGCTCGGCCGATCGCCGGATCTCGGCGACCGGGATGACGTTGAACCCGGTGCTGCGCGGCAGGTCACTGTAAGGCTCGAGTAGCCAACCCCCGTGCGTGCCCAGCGCTCCATCGAGTACCCGCTCGCCGATGGCACGGACCGTCAGGAATCCGTCGCCGTACCCGATCATGCGATAGTCGGCCAAGCGCTCCGCCATTACTTCGCTGGGCTCCTCGACGTGCACGTAGAGCCGGATCGGCAGCTTGCCCTCACCGGCCAGCTGCTCGAGCAGATCGATGGTCTCGAACGACTCGCCCATGTCGTGGAAGCTCGTGATTCCGTTGGCGAGCGCCTCTGCACCCGCCAGCTCCACCTGCCGGCGAAGCTCCGACTCGACCTCCTCGGCCGAGCGCCTGCCGCGATACTCAGCTACCGCGGTCCTGGCCAGGTCCTGGGCGCTCTCGCGCAGCATCCCGGTCGGCTCACCGCGCTCGTCGCGAACGAGCTCGCCGCCCGCGGGATCGGGCGTATCGCGCGACACGCCGGTCAGCTGAAGCGCGCGGGCGTTGACGAAGACGCCGTGCCCGCTGACATGGATCAGCATGACAGGATTGTGCGGGCTAACCTCGCTCAGGCTGTGGTGGACCGGCAGCCCCTCGACCGCCGGTTCCGGTGGGCGGTCCCATTTGTCCTGATGCCATCCGCGCCCCACGATCCAGGCGCCCGGTTCCGCGCGACCGACGGCATCGGCCACCATCCCGACTATCTCGTCCCAGTCCCGCGCTGGCCGCAGATCGAGCTGCATCAGCGAGGCGCCGAGGCTCATGAAGTGTCCGTGCCCTTCGATCAGGCCGGGCACGACAAGCTGTCCTTCCAGGTCGATGACGTGAGTACTATCTCCGACGTACGCGTCGATCTCACTATCACTACCCACCGCAACGATCTGCTCGCCCGCGACGGCCAGCGCTTCGGCCTGCGGCCTGGCCGGGTCCATCGTAATCACCCGGCCGTCGCGCAGCACGAGATCGGCCTGACTCGGAGAGCTGGCGCGATCGCAGCCCGCGCATGTCCCGATGAAGACCGCGGCGATCCCGAGGATATACTTCACTCTTGCCTCCGAGATTACCGTCTCACGATCGGCAGCTTGATATGCGACGGATACTGCCGGGAGTGGTACACGGTGTTGTGCGCCACGACGCCCTCCGTCTCGTCGTAGTTGTTGCCGCCCGTGTTGAGGTTGCGGGTGAACCGCGGGAAGTTGCTGCTCGAGACCTCGATCCGGATGCGGTGACCCTCGGCGAAGTAGTTGCTGGTCGACATCGGGCTCACCAACAGCTCGTAGACCCTGCCCTCCTCCATGAAGACCTGTTTGTCGTAGCCCTCGCGATAGCGCGCCCGCTGGATCGTCTCATCCAGATTGTAGGCCCGCCCGTCCGGATAGACATCGATCAGCTTCACCGTGAAGTCGGTGTCCCTGGCATCCGACGACACGTACAGCGTGATCTCGATCGTACCGCTCACCTCGATGCCCTGCTCCAGCGGCTCCGAGGTATAGACGAGAATGTCTTGCCGCTCCTCCATCTGGCGCTGGTCGAACGCGCCGGCGTCTACGGCGCCGCCGGTGCAACAGACGTTGCCGCCGTAAGACGTCACGGGGTCCATCGGATCGTAGGTGAAGTTGTCCGCCTCGTCCTCCGGTCCGGGCCGCCTCGTCGTGAGCCTGCCATCGCCGTGCAGCGTATTCGCGCTACCGCCGCTGTCGAGGTAGTAGGTCACCAACTCGGCACCCTCGGGCGGCCAAGTCGCGGAAGTCTGCCACTCGTTCGAGCCCATGGTGTAGTAGCGCACCCTGGGCAGCGTATCGGTGATCCCGTTCGCCTCGCCCTTCAGCCAGTAGTCGAACCAGGCGTTGATCAGCCCGCGGTAGTCGAGTCGAGCGTCGCCGATGGCACGCTCACCGACGATCGTCGCCTCCGAGGCGCGCGTGTACGCGCAGTGCGTCACCGGCGCGACCACCGCGTACTGGTTCTCGGCGACCTCCGGGTCCTCCGCGTTGTGCCGCACGTGATTGAACAGCGCCAGGTTGGGGCCTACGGAAACGTCATACCACGACATGAACCACAGGCTGGGTACCCCAAACGGCTCGTCGTCGTGATACAGGCCGCCCTTGTACCAGGCCGGGTCGTCCGGCGTGCGCTGGATCATGCGGCCGCCGGTGGCCACCGGCGCCGAATCGGCGAAGATGCCCTCCGGGCCGTCCACGTTCCTCATGATGTCTTCCACCGGCAAGTGCCAGAGCGCCTCGCTCCAGTCCACTCGCGGCATCTCCGGTGCCAGGTCGAAGTACTTCGACAGTCGCACCAGGTCTTCCCGCGAGATGTCGCTGGGGAACATCGGGCGCTGCGTGTTCTGGACGCCGTAGAGCCAGACGAAGAACAGCATCTGCTCCGCACCGCCGCGATACCAGTTGCCCTGCTCGTAAAACCCACCGACGCGGCCGACGCCGGCGCCGAAACCTTGCGGCACCATGGCGGCGTGCGCGGGATGGTCCAGTGCTGCCAGCCCCATCTGCCACTCGGCGGTAGAGGAGCACCCCAGCGTCCCCACCTTGCCGTTCGACCACGGCTGCTCGGCGATCCAGCTGAGCGCATCGTAGCCGTCGCTCTTCGGCGGGCCCAGAATGTCCCACTCGCCTTCCGAGAAGAACTTGCCGCGCTCGTTCTGAATCACGTACGCGTAGCCGCGCCTCACAGCATCGGCCGGAGCACGCAGCCGCCACGCCTGGAACTCGCCGTCCCGATATAGATTGAAGTTGTAAGGCGTTCGCACGAAGATCGTCGGTACGGGCTCATCGGTCTTCGGGCGGTAGATGTCCGTCGCCAGCCCGACACCGTCGCGCATCGGCATCATCACCTTGTGCTCGACAATCGCGATCGCCTTGAGAGAATCGAGCTCCTCCTGCGCCGTTGCGGGACGAACGACCGCCACGACAGCGGCACACAACAGAACCAGACCGCAGGCGTTCCTCTTCATCGCGTCCTCCCGTGAGTGATGTCACCACCTAGTCTACGATGTGGGCTCGCGATTCGACAGGCTCCGGGGGTCACTCTATCCAAGGGGCCCATGCTCGACCTCACCCGGGGGCTGGACGCCCCGATCGCTTTGCCTGAGATTGGGGCAGTTCATACCGATACTCCCATCGCGAGGATACTGCCATGTCGCGCTCGAACGGTCGGCGATTCGTTCCTGTCGTCTGCTTCACGCTGTTACTCTTCTCACTTTCGGCTGCCGCCCCCGAGAGCCTATCCGGTCAGCGGTCTCAGCTCTCCTCCGGGCGCGAGTTCACCGTCGAGGATGTGCTCGACCTGGAATCCGCCCAGGTGCTCGATCTGAGCGACGACGGGCGCTGGCTGGCCGTGACCGTCGCCTCGCGCCGGGACTACATCGGGGTCGACAATTACCGGTACGGAGACCCCACCTACGTCCGACCCGCGGCGGAGGAGCTCTGGGTGATCGACACGCATTCCGCCGAGAGCGCCCAAGTCTTCCCCGGGAAACGGAACCTGCTGCGAGCCTCCTGGTCACCGGACGGTCGATATCTGGCGATCGTGGAGGCCCGCGGCGAGGTGTTCCACGCCTGGATCTGGGACCGGCAATCAGGAGGAGACCAAGAGATCTCACTGCCCAGCGGTCGCGAGCTCGCAGGGCAAGGGGCGGGCGGCATCGAGTGGACTGCGGACGGTGGCGCGCTGCTGTTGCCGCTCCGGCCGGAGGGGTGGCGCGAGGAGGCGCAGCAAGAGTTCGCCCGTCTGACGACGGGCCCCGTCGTCGTCCAGTCGAGCGACGAGCCGTTCCTCGCCTGGGAGGCGCTGCGCAGGAAATCCGCGATCTATTCCGTGGTGCGCTACGAGATAGGGTCGGGCGCCATCTCCGAGCTGATCCCAACGACCGAACTTGGGGGCCATCGGCTCACGGCGGACGGGACTCACATCGTCTACGACGAGGATATCACGGAGGAGACGAGCTACGACGTGATCTTCGGTCGCACGAGCTCGGTCAAAGCCATCCCCGTGGACGGCGGTGAGCCCGAGACCGTGATCGAGTCGACCGAAGATATCCGGGCGACCTGGTCCGAGGACGGTCGCTTCTTCGCATACAGCAAGGACGGTGACGTCTTTCTCGCCTCGATCGACGACCCGGAACCGAGGCGACTCACCGGCGAAGAAGAGGCAGAGGAAGAAGAAGAGGGCGAGGAGGCCGAGCCCAGTGAAGAGGACGAAGAAGAGAAGCCCCGCTATTCGGTGAGTAGCGTCGGTGCGGGCGGCGCGCGGGTCGTGGCCTCCAGCGACCAGGGGCTCTGGATCGTCGAGGCCGACGGTGAGGAACCGTACCTCTTCCTTCCCGAGGACGAGGACGACGAGCGCGCGCCTCGCTATCGGGTCATCGAGTGGAGCCCAGACGGTGACAATCTGTACCTCAGTTACGCCTCACGCAGGGAGTGGGAACGCGGGCTCTACCGCTACGATATCCCCGATCGGCGGATGGCGGAACTGGTAAAGGACAATCGCCTCTACTCGAGATTCCAGCTCTCGGAGGACGGCAGCACGTTCGTGTTCTCAGCGGCCCCCGGAAACCATCCGTATGACCTCTACGCCGCCGACGCCGGCTTCCGGAGGACCCGACAGCTCACGACGCTGAACCCGGACATCGAGCGGAAACAGCTCAGCCGTACCGAGCTGCTTGCTTACCTGGACGTCGACGGCGATTCGCTTTACGGAGTCGTCTACTATCCGACGGACTACCGGGAGGACACGGCCTATCCCACGGTCTTCATCGTTTACGAGGAGTTCTTCGACGACCGCTTCAACGGTACGGCGAACGTTCTCACGAACCACGGTTACCTGGTCGTCAATCCGTCGGTCGACCTGGAGACCGGCTATCCCGGCGAGGCGTGGGTCAAAGGGGTGACCGCCGCCGCCAACGAGCTCATCGAGCTGGGGCTGGCCGATCCCGACCGTCTCGGCGTCCACGGCACCAGCTACGGTGGTTACGCCACGAACCTGCTCATCACCCAGACCGACCGATTCAAGGCGGCGATCAACATCTCCGGCAAGGTCGACATGATCAGTTTCTATACCGACAGCCCGCGCCTCGGCGTACGTAACATCCACGCGCCCGAGAAGAGCCAGGACCGGATCGGCGCCACATTGTGGGAACAGCCGCAGAAGTACATCGCGCACTCGGCGATCATGTACGCCGACCGTATCGATACGCCGCTACTGCTGATCACCGGCGAGCAGGACCACAACGTCCCGGCCCGTACGACGATGGAGATGTTCTACGCGCTGCGTCGGCTGGGGAAGACGGTCGAGTGGGTCAACTACATCGACGGCGGCCACGGCATGCCGACGATGAACGTCGAGATGGTGAAGGACTACTACGCTCGGATCATCGACTGGTACGACGAGTACCTGAAGGCGACCGACGAAGAGGAACCCGAGGAATGACAGCGCCGGACGCCCGGCAACGGCGGCTCAATGGTCTGGCGGCGCGACGACGGCGACTAACCCGCGGTGCCGCACTGTGAGGTCCCGGTCTACGAGATCGACTGACAATCGGCCAGCGGGAGGTACCACCTCATGAAGACGAGCAGACGTAGCTTCCTCAAATCGAGCATCGCCGCCGGCGGAGCTCTCGGCCTGGGTCTCGGCCAGCGCTTCGCGGCGGCGGAGTCAGTGGGTGAGCGTGAGTCCGGGCGGCGCGCTGATTCGCGCCAAGCGCGCTCCCTCGAGATCCTGATCTTGGGTGGCACGAACTTCACGGGACCCCATCACGTTCGCTATGCGCTCGAGCGGGGCCATTCGGTCACGATCTTTACCCGTGGCCGCAGGAAGCCTGGGCTCTTTCAGGATGCCTTCGAGCACGTCGAGCACCTGATCGGTGACCGAGAGGATAACCTGGAGGCACTGCGTGGCAGGAGTTGGGACGCCGTTATCGACGCGTCGGGGATGAACGAGAAGTGGACGCGCGACTCCGCGCAGCTGCTCGAGGACGCGGTCGGTACCTACCTCTACATCTCATCCACGGGCGTCTACTACCCCTATCTGACCACCGAGATCGAGGAAAATACCGAGCTGGTCCTGGTGGACGAGTCCGAAGGAGAGAACATCGAGTCCTGGTACGGCGTGATGAAGGCCCTCTCGGAGATCGAGGCCCGCAAGGCCTTCGGTGAGCGGACGTGCATCGTGCGGCCCGGCTACATCGTCGGGCCGCTCGATTGGACCCACCGCGGCACCTACTGGCCCGACCGGCTCGCCAGAGGTGGAGAGGTCCTGGTTCCCGGCAAGAAGTCCGACCTGGTGCAGCAGATCGATGTCCGCGACCTGACGGAGTGGATCATCCACCTGCTCGAGAACGAGGTTCACGGCGTGTTCAACGCTACCGGCCCCGCATCGCCGATGACGATGGAGGAGTTCGTCCACGGCATGCGAGCCGCCACATCCTCCGAGCCGACCTGGACGTGGATCGAGGACTACGACTTCCTGATCGAGCAAGAGATCACCTACGCGATCCCGTGGGTCCTGCCGGTGGGCGACAACCTGGGGTCTCAGCGCATCGACAATGCGAGGGCGAAGGCGGCCGGGCTGACGTTCCGTCCAATCGCGCTCACCGCCATGGAGACGCTGGAGTGGTACTACTCCGACGCGGTCACCGACGAGCAGCGCACCAATCCCCCCATGGTGATTACGCCGGAACGCGAGGCTCAGATCTTGACCGAATGGAAGGCGCGCTGATCGGTCTCCAGCGCTACTCCACCCTCAGCGACTCCAGCGGATCGACCCTCAGGGCTCTCCACGCCGGCAGCATGCACGCACCGAGAGCGACGATGAGGAAGAACACGGTCACGCCCGCGAAGGTGGCGGGATCGGTGGCGCCCGTCCGGAAGAGCATCCCCTCCACCAGGCGCGTGGCGCCGACGGCTCCAGCGATTCCCAGAACCAGGCCGATTCCGACCAGCATCATGCCTCGGCTGATCACCAACCGCAGCACATTTCCGCCACTGGCCCCAAGCGCGACGCGAATCCCGATCTCGTGAGTCCTCTGAGTCACGAAGAAGGCCAGGACCCCGTACAGACCCAGTGCCGCCAGTGCCAGAGCCACGCTGGCAAACATACCCAGAACCGTCGTGACGGCCCGGGTGTTTGCAACCGAGTTGGACACGGCCTCCTCCATCGTCTGCACACCGCTCAGAACGATATCGCGGTCCAACTCCCAGATCCGCTCCTGGATGGGCCGGATCAGGGTCTTGGGATCGGCGGCGGTGCCCACCGCCAGGCGCATGGTGCGCACCGGCTGTTGGGCGTAGGGGAAGAACATCGCGGGTCTCGTGGCGCCCGCCAGCGACGAGAGCTGGTGATTCTCAACGACACCGACCACCTCGAAGAAGCCCGGCTCATCGCTTCCCACATCCACGGCCACCTGCCGTCCGACGGCGCTGTGGTCGGGGTAGACGATCTCAGCGGTGTACCTGCTGAGGATGATGACAGGCGGAGACCCTGCCACGTCTGTCGCCTCAAAGACTCGCCCTTCCAAGAGAGGAATCTCCATGGTGGCGAAATAGCCAGGTAGAATGATGCGCCGGTCCGCCCAAGGAGCATCGTTGTTCGTCTCGGGTGGTCTCTCCGGAGCCCAGATGGCCACGTTGCCCGCCGTATGGAGGATCGGCAGATGCGTGTTCATGCCCACCGTCTCTACTCCCGGCAGCGCTTCGATGCGCTCGCGCAGACCCTCGTAGAACTGGACCCGGAGAACCCCTTCCCCATAGTCGTCCTGAGGCAGGGAGACCGTGGCGGTCAAGAGGTTCTCCACCCGGAAACCAGGATCGACGCCGCTCAGCCTGGTGAAGCTCCGAATCAGAAGACCCGATGCCACCAGGAGAACCACCGAGAGCGCGACTTGCAGAACCACCAGCCCGCTACGGAAACGAATACCGCTCCCCGCCGTCGACCCCCGGCTGCCTTGCTTCAACTGCTCGGCGGGGTCGGCTCGCGCTGCGACAAGTGACGGGAGGACGCCGAAGAGGAGAACCGTCATCAGGGACAGGACGAGAGCGATGCCCAGCATTGTGGGCGAGAGTCCCAACTCTCGTATCCCCAGGAGATCCATCGAGACGAAGCCGAGGATCAGGTTCTGAAACCAGACGGCCAGCACGATCCCCGCGCCACCGGCCACCAGCGCCACGATCGTGCACTCCACCAGTAGCTGACGGGTCAGGCGGGATTGAGTCGCTCCCAACGCGGCCCGAACCGCCAGCTCCGTGGTGCGCGTCGATCCTCGAGCCAGGAACAGGTTGGCCACGTTCCCACAGGCTATCAGAAGGACGAGGATGATCGCTCCCGCCAGTATCAGGAGAGACGGCCTGTAGCCCTCGACCATAGCGGCGTCGAGATGATCGAGTTGCAGTGCTTTTCTCCGGTTCGAATCCGGGTACGCCTCCTCGAGCTGAGCCGAGATGACGTCGATCTCCGACCGGGCCGCATCCAGGGAAACACCGGGCGCCAGCCGTCCCACCAGAAGCCAGTTGTGGTAGCGGCGAGTTATGGGATTGCTGTTACCCGGCCAGGGAGGGAACCAGAGCTCTACGTCGTAGAGAAAGCGGAAGCCGGCGCGCGTGACCCCCACGACCGTCATGGTGTTCCCGTCCACCGTGAGGCTCCGCCCCACCACGTCGGGAGAGCCTCCGAACCAGCGTTGCCAGAAGCTGTAACTGATGACGACGTCGCCGCCGCCCGCCGCGGGAAGCTCCTCCATCGTGAAGGTGCCGCCCAAGTGAGGTGCCACACCCAGGGTGGAGAAGATGTTACTGGTCACGTAGGTGGCACGGGCTTGTTCCGGTTCACCCGTCCCCGTGATGGTCACCAAGCCGGAGCCACCGACGATGGTGGCCAGTGATGCCAGCGATTCGCTCTGATCCCTATAGTCCATGTAATCGGGAAACGCGACCCACGGGTTCACGTTCCCGCTGAACGTGGCACGACCCATGACCAGGCGGTCCGCCTCCGGGAAGGGTAGCGATCGTCTCATCGCCACGTTCAGAACGGAGAACATGGCGGTGGTGGCCCCGATGCCCAGCGCCAGCGTGATCAAGGTCACCAGCGTGAAACCGGGTGTCCGAAGTAGCGTGCGGATGCCGTAGCGCACGTCCATGCTCAGGTCGGTCTTAGCCATGGCTCTCGTCTTCTCTTTCACCTAGCGGGCTTCCGGCACGAGTTCACCTACTGGATCATACGAGAACTCGGAGGGTTGGGATTCGAACCTCCGCTCACCACCGACGTGCGCCACCCGTAGTGGGCGATCACCACGAAGCAGATTACCACGAGCACGAAAGAGGCGCGGACCGCTGGAACCGAGAGACCGCCGATCCCGACCGTACCCAAGTCGATGATGGCGCCCTGGGCCGGCGGCATGACGGAGCCGCCCAGAATCGCCATGATCAGGCCGGCGGCGCCCAGCTTCGCGTCTTCTCCGACACCACGGAGCGCTATTCCATAGATGGTCGGGAACATCAGCGACATGCACGCCGACACCCCTACCAGACAATAGAGCCCCAGCATGCCCGGGATGACCATTGTTCCGATGGTCAGCGCTCCGCCGCCTACCGCCAGGGCGAGCAGCAGGCGGCCGGGACGCACGTACTTCAGCAGGAACGTACAGATGAAACGGCTGGTCACGAAGATGACCATGGCGATGATGTTGTAGCCCTGCGCCGCGACCTCGCTGAGTCCCAGCTCCATCGTCGCGTAGTGGATGATGAAGGTCCAGCACATGATCTGGGCGCCGACGTAGAAGAACTGAGCGACGACCCCGCCGACGTAGCGGCTATTGCCGAGAAGACGCCGAAGCGTGGGCCGCACGTTGAGTGACCGGTCTTCCTCCCCGTGCGTCGGCATCCGGGTAATGGCAATGGCGGCGAAAACCACGACGATGACGAAGGCGATGCCGAGATAAGGGGCACGCACCACGGCCAGGTCTTGGGCGGTGAGAGCGGCCAGTTGATCCGCAGACATCGCACCGCGCTCCGCCGCCGTGGCCGGGTCCAACCTGGCGAGGATGAACTGCTGGGCGACGAACATCCCCAGCAGCGAGCCCATGGGGTTGAACGACTGGGCCAGGTTCAATCGCCGCGTGGCGGTCTGCTCGGCACCCATGGCCAAGATGTAGGGGTTGGCGCTGGTCTCGAGGAAGGAGAGTCCGCAGGTGAGGATGAAGTAGGCCACGAGGAACGGCCAGAACACCATCATCATACTACTCGGTACGAAGAGCAGCGCTCCGATGGCGTAGAGCCCCAACCCGACCAGCACGCCGGCCTTGTACGAGTAGCGCTTGATGAACAGGGCCGCCGGAAAGGCCATGGCGAAGTAGCCGCCGTAGAAGGCGAACTGCACCAGCGATCCCTGGAAATTGCTCATCTGGAGGATTCGAGAGAACGCCTTCACCATGGGATTGGTGACGTCGTTCGCGAACCCCCACAACGGGAACAGCAGTGTGATCAAGATGAAGGGGAGGACGAGGTGGGACGGAACGACTTTCGCAGAGCCGTTCGCTTTCTCCATATCAGATCCCTCTCAGGTCAACGCATGCCGTGCCGGGAGCCCCGTGCCGGGCACCGTAATTCCAGCCGTCGAGCTCGTGCAAACCAGGCTATTCAATACAGGCCCGCGGTATGATGCGCCAGCCTCGATTAGCACTTACCTTTATCGCCCGGGACCCTAGGAACTGGGAGGACTCACATGGACCAGCCGCTGGACCGGGAGATCATCGGTCTATACGACGAATTCGCTCACGGCGAGCTGAGCCGACGAGCGTTCCTCGACCGCCTGGCCCGACTGGTCGGCGGCTCTTCCGCCGCATTTGCCGCGCTGCCGTTGCTCGGGAGCGACTACGCCGGCCAGATCGTCGCGCAAGACGACGAGCGCCTGAACATCTCGGAGGCCGAATGGGATGCCGACGGCACTCGGGTCACCGGCTACCTCGCCAGGCTCAAGGGCGGTGAGCGACGCCCGGGCGTCATCGTGATACACGAGAATCGCGGGCTCAACGCTCATATCAAGGACGTTGCCCGGCGTGTGGCGCTGGAGGGATTCCTCGCTCTGGCGCCCGACATGCTGTCGCCGCTCGGCGGCACGCCCGCCGACGAGAATAGAGCGCGGGAGATGTTACGCAGCCTCAACCAAGAAGAGAACGTGGCCCGGCTGGCCGCCGCCGTGCCGTTCCTGGCAGGTCATCCGGAATCGACCGGCAAGGTCGGAGCCGTGGGCTTCTGCTGGGGTGGCGGCTATGCGAACCTGCTCGCCGCAGCGGGCACATCGCTCGCCGCGAGTGTCCCCTACTACGGCCGCCAGTTGGCGGCTGAGGACGTGCCCAACATCACGGCGGCGCTGTGCCTTCACTACGCCGGGCTGGACGAGCGCATCAACGCCGGGATCGCCGACTACGAGGCCGCGCTCGAGGCGAACAACAAGACGTACGAGATATACATGTATGAGGGGGCGAACCACGCCTTCAACAACGACACGAACCCCGCGCGCTACCACGAGGAGGCGGCCGAACTGGCCTGGAGTCGAACCGTCGCCTTCCTGAAGAGACACCTCGCGTCCTGAGGAAGCCCGAGATCATTCGGGCAGGACCGGGCCGCGCTCCGGCGCGGCCCGGTCACTTACCGAGACAGCAGTGCTTGTACTTCCGCCCGCTACCGCAAGGACACGGATCGTTGCGACCCGCCCGGACGGTGGTCTTACTACCGCCACCTCGCGCAGCTCGCATGAGCTCCTCGGCAGATGCGCCGGCCTTCCACAGCGGGACGAGCCTCTCGAACGTCGGGTGACTGTGGGTGAAGAACTTCTTGTAGCCCGCACAGAGGTAGTTCAATCCTTCCTCACCGTCCGGCGTCCGGACGAACCGGTTCTTCGGGCAGCCGCCGTTGCACATCGCCCGCACTTCGCACTCCAGACAGAAGCGCGGTAGCAGGTCCCGCTTGCTGCTTCCGAACTGCAGTTGCGCCGGGCTCTCTAACAGCTCGGCGAGTCGGGTCTCCCGGATATTGCCCAGCAGGTGCTCCCGATCGACGAAGTGATCGCACGAGTACAGGTCGCCGTTGTGCTCGAGCACGGGCACATCACCGCAGGTCTCGCGAAAGATGCAGAGCGAATGCTCCAGCCCGCGGATCGGCCGCGCCGCCTCGTCGAATATCTGGACCATGATCCGGCCGATGTCGTGCCGGACCCACTCGTCGAAGATATTGCAGAGAAACGAGCCGAACGGCTCGGCCGCGACTGTATGCTCGCCGACCCCTCCAGGTAGATCGGGCCGCCGCTCCACCAGCGGCAGGAACCCCACATATGTCGCACCGATCTCCTTGAAGAACCGGTAGACCCGTTCGGGTTGGCCGACGTTCGCATCGTGGACGACGCAGAGTATGTCGCAGGGCACCCGGTGCCGTCTCAGCAGTCGGTGAGCGCGCATCACCTGCCTGTGCGTGGGCTTCCCGCCCTTGGTCACCCGGTAGCGGTCGTGCAGCTCACTGGGGCCATCGAGGCTGAGCCCGACGGCGAAGCCTTCCGCGGCGAGGAAGCGGCACCAGTTCTCATCGAGCAACGTGCCGTTGCTCACGAGGGCGTTGAAGATCCGTTTGCCGGCAGGCGCGTGTCTGCGCTGCAGCTCGAGAATCCGACGGAAGTAGTCGACGCCGAGGACGGTCGGTTCACCGCCGTGCCAGGAGAAGCGGACAACGTCATCGGTGGAAGCCTCGATGTGCTGAACGATGTACTCCTCGAGAACCTCATCGCTCATGCGAAAGGATTCGACGTCGGGGTAGAGGTGCTCTTTCTCGAGGTAGTAACAGTAGCGACAGTCGAGGTTGCAGATGGCACCCACGGGCTTGACGAAGACCTGAAAGGTGCCCGATGCCGTCACCGCGACTGAACCTTCCATTCGTGAGTACCGTGCAGAGCGTGGCAGTTATCGGGCCAACTGCATCGCGTCGAGCACCGCCGCCGCCAGCTCGGCCCGCAAGTCGACCAGGACATCCGCCAGCCCGGGGTCGTCGATCAGGTTCCGGGTCTCGTACGGATCGTCGACCAGATCGTACAACTCGTTCTCGTCCGGGTGCTGCATCCAGTGTACGTACTTGTAGCGGCTGGTGCGGATGGCCCGGTAGTCCATGTCGACCAGCCAGGGGAACGGGTTCTCGTAGGTGTAGAACTCGATCAGGACCGAGCGGCGCCAATCGCCGGCGTTGCCCCGCAGCAGCGGCACGAACGAGCGGCCCTGAATGTGATCGCCGATCGGCGCGCCCGCGATCTCGAGCACCGTCGGCGCGATATCGGCGGAGACGATCAGCTCGTCGATCTGTGAGCCGGCTCCCGCCACCGGTGGGTACCTCACAATGAAGGGTGACCGGACCGCCTCCTCGTACGGCAGGCGGCGCTCGACCGAGAGACCGTGCTCGCCGTAGAAGAACCCGTTGTCACTGGTGAACAGAATGAAGGTCTGGTCCAGGATACCGCGCCGCTGGAGCGCATCGACGATTCGGCCCAAGCCATCGTCGACGGCCAGCAGCATCTCGGCGCGCCGCCGGATCGTCTCCTCGCTCGTGCCCGGATCGAGCTCACGCTCACCGAACATCTCGATCATCTCCGGCGAGCTCTTGTCAAACAACGCCCTGCGCAGCGCCGGCTTGTCCGCCAGCTCGTCCAGCGATGAGATGACGTTGGCGCGGCGCGGAAAGACGTTCTCTTCGTAGCGCCCCCGGTGCCGCGGCGCCGGGACGTAGCCGCGCGGTACCGAGAGATCCACGGAACCGTCGTCCAGCTGCCGGGCGTCGGGGTGGATCGCCTTGTGTCCTATGTAGAGGAAGAACGGGCCCGGGCGGTCGCGCTCGACGAACGCCACCGCCCGGTCGGCCAGGACGTCGGTGATGTACCCGTCGACCGTGTGGATCCGCCCATCCTCGTACAGCTCGGGATCGACGGTGCGTCCCTGCCCCGGGATGGCCGCCCAGTAGTCGAAGCCCGGCCTCGGCGTGGGATCGTTGCCCATGTGCCACTTGCCCAAGAAGGCGGTCTCGTAGCCCTCAGCCTGCAACGTCCGCGGGAATGTCTGCAGACGATGGCTCGCCCGGTTCCGCGCTACATTGTCGATGATCCCATGACGCGACGGGTACTGACCCGTCAGAATAGTGGCGCGATTCGGCGAGCAGAGAGGTACGGCGTGAAAGGCGCCCGTGAAATAGGCGCCCTCGCGCGCCAGTCGGTCGACGTTCGGCGTCTCGAGATAGGGATGGCCGGCTATCCCCAGCTCGTCCCAGCGCAGGTCATCGACGACGATGACGATGATGTTGGGCCGCCGACCCGGATCGACCGAATACTCGGTCCCCTCCTCCGCGTCGCGCGCTTGGCATGCGGTCAGGGACAGCAGCCCAGCCGTCAGGACCGTCAGGAGTATGGAACAGCGCCCGGCGGTCCTACTCGCCATCTCAATCATTCGCGCCACCCTCCACGATTATCTCGTCCACGAACAGCCACGCCTCGCCCCCCGCCCCGGGATGCCATTCCGGGCACTCGCCCAGATTCCGCGCCCGTACCCGGACGTAGCGAACCGGCCCGGCGCGGACCTCTACCGTCACCCGCTCTGTTCCGGTTCTGGGGTTCTGCTCCAGCGCTACCGCCACGCGACCCACCGTCTGCCAGTCGTCCCCGTCTGCCGATACCGCGACCTCAACCGACCGGGGCAGGAAGATCCACGAGATCTGGGCCCGCAGACAGTCGACGCCGATCCGGCGCAGGCGACGAGCCGCGCCCAGATCGATCACCGCCTCCAGGTCATCGCCCTCGAACCCCAGCCAGCGTCCATCGTGGTGGTCCCGGCTGCCCAGCACACCGTCCGTCAGGGACGGCGGTCCCTGGCCCGGGTACCGCGGGCTGGGAGGGCTGCTCAAAGTCACCGATGCGCCTACCGCCAGATGCGATACAGTCTCGGCTCGGTCGAACCCGCGGCGCCCCGGCGGCCGCACCTCCGTGCCTCTCCGACCGGTCAACCGGTCGCCCAGGGCCTCGCGCACCGAGTCCGCCACAGCGTCGAGCCGCCGCACGATCTCCGGGTGATCCGCCGAGACGTCCGTCGTCTCGCCGACATCATTCTCGAGGTCGTAGAGCGCGGCCGGCACCGTGGGAAAGGTGTAGGGGCCGGGAAGACCGTCCTGCCCCGGCTCGACGCCCACGTAAGACCGCGTGCGATGCTGATAGACCCGCTTCCACTTACCCTCGCGTACCGCCCTGAGCTCGCCGGCGTAGTAGTAGTAGAACCGCTCTCGGGGATTCGCCGACTCGTCGCCCTCCAGCAGCGGCAGGATGTTCACACCGTCGATCGGCAGCTCGGGCAGCCTCGCGCCGGTGATGGCCGCCAGGCTGGGAAGAATGTCGATGGTCGAGGCCATCCTGCCAGTGACCGATCCCGGTTCGATCCGGCCGGGCCATCGCATGATCGCCGGTACCCGCACTCCGCCCTCGAACGCCGTGCCCTTGCCCTCCCGCAAGGGGCCCGTGGACCCCGCATGATTGCCGAAGTTGAGCCATGGCCCGTTATCGCTGGTGAAGATGACCAGGGTGTTCTCCACGAGTCCGTGACGATCCAGAGCCGCCAGCACCTGGCCCACCGACCAGTCTATCTCCTCGATCACGTCACCGTACATGCCTTGGGCGCTGTGGCCATCGAACTTGTCCGAGACGCCCAGCGGCACGTGCGGCATCGAATGCGCCAGGTAAAGGAAGAACGGCTCGTTACTGTGCCGCTCGATGAAGCTCACGGCCCGCTCCGTGTAGCGCGTCGTCAGCGTGGCCTGGCCCTCCAGATCGTCGATCGTCTCCACCGTCTCCATCCCGTCGACCAGCGGTAGGGGCGGATAGCTCGCCTTGTTGCCGCCGGTCGCCGGGTGGCCGTCATAGTCGATAGGCCACATGTCGTTCGAGTAGGGCAGGCCCAGGTACTCGTCGAACCCGTGCTGCAGAGGTAGGAACTCCTCGAGATGTCCGAGATGCCATTTGCCGACGATCCCCGTGGCGTATCCCCGCTCCTCGAGCATCTCGGCTATCGTCATCTCGTCGGGATTGATGCCGACCTCGGCATAGGGACCGAGCGCCCCGAGGATGGAGACCCGTTGTGCATACGACCCCGTGAGCAGTGCAATCCGGGACGCCGAGCACACGGCCTGACTGACGTAGAAGTCGGTAAAGCGCATGCCCTCGGACGCCAGCCGATCGAGATTAGGTGTGCTGAACTCCGTAGCCCCGTAAACGCCCACATCGGCGTAGCCCTGATCGTCGGTGAAGATGAGCACGACGTTGGGTAAGTCGTCGGTGCGCGAGCATCCGCCCGCTGCCAACCCGGCCGCCAGCAACAGTGCAGCGGCACCCAAAAGTTTCAGAGAGCCGCGTCGGGAACGATGGTCCGTCATCTGCCGGTCTCCCTCCGATTGGATCGCCCCCGCCATCGCGAGGGGGCGACTGTAAGCTGAGTCCTAGCGCATACGATCGAGAACGCCTTGCAGGTACTGTCTCATCCTACGTGCCTCGTCCGTCAGTTCCTCTTCGGACAGCCGGCGCTGCTCCTCGGGATCTTCCGCGAGGGAATAGAAGGATCCATCGGCATAAAGCTTCCACGCTCCGTTATGCACGAAGCGGCGATCGGTGAAGTTGCCCCAATTCGGCGCGTAGTGGCAGAACACCCAGGCCCGTACCGTGTCCGCGGCTCCCAGTAGTTGTGGATAGAAGCTCAACCCGTCTGTAACGACGCCCTCGCGCCGCCCCACCTGCGCGGCATCGAGCAGCGTGGGCAGGAAGTCGGTGAAATCGATGAGATTGTCGTTCACCTGGCCTGGCGCGATAGTCGCCGGCCAGCTCGCTACCAGAGGTACGTGCGTTCCCGCCTCGGTGGTGTAACCCTTGTTGCCCCGAATCACTCGGTCACCCAGCCGAGACACGACGTCGCGATCGGTACCGTTGTCGGCCGTGAAGATCAGCAGGGTGCGCTCGCGCAGTTCCAGCCGTTCCAGTTGCCGAACGATCCGGCCGACCACCTCGTCCAGGTAGCTCACGTGGCTCGCGAAGTATTCGGTGTCGTTGAGCCCGCTGGCCGGATCGAAGTCGGCATAGCCGGTGTCATCTGGCGTGGGTTGGAAAGGGTCATGCGGTAACACCATCGGGTAGTAGAGAAAGAAAGGCACATGCTGGTGCCGTTCCAGGAACCGCTCGATGTACTCGGCGAACACGTCGGGCCCGTACCTCCCGGAGTACACCCCGGCCGGCTGGTCAACGATCTCGAGGTACGGATCCTTGTAGCGCGAGCCGCGCGCTTCGACCTGCCACAACGCGTACTCATCGAAACCCGCCTGCTGCGGCAAGCTGCCGGCCCGACCACCGGCCAGCGCGCGCTGCCGCGCGTTCCCGAACAGCTGCCACTTGCCGACTACAGCGGTGCGGTAGCCAGCCGCCTGCAGATGGTGGGCGAAGGTGCGCTCTTCCGGATCCAGCAACCCGAAGCCGATGTAGTTGCGGAAGTTGTATTGGCCGGTCATCAGCTGGACCCGGGTGGGAGTACAGAGTGGGGTCGCGTACGCCTGCGTGAAGCGCATGCCCGAGCTGGCGAGCGCGTCGAGATGCGGCGTCCGATAGGAGGTGCCACCGTTCACGCCCAGCGTCTCGTAGCCCAAGTCGTCGGCCATGATCAGGATGATGTTCGGCCGTTCAGGCGCATGACGCTCGGCTCTACAGCCCACTCCCACGCCGGCGATAATCAGCACCAGTAGCAGCCAGCAACATGCCATGCTTGGACTATTCCGCTGTGACATCACGCAACCGCTTTCGTAGCGTAGAAATCGCCTTCGACCCGGGCGAAGGCCATCGACCGCTGCGGCGAGCGATAGACGCCAGTCAACCCGTCACCCCGGTCCCGACGGCGGCCGTGCGTGTTCCGTCACCTCGCGGCGCCGGTACACTTCGCCCTGCCTCTCGGTACTGCCTCAGGAGTGCACGCAGGCGAGTTACGATGTCGGGTCGCTCGGCGTATAGGTTGACTACCTCACCAGGATCATCTTCAAGGTTGTACAGCTGGCCGGCCGGTTCACCCGGAGCCGGTTCCAGCGACCGCGGTTCGCTGAAACCACCCGACCCGCGACCCTCGATCAGCTTCCACGGCCCCTGCCGAATCGCAAACATCCCGTTCAGCGAATGGTGGACGGTCGCCTCACGCAGGGGCGACTCCGTGCCCTCGCCGAGTAGAACCGGAAGCAGGCTGTAGCTGTCTTCCCCGGCATCTGGAGGCAGCGTCGCGTCGACTATGTCCGCCACCGTGGCCAGCAGGTCGGTGAGGCTGATCGTCTCGTCGCTCGAACTGCCGGCCGCGATGCGACCCGGCCACCGGGCGATCAAGGGCACCCGATGCCCGCCTTCCCAGATATCGGCCTTCTGACCGCGCAGCGTGCCGTTCGCCCGATGCCCGTACTCCTGGATGTCGGACGCCAGCCAGTGCGCGCCATTATCGCTGGTCACGAAGACGAGCGTCTTGTCGTCGAAGCCCGTCCGTGCCAGGGCATCGAGGACGGCTCCGATCGCCGCATCCACCTGTGCGACGAAGTCGCCGTACGGGCCGGCTCCGCTGCGCCCCACGAAATCGGCTGTGGGGAGCCACGGGGTGTGCGGCGCCGTGAGCGCGAGGTAGAGGAAGAACGGTCGGCCCGAACGCTCCTGACCCTCGATGAACGCCACTGCCCGATCGGTAAGCGTGGGCAGCACATCGATGTGCCGGAACCCGGGAGCGATAGCGCCACCACGCCAGAAGCCGTTGCCACCGCTACGCCGCATAGTGCTCGCGTCTATGGAATCGGTCGGCAGCGCGACGACTTCCTCGTTCTCCACGTAAACGTACGGCGTCATGTCCAGTGACGCGGGAGTACCGAAGAAGTAGTCGAAACCGACGGCGTTCGGGCCGGGACGCAAGAGTCGCGCGTAGTCCGTCTGCTCGCCGGACCCGAGCCCGAGATGCCACTTGCCCACGGCGGCCGTTCTGTACCCGTGGCGCCCGAGCAACGACGCTACTGTCAGTCGGCCCTCGTCGATCAACAACGGCGAGTATCCCCAGAGCACACCGCTCTGCAACCGTGTTCGCCAGGCGTACCGCCCGGTGAGGACGCCGTAGCGGGTGGGCGAACAGACGGCGGACGGTGTGTGCGCATCTGAAAAACTCAGCCCCTCGGCGGCAAGACGGTCGATGTTCGGCGTCGGGATCTTGGATGCAGGGTTGTAGCTCCCGGGGTCGCCGTAACCCATATCGTCAGCTAGGATGAATACGATGTTCGGCGGTTCCCTGTCGGCCGGACCGCATCCGGAAGCGAGCGAAGCGGCGGCGGCGAGCAGAGCGATCAGAGACCCGCGGCGAGTGAGCACAGCTGCAGCTGGCAAACACGTGTGGTGGGCCGCGGCTCTTGTCACGGTGTTCTCCTCGAAGGACAGATAAGCAGTTGTCCTGGGGGCGCGAGTCGGCGGTGGTCCGAGCGTCTAAGATACGGCGGCGACGATCGGGCGGCCATGCAGGTACTTCAGGAGCGAACGACTATGCGACGCCTCGTGCTTCTCCTCACCGTCCTCGCGCTCTCGTCCCTGTCATGTGCGGCAGACGACGAGCTGGATCTTCACGCCCTGTTTCGGCCCGTGCCCGGCGCCGTACGTGTGGAAGACGGCAAGCCGGTCATCAGCAGCCCGGCGACGCTGGAAGACCCGGATCATTTCGTGTGGGGCGCCAGCGTGATCAGGGGCGAGGACGGCCGGTACCACATGTTCTACTCGATCTGGGATGCCGGTCCGGACAAACCCCCATTCGAGGATGGCTGGCTGCTCGGCTCCGAGATCGCTTACGCGGTGTCCGACCAGCCCGACCGTGGGTTCACGTTTCAGAAGGTGCTATTGACCGGGCGCATGAACGAGGGCGCACCCGACGCGTGGGACGCTCAGACGGTCCACAACCCTCAGATCCGCAGGTTCGACGACACGTATTACCTGTACTTCATCGGCTCGCGGGATCCCGGCCCGCAACCGGCCGGTTCGCCGGGAGCGGCGTTGAGCAAGCGCGACCGCGTGCAACAGGTACAGCAGATCGGCGTGATCGTCGCCGGCAGCATCGCTGACCTGGTCAATGGCAACTGGACGCGCCCAGATCAGCCACTACTGAGCCCGCGCACGCGCGTCAAGGCGAGGGATGTGGTCGATCCGTCGCCGCCCGGCACGGTTGCCAAGCCCGACAACATGGTCGTCGTCAATCCCTCGGTGGTGTACCGGCCACGGGACGGCAAGTACCTGCTCTTCTTCAAAGGCAATCTGTACGACCCGACGTGGCGCGGCGTGCACGGCGTGGCGATCGCAGATTCACCCACAGGACCGTTCGAGACCCAGGACGCATTCGTGTTCGACGTGCGCTTGCCCGACGGCCGGCTGGCCAGCGCCGAAGACCCCTACGTCTGGTTCGACCGCGACCGCGACCGCTTCTATGCCATCCTCAAGGACTTCTCGGGCCGGATCACGGGGACCGAGCCCGGCCTGGCGCTGGTCACCTCGGACGGCGGCCTCGACTGGCGGATGGCAACGCACCCGCTCGTCTCGCTCAAGCAGCTCGTGTTCGACGACGGCACCGCGCTCCCCGTGCACAACCTCGAGCGCCCGCAGCTGCTGCTGGACGAGGCCGGCCGGCCGCAGGTGCTGTACTTGGCCTGCTCTGTTGACCCTGTAGGAGGCAAACGGGACGGGACTACGTTCAACGTTCATATTCCCTTCGCTCACTAATCTGCGTACCCGCAACCACCGGGGCACCGCGAACCATGGAACTCTCACGTCGTGACTTCTTGAAGAGCACACTGCTAGGCAGCGCGGCCGTCCTTCTCCCGACGCGAGGTCCGGGTCGGAGAGGCCTGGGTCGGGGAGACCCGCTGCTACAGCCCGGCGGCCCGACACTGTGGTATCGACAGCCGGCCGCGGATTGGAACGAGGCCCTGCCGATCGGCAACGGTCGACTGGGTGCGATGGTCTTCGGTAGGGTCGGGGAAGAGCGTATCCAGCTCAACGTCGATTCGCTGTGGGCGGGCAGCCCTCTGGAGCGTGAGAGGAAAGTAAAGGCGGGTGATCTCGAGCGTGCCCGCGAGTTGTGGTTCTCCGGCCGGATCGTCGAGTCGCAGCGCATAATGCAGGAGAATTTCATGAGCAAGCGTCTCGTCCGCAGCCACCAGACGCTCGGCGATCTCTTCATCGAGGCAGACCAAGACCTTTCCTACAGCGACTACCGGCGCTCCCTCGACCTGCGCGACGGGATCGCGCGCACCGAGTGGATGCAGGGCGGGCGCCGCGCCCTCCGCGAAGTCTTCGCCACCAGCGTGGACGACGTGATCGTGGTGCGGATCGAGGCGCCGTCCGGTTCGGAGTCGAGCATCCGGCTGACCCGCCCCGAGCTGCCCGACGGTGCGATCGAATACAGCGGCGACCGCATCATCATGACCGGGAGAGCCGTCAACGAGGGGCATCCCGGGGTGCGTTTCGCCGCTGTGGTAGCGATCAGGCGGGAGACGGAGGAGGCGACGACCATCTTCATCGGCGCCGAGACCGACTATCACGGGGACAATCCGCTCGAGGCAGCAGGCTCGCGCGTCGAGGCGGCCGCGCGCCGGGACTACGACCGGCTCGAGGCAGATCACGTCGCTGAGCATCGTGCCCTCTTCGAGCGTGTCTCAATCGAGCTCGGGTCTAACGATCAGGCAACAAAGCCGACGGATGTAAGACTATCAGAGCTTCAGGATGGAGCCGACGACCCGGCGCTCTTCGCCCTCTACTTCCAGTTCGGCCGCTACCTGCTGATGGGATCCTCCCGGCCCGCCACGCTGCCCGCCAACCTGCAGGGGATCTGGAACGAGCACATAGCCGCTCCCTGGAACGCCGACTACCACATCAACATCAACGTCCAGATGAACTACTGGCCGGCGGAGGTCGCCAACCTGTCGGAATGCCACCTGCCGTTCTTCGACATGGTCGACGAGCTGGTCGTGCGGGGCCGTAAGACTGCGCGCGACCTCTACGGCGCCCGGGGGTGGGTCGCCCATCACACCACGGACGCCTGGTGGTTCACGGTCCCCATCGGTCGCACCGTGTGGCGGCTCTGGCCGCTGGGCGGCGCCTGGTGCTGCCGGCACCTGTTCGAGCACTGGCGGTTCAGCGGCGATCTCGATTTCCTGCGCCGGCGCGCGTTCCCGGTTATGCGCGAGGCCGCACTCTTCTTCCTCGACTATCTGACCGAGGACCCGGAAACGGGCCGGCTGGTCAGCGGCCCATCGAGCAGCCCCGAGAACACTTTCGTCACCAGCGACGGAGCCCGGGCGGATGTCGGGATGGGGAACGCCATGGACCAGCAGATCGTCTGGGACCTGTTCACCAACCTTCTCGAAGCTGCTGAAGCGCTGGGAGTCGACCGCGACGAGGTCGTCGGCCAGGTGCGGTCGGCGCGGGAACGACTTCAGGGCCCGATGATCGGCTCCGACGGCCGGCTGATGGAATGGGCCCGACCGTTCGCCGAAGCCGAGCCCGGCCACCGGCACATGTCCCACCTCTTCGGCCTGCACCCGGGCCGGCAGTTCACGCCGGACGGCACGCCCGAGATCACCGACGCGATCCGGAGATCCCTCGCCCATCGGCTGGAGCACGGTGGCGGCCACACCGGCTGGAGCCGGGCATGGATCGTCAACTTCTATGCCCGCCTGTTCGAAGGCGAGACCGCCCACCACCACCTGCGCCAGCTGCTGGCGAACTCCACGCTCCCCAACATGTTCGACAGCCACCCGCCGTTCCAGATCGACGGCAACTTCGGCGGCACGGCGGCGATCGCCGAGTTGTTGCTGCAGAGCCATACGGGCGAGATCCATCTGCTGCCCGCGCTGCCGCCGCACTGGCGCCGCGGCTCGGTGCGCGGGCTCAGGGCCCGGGGAGGGTTCGAGGTCGACATCCGCTGGCGGGACGCCGGGCTGCAGGAGGCGGAGATCCGTTCGCTGCTGGGGAACGAGGCGATCGTACGCTACAAGGATCGGAGGGTCCTCTGGCAGCGACCCGCCGGTTCCAGCGACATCTTCAGGCCGCAACGACCGTGACCGATGGGCCCGGGCTCTGATCCCAACCGAGCGAGTTCTCCTGCGTCAGGTCAAATCACCTGCACAAGCGCCTGATTCTCGGCGGTGCATGCGTGGGTTCAGAACCTCTTTTCGGACCCGGCCAGCTTGAGGCCGGACGCGACTATTGACATGTGGCCGCGGGAGCGTACAATGTCGACAGTCGACAGTCGACAGTCGACGCTCAACCGGGGTCTGTCTGTGGCGGAAATCGCGAAAAAGACCTACAAAGATCACGTCGTCGACCACGTCTATCAGCTTCTCTTGTCCGGTGAGCTGCGTCCGGGAGACCCGGTGAAGGAGAGCCTTCTGGCCAGGCAGTTGGGGATCAGCCGGGCACCCGTGCGGGAGGCGATGTGGGAGCTGAGACTGAACGGACTGGTCCGTTATCGCCCCCAGGTGGGCCATTCCATTCCTGTGCTCTCTCCCGAACAGATCGTCGACAGCTACACGACGCGCGGTGTCCTGGAAGGGTACGCAGTCATGGAGAGCTGCAACCGTTTTTCCGAGAGAGAGATCGCCGAGCTCGAGGCCCTAGTGGATCAGATGGAAGACGCTGCAGATAAGCGCGACCACCAAACGGTCGTCGAGGCCGGCCGCGAGTTTCACGACCTGCTAATCAGCAAGTCCGACAATGGTCAACTGGTGGACTATGCCAATCGCTTGTCTCTGAAGCTGAACATTCTGTTCTTCCAACATTGGAGCAGACTGTACACCCCCAGCGAAATCGGTGAGCGCCACCGGGGTATTATCAAGACTCTGGACTCGAGAGAAGCAGGCGTGATAGAAGAAGTGGTTCGGCAGCATTGGATCGAGACGGGATCAAAGATCGCGAGGATCAGCACGGGTCTCTGACTCGAAAGAGCACCTTGTCCGAATCTTTCTGTCATAATAGGCGCGGTTGCGTCGGCCAGCTCAGGAGGAACAGATGCCGGAAGCATGGGTAGAGCAGATGCAGAACCAGGTGAACACACTTGAGAAGCTCGAAAAGTACATAAACGTAACCGCCGACGAGAGAGCAGCTATCCAGACGCTGAAAACCAGATGGGGGACAACACCCTATTTTGCGTCACTGATGGACAAGGACGACCCGCAGTGCCCGATCAGGATGCAGGTTATTCCCTCGATGAAGGAAGAGGTGAACGAGTATGGGATGGAGAACTACCTGGTGTGGAAAGAGAACCGTGCCACGGGAGAACTACGTCCTGACAGTATTGCCCGCCAGTACGATGACCGGATCGCCTTTACCGTTGTAGAGGTCTGCGCGAATTACTGTCGTCACTGCTTCCGAAAGGAACTAGTTGTCGATCAGGATCTGCAACTACGCTTCGATGTTGACGAAGGACTAGAATGGATTGCCGAGCACAAAGAGATTCGCGATGTCCTGATAACGGGTGGTGACCCGCTGTTGTTTTCCGATGACAAACTGGAATATCTCGTGACCAAGCTGCGCGAGATGCCGCACATCGAGATGATCCGATTCGGCTCACGGCTTCCGATCGTCCTGCCTCAGCGAATTACGGAAGGTCTGAAGAAGGCGATCGGTGGTTTCCACCGGGTTCCGGTGTGGATCAACACCCAGTGCAACCACCCGAAAGAGATCACCGAAGAAACAGAAAGAGCCGTATACGAACTACTGAGTTGCGGGATCAATGTGGGGAATCAGGCCGTCTTGCTGAGGGGGATCAACGATGATGTGCCGACCTTCAGGGAACTGCACCAGAGACTACTGCGCGCCCGTATCCGGCCCTATTATCTCTTCTACTGTGAACCAGCGCCGGGGATCGACCATTTCCGCACTCCGGTCGAAAGAGGTGCCGAGCTGATTCGTGACGCGTTACGTGGTCATACCACCGGTCTGGCGCAACCGATGTATGTGCTGGCCACCAATATCGGCAAGATTCCGCTAATGCCGGATTATTACATTGTCGGCAGAAACGACAAGGAGTACACGCTCAGGAACCACAAGGGCGAGACGACGAAGACTCCGGTTATCCCTGCGGACTGACCTTCTTCTCGAGAGAAAGCGATGTGTGACTGGGAGTTGGCAAAGATCCAGGAACAACTGAACAGCAACACCACGACCAAGGTGTTCTTCACGGACCTGAATGGGCGCCTGAAGAACGTCACGGTCAATCCAGAGAACATTGAAAGCATCCTGAGAAACGGCGTCGGAATCGACGGAAGCTCCATTGCCGGGATGGCTACGGTTGATGACAGCGACCGGATCCTGAAGCCGGTTGTGGACAGTTTCCGTCTTGTAGATTTTGGCGACAAAAAGGTCGGGTTCTTTATCGGACAGATCTTCAATCAAGACGGATCACGATCGGATGTTGACCCACGACTTGCTCTGGAGCGGGCGGTCGCAAGAGCCGCAAATGATTTTCAGATCAAGTTGACGATGGGTCCAGAGCATGAGTTCTTCCTTCTCAGGGGTGACGAATTCGGCGGCGAGATCCACACCGATAAGCTCGACTATTTCGACTCATCCCCCTCGGATGTCGGTGAGGTGGTGCGTCAGGAAATCGTCGACGTCTTGGGACGGTGCGGGGTCAAGTACGAAAAGACGCACCACGAGGTCACGTCGTCACAGCATGAAATCAACCTGGAACCGGGTGATCCGCTCACCGTTGCCGATCGAACCGTCCTGTTTGTGTTTGTCACCAAAGAGGTCGCGGCCAGACACCAGCTGCATGCCACCTTCATGGCAAAACCGTTCACCGGTTTCAACCGGAATGCATTCCACATTCATGTCTCCATCTCCGATCTCAACGGGGTAAACCTCTGTTACGACAAGAACAACGAGTATCATCTCAGTGAAACGCTGATGCACTTCATTGGTGGGATCGTCAAACACGCACGGGAAGCGTCCATCGTGCTTGCGTCTACCATCAACTCGTACAAGGCCTATCTTCTGGACAAGGAAGCTCCCGTCGTACGGGGCTGGGGTCTGCGAAACCGCAGCTCCATGATCAGGCTTCCTCTTGCTGCGGGACCAGAGGCGACCCGGCTGGAGTTGCGGTGCCCAGATGCCACCGGAAACGTCTATCTGCAATTCGCTATTGTGATCTTTATGGGGCTTGCCGGAATCGAAGGCAAAGAAGATCCCGGGCCGCCGGACGTCGGCAGCAACTACAGACGAGAATTACTGCCGAAGGTTTTCGATCGACGCTACTTGCCGCGTGACTTCTTCCCCGCTCTGATGGAAGCAGAGGACAGTGCCTTCATGGAAGAATCTCTGGGCTCCCAGCTGTTCTCCAATTACATGAGAATCAAGACTCGCGAATGGGAGAGTTTCAGGACCACGATTACCGATCTCGAGCACCGCACGTATCTGCTGATCTGAGCATGAAAGCGACGTAATGTGGGCGCGACCGTTTGAGGTGCTCCCCGCGCCATCCCGTCTCCCGACAGCACCGTGCTCCAACCGACCGCGATGAGCCAGACAACCACCTCTACGGGGGCATCCCGGAAACTGCTGATCGCAGTTGCCGGCTCATGACAGCGACCCTCCTCTACGATTCCAGCTTGAAGATCCGCTCCATCAACAGCCACTTGTCGCCCGGTTTCGCCGTCGGGAGCGGCTGCTGGTACTTCCACATCAGCTTTTCCCACTCCTGCACACGCGGGTCGGCCCGATCGGCGGCGGCCTTCGCCTCGAACGAGAACTCTTCGGAAACCTCCATCACCATGAACAGTCGGTTACCGACCCGGTAGATCTCCATGTCCTCGATCCCGGCGTCCCGGATGCTGCGGGTGATCTCGGGCCAGACTCTCTCGTGATGGCGCTCGTACTCGGCGATCAGATCGGGGTCGTCCTTCAGGTCCAGCGCAAGGCAATATCGTCGTGTCATGATGGTCGCTCGCTGCCAGGGTCAGGGGCGCTCCGACGGTGGGGGACTGAGGGAGCGGTCCAGGTGGACGTAGCCGCCGTCCACGAACAGGTACTGGCCTGTGATGTGGCCGGCCTGCGGCGACAGGAGGAAGAGGACCATCGCGGCGACTTCTTCGGGGGTCGTCATCCGCCGTCCCAGCGGGATCTTGCCGACGATGGTCGCCAGCTTACCCTCGGGGTCCGGGAACGCGTCGACCCACTCCCGGTATTGGGGCGTCATGACTTCGGCCGGCACGACGGCGTTCACCCGCACCCCGTACGGTAGCAGATCGACCGCCCACTCGCGCGTCAGCGCGAGGATCGCCCCTTTAGCGGCCGCGTACCCGCTGGTCCCGCCCTGCCCCGTAACCGCGACCTTCGACGCCATGTTCACCACCGCGCCGCGCGCCTGCTTCAGGCCCGGCAGCGCGTACTGCGTCATCTCGAAGTAGTGAACGACGTTGCGACGCAGCGACATGATGAGCTCTTCGGCGCTGCCGCCCTCGAGCGCTACGCCGTCGTTCGTGCCGGCGTTGTTCACCAGCGCGTCGATTCGACCGGCTGCGCTGACCGCAGCGTCGATCGCCGCCCGGCACGCACCGGGTTCGGCCAGGTCGGCCACCACCAGCTCGCAGCGCCTACCGAGCGCCGTGAGCTCGTCACACAATCGCCGGCCGGCCGTCTCGTCACGGTCCACGATCACCGGGGTCGCCCCTTCGACGGCGAGCGCGCGGACGATCGCCTCGCCGATCCCCCTCGCGCCGCCCGTCACCACGACGGTCTTTCCCGCAAGCGCCAGATCCATCTCAACCATCCACGTCTTTGGTCAGACTCTCAGTTCATAGAAACGGAGCGCGTTCCCCCCGAACAGCTTGTTACGCGCCGCCGCGGAGCGGCCGGCGGCGTAGTCATCGATCAACCGCACGACCTGCTGGTAACTCGCCGCCAGCAGACAGACGGGCCAGTCGGAGCCGAACATCAGGCGGTCGGGCCCGAACGCATCGAATACCACATCCAGGTACGGGTGAATATCCTCAGGGCGCCAGCGCGACCAATCCGCCTCCGTAACGAGCCCCGACACCTTGCACCACACGTTCGGGTTGCTCGCCAGTTCCCCCATCTGCGCCGCCCACGGCTCCAGCTCGCCGTCACGGATCAGCGGCTTGGCCAGGTGGTCCACCACGAGCGGCTGGTCCGGAAGTTTCTCCACCAGCGCGAGCGCTGCGCGAAGCTGCTGCGGATATACGAGGATGTCGTAGGTGAGATCGAAATCGGCGAGGGTTCCGATGCCTCGCACCACATCCTCACGCTCCAGGAAGTCGTCCGGCTCGGCCTGCGCGATGTGCCTCAGCCCGCACAGCCGCTCGAAACGGGAGAAGTGCTCCAACCGGTCATACAGATCGGCGGCCCGGAGGTCCACCCAGCCGACGACGCCCAGGACGAACGCGTGACGGTCGGCTAGCTGCAATAGGAAGCGCGTCTCGTCCTCCGATTGGTCCGCCTGCACGGCGACGCAGCCGTCGATCCCCTGCTCCGCGAGCTCGGGCTCCAGGTGCTCCGGCAGGAAATCGCGCTTGAGCACCGACATCTCATCGGTGATCCAGTCGTCACGAACGGGATCGTAATGCCAGAAATGCTGGTGCGCGTCGATCCGCATCATCGCTCCGACGCCTCGAGGCTCTCGTAAGTCACCGCCCGCTGCCGGGCCGTGCCCAGCCCCTCGATCCCCAGCTCGACCACGTCGCCGCGCCTCAGGTAGCGCGGCGGCTCGAGACCGAGGCCGACGCCCGCAGGCGTGCCCGTTGATATCACGTCGCCCGGCAGCAGCGTCATGAACTGGCTCAGATAGCTGACCAGGGCGGGGACACCGAAGATCAGATCCGACGTGCTGCTCTCCTGCAGCGGCTCGCCGTTCAGCGAGAGCCAGAGCCGCAGGCAGTGTGGGTCGGGAATCTCATCCCGCGTGGCGAGGAACGGGCCGATGGGTGCGAACGTGTCGAAGCTCTTGCCCTTGACCCACTGTCCACCGTGCTCGAGCTGCCAATCCCGCTCGCTGTAGTCGTTGTGCAGCGCGTAGCCGGCCACGTGGTCCATCCCGCGCTCCTCCGGCACGTAGCTTGCACGTCGTCCGATCACGACGGCCAACTCGACTTCCCAGTCGGTCTTCTGCGAGCCGCGCGGGATGACCACGTCGTCGTCAGGGCCGCAGAGCGCCGTGGTGGACTTGAAGAAAACCACAGGCTCGTCGGGCATGGCCGCGCCTGTTTCGCGCACGTGGCCGGCGTAATTCAGACCGATGCAGACGATCTTGGAAGGCCGCGCTATACACGGGCCGAGGCGCACACTTTCATCCACCACGGGGCAAGTCGCCGCGTTCTCCGCCAGCCAGCGCTCGAGCCGGGCCAGGCCGTCGCTGCCGAAGAACCTCTCGTCCCAGTCCTCGCCGAACGCGCTCACATCGATGCGCGTGTCGTCGGGGCGTAGGACGCCCGGGCACTCACGGCCATGCTCGCCGAACCGGATCAGCCTCATGGGGCCTCCGCGTCAGGTGTTCAGCTTGAGGAACCCGCCGTCGATCGGGTAGTCCGTTCCGGTGGCGAAGGCCGCGCGATCCGAGCAGAGGTAGAGCGCCAGGTCGGCGACTTCCTGCGGCGTTCCCATCCGGCCGATCGGCTGGGTCGCCGAGAGCTTCTCGAACATCTCCTGCTCGCGCCCCGGGTAGTTGTCGCGCAGAAAGCCATCGACGAAAGGTGTATGCACACGCGCGGGTGATACCGAGACGACCCGGATATTGTGGCTCGCGTAGTCCTTCGCAGCGGAGTACGTCATCGCCAGCACCGCCCCTTTGGTCATCGAATAGGCGAAGCGGTCGGCGATACCCACCGACGCCGCGACCGACGCCATGTTCAGGATCACGCCGCCGCCACGCTCCTTCATGCTCCCGATACAGGCGAGCATGCAGTTGTAGACGCCCTTCACGTTAACGCGGTAGAGACGGTCCATATCCTCTTCCGTCGTACCCTCCAGGCTCCCGACGTGCGCGATGCCGGCGTTGTTGACCAGGATGTCGACCCTGGCCTCCCGGAGTATCGCCTTGAAGACCCGCGCCACGTCGGCGCGGTCGGCCACGTCGCAGCGATGCGCCTGCGCGGACCCGCCCGCCTCGACGATCTCGCGCGCTGTGGCCTCTGCCGCTTCCCCGTTAAGATCGAGTATCTGCACCGCCGCGCCGCGCGCCGCGAAGGTCTCTGCGATGGCGCGGCCGATACCGCTGGCTCCACCCGTCACGACGGCCAGCTTGCCGGCAAGCGAAAACACGTCTGTGCTCACGACTGTCATCCCTCTATTCCATAGTCACAATTGTCGTTCGTCCGTATCGACCCAGGCTGCGCCGGTTGGGAACGCGTAGTCACTCAGCGACTCGGGCTTCATGGCAACGGAGAAGCCGGGTGCCGTCGGCACCACGTAGCGGCCGCCCCGGATAACGACCGGATCGAGAAAGTGCTCGTGCAGATGGTCGACGTACTCGACGACGCGGTCTTCCAGCGAGGCGCTAACGCACAGGTAGTCGAAGATCGCCAGGTGCTGCACGTACTCGCAGAGCCCGACACCGCCGGCGTGCGGGCAGACGGGGATCCCGAACTTGGCCGCCATCAACAACACGGCGAGGACCTCGTTGACCCCACCGAGGCGGCAGGCGTCGATCTGGCAGAAGCTCATCGCGCCGGCCTGCATGAACTGCTTGAACAGCACACGGTTCTGACACTGCTCGCCGGTGGCGACGCCGATCGGCGCCACGGCCCTCGCGATGGCCGCATGGCCGAGCACGTCGTCGGGACTGGTGGGCTCTTCGATCCACCACGGATCGAAGCGTGCCAGCTCGCGCATGCTGGCGATCGCATCGTCGACGTCCCAGCGCTGGTTGGCGTCCAGCATCAGCTTGCGCTGGGGCCCGATCTCCTCGCGTACGATCGCGCAGCGGCGCAGGTCGTCCGCGAGGTCGAGACCCACCTTGAGCTTGAAGTGCGACCAGCCCGCCGCCAGCCCCTCGCGGCAGAGGCGGCGAATTTCGTCGTCCGAGTAACCCAGCCAGCCGGCCGACGTCGTGTACGCCGGATAGCCGTCACGCGACAGCTCCGACTCGCGCACGGCGCGTGTGGGAGCGGCCTCCCGCAGAATGGCGAGCGCATCGTCAGGGGCGAGCGTGTCGGTGATGTAGCGGAAGTCGATGCAGGCGACCAGCTCCTCGGGGGCCATGTCGGCCAGCAGCTTCCAGAGCGGCACCCCTTCGGCTCTGGCGTACAGGTCCCAGACGGCGTTGACGAGTGCCGCCGTCGCCAGGTGGATCACGCCCTTCTCCGGCCCCACCCAGCGCAGCTGCGAGTCGCTGGTGAGGCGGCGCCAGAACCCGGCCAGGTCACTCCTGATCGTCTCCAGCGTGAGCCCTTCTACCAGCCGGCCCAGCGCCCTTACGGCCGCTACGCACAGCTCGTTTCCACGTCCGATGGTGAAGGTGAGCCCGTGTCCCTCGAGCCCGTCGGGTCGGTCGGTACGGAGGATCACGTAGGCGGCGGAATAGTCGGGGTCCGCGTGCATCGCGTCCGACCCGTGCCGGCCACGCGATGTGGGGAAGCGGATGTCGAAGACGTCGATGCGCGTGATCGTGGTCGCCACGTTCTTCACCCCAGCTCGTCTCTTCACCGCGCGACCGCGGAGATCTCGAGCACCCACGCATAATCGCACGGCGGGCTCACCCGAAGACGCTCGGGGACCCGGACGACGAAGCCCGTACCCGCCCGCTCCCACTCGAGCGTCTCCTCGGTTCCCAGCAGCGAGACCGTCGCGCCGTCGGCCGGTCGTAGCTCGGTCATCGACAGGTACGCCGGGAGCCGCGTCTCACCTTCGTCGGCCAGGTAGATCGCGTAGACCGTCCCGTCGGCGCGACCCGTCAGCCGAATCTTGCCTTCGCGATACGGGGCCACCGCCCGAGTCTCGTAGATCGCCTCGGAATTCACCTCCAGCCAGTCGCCCAACTCCGCCAGGCGGTCGTAGGCCGCCGCGTGCCACCTGCCGTCCGGGCCCGGCCCGATGTTCAGCAGCAAGTTGCCACCCTTGGAAACCACGTCGGCCAGCATTTGAACCAGCGCGCGGGCCGGCTTGTACCTATCGTCCGGCACGTAAGACCAGCTCGTCGCCATCGGCATCGGGACTTCCCACGGGTGCAGGACCGGTTCGTCAGGGACGCGGGCTTCCGGCGTCAGGTAGTTCTGGTACGGACCGGGCACCGCCCGGTCCACGACTATGAGACCCGGCTGCTTCGCCCGCGCCTTCGCCACCAGGCGCGGCATGTCGATGTCCTGGCTCTGGATACGGGTGAACTTGTAGTTGGGGCTGTTGATGCGCGCCTGAATCTCTTCCCGCGTCAGCGGGCGCACCCAGCCGCCGTCGAGCCAGAGGATATCGACCGGCCCGTAGTTTGTCATCAGCTCGTCGATCTGGTTGTGCGTGAACTCGACGAACCGCGCCCAGCGGTCGGGATGTCTCTCGATGTCGTAGTTGGGGTTGCGGTCGGGAGTGGCGAAGTAGGGCCACCAGTAGTACGGGCTGTGCCAGTCGGGCTTGGAGAAGTAGGCGCCGATCATGAAGCCCTGGTCGCGGAAGGCCTCGAAGATCGCCGCCGTCACGTCGGCACGCGGGTCGCTGTGGAACGGCGTGGCCGGGTCGGTGATCTTGTAGTCGGTCTCCCCCGAATCGAACATGGTGAAGCCATCGTGGTGCTTCGTCGTGAACACCACGTAGCGCATCCCGGCATCCTTCGCCGCCACCGCCCAGCGCTCCGGGTCGAACTCCGTGGGATTGAAGGTCGTCTGCAACTCCTCGTACGCCTCCTTGTACGCGCCGTAGTCATCCATCGACCGCCGGCACCACGGCTCGTCCTCCGAGCAGAGCGACCACGACTCGACTATCCCCCACTGGCTGTACGGGCCCCAGTGCATCAGCAGCCCGAGCTTCGCGTCCTGCCACTCCTCGAGCTTCCGGCGGACCAGCGGGTCGCTCTCCTCGACGTACTCGTGCTCACCACGCTGAGCGGCTGCCGGTATAGGCGTCACAAGAGTGCACACCGCCACCACTAGGACAAGAACGATGACGGCTTCAAGTCGAAGCGGGCGATCAGTGAGTCTCTGCATTCGACAGCTCCATGAAAGAGGTACCTCAGGCGTTCTCACGTCTTGGGCGCCGCCGGTTTCGCCGCATAGATGAACTCGTAGTAGTCACGCATCTCGAGCTCGCTGGCCGCGTCCTCATCGATGATCACCTTGGCATCGCGATGCAGCTGCAGTGCGCTGGCCGTGACCATGCTGGTGACCGGCCCCTCGACCGCTTGCGCGATGGCCATGGCCTTCGCCTTGCCGCTGGCGACCAGGATGAGCTTGCGCGCGTCGAGAATCGTACCGACACCCATGGTGATCGCGTAGATGGGAACGTCCTCCCGATTATCGAAGAATCGCGCGTTGTCGTCGATCGTCTGCTTCGACAGTGTCTTGAGCCGCGTCCGCGAGCTCATCGAGCTGGTCGGCTCGTTGAACGCGATGTGGCCGTCAGAGCCGATCCCCAGGATCTGCAGATCGATTCCGCCGCAGTCGGCGATCGCCTGCTCGTACCACTCGCAGAACGCCGGGAAGTTGCTGGTGCTGCCGGACGGAATGTTGATGTTCTGTGGCGGAACGTTGACGTGCTTGAAGAAGTGCTCGTGCATGAAGTAGTGGTAGCTCTGCGGGTGGTTCGGCGCCAAGCCCACATACTCATCGAGATTGAACGTCGTGACGTGCGAGAAGTCGAGTTGCTCCTCGTTGTGCAGGCGAACCAGCTCCTGATAGAGACCGAGCGGCGTTGATCCGGTCGCCATGCCCAGCACCGCGTTCGGCTTGGCGTTCAGCACCTCGACGACGATCTCCGCCGCCACCTTGCTCATCTGCTCGTAGTCCGGCTGAATGATCACTTCCATGGTCTACCTCCGCGTGCACCGTCCACCGGCTACCGGCCACCGCTCACTCCGTCCCCGGCACCGGAATCACGGGCGGCAACAGATCGGACGGACCGAGCTCCATACGGTCCGGTCCCAGCTTCAGGCCCGACTCCATCATCTCGTCCCAGGTGATCTCCTGGCCGGTGTAGCACGAGATGCGGCCCATGATCGCGATCAGTGTCGAGACCGCGGTCCGGTACGCCTCGTTGACCGGCGAGCCCGAGCGGATCGCGGTCACCAGATCGACGTGCTCCTGCCGATAGGGCCGCGGTCCTATCCTTTCTCCCTGCTCGTCCAGCTCGTAGGGGTACTCCCAGGACGGCGTGCCGTCGGCGTCCCATATCTTGTCGACACAGTTGGTGTAGCCCTCCGTGCCGCGCACGAATTCCGAGACGTTGTTGGCGCAGCCGGCGATCTGTCGGCACATGCTATGGACGTGCACATCGTTCTCGAACGTGAAGTCGATACTGAAGAAGTCGTACTGGTCGCCGCTGGGCCGCCGCCAGCGGCCGCCGAAGCCGAGTGCCTTTTCAGGGTGGGCGTCGCCGAGGAACCAGCTTATGGCGTCCAGGTTGTGCACGTGCTGCTCGACGATGTGATCGCCCGAGAGCCAGGTCCAGTTCACCCAATCGCGTACCATGTACTCCATGTCGCTCCAGCCGGGCTGACGATCGCGCCACCACGGGACCCGGCCGTTCCAGTAGCAGTTGGCGCTCACCACGTCGCCGATGGCGCCGCGCGTGACTCGCCGGAAGGTCTCCAGGTAGTTGGCCTGGTGGCGGCGCTGGGTGCCGGTGACGACGGATAGTCCGAGCCCATCGGCGGTGCGGGCGGTGGCCATGACCGAGCGCGCCCCGACGGGGTCGACCGCCACCGGTTTCTCCATGAAGACGTGCTTGCGCGCGTCTACGCAGGCCTCGAAATGCTGGGGCCGGAAGTAGGGCGGCGTGGCCATCAGGACCAGGTCGACCTCGGTCTCGAGCAGCCGTTCGTACGCATCGAAGCCGTCGAAGCAGGATTCGTCCGGCACCTCCACGCCTTCCTCTTCCCGGAGAGTCTCGCGGCAGCTCTCCACCCGGTCGCGGAAACAGTCGGCCAGGGCGACGATCTCCAGGTTCGGCCCGGCGCTGAGGAAGTCGCGCGCGGCGCCCGTCCCGCGGCCGCCACAGCCGATGAGGCCCGCCCTCAGCACGGGGCCGTCGGGTGCCTGATCGAGCAGCGGCGGCCACGGGTAGTCGGCGTACTGCTCAGGTACGCCGCCGCAGCCGGCGACCATCGCGCCCACGGCGCCGGCGGCGCCGATAAGTCCGACGGTCTCGATGAACTCGCGTCGGCTGGGTCCGTCCTTCCTCTCGGTCATCTTAGCTCTCCTTCCTGCGTCATCTCACGCACTACGCGAAATCCGATGTCCGTACAGTCGGAATACCACCAGATGCTCTTCGGGGCCTGCGGGTCGGTCATGCGGCAGGCGTCGCTGCGGGTACGGTCGCGGGCGGCCGACCGCAGGTCTGCAGGGTCGCTGCGGAACGAGCCGCCTCGCAGCACGTGCTCGGTCCCCGTCGCCGGCCCACGCGGGTCGACGACCGGCGTCGTGGCGGAGCGTTCAGCGTAGGCGTCCGGCGCGTACCAATCGAGACAGAACTCACGCACATTCCCGAGCATATTGACCAGCCCGAACGGGTTGGGCGCCACTTCGGACGGCGGCTGGGTGCGGCCGCCGCTGTTGCCGGCGTGGACCACGAAGCTGTCGAGCACTTCCGTATCCGTTCCGAGGAACCGGTTCCAGAAGCGGCGCTCGGTATAATCGTTCGGGTCCCCCTGGAAGAAGTAGGGGGTCTGGGTCCCGGCCCGGGCGGCGTACTCCCACTCGGCCTCGGTCGGCAGGCGGTAACGTTTGCCGCTGACCACCGAGAGCCAGCGCGTGTACTCCTGAGCCGCGTGATGCGTCATGGTGATGGCCGGCCGCTCGCCCTTGCCCCAGCCCTGATCGGGGGGGACGTAGGGCGGCGTGGCGCCGGTGATGGCGTCGACGCCGGCCGCTTCGGCGGCCGGTCCGCCCAACCGCGCGAGGCGCGTATCGGTGCGGCCTTCCGCCCGCGTAGCTCGGTACCAGGCCTCGAACTCGTCCCAGGTGACCTCGACCCGCCCCATCCAGAAGGGGCTGACCGTGACCGAGTGCACGGGCCCCTCGTGGTCGCGCCGGTAAGGTTCCGACGCGGGGCTGCCCATCTCGAACGTGCCGCCGGGTATCGCCACCATCTCGAACGACACGCTCGTGCCGGGGATGAACTCGGTGTAGTCGACGAACCCGTCGACTGTCGCCGGGGCGTCGAAGACCTCGGCCTCCACGATCTCGACCAGACCGAAGTCGATCTCTCTCGCGGCGTCGGGGTCGTAGTGTCCGACGTGGAGGTGACAGTTGAGGCAGCGCAGCTCATCGGAGCGCCGCTCGTAGTGGAGGTGCGCTTCCTCGCCTTTGTCGGTGAGCTCGACCGGGAAGAGGTTGGGATGGCACTCGAGGCACGACTCGCGGAAAGTGTAGGTGCGCGCGTGCTCGAGCTGGGAGCGCTCATCCCAGTCGAACGAGCCTCTGTCCTTGAAGATCGCGCCGAAGGCGTCGCGGATCCCCAGCCTCGCCTTTTGCGTCGCGTAGGCAACCCCGCGGGGCGGCAGATGGCACTCCACACAGTGCACCACCGTGCCGCTCTTCGTCGCGTAATGGGTCGACTGGATCCACGAGGATGTCGCCTGCGGATGCGTGTGGCACGCGTCGCAGAAACTGTCGGTCGAGGTGAGTGTGTTGCCGCCGCGGATCACGATCACCAGCAAGATCCCCACGCCGACACCCCAGAGGAAGGGTCGGCGCAGCGCCCGCGCCGGCGCGGCGGCCGCCGCTGCGATCGCTTTCCGAATCGTCCTCAGCCAGCGCAAGGCCCGTCTCACGCACTCTGGAACGTCTGCCGCGCCCAGGCCACGTTGCGCCGCGTGTCCTCGAGGAAGTGACCCTCACGGCCGCTGGTCTCCAGCACCAGCCACTTGTCGTAGCCGATGTCGCTCAGCGCCGCCGCCGCGGCCGGCGTGTCCACCATCCCCTCCTCGCTGCCCAGGAGCGGCGTGCTCCAGTCCTTCAGGTGGACCTCGCAGATCCGGTCGCTGCCGAGCATCCGGATCTCGCCCGGCACGTCGTAGCCGTAGCCGGTGGAGTTGCCCAGGTCGTAGTAGACCTGCAGCGATTCCGAACCGACCCGCTCGATAATCTCCAGGTTCTGCGCCGCGCTGATGGTGTTCTCCAACCCCAGAATCACCCCGGCATCCCGGGCCCGTGGCACGACCTGCTCCAGGGTCTCGACGACACTCGTGACCTTAGCCTCGTCCAGCCGGTAGGACGCGAAGCCGCTCTCCGACTCGTTCACGAACTCGCCGTCCGCGTCCCGGAAGCGCAGATCGCCGTTCCCGAAGAAGGCCATCAGCACGTTACCCGCACCGAGCTCGACGGCGACGTCGATGGCGTCGACCAACCAGACGGCCGCCCGCGGCTGCTCCGCCAGCGGGTAGGTATTGAATAGCCCGAGCGCCACGGAATGGAACGTGATCCCGTACTGCCGGCCCAGCTCGAGATAACGTGCCCGGACGTTGGGATCCCTCAGGACGATCTCGTCCGGCGTCCGTCCCAGACTGACCTGGATTCCCTCCAGATCGGCCTCGGCCGCCTTGGGTATCTGCTCAGGATCACACATCGGCCCGAGGTTCCAGTCACACATCCCGATCCCCGACGTTCCGACGTACGCGTTGGAAGCTCCCCCTGCCCCACCCGAACAGGCCGCCAGGCTTCCCACCGAAGAGGCGGCGGCCAGAACGACACCCGTCTGCTTGACGAAGTCCCTGCGATCCATGATCACCCTTTCTCCTCCTGCGGCTGTGATTGGGAGTCCCGAGGCAGTACCCATCATGGCGCAATGCCGTCACGGGTGCAACAGAACGTGCCCCACACAAGAACCTTGATCGAAGCGGGTCGCTTCTCTCTCGCGTCAGCTCGAAAACTCGGCCCAGCGTACCGAGCCACTCAGGAGCTACTTGGGCGGTTTCTTACAGTGCTGTGAAGACGCTTGCCTCGCGGTCAGCCTCACGAGTGGCCACCGCGCTAGTAGCCCGAGACGCCGCTCCTGCGCCTACGGTTCATTCCCTGCGGGCCGCATCGCTTCGATGACGGTCGCGTCGACCCAGTACATGTTCCCAGGACCGTCGGGGATCGGGGACTCGTAGAGGTGCGAGGGCCGGTTGCTATTGAAGAAGAGGTACTTCCCGTCAGCACTTACGTAGGGATATTCATCCTTCCAAGGCGAGTTGACCCGCGTACCCAGGTTCCTGGGCAGTGTCCACGATCCGTCCTCCGCTCTGAAGCTGACGAACAGATCGCTTCGCCCTTGACTGCCGTGGAACGACGAGAAGAGCAGGTAGCTTCCGTCAGGCGCAATGTAGGGTGAATGCTCGGGCTGGTCGCTGTTGATGGGACTTCCCAGGTTCCGTGGAACACCGTACCCATCTCCCTCACGACGTGCTTCGAAGATGTCGTGAGAGGCGGATTCGACTCGCTGGCCGAAATAGAGCGTCCCATCACTGGCGACCGCCGGCCCACCCAAGCGGACCGGTGAGCCAACGGCCAGATCAACGTGTCTGGGTTCCGACCACCCTGCCGCTGTCCGTTCGACGATCCACAGGTCCAACTGGCGACCGCGAGGCTCCTCACCAGCTCGCAGCGGCCTGTTCGAAGAGAAGACGAGGAGTCGTCCGTCGGCAGACAGGTACGGATACAGGTCCGTGTACTGCCCCGAGAACGGCGCCACCTCCGGCTCGGTCCAACCTCCGTCGGTTCGCTTCATGACGTAGATGGCGGCAGGGAACATCCGCCCGAAGTACATCTCTGTTCCATCGGGCGTGAACATGGCCGCGCTGTGCTCTTTGCAGGTCGACACCACACCGGGCGCGAACAGCTCGGGTGTCTCCCCTGGCGGGTGCTGGCCCAAGTAGTCTCCTGCGGGCGGACGAGCGGTCGAACCCGGGCGACCCTCGACCGGAAGACAGCCCTGGCCTCTGAGATCGGAAGCACTGATCTGAGCTGAAGCCGAGCTCGCGATGATCGATTGGAGAGCGACCGAGATGAAGATCGCGGTCAACGGGACCGCGCTGCTTGGCTTGGCCGGCAACACTACGTGTCAGCCTCCTTCAGGTCGTCGAGCCCGTGCTGGCACACGCTCAAAACGACCGACCACCCGAGCGCGACGGTATCCACTCTCAGAAAGTGATGCTAGTAGTGGGAGTGGTGACCTCGAAGTGGACGATGCCGTCGTAGTGAACGGGCAGCGACGCCGAGTAGTAGTGCTCCGCATCGTCAGCCGCGCAATACGACGCACCGATGAAGCGTATGTTCATCGGCCCCACGAGCCAGATCGTCTCTTCCTGCGAGTAGTTCACCTGACTGAGGTCGAGGTAGAAGAGCGGGATGCCCGCCTGATGGAACCAGTAGGCGTAGGCGCCCGCCCGGGGCCGCGCGGCCTGGTGAACGGTGAACTCAAATGGATTGCCCTCACAACGATCCCAGGCGAGGAAGCTGCCGCCGTAGAACTCCGTGCCGATGATATAGTAGTCTTCGCCGTACTGCTCCTTCAGCCTCGACCCCAGCATCTGCGCTTGGGTCCCAGAGTTCTCCAGATAGGTGTTGCCGACGTGACCGTTGTGCGCCCAAATGATGACCTTCCCGCCATCGAGTAGGTTATCGATGATCCAGTTCACGTTGCCGATGTTGAACCCCTCCCTGATGTCGCTCTCCGGTATCCCGTGCTCGAGGTTGTACCATACCTGCCAGCTGGGCTCTAGGTTCGCCGCGATCCTCAGAATCAACTGGTACTCCTCCATACTGCTCTGAGCGATGTACTCATCGGCGTTGGCCGCCAGGAAGGCGTAGACGTACTGGGCGTCCTCCAGCGTGTAGTTCTCCAGCCTCGTCGTTATTTCGTCGACGGCCGCCGGATCCACGACCTCGAGATACGCGGCGATCAGGTTGATCGACTCCGTCCAGCTCCTGAACGCGCAGTCGTAGCCGAAGTAGTGAAGCGCCGGCTCCCCTTCGCCGCGCTGAACGTTGTACTCTCGCATCCAGGCGATCAGGTCCTGCATCTCCTGATACCGCCAGTACCCCAGCTTCTGGTGTGCCTCGAGTGCCGTGCCCTCCCCTTCGGTCACGTAGGCGTCGATGTAGAGCGAGTTCGGGAATGGCGCCTCGTGCAGAATGGCGGTGAATCCCATCTCCTCCACCAGGTATCGCGATAGTTTCTGCCGGATCTGCCAGAACTCCGCGGTCCCGTGTGTCGCTTCGCCCATTCCGACGATCGGCGCGTCCCCGATAGTCCCCTGTAGCACCGACAGGTTCGGCTCGTCGAGCTCGGGGGCCGCACTGTTTATCGGGACCGCGTGGTTCTCGAGCCACGCTATCTGCGCGTCGCCGATGGGATCATCACCGTCGACACCGTCGACATCGCCGGCGATATCACTGCACGAGAGGCAGCCGACGACACTGAGGAGGAGCACGAGCCCCAGATGTCTACGCTCCGATCTGATCATATCGTCTCGCCTTTCCACGTAGGGTCCGGCATTGTCTCTGGATGACGGTTGGGATCTCGAATCGGTTCTGGTAGTTGGATGCTCGAGAGGCGCGAACCGTTCGGCGCAATCGAGCATAGAGCTCGCTTGACTCCAGCGTGGCCGCAAAGCTAGCTTCGCCGCGATATCCGATGCCAGAGTCACGCGAGACGTCCCTTCCCCTGATTAGATCGGTTCCGGCGCTGGCGCTGCTGGTGCTGACGAGCACGGGCCTGCCCGGTTGCGGGGACCGGGAACCGGATGACACGAGGGTGGTCGACCTGCTTCCCGAACAGATCGGCGCGTGGACGCGCGAGGAATCCCCGGCGTCCTACGACCGCGAGACCATATTCGGCTATATCGACGGCGCCGGCGAGGTCTACCGCTCCTACGCGTTCGCTCGGGTCAACGTGGCCGTGTACACCAATCCGGCGGCCCCGGACATGACCGTCGAGCTGTTCGACATGGGGAACCCGGCGGACGCCTACGGCGTGTTCAGCTACGCACGGGAGCGAGAGCAGAGCGGTATCGGTGGCGGGTACGAGCAGCGGGGCCGTGTGCTCTGCTTCTGGCAGGACCGCTACTACGTGTGCGTCGCCTCGGAGGAGCGCGACGCCGATTCGGATCGTGCCACCCAGGACGTCGCCCGGGCGATCTCGGAACGCCTGCCCCCCGTATCCGAGCCGCCCGACCTGGTGTCGATGCTGCCGAGCGACGGGCTCGTGCCCTTCAGCCAGCGGTTCTTCCACCTCCATCAGTCGCTGAACTATCACTACTACCTGGCTCGGGAGAATATCCTCGGGCTGACCGAAGAGACCGACGCCGTGCTGGCGCGCTACGCGCCCGGCTCGACCTATCTGCTGCTGGTCCGCTACGCCAACGGGACCGAGGCCGCGGCGGCAGCCTCCTCGTTCAGGCAGGGTTACCTGCCGGAGGCCGGCGAGTCGCAGACGGTGGAGACCGAGAACGGCGCCTTCCTATCATATGGACACCGCGACCGCTTCGTGATCGTGGTGCTCGATGCGGTATCCGAGGACGCGGCAAACGATCTTTTCCAGGCGACGCTAAACAGACTCACAGGGTCATCAGACTGAGGATTAGAGCCATGGCCGAAAAGACGACAGGACTCAGCCGACGGAACTTCATGAAGGGCGTGGGCGGTGCGCTGCTGGGGATGGCAGCCGGCCTACCGAAGCCTGCGTTCGGCAGAGTCGCGCAGGCCGGGAACTCCAGGGTCGTGCTCATCCGTAACGAGGAGGTCGTCCTGGGCCTCAACGACTACGACGCCGACCTGATTCAGCAGATGCTCGATGAGGCGCTGGTGGCGCTGTTCGGTCTGGAGACGCCGTCGGACTGCTGGTCACAGATGCTCCGACCTGACGACGTCGTCGGCATCAAGACCAACGTATGGCGTTACCTGCCGACGCCGCCGGAGCTGGAGCAGGCGATCCGACGCGGCGTGCTGGGAGCCGGCGTCTCGGAGGAGAAGGTCGCGATCTCGGACCGTGGTGTGCAGCGGAGCGAGGTCTTCCAGACGAGCACGGCACTGATCAACACGCGACCGATGCGCACGCACGCCTGGTCCGGCGTGGGAAGTCTGATCAAGAACTACATCATGTTCGACTATCCGCCGGACTATCACGACGACGCCTGCGCCAGCCTGGCGAAGCTCTGGGAGCTGCCCGTCACCAAGGGCAAGACCCGGCTCAACGTCCTGGTGATGCTGAACCCGCAGTTCCACAATATCGGGCCGCACCATTTCGACCCGAGCTACACGTGGCCCTACGGCGGCCTGATCGTGAGCACCGATCCGGTGGCCGCCGATGCCATCGGTCTGCGTATCATTCAGCAGAAACGGCGGCTGGTGTTCGGCGAAGACCGGCCGCTGCAGCCGACCGCCCACCACATAGCGCTCGCCGACAGCGAGTACGGTCTCGGCAACGCCGCTATGGACAGGATCGAGCTCGTGAGGCTCGGCTGGCAGGACGAGAGTCTGATATAGTCGCGCGGGCCGGGAGGCGGCGCGCCGCTGCTAGGCCCGCTGCCGCTCCAGCAGGATCTGGTTCGTCTCCGACCGCGATTCGCCCACCGACGTGACGTAGATCGCCTTGCGGTCCCAAACCGGACAGGCGTACTCGCAGGCCCCGCAGCCGGTGCAGAGCGCCGGGTCGACGTGGGGCCGCTTGACCACGACCTCGTTCCCCAGCCGGTCGACGGCCGTCTCCTCGATCAGGTAGATCGCTTTGGGCGAGGTCGGGCACCACTCCTCGCAAACGATGCAGGGCGTCGCCATCGCCCAGGGCAGACAGCGGCCGCGATCGAGGAACGCTGTGCCGATCCGGTTCGGCTGTGTCTCGTCGTCGCCGACCTTCTGAGCCAGGGTCAACTCGCCGATCGCTCCCGTGGGACAGACCTGACCGCAGAGCGTGCAGGTCGGCTCGCAGTAACCGATCTTGGCGATCAGATAGGGCGTCCAGAGACCTTCTAATCCAGCCTCCAGCAGAGCCGGGTGCAGGGCGTTGTTGGGACAGACGCGCATGCACTGGCCGCAGCGGATGCAGCGACCGAGGAAATCGTCCTCGGGCAGCGAGCCGGGCGGCCGGATGACGAACGGCGAGCGCTTGACCTCGTGGGCGTCGCCCGACCGGAAGAGCAGCACCGCGCCCAGTCCGGCCGCCAGCGACGCCAACACCTTGCGGCGCGTGACATCGACCTTCGACGTACCGGCCGGGTTCGTCTTGGTGTCCGGCTGCTTGGGAAAGAACTTGAACTTGAGCGATCCTTCGGGACAGGCCGCCTGGCAATTGAGGCACAGATGGCATTCGGCCTGCCGCCAGCGGCTACCCACGTCCGGGTTGTCCGCGCCCTGGCACGCCAGCAGACACTTGTTACAGGCGGTGCACGCCTGCTCGTCCTTCTCGAGTCCGAATATCGCGAAGCGCGAGAAGATGCCGAGCAGCGCGCCCAGCGGGCAGATCCCGCGACACCAGAAGCGCGTGAACACGCGGTTCAGCAACAGGATCGCCAGGAAGACGAGTCCGATGACCAGCAGTCCATGGAAATGCGCCTGCCGGTAAGGCAGCAGCGTCGCGGCGAGCAGGTCGTAGATCCCCTGGCCGGCGGCGGCTATCGGACCGATCCCGGTGTTCGCCGCCGAGCCCGCCAGCGCCAGTGCCCCCGTGTGCAGGGCGGGCAGGACGGCGGTCCCGATCGAGCGCGCCAACAGCGGTAGCGGGTCGAGCAGGCCGGCCTGCAGACTGCCCAGCAGCGCCGCACCGAGGCAGAAGAACAGAACGTAGTACTTGATCCGCTGGTACTTCTTGTAGCGGTTGGACTCCAGTAGCCGCTTGCCCTTGCGCGACGCGCGCTCGGAGCGAATCGCGGAGACCCAGTGATTCAGGCTGCCCAGCGGGCAGACCCAACCGCAGAAGAAGCGGCCGAGGAAGATTGTCGGTATCAGGATCACCAGCGACCAGAGCAGCCCTTTGTACAGGGTGCCACCGGCCAGCAGGGTCATCAGCGCCGCCAGCGGATCGAACTCGAGCGCGATCGAGACCGGATAGGGCAGCCTTATCTCGGATACCTCGGCGGGACTGAAATCGACCTCGAACGTCGTCTTTAGAACGAGCCAGAAGAAGATGAGGAAGAAGACGACCTGAGACGTGCGGCGCAGGTTCCTGACGGTCCGGATGCTCATGCGACCCGGCCGACCATCAGACTATCTCTCGGTACCCGGCGGCCCGATAGTCGAGCGAACCGAGCCCCGCGCGCGCGGCCAACGCGATGTGAGAGACCTGACGGCCGCTGAGGCCGAGGAACTCCACGCCCCTGGCGTCCGCCGCCACCTGGTCGGTCGAGCACATCACCGTGTTCTCAATCGAGACGTCGTCCAGCGAGCCGCCCTGCGGGCCGCCCCTGAACATGACCCGCGTGGCGTCCACCACGGTGAGCGTCGGTCGGACGAACGCGGCCAGATCGACGATCGACTGGTCGATCTCCTGGTGCAACCGGTTTCGACGCCCACCCAGTATTCCGTACAGGTTCTTCATGCCTATCGTGCTGCGGGTCAGCGAGTGTTGCTTGACGACCGGCATGTTGATCAGGCGGTCGGCCTGGACGAAGTGTTTCAAGACGGGCCATCTGGTGAGCACGGTCCCGCCGAGATCGACATCGACGAAGTCCTCCGGTGCCGGCAGTATGACGCTGGCGCCCGCCGCTTCGGCCGCCTCCTTGATGCCGGACCGCAGGAAGCTGCGTCGCGGATCGTTGCAGCTGACGTCGGAGACGATCACCTGTCTGGCGCCGGCTGACAGGCAAAGCCGCACCATCTCGCCCACCAGTGCGGGATGCGTGTCCGCACCCTGCGCGGGAGTGCGATCCCAGCCGACGTTCGGCTTCACCACGACCCGCTCACCCGCGCGCACGAACCGCGCGATCCCGCCGATCGCGTCGAGTGCCGCGTTCAGCGCCGCCACGGGATCGGTGTTCGTCGCCGAAGTCAGCACGGGTAACGAGCGATCGGGCGGCACCTCGAAGCTGGCGCTCTTGACGAACAAGGACCGATGCCGCACCGTTTCGCGGTTGTGGAAGGCCAGGCCCGTGCCGCCGGTCACCGCCGCCAGCGCTACCGCGGGACCGGTCCGCTTCACAAACTCCCTGCGATCCATTACCTCTCGGCCCCTCCTATCGCTTTCCGCCCGGTATTCGCGCCAGTATACAGCCGCACCGCAGTCCCGGCAAACGTGTCCGTCGCAGCCGGCTGGCCAGCGAAATCGCCGCCCGGGTGTTATTATGTCGGCGGGCTGTGGAGTGCCGGGTACGACCCGAGCCGCTCTTCCCCACCTCACTAAGCCGTTCCAGACAGGTTACGTAGCGAACCGATTAACGCCGGCCCGCAAGGAGGCGGACTATGCGCAACAGACCCGAGTCCGAGCATCGGCACGACGAGATCACCCGTAGGAACTTCGTCAAAGTGAGTGGCACGGTCCTCGCCGGGGGCGCGGCGTTGGCTGGCGGCGCGATACCAGCCGCCGGCGCCACCACGCCCAGCCTGTTCCCCACCCTGCCGCGCCAGGACGCGCGGATCCAGAGCTACCGCACGTTGGGCCGTACCGGTTGGCGCGTCTCCGACGTCGGCATGGGCTCCGTACCGCTCAGGGAGTCGGCCGTTGTCCGCTACGCGTATGACAGGGGGATCAACTACTTCGACACGGCTGAAAGCTACGGGCGGGGGGCCGCCGAGCGGGCGATCGGCGAAGCGATGCAGCACATGGATCGGAGCAAGATCTTCATCGCCTCGAAGGGACGCATTGGGAACGATGACACGGCAGAGCAGATCGTCGATCGCGTGCGTGCCAGCCTCGAGCGCTTGCAGACCGACTACCTCGACGCCTACGGCATACACCTGGCCTCGACGGTGGAGGCGCTGAGCCACCCCGGCTACCATGCGGCGATCGACCAGCTCAAGGCCGAGGGTCGGGTCCGCTTCAAGAGCCTCTCCTACCACGGGCCGGGACGACCGGACCAGGCCAGCATGGCCGACGTGTTGGTGGCCGCCGCCGAGGACGGTCGCTTCGACCTCATGCTGCTGGTCTACAACTTCCTGAATCACGAGGAAGGAGACCGGATCATCGCCGCCTGCAAGGCCAACAATGTGGGTACCACGGCGATGAAGACCGCGCCGGGAGTGTTGAATTGGGAACCCGTGGATCCCGACAACCTTACGGAGCAACAGGAGCGCTACGTCGAGCGCATGACCGGCCGCGGCCAGAGCCGCGAGTCGGCGATCGAGCGGCTAGAGGCCCAGGCCCAGAGGCAGAAGGATCTCTACGACCGCACGCGTCCCTTCGTCGAGCGGTACGGCCTGCTCACCGAGGAACAACTGCGGCTCGGTAGTATCCACTGGGTCCTCCAGAACCCCGACATGCATACCGCGTGCATCGGGTTCACCGACTTCGACCTGATCGACAAGGTAGTCCCGCTCTCCGGGACCCAACTGGGCGCGGCCGAATCGCAGATGCTCGAGCAGTGCAGGCTGGCGCTGAACGATCAGTATTGCCGCCACGGGTGCAAGGCGTGCGCAGAGAGCTGCCCTCACGATGTGCCGGTGAGCACCGTCATGCGCTACGCCTACTACTACGAGGGACAGGGGAACGAGAAGTACGCCATGACCCTGTACGCGGGCCTGGAAGGCAACGACGCCTCTACCTGCGCCGACTGCGCCGGCGATTGCGCCGGCGCCTGCCCATACGGTATCGACATACAGCCCAACATGCTCCAGGTGCACGATCTGCTGACGCTGGCCTAGACGAGAGCGCATAACATGAAACGGATGCTGCCGCTGACGGTTCTCATCATCGCTATACCTCTTCTCTCTTGCTCCGAGCAGACGTCGGACTTCCCTGACATCGACGACTGGACCCTGGCCGGCGAGGTGCTGACCTACGAAGCCGACAACCTGTGGGAGTACATAAACGGTGCGGCCGAGCTGTTCGTTCAATACGACGTGCAGACCTGCAGGACCGCCGACCTCGCCTCGGGCGATCTGGTGGTCACCGTCGATCTCTACGACATGGGCTCGCCGCTCAACGCTTTCGGCGTTTTCAAGCAAGAGAACCCCGCCGCACCGCCCCTGACCAGGGCGGTCATGGCGGCCGTCTCTCCGCCGTACCAGGCTATCATGCTGAAGGGCGCTACCTACGTGAAGGTGAATGCCATCGAGGGCGAGCTGACCGAAGCGAGCGGTCGCCAGCTGCTCGAGGCCCTCGCCGCCGCGCTGCCCGGCCAGACTGCTCTACCTGCCGAGCTCGGACTGCTACCCGAGGAAGACAAGCTAGCTGGCAGCGAGGGATATCAGCGCGAAGGGTTCCTGGGGCTGACCGAGCTACCCGGCTGTGTCTACGCCGCGTACGCCGGCGCTGACGGCGAGAGCTGGCTGGGGTTCGTCGTCATAGCCCCGGACGGGTCGTCGTCGACCGCGGTGTGGGAAGGGCTGGCAGAAGTCTGGACTTCCCTCGAGGAGGGGGGACTCACAGTTCTCTACCGCGAGATCCCCTACCGCGGCCTGGTGGGCGTGGTGCAGGCCGACGACTCGATCGTCGGTGTCTCGGGCGTGGCCGACCAGGCCGAGCTACTGAGCCACCTGGAGTCCTTCATCCGCTAACCCAGGCCACGGCCAGGCCTGCGCCGCCGGCGATGGGCAGGGAGTCGGACATCCGCGACGTGTGGGGTTGCCACCGACAAGTCGCCGGGCTGCGGGCATTCAGCGATCGAGCCGTTGACAATCCGGGGTGCGGGGCATAGCATTATGGAGTCAAAAATTCCATTTTAGGGTGTAAAATGGAAATAGTTCCCCGCTTCTTGCCGATCCCGGAGCGCAGCTTCTTCCTCTTTGGGCCTCGCGGCACCGGGAAGACGACGTGGCTGGAGCATCGCTTCCCCGAGGCCGTCATGGTCAACCTGCTGCAGCCGGAGGTCTACCGGGCAATGACGGCACGGCCGGAGCGGCTGGCCGAGCTCGTGGACGGCGCGCCGGAGCAGCAGGTCGTCATCGTGGACGAGGTTCAGCGCATCCCCGAGCTGCTGAACGTAGTGCATGACATGATCGAGCGGCGACCAGGCCACCGGTTCATCCTCACCGGGTCCAGCGCCCGCAAGCTGCGGCGCGGCGGTGTGGACCTTCTGGCGGGGCGCGCGATTGTGCGCGCGCTGCACCCCTTTATGGCCGCCGAGCTTGCAGAGTTTCGGCTGGCGTCGGCTCTGGAGAGCGGATTGCTTCCGCTCGTGGTCGCGGCTCCGAACCGAGCGGAGGTCTTGAGGGCGTACGCGTCGCTCTACCTTGAGCAAGAAGTGCAGGCGGAGGGTTGGGTGCGCAGCATCGGGAGTTTCGCGCGTTTCCTGGAAGCTGTCAGTTTCTCGCACGCGAACGTGATCAACATCAGCAACGTCGCGAGAGAGAGTGAGGTTGAGCGCAAGACCGTCACAGGCTACTTGGAGGTACTGGAGGACCTGTTGCTTTCGTATCGTCTTCCCGTCTTTACGCGCCGCGCGAAACGAAAGACAGCAGCTCATCCCAAGTTCTATCTCTTCGATGCCGGCGTCTATCGTTCGCTTCGTCCTGGCGGACCGTTGGATCGACCTGGGGAGATAGAAGGCGCGGCGCTGGAGGGACTCGTAGCACAGCACCTCAGAGCCTGGATCGCTTATTCAGATTCTGAGTTTGACATGTACTATTGGCGAACGCGCTCAGGCGTCGAGGTCGACTTCGTAGTCTACGGCGCCGAAGGGTTCTGGGCACTGGAAGTAAAGAACACAAGCCGTGTGAGGCCAGAAGATCTTCGCGGGCTCAAGTCGTTCAAGGCCGACTACCCTGAGAGCGAGGTCCTGCTTCTTTACCGGGGATCGGATCGCCTGAAAATGGGCAATGTGAGCTGTCTGCCCGTCGAGGGGTTTCTTCGCGAGCTTCGTCCGTCACGGGAATTGAACGCGGGTCTGTAGCGACCAAACTCGAAAGACACCGGGAGCCACACATGGCCGACCGACAGAGGGTCCACCCCTACATCCCCAACTCCGTTCCCGAAGTGAAAGCCGAGATGCTCGCCGAGATCGGCGTCGATGACATCGACGATCTCTATGAGGACATACCCGAAGAGCTCAGGTTCAGAGGCAAGCTGAATATTCCGGACGGAATGACCTCAGAGCTCGAGCTCGAGCGTCATGTGGAGAACGTCCTCTCCCGGAACCAGACCTGCGGCGAAACAATCAGCTTTCTGGGCGGCGGCTGTTATCGCCACTACGTTCCCGCCATCTGCAATGAGATCAGCGGCCGCTCCGAGTTCCTCACCGCTTACGCCGGCGAGCCCTACGAGGACCACGGCAGGTTCCAGGCGCTGTTCGAGTACCAGAGCCTCATGGGCGAATTGCTGGAGATGGACGTCGTCAACGTGCCGACCTACGACTGGGGCCAAGCCGCCAGTACGTCCATCCGGATGGCCAGCAGAATAACTGGACGCGACACGATCCTCATAGCCGACACCATCTCGCCGGATCGCCTCGCGGTGATCAGGACCTATTGCGAGCCGGTCACGAGCATCGAGCTGGTCGGCCACTCTCCGACGACCGCCGGCCTCGACGCCGATGACATCAAGGCCCGCTTGACCGATCGGGTGGCCGGTCTCTACCTCGAGAACCCCACGTACCTGGGCACCGTGGAAGAGCGCGGCCGAGCGATCGGCGACGCGCTCCACGCGAACGGTAGCCTCCTGGTCGTCGGTGTGGATCCGCTCGGCCTCGGCGTCCTCGCGCCGCCTAGCCGGTACGGCGCGGACATAGCCTGCGGTGACATCCAGGGTCTCGGTAACCATACCTACTTCGGCGGCGCGCTCGGCGGCTTCATCGCGACTCACGACGACGAACGATTCGTCATGGAGTACCCGTCCCGGCTGTTCGGGATCTGCAGGACCGAGCGGGCGGGCGAGTGGGGGTTCGGCGACGTGGCCTACGGACGGACATCGTTCGCCGTAAGAGAACAGGGCAAGGAGTTCGTCGGCACGGCCGCCGCGCTGTACGGCATCTCGGCCGCGGTCTACCTGTCGCTCATGGGACCCGCGGGGATGCGCGAGCTGGGTCAACACATCGTGCAGAAGTCGCAGTACGCGATGAAGAGACTGTCCGAGCTCGACGGCGTTCGCCTCAGGTTCGATGCCTTCCACTTCAAGGAGTTCGTGGTCGATTTCTCGGCGACCGGCCGCACCGTCGCCGAGATCAACAGCGCCCTGCTGGCGCAGGGGATATTCGGTGGCCACGACCTGGGAGGAGAATTCGCCGCTCTAGAGGGCTGCGCCCTCTATGCGGTAACGGAAGTCACCACCCGAGAGGATATCGATCGTCTAACGGACGCGCTGCGGGCGTATCTGGCCTAGGAGAGCAAAGCGATGGAAATACAATCGGGCAGCAGACTGCGGAACTTCCATCAGGCCAAGTGGGACGAGGAGTTGATCTTCGAGCTCGATACACCGGGCCAGCGCGGGCTACACGTACCGGAGGTCGAGCGGGAGATCGCCGACACGGTAGGGGACGGTCTGTCGCGAATCCCGGCGAGCATGCGGAGAGCGACGCCGCCGGCGCTGCCCGAGGTGGGGCAGATGCGAGTGCTGAAGCACTACCTGCGTCTCTCGCAACAGAACCTGGGAGCCGACTTGAACGTCGACATCGGCCAGGGGACCTGCACGGTCAAGTACAACCCCAAGATCAACGAGCGGATCGCCGCCTCTCCGAAGGCGCGAGACATCCATCCGCGCCAGGCTGAGAGCACGGTGCAGGGCGCGCTGCGCGTGATGTACGAGCTGGATCTGTACCTGCGCGAGATCTCGGGACTCGACAGGTTCTCGCTCCAGCCGAGCTCGGGCTCGGACGCGATCCTCGCGATGGCCGCGATGACGCACAAGTACCACGAGGTGCGTGGCGAGGCGGACACGCGAGACGAACTGATCACGACGATCTTCTCGCACCCATCCGACGCCGCCGCCGCCGCGGTGAAAGGGTATAGGATCGTCACCCTCTATCCCGACGAGCAGGGGATGCCCGACGTGGAGGCGCTCAAGGCCGCCGTCTCGGGTCGCACCGCCGGACTCTTCATCACCAACCCGGAGGACATCGGCATCTTCAATCCCAGGATCGCCGAGTTCACGCGAATCGTCCACGAGGTGGGCGGTATCTGCGGATACGATCAGGCCAACGCCAACGGCATCCTGGGAATCACCCGAGCGCGTGAAGCGGACTTCGACCTCTGCTTCTTCAACCTGCACAAGACGTTCGGCGCCCCGCACGGCTGCGGTGGCCCGGCCGCCGGCGCGATCGGCGCCACCAAGGAACTGGCCGACCACCTGCCCGTTCCGCTGGTCGGCCACGAGAGCGGCAGGTATTACCTCGACTACGACGTCCCGCACTCGGTCGGCAAGGTGCGCGGTTTCTACGGCGCCTTTCCCGTGATCCTCAAGTCCTACGCCTGGGTTCTCAGCATGGGTGCGGAAGGCCTCGCGGAGGCGGCGCGGATCGCGGTTCTCAACAACAACTACCTGCTGAAGAAGATCACCGAGATAGACGGCGCCAGTTCCCCTTACAGTGGTGGAAAGCGAAGGATCGAGCAGGTGCGCTACTCCTGGCAAAAGCTCTACGAGGAGACCGGGGTGGATACCCACGACGTGACGCGCCGCCTGGCCGACTTCGGGTTCCACCTCTGGCAGAGCCACCATCCGTTCGTCGTGCCCCAGCCTTTCACCATCGAGCCGACCGAGTCCTACTCCAGAGACGAGCTGGACGAATACCTGGACGGTCTGCGACACGTGGTGCAGGAGGCGCGGATCGAGCCGCAGACCGTGAAGCGCGCACCACACAACAGCGTCGTGCACAGGATCGATGACAGCGGCCTCGATGACCCGGAGAAGTGGGCCGTCACCTGGCGCGCCTTCCGAAAGAAGCACGGCGAGCGCGCCGGCAAGATCCGGGGCTAGCCGATAACGACCCCATGAAGAAGCTGGGCCTCATCGTCAATCCCGTGGCCGGCATGGGTGGCACCGTCGGCCTCAAGGGGACCGACGGGCCCGAGCTGCTCCGGCGGGCGGAAGAGCTCGGTGCCGTGCCCCAGGCCGAGCAGCGAGCCGCGCGGGCGCTGAAAGCGCTCGTCCCGCTGACTGAGGACCTCGAACTCCTCACCTTCGGCGGCAGCATGGGTGAAGCCGCCGCGGTTGCGTGCGGGCTCGAGCCCACGGTGATCGGGTCAGGGTCGACTCCGCGCACCACAGCCGCGGACACCGCCGAAGCGGCGCGCCGACTGGCGGCACATGGCGTCGACCTACTGCTGTTCGCCGGCGGCGACGGCACCGCCCGTGACATCTGCGGTGCCATCGGCTGCTCGGTCACCGTCCTGGGGATACCGGCAGGAGTCAAGATCCAGTCCGCCGTCTTCGCCACCAGTCCCGCCGCGGCCGGCCAGGTCGCCGAGTCGTATCTCAGGGGCGGGATCGGTCGTGAGAGGGAGGCGGAGGTGATGGACATCGACGAGGACGACTACCGGCGTGACATCCTCTCGGCACGTCTGTACGGCTATCTCAGGATCCCGGACGCCGGGCGGCAGCTACAGGGCCGCAAGGCGGCCAGCGCGCCCGACGAGCAGGCGATGCAGAGGGCGATCGCCGCAGAGCTGGTCGAGCGGATGACCGAAGACCGCTACTACATCGTGGGTCCAGGCACGACGTGCCGGCCGTTCATGCAGATGCTGGGCCTCGAGGGTAGCCTGCTCGGCGTCGACATAATCCGCGGCCGGCGCTTGATCGGGAAGGACGCGAGCGAACGAGAGATCCTCGAACAGACGATGGCGGGTCCGTCGAGCCTGATTCTCACGCCGGTGGGCGGTCAGGGATTCCTTCTCGGACGGGGCAACCAGCAGATCTCGCCCGCCGTCATCAAACAGGTCGGGAAAGAGAACATCATCGTGGTGGCGACGGCCGAGAAGCTGAGCTCCCTGCGGGGCAGGCCGCTGCTCGTCGATACCGGCGACCCGGATACCGACTCGTATCTGCGCGGCTACTACCGGGTCGTCACCGGCTACCACGAGAACACGATCTACAGAGTATCCGACCGCGCCTGATCGCGCGAGTGCGCGAATGGGTGAACCTGCAGGCCGGCGGAGCGGGAACCCGCTCACTGCTCTGGTCTCGTGGCGACCGATCGAGGGGCCCCTTCGCTCGATCTCTATTCCTCACTCCCTTAGGCGAGGCCGAGCCGGACCGTGGGTTTTCACGACCCCGCGCGTCTTGTAGATAGAGACTCGCGAGGCTCTGACCCGCATACAGGAGGCTGGCGCGTTGCTGACCGAGGCTGAGCTGGTTCGGATCTACCGGGCGCACACCGGCACGCTCTACGCGTTCGTGTCGCGTCGCGTGGGTGGCGATCGGACCCTGGCCGAAGACATCGTCCAAGATGCATGGCTGCGCGCCGTGGACAGCTGGCCGCGCCGCGGGGTTCCCGACCATCCTCGGGCCTGGCTGATTCGAGTCGCGCGCAACCTGTTGGTGAGTCACTTCAGGCGCCGGCGGCCGACGCCCGTTGATCCGGCGGCGCTGGAGCTGGAGGCAGACGATTACCGGCCCGAGACGCCGCGGGCGGCCGCACTGGTCAGCTGGGGCTTGGCGCGGATGCGACGCGGTCAGGCCGCGCTGCTCGAGGCGTTCTACTTCGACGGTAAGAGCACGCGCGCGATTGCCGAAGAAAACGGTCTTTCGGAGCGTGCGGTGGAGGGCCGTCTACGCCGCGCCCGCCAGAACCTCGAGAAACGACTGAGACCCTACGTCAGCGCCGAGGCGGCCGCCGCGGTCAGCGGCGAACCGCCGGTCGAGCCGGTTGCCGCCTTGGAGCTGTCCGAAGGAGGTGGAAGTAATGCAAGATAGACACGAGCCTGATCCTCGCTTCGTCGAGAGTCTGGAATGGCAGCTCGGTCGAGAGCTGCGTCGAGCCCAGCGAAAGAGTTCGCGGCCCGGCGTCCGCTTCCTGAAGACAGGGAGCCTGATTGCGGGCTCGCTCGTCCTGGGCGCCGCGGCCATGGGTTTCTCGCAACAGCTGAGCGACGCCTGGCGCCGGGAGCTGCTGGAGACGCGGCTCGAGGTCCAGCTCGAGCTGGCGCAGCAACGAGTCGACCTGCAACTGGAGACGTTGGGACTGACGCGCGAGCAGGTCGAACTGGGCGTTCGCAGCGATAGAGATCTGATGTACCACGAGCTGCAGATAGCCGAGGCCGAAGCCAACGCCCGCATCGTGGAACTGGAGCTAGAGGAGCTGCGGCGCTCGGGCAGGGAGCCGCTGGGCAAACTGTCCTCGCCGTTGGTCGACGGGCGCGACTTCGTGAGCGAAAAGATCGAGGTCCGTATGGAGCTCGCTCGTCACCATCTCGACCTCGTTCGCGACGACGAAAGAAGGACCCGCCAGCGGGCGGAGGCCGGATTGGTCTCCGACGAGCAGGTGGAGGCACGGAACCTCGTGGCGATGCAGGCCGAGCTAGAACTGCAGTCGCTGGCCCAGCAACTCGAGCTACGGCGTGCTTATCTCGATTCGCAGATCACCGCGGTCGAGGCCGAGCTCAAGCTGCTGGAACTCGAAACGCAGAACCGACTGGTCTTGTTGGACCGCCAGAGAAGGCACTTCCAGCGCCAGCTGGAACGTTTCCAGACCGCCATGGGCGTCGGGTCGACGCATCCCACCGCTGCCCAGATGAGGGCGCGCGTCGCCGAGACCGACGGCCAGCTCCGCCTGGCGCAGGCGGAGCTGGAGATCGTGCAACGAGAGTTGGAGCGGCGATCGACGAGCCGCTAAGCCGAGTTCCCCTCCCCGCCACCCCGGCCGCCGCTGACCGCAACATCGCCAGCGGAATCGACTCGGCGCTCGGGGTGGCGGGGGCACCTCACACGCTCGCGGCCCCGGCATCGCAGACCTTATAGTATGACACTGAAACGAACCGATCACCGGCACGGGGAGGACAATCCCTTTGCTGACGGAAGCTCTTCTGCTCTTCGGCGTCGGCCTCGCCCTGCTCATCGCCGGCGCCGAGCTGCTGGTCCGCGGGGCCTCGAGGCTGGCCTCGGGCTTGGGAGTCGCGCCGCTGGTCGTCGGGCTCACCGTGGTCGCCTGGGGTACGAGCGCCCCCGAGCTGGCGGTGAATATCCAGTCGACTGTGGAGGGAGTCCCGGGGGTCGCGCTCGGCAACGTCTTGGGTAGCAACATATTCAACGTTCTGTTCGTGCTGGGGCTCTCGGCCGTCGTGGCGCCCCTCGTCGTGGCTCGACAGATCGTACGCCGGGACGTGCCTCTGATGATCGCGGTCTCTTTGCTCTTCCTGCTACTGGCCCTGGATGGCGAGATCGAGCGGCTCGACGGAACCATCCTGCTCTCCGGGCTGGCTCTGTATACCGGCTGGTCGATCTGGATGGCGCGCAGAGAGTCCGCGCCGGCGACCGATGACGCTCGGCGGGCGAACCCGCAGAGTCGGCGATCCCATGGGTCGGCGCCGTTCAACGTGCTCCTGATACTGGCAGGACTGGGGGTACTGGCCTTCGGGTCCCGCTGGTTGGTCGAGGGGTCGGTGGCCGTGGCCGTGGCGCTCGGTGTCGGCAAACTGGTCGTTGGGCTGACCATAGTAGCCGCCGGGACATCGCTACCGGAAGCGGCTACTTCCATAGTCGCAGGCCTGCGTGGTGAACGAGACATCGCCGTCGGCAACATCATCGGCAGCAATATCTTCAACATCTTGGGTGTCCTGGGAGTGACGGCCGTCATCGCGCGACCGAGCATATCGGTGCCCGATGCAGCCTTGCGGTTCGACGTTCCCGTGATGATCGCCGTTGCGGTCGCCTGCCTGCCGATCGCCGTGACCGGACACCGGATCGCGCGGTGGGAAGGAGCTCTGTTCCTGGCGTACTATCTGGCATTCCTAGCCTACGTCGTATTGGATGCGACGCAGCACGACGCGCTGCCGGGCTACCTCACGTTCATGAGGCTCTTCGCCATCCCGATCACCGTCGTCACCCTCCTGGTCGTCTCCGTACGCGCATACAAGGAAGGCCGGCGCACGCGGATCGAGAGCTCATGACGCTCAAATCAAGCGGCTGAGCAGTCAGAGCCCGCAGCGCCAAGAAGAGGTCGGGCCGAGCGACTGCATGGGAGAAGAAGATGAAGAGTCTCATAGCCAGCATCCGCAAGAAGTTCTTGGCCGGGATCGTGGTGACCGTTCCCGTCGTCGCCACCATCCTCGCACTGGCCTTTCTGCTCCGCAATCTTGACGCCTTGCTAGGGCCCTGGATGGGCGCTCTAGTCGGACGCTCGGTACCCGGGCTGGGCCTGCTCGCCACGCTGCTGCTCGTCCTGCTGGCCGGGATAGTGGCCACGAACTTCGTCGGCCGCCGGCTGATCTCCCTTCTGGAGAGAGCGTTCACAACCCTGCCACTCGTGCGCCGCGTATACGGTGCTTCCAAGGACATCGTGGAGAGCGCCACCCTGTCCAAGCGTCACGTGCTGCGCGAGGTCGTGATGCTGGAGCATCCGCGCAGAGGAGCGTACTCATACGGCTTCGTGACCAGCTACACGACGCGGCACGGGCCCGACGGACCGCAGCAGCTCGCCAACATCTTCATTCCCGGGCCGCCCATCCCCACCACGGGCAATCTCGTGGCCGTACCCGTTGAAGAGCTGTTCTACCCCGATATGTCGATCGATGAGGCGCTCAAGCTGGTGCTATCGCTGGGATTGACGTCGCCGCCCGAGCTTCATGGGCGTGCGGGCGGTGCTTCTCAACTGCCCGCCTGAAGTTCCGGCGCGGCCACGTACTTCCGGTCCGGCTCCCGACCGATCAGCGCCCGCCGTCCACGCTGAGTGTCTGGCCGGTGATCCAGGCGGCGAAGTCGGAGGCGAAGAAGAGGACGGCGTGGGCGATGTCCTCGGGCCGTCCCAGGCGCCGCGTGGCGATCGACTCCACCAGCTTCCGCTGCCCCTCCTCACCGTAGGACTGCCACTGCCGCTCCGTCGTGGGGTTCGAGCGGATGAAGCCGGGGGCGACGCAGTTCACGGTGATCCCGAAGGGCCCCAGCTCGTGGGCCAGCTGCCGGGTGAAGCCGATCAGCCCGGCCTTGGCCGAGGCGTAGGCCTGGATGCCGGTGAGGCTGACTCGGATGCCGGCGCCGGACGAGATGTTGACGATCCGGCCCGACGCTGCCGCCTTCATGCCGGGCACCACCGCCTGTGAGAAGTTGAAGGCGCCGGTCAGGTTCACGTCGAAGATCGTCTGCCAGTCCTGCGGCGACACCTCCTCCAGAGGACGGCCCACCTGACCCGCCACACCGCCGGCGTTGTTCACCAGGACGTCCACCCGACCCGACTCGCGCGACGCCTCCTCGACGAAGGCCCTGACCGCCTCCCGGTCTCGCACGTCCACCGCCCGAGCCTCACAACCGGCGCCGCAGATCGCCCGGGTCTCGGCCAGGACATCGGCCAGGATGTCGCACGTCCAGACGCTGCCGCCACGCTCGACGAAGGCCTGCACCATGGCTCGCCCCAGCCCGTGGCCGCCACCGGTGACGACGACGGTCCGGCCGCTGAAGTCGATGTTCATGCCCAGCCCTCCTCCATCACCTCACGGGCCTCCGCCACCGCCACCTCCCAGATCGCCATCATCTCCTCATCGGGTCGTTGATAGACGCCGCCGTAGTTGCCGTCCCCCACAGCCTCCTTGAAGGCCGCCGGATCGAGAACCGACTTCAACGCCGTGTCGATGAGCGGCTTGCTACCCTGCGGAAGCACCACACCCGCCAAGCGCGTCCACGGGAAGTTCTCGATCCACGAGGCGTGCGAGCCCACCGGATCCACCGCCTCGATCTTCGCCACCGTCTTCGGCGCCAGCCACCAGTCGAAGACCTTCAGCTGATGGCCCCGACGCTCCGCCATCCACTCCAGCGCCAGCGCGCCAGCCGGCGCGTTACCCCCGTGCCCGTTCACGAAGACGATCCGCCGGAACCCCGAGCGCGAGAGGTTGTCCAGGATGTCTCGTATCAGGTTCAGATACGTCTCCAGGCGAAGCGTCACAGTGCCGGGGAAGGCCGAGAAGTAGGGAGACAGCCCGTAGGGGACCACGGGAAAGACCGGGATCCCCAACGGCTCGGCCGCCTCCCGCGCCAACCGCTCCGGAATCAGTGTATCCGTCAGAAGACTCAGGTAGGCGTGCTGCTCCGTGCTCCCCAGCGGGACCACCGCACGATCGTCCGTCTTCAAGTACTCCTCGACCTGCATCCAGTTCATGTCGGCGATTCTCACCGGATACCCTCCAGCGACGTGGTCATCTCAACCCGCAAGATTACCGCTCGAGACCCCCCGAGCCAGGGCATGTAGGCGGCCTCGCCCTCAGCCTAGGCGAGGAACCAGTCCAGCGCCTCCTCCGAGATCTCGGCGGGAACGTTATGGCCTCCGTCGAACTCCCGATAGGTGACCTCATAACCCAGGCGGCGAAGCTCCGGTACGATGGAATCACGCGTTACCCGTACAGACAGGACCGGGTCCTCGTTGCCGTGGGAGACGAATAACCTCGGCTTGCCGTTTAGCGGCGGCACGAGATCTAGGAAGCCCGGCGAATAGGCGACCAGGCTGCCGAAGAGGCCTCCATTGGAAGCCCCGAGCGAGAGGGCGTAGGAGGCACCGTCCGAGAACCCCGCCAGAGCGATCCGCTCAGGGTCGATTCGACAACGCTCGAACGTATGGAGGAGCGCCCGGTTCAGGAATCTCACGTCCGGGCCGACCTGTCCCCGGATCAGGTCCCAGGTAGACCCTCGCGAATCTGGCGCCAGGAAGATCATCCCCCGGCTCTCCGCTCGCGCATAGTAGCTCGCCCAGTCGCTCCCCTGGCCACCCGCGCCGTGGAGGGCCACGAAGAGCGGTGCGGCTGTGTCGGCCGAGTAGCTCTCAGGGACGTAGAGCACGCCATCCCGTGTGGTCCCGAGATTCAGCGCGCTCAACCCAACGGTCGGCGCGATCGTCGGGTCTCCCGGCCTCGCCGTGAGCAGTCTGTCGGGGGCCTCAATCTCCTCGGGCCAGCTGTCGCAGCTCGGAAGCGCGCAGGCCGCCAGAGCTCCTATGCCCGTCTCGAGAAATCCGCGTCGCGACATTGAAGGCACTCTGAGACCCGGCGGATCCGGGTTCACGACGCCAGGACAACGTCGGCTCATCTGGATCCCTCCGATTGCGGTCAACAAACAGTACGATGCCCAGCCGAAACCGGTTCAACGATCAGTATCGCCAGAGACGCGCCAGCCGGCAACGAATTTGCGGTGAACCGCGCCTGGCAGCGCCTAGCGGGACCCGGAGAGCGATGACCCGCTCGACGAGCGCGCTCGAACTCGGGGCATGACGTTATCGGAGAGGGTAAGTGAGATCCTCGAGGTCGCCCTTGCTGAACGCCCCCTAGGCTGGTTCGCAGGCTATCTAAAGGGTCGGATCATGCTCCGAGAGCAGGCGAGCGACTCCTGGCGGGAGAGCCTGCGGCGGTCGCAGGACCGGGGCTACGCGATCAAACACCTCCCCAGCGGGCCAGTATTCTCGCTCGCCTGGCTATTATGTTTGCCGGCGCCAGGAAGTCGGCCACATCGCCGGCGCTGGCGACCGGGTCCCGTGTCCCGATTGCCAGGCAGTCATTCGCCGGATCCGGGTCCACGTAGATGCAGCGGTATTCCCCGCCTGACAGCATGTCGTTCAAGACCGCGTCTTCGTTGAGCCACGTCGCCAGTTGCCCCGGGTGGAGATCGCGGCGCATCCGTGCGCTCCTGCCGCGCCGGCCCGGCCGCCACTCGAATCTTGACTTCCCACCGAGCCCCAGGAACCCCCTTCTCACCCGACCGCCCTCGGCGCCCAGCGCGAGCGAAGCCTCGAGCTCCGTGACGACGTAACTAGCCTGTACCCCCGGCATGACGCCCGACCACGCGTTGCCAGCCAGCTTGTCCTTGTCGAAGCCAATCAGGTACAGGAGGTCCACATCCTGACCGACCAGCCTGAAGCCGGCGCTGCCGCTTCCTTTAGCCCACTCGTAGAGGATTCGCTCGCGCCAAGGGTCAAAAGGACAAAGGAACTCGTAGTCGTCGGAAGGCGCATCCTCTAAGGTGACGCCTCGTTGCTCGAGCTCCCACGCGATTTCGATCGGCTGCATCGATTCTTCGCCCCTGAGCACCTCCGTCGACGATTGGGTGTCACCGCAGATCGGGGATCAACCGACCATCTAGCTGGCGAGGGTCGACTTGACCTCGTCAAACGTCTCCCGAAGATCAGCGGTAATCCTCTCCATCCCTTGCTTCACCGCCTTGTTGGCCTCTTCGCCGGTTTCCTCGAAATCCTTCACCTTCGACGCGAACTCATCCCGCTTCGTGCGAAGATGGTCCATCCGCTCTTTCACCTCGTCCCGCGTCTCCTGCCTCGCCAGCCCAACGAGCACTCGCAGCATGTCGATCCGATCGTTCCACTCATTAAGCCTGCTCTTCAGTACGTCCACGTACATTTCCCGATTCGACACTTTTCGTCATCTCCTGACTGTCTTTGTACGATCATGCCACGCCGTGTTCGACCCCACCACCGGTGAGCAGCCATTCCTCCAGACCGCCTTCGTAGTCGTAGACCCTCGCGAACCCCGCATCCTCCAGCCTGATCGCTGCGGTAGCCGATGCGTCGCACTCGTCGTCGGCGCTGTACACTACCACCGCGGTCTCGACACTGCCGACCAGCCCTTCCACGTGCTCCTCGAACCCCTCGCGGCTCAGCGGCACGTTGTAAGAGTGCGGAATATGGGCCGCCGAGAACTGGTCCTCGTCCAGGACGTTGAGCAGCACGGTGTCGGGCTCGTCCTCCAACAGGAGCAGCAGCTCTTCTGTGGTCAACGTGTCCATATGACTCAGCCTCCTGATGCGTACAGACCGCCTTCTCCCGGCCGACGGCGCTGTCCGCAGGGCGTTGATATCCCAAGTTTCTGACACAAGCCTAATCACCGAGCCTGCCGATCAACAATCGGTTCCTTCGGGGACACCGGCCTACCGGCATCCCCCGATCACCGGGATCGGGCGTTGTACGGGGGGTGGTAGGAGAATTCCCTAGGGGGGCTCGGCCGAGCGGCCAGCAGCAGCCTCTCGGACCTCGCCCTCAACGAGGGTCCGGCCAAGCCAGAACAGAGACGCCGAGCATAGGAGATCGCCCCAGTTCGAGCCTTCCCTTTCAACCTACCGGAGGTTCCAACGTCTCCCGAGGGACCGGCTGCGCGCCGGTCCTTATGTTGGCTAAGAGTCATGAGGATTCAGAAGCTTACTGGTCTCTCCCACTCGCGGCGGCACGAGACGTGGGAGTGCCACGCCGCGTGAGGCCGATAGGCGCTCGGAACGCGGGGTAGCCCATGAAGAAGACGATCAGAGACGTCGAGGTATCCGACAAGCGGACCCTGGTTCGGGTCGGCCTCGCCGTGCCACCGCAGCGCTCGACGACAGCGCAGAAGACGCGTATGCGCTACACGCTCCCGACCATCGAGTACCTTGTCAGCCAGCGCGCCAGGGTGATCCTATGTACCGATTCGGGGCAACCCGTCGGCGAGCCCGCAACCGAAAGCTCCCTGGAGCCCGTACGGGATCGGCTGTCCGAGCTTTTGCACAGCGACGTGCGAAGGGTCGATGACTGCGTCGGTCCTGAGGTGCGGCGCGCCGTCGACGATCTGCGGCCCGGCGAGGTGCTGCTGCTCGGTAGCACCGAGTCGTACGCTGGCGAAAGTATGAACAACCCGATATTCGCCAGCGAGCTCGCGAGTGTAGCAGACCTGTACGTCAACGATGACTTCGCCACCGCTCATCTGTCGCTCGCCTCGACCGAGGGGGTAGCCCGTCACCTCCCGGCTGTCGCAGGCCTGTCGTTCTCACGCCAACTCGAGGGCCTCCAGAAGGTCCAGGAACGCCCCGAACGGCCGCTCGTCGCCATCCTGGGCGGCGCTACATTCGCCGACAAGATCGGCCTCATCGAGCATCTGCTCCGGCAGGTCGACAGCCTTCTTGTCGGCGGTAACGTCGCGATGACGTTTCTGAGGGCGGTCGGCCTGGATATCGGCCCCGCGCTCTCGACCGGGCAGCAGCGGGAAGTGGCGAAGCGACTGATGCGGCAAGCTGGTGAAACGTTGGTGATGCCGGTAGACGTGGTGGTCGGTGATGACCTCGCGGCGGACAGCGAATCCCGAACGGTCCCCGTGCGCGAGGCGCGCTCTGACTCGTACATGCGGGACATCGGCCCTAGGAGCGTCGAGCTGTTCCAGCAGAAGCTGGCGGACGCCCGGACCGTTGTCTGGTACGGGACTCTGGGCGCACCGGAGCTGGCGCCGACTTCACCTGCGAACCTGCAGATTGCGCGCACCGTGGCCGGGCTCGACGCTCAGTCGATCGTCGGCGGAAGGGACGCCGCGGCCGCAGCCGAGCATGCGCAGGCGGCGGAGAGGCTCACGCTCGTCTCTACTGGAGACGAGACGTTTCTGGCCCTGCTCGGGGACCGTCGTGATCTGCCTGGTCTGAGAGTTCTCCAGGATAAGAACGGTTCCAGCCCGCGAGCCCGCGGAGCATGACTTCGAGAACCTGGCCTCTGGTCATCGTCGCCAACCGGCTACCGGTGGTTCGCGTCCGCCGCAAAGGCGGCCCGACATGGCAACGCAGCCCGGGCGGACTCGTCTCCGCGCTCACACCGATCGTGCAGAAGGCGGGCGGCGCCTGGGTCGGCTGGACCGGTGTCACGGGCGACGCCCCACGACGTTTCGAGCACGACGGGATAACGAACCTTCCCATCTCGATGTCGCGAGGCGAGCTGCGCGATTTCTACGACGGATTCTGCAACGCGACGCTTTGGCCGCTCTACCACGGCGCCCTTCGCGAGCCCCAGTACCACAGAAGCTGGTGGCGCCGATACGCGGCCATCAACCAGCGGTTCGCCGAGATGACGGCCACGGCGGCCGCAGACGGCGCGCGCGTCTGGATCCACGACTACCACCTGCAGCTGGCACCAGCACTGCTGCGCCAGCTGCGCCCGGATCTGCGGATCGGCTTCTTCCTCCACACGCCGTTCCCACCAGTCGAGCTGTTCGATCGCCTGCCGTGGCGGCGCCAGTTGCTGGAAGGCTTGCTCGGCGCCGATGTGATTGGATTCCAGACCCGTGAGGGCGCCCAGAACTTCGTGCGTCTAGCGCGACGTCACACCAGCGCCAGGCCTCGAGGTAAGACGCTGAGGGTGGACGGACGCAGCGTGCTCGTCGATCACTTCCCCATCTCTACCGACTTCCAGCGCTATGCGGCGGCGGCCGAGGATGAGAGCGTCGCGCGGCGCGCCGAGCAGTTCAAGCGGCAGCTGGGCGGCGGCCGCAGGATCATCCTCGGCGTCGATCGTCTCGACTACAGCAAGGGAATCGACGTTCGACTTCGTGCGGTGGCAGAGCTGTTCGCGAGCGACGACCAGATGGCCCGGAGCTGCGTGCTGGTGCAGGTGGCGGTGCCGAGTCGAGAGCGCGTCTCCGAATATCGCCAACTTCGCAGCCAGATCGAGGAGCTGGTCGGCCAGATCAACGGAGAGTACGGCGAGGTCGGAATGACGCCGGTACAATACATTTACCGCGAGCAGCCGTTCGAGAAGCTCGTCGCCCTGTACAGGGCTGCCGATGTCGCATTGATCACGCCACTGGCCGACGGCATGAACCTCGTCGCCAAAGAGTACGTGGCCACGCGATACGACAACACCGGTGTCCTGATCCTGAGCGAGTTCGCCGGCGCCGCGCGTGAACTGCGCTCGGCACTACAGGTGAACCCACACGACGTGGACGGGATGGCCGAGACGCTCGCGGTCGCACTCTCGCTACCCGCCAGCGAAGTGACACGGCGGATGCGCCGCATGCGCGAGGCGGTTCGCAAGAGCGACGTCTACAGCTGGGCCGACTCGTTCATGTCGGCGCTCAGGCGCTGAGCATCACGAGCCGCGCCAGCTCAACCACTCAACATTGGAGTTCTGCCGTTGGCGTAGCCGGCCACCAGCGCGCCCAGATACAGCAGCATCAAAAACCAGAAGAAGAAGCCGAAGGGCATTCGGGCCGGATCCTCCGGCGGCTCGCTCGGGCCGATTACGATCTCTCGCTTCCTGCGCCTCCGTCGCGGCCTGGTCGCGCCGATAACAAACGCCACCATCAGGCCACAGAACACGAGCGGAACCCAGTATACGCCTAGAAATACCGGGCCCGCCGGCCTGATCCACATCCGCGCCACCCAGAGCGCCGGATACAGCACGAGAAAGACAAAGATCGCTGCATCCCACGCCGGACCGTTCTCATACCTGCGCCAGCCGAGCGCACCCACCAGCAGCGCGACCACCAGGACGCTCACCCCGAAGATCACAGAGAATTCACCAAGAGCCATGGGCCAGTACTCCCCTCCAGCGCCGATCCCGTCCGGCCGCCGCAGTCCAGCACGGATCGGCTGAGTCGATTCTGACGACATTTCCATGAGAGGCAACGGTCGGTCATTAGCGCCCTCAGGGCTAACTGATCATAGCTGTACGTATGAACGCGACATCCACCGTCACCAGTACGAGTACCGCAGCAGCGGCCATCGCCACGAGCGAGGCTCGGACCCTCGTGAACGCTTGGAGGCGGCCGGATTCCCGTAACGCTCCCAACACGCCCTCGAGTGCCATGAAGTTGTGAAAAACGATCGTCGAGACGACCAGGGTCTGGCTGAAACCGTTGAGCAGCACCACCGAGTTCCGGACGGCGGGCCGCTGACGCGCCAAGAAGATTCCACCAAGCAGGGTTGCCGCAGTCACGGTGAGCGCTATTCGCGCCGCCGGCGCGATCCCGAATACGCCGGGATCCAGCGCCGGCTCGGCGCGTAAGAAGTGGCGGATTGCCAGGCCCGCGACCACGGTACCGATCAGCACGTTCGCCACGACCGCGTAGACGAGGCGCCGCCTTCGCTCCTCCGGTCGCTGCAGCGTCCGGACTCGCCCCTCGAGGACATACGTGGCAAGCGTCCACAGCGCGAAGAGCGCGAGAGCGACGAGGACGGTCCCTGCGCCACTCATCCTCGACCCCGTCGGATTCTTCTAGCCCTCCTCATCCCGAGTTCTCAACAGCCGTGAGGACTGCGCGCTTTCCCATGTCACGGTGGACTGTCCGGGCCGGCGGCACCCCCAGCCTAATCGGCGTTTCCGCCGGCGAAGCGACTCTTGGCGTCATCGAACGCCGCCGCCAACTCCCGTTCCGCCGCCTCTACCCCACCTTTCGCGATCTCCCAGGCATCCGCACCGGCGGCCTGTAACTCCTGGAGCTTCGCTTCCAGCTCGGCTCGCTTGGCGTGCAGCCGTCCGACACGTTCCCGAGCTTGCTCCTCGGCCTCGGCCTTCGTGACCTTCGCCTGCTCCTCGAGACGATCGATCCTGGCGTTCCACTCGTCGAGCTGGCCCTTGATCTTGTTCACGTACGCGTCTCGCTTCTCACCCATGCGCTGTCACGCTCCTCTCATGTGGACAATCCCGGCGCCGGTTCGCCGGCCGGTTCTCTCACTATTCACCCGCCCGCAAACTTAGCGGCTCCGGCCCGACCGATGAATCAGAGCGATGCACCAGCGGCTCTGGTATGAAAAGCTGGAATTCGGTTAGGGGATTGTGAAGACGTGGGGATAGGCGAATGCCCTATGCTAGTCGCCGACCTCCCCGTCCAGCGTCCAGGCGACGGCGTAACGGACCAGCTCGTTGGCAGTCCTCAGTTGCAACTTCCTCTTCAGATGATCTCGGTAGGTGTCGACCGTCTTCTTGCTCAGGTGCAGCTGCTGCGCGATTTGACGCGTGGTCAACCCGCGGCCGATCAGTTCCAAGACCTCGAGCTCGCGGTCCGACAGGCTGTCGATAGGTGACTCCTCGACTGCTTGACCCTGAGATACGAGGCGGTGGAGAATGCGATCGGCCATCTCGTCGCTCAGATAGATCCGGCCGGCGAGCACTTCGCGGATCGCGTCTATGACCTTCTCCGCCGGCTCCTCTTTGTTCAGATAGCCTTTCGCGCCCGCGCGCAAAGCCCGTTCGGCGAACAGCTTCTCATCGTGCATCGACAGAGCGATCATTTGCACGTCGGGGTGGCGAGCTTTGATATGCCTCACCAGCTCCAGCCCGCTGCGCCCTCCCAGGCTTATGTCGATGATGGCCACATCCGGCCGTTCGACCTCGACCAGCTCCTCCGCTGCGGCGACATCTCCGGCGTCACCGCAGACCTCCATGTCCGGCTCATCGTCGATCAGCTCGGTCAGCCCGCGCCGAACCAAAGCATGGTCATCGACGATCACCACCCGCGCCGACGATTCCTCCAGTCTGGACTTCCGAGCGCTCGGCACCGCGCTCTTCTTCTTAGCTGCCATCCGCTCTCACTCTTGCATGTCTTTTCGGCAAGACGCACCTGACCACCGTGCCGTGTCCCGGCTTCGATGTGATCTTCAGATGGGCACCGAGAATGCCGGCGCGATGCCGCATAATCCTCAGCCCCATGCCCGTGGGCCCGCGAGCGTCGCTCGCGAATCCCGAGCCGTCGTCTTGCACGCTCACCACGATATGTCTCGGCTCGTCCCGCAAGTCTATATCTATTCGTCCGGCCTCGCCGTGCTTGACCGCGTTATGCACCGCCTCCCTCACAATGTACACCAACTGCTCGGCCACGGTCTGTTCGATCTCCGGCGATGAATCTCCGCCACTCAACCGACATTCTACACCGTGGAGCGTCTCGATCTGCTCGGCCAGCTGCTCGAGCGCTATCGACAGGTCCGCGCTCAGCGTCCAGAGCGGACCCAGGTGATCGACGAACACGCGGACCTGGGTCTTCAGCTCCTGGATCGCTCTGATCAGCCGTTCCACAGGGGGGGCCGCATCCGGCGAATCACGGTCGAGTCGGCGCCGGACACTGCTCGCGACGAGTCCGAGCGCCGTCACCTGTTGGCCGATCGTGTCGTGGAGCTCGCGGCTCAACGAATGACGCTCCTCGATCGCGCTATCTGCCAGCCGCCGCTCCAACTCGATTCGGGCGATCGACTCCCCGAGCTGGGCCCCGATGCTCGTCGCCGCCGAGAGCCAATCGCGCTCGAACGCCAACGTGTCCGTCGCGAAGAACTCGAGGACCGCCTTCACGTCGTTCTCGGCCCCGGTTCGAACGATATTCTCGGTCCCGGCCGGTACGATAAGCGCCGTGCGCAAGCCGACAGCCGCGACCGGACGCTGGAACAGGCTCGCCTGTTGACGTACGTCCCGGATCCAACTCGGCCGGCCGGTCTCGAAGACACGACCGACCACACCCTCGCCGACGCGAAAACGTCTCTCCAGACTGGCACGCTCCAGAGGCGCGAAACGAGCCTGGCCTCGCGGATACCAGATGCCGCTCGAGACGAGCTCCACACCGCCAGGCGTTCGCTCCGTCACAAAGGCGTGCGCCACGTGCCACGGCCCACTGTTGCAGCCGAGTCGAATCACCGACCGAATAGCTCGATCGGCCGAGTCCGCCCTGCTCAGAGCCACCGCCACATCCTGCAGCAGTCTGAGCAGCGTAGCACGCTCCTGGCTGCGCTCTAGCCGCATCCTGGATTATCCCCGTCCGATGTGCAGACCTCGCGACCTCGTCGGCCCGTCATGATTCGTTCCCTGCTCAGCGAACCTCCAGCCAATTGCACTGCTCGCATCAACCTGTGACCTTTCAGGCCCCGCGAAACGTCGCTCATCCCGAGATCACTCGAATGTGCACGGGCAACGCTCCGGCACGCAAGGCGCACCGGACCACCGTTACTCCCAGGCGCCTGACAGGCAAACGACGTGCCCCGGCCGCCCGATGCCCTCCTCTAGGGATTCTACCTATGACCACTTCTGGCCGATTCCCTACGCCGACGCCAGCAGAATCACCAGGCGGCGAGTGGATCCGGAGCGGATACATCCGGACCGGCCAACGAGTTATCCTCACCGAGCGGCGGCGCGCGCAGGTGCAGTAAGGAATCGACATGGACGAAATTCGTTATGTGATCCTCGGGGGTGGAGTAACCGCCGGATACGCGGCGAGAAAGTTCGTCGAAGCGGGCGGCCAGAGCGACGAACTCTGTATCCTCTGCGCTGAAGATCGCTTGCCCTATGACAGGCCACCGCTCTCTAAGGACATCTTGAAGGGCGAACGGGACGTCGAAGCTACGGCGATCAACGAGCGGAACTTCTACTCGGACAACGGCATCGAGGTCCTGCTCGACTGCGTGGTGACCGGTGTGGACCTGGAAGAGCGGACCCTTACGACATCGACGGGCGATACGATCGGCTTCGAGAAGTTGCTCATCGCCACCGGAACGAAGCCGCGTCGCCTCGATATCCCCGGCTCCGATCGTGATGGGCTGCTCTATTTGCGTAGCGCCGCGGATGCCGGCAGGATCGTCACGGCAGCCCGGCGCGGTGACAAAGCCGTCGTTCTCGGCGGAAGCTTCATCGGCACCGAGGTGGGCGCATCGTTGACGGAGCGCGGCGTCGACGTCACATTGATTTCCCGCTCGGAGCATCTCCTGCAGGGAATGCCACTGACACCGAAGATGGCCGGATACTTCGAGAGGTATTTCGAACGGCGCGGCGTGAATCTGGTTCTCGGCGATGAGGCCAGATCGCTGCAGGACGGCGGCTCGGCTCTCGAGGTGACTCTCGCGTCAGGCGCGACGCACGAGGCCGACTTCATCGTAGCAGGCGTCGGCGTCTCACCGGCTACGGAGCTGTTTTCCGCCTCGGAGCTCGAGACCGGCGACGGCATTCTCGTGAACGAGTACCTGGAGACGCGAGTGGACGGTGTGTACGCCGCCGGCGATATCGCCCGATATTGGGACTCGCTGTTCGAGACGACCCGCAGAATCGAGCACTGGGACAACGCCAAAAGCGGCGGCGAGCACTGCGCTCTCGCGCTGCTCGGTGAACGCAGGCCTTATCTCCGCGTGCCCTACTTCTTCTCCGATGTCTTCGACCTTTCCTGGGAATTTTGGGGCGATCACAGCACGGCGGACCAGGTCGTCTATCGCGGTGCCGTCGAGGACGGTAGCTTCAGCGTCTGGTGGCTCAATGGCTCGACGGTCGTGGGAGCATTCGTAATGAACCGCCCGAACGATGAGCGCGAGCTCGCGCAGGAGCTCATCCGGTCGGGCCGCACCGTATCGGCGGAGGATCTCGAGGCCGCCTCCGCGCTGCCTACGGAGTAGTGGAGGGCAAGACGCCATGTGCGGTATCTGTGGAGAGATCCGACTAGACGATCACGCGGCGAGTGTCGAGGCCGTTAGCGCCATGACGGAGACGCTGGCGCCGCGCGGTCCCGATGCGTCCGCTATGTATGCTCAAGGGCCGATGGGATTCGGGCACCGGCGGCTCCGGGTCATCGACACGTCGGAGCGGGCGCAGCAGCCGCTGATCGACAGCGAGCTCGGGCTCGCTATCGTCTACAACGGTGCGGTCTACAACTTCCGTGCACTGCGAGCGGAACTGGAGGGCAAGGGCTACCGCTTTTTCTCGAACGGCGACACCGAGGTGGTCCTAAAGGCGTACCACGCCTGGGGAGAGCGCTGTGTCGAGCGTTTCAACGGCATGTTCGCGTTCGTCATTCGGGAGCGGGACAGCGGGCGCTGCTTCCTGGCGCGCGACCGACTGGGGATCAAGCCGCTCTACTACAGCCAGACGGGCGGTCGATTCCGCTTCGCCTCCAGCTTGCCGGCGCTGCTCGCCGGCGACGGCGTCGACACCGAGATCGACCCAGTGGCGCTGCATCACTACATGACTTTCCACGCCGTCGTTCCGGCTCCGCGCAGCATTCTCCGCGGAGTGCGCAAGCTGCCACCCGCCACCTGGATGGTTATCGAGCCGGACGGCCGCCAGACGTCGACGACCTACTGGCGCCTCAGCTACACGCGCGATTCGGAAGAGGCCGCCTACGAGCTCGAGGATTGGCGGCGCCTGCTTCACGGCAAGCTTGACGAGGCGGTGCAGCGCCGGCTGATCGCCGACGTACCCGTGGGGGTGCTGCTCTCCGGTGGACTCGACTCGAGTATCATAGTCGCCCTGCTGGCGGCGAACGGCCAGAAGGGGCTTAATACGTTCTCCATCGGATTCGAGAGTGTGGGTGACGAGACCGGCAACGAATTCCGCTACTCCGACCTCATCGCGCAGCGGTTCGGAACCGACCATCATCGGATCGAGCCGGAAACCTCGAGTGTCCTAACCGCATTGGACGGTGTGGTCAAAGCGATGAGCGAGCCGATGGTCAGTCACGACTGCGTCGGGTTCTACCTGCTGAGTCAGGAAGTGGCCCGGCACGTAAAGGTCGTGCAGAGCGGCCAGGGGGCCGATGAGGTGTTCGCCGGCTACTACTGGTATCCCCCGCTCATGGAGAGCCGCGAACCTGTGGCCGACTACGCGAAGGTTTTCTTCGACCGAACCCACGACGAGTACCTGCGCGCGGTGCACCCGCGGTTCGCGGGCGAGGACCACAGCCGCGCGCTCGTATCCCGGCACTTCGCCGAAGTCGAGGCCGACCAGCCCGTCGAGAAGGCCCTCCATCTCGATACCACGGTGATGATGGTGGACGATCCAGTGAAACGGGTGGACAACATGACGATGGCGTGGGGGCTCGAGGCACGTGTCCCCTTCCTCGATCATGAGCTCATCGAGCTCGCCGCCCGGATTCCGCCGCAGCACAAGGTCGGTAACGGCGGCAAGTACGTGCTCAAGGACCTCGGCCGCAGGCTGATCCCCGAGGAAGTCATCGACCGGCCGAAGGGCTACTTCCCCGTGCCGGCACTGCGGTATCTCCAGGGCGCGTACCTCGACCGCGTGCGAGATCTGCTCCACAGCGCCGCCGCCGAGCATCGCGAGCTGTTCAACCGGGAGTATGTGGATACGCTGCTGGCAGCTCCGGAGGAGCACCTCACCCCGCTGCGTGGCTCCAAGCTCTGGCAGCTGGCTCTCCTCGAGTACTGGTTCCAATCTCATGGCCTGTAGCCGGGAGGATGGATGAGCGGCAAGCCTGAAGGACCGCAGCGGATCGAGCGACGCGAGGCGCTGACCCTGCGGAGTTGGGGCGACCGACCGGTGGGGCCCGCCGCGGACCGGCTCGACTCCGACGTCGTCGTCGACTGCGGGTGGGGACGATTGATCTTCGCGCACACGTTCGAGGACCCGCGGAACCTCGCCAGCGCGCTGCGCGCAGAGGGAGAAGGGCTGCGCGACATCGCCTTCTACGTGCGCGACCCGCACGTCGTGCTCGCGCTCGCCCCGCAGGAGTTGTTCCTCGATCCGTCACATACGTACCGGCTCTGGCTCTCGAGCTACCGGCCACCGAAGATGCAGCCACGAGGCTTCACCGTGCGGAGACTGCGGACCAAGTCTGATGCCGAGGCCACGAACCGGATCTACGCGTCACGCGGCATGGTCAGGACGCACCCGGCGTCGTTTCCCTGGCAGCAACGACGGTCGGATGTGCTGTCGTACTACGTGGCGGAGGACCGCGAGACCGGTGATATCATCGGCACCGTAACCGGCATCGACCACGTGCCTGCCTTCAACGACCCGGACAACGGATCGAGCCTGTGGTGTCTTGCGGTGGATCCGCAGGCGGCGCATCCTGGGATCGGCCAGGCCCTCACACTTCGCCTGGCCGAGCACTTCGTGGCCCAGGGCCGTGCCTTCATGGACCTTTCGGTGATGCACGATAACGAGCAGGCCATCGCGCTCTACGATAAGCTGGGATTCCAGCGGACGCCGGCTTTTTGTGTCAAGCGCAAGAACCCGATCAATGAGCCGCTGTTTGTCCCCGAGCACAAAGACGTAGAGCTCAATCCCTACGCCGAGATCATCATCGATGAGGCTCGGCGGCGCGGCATCATGGTCGAGATGCTTGACGAACAGCTGGCCTACTTTCGACTGACGCTCGGCGGTCGCTCCGTCACCTGTCGAGAGTCGCTGACCGAGTTGACCAGCGCCGTCGCGTTCTGCCGCTGCGACGACAAACGCCTCAGTCATCGGGTCCTGAAGGCCGCGGACCTCAGGGTCCCGGCACAGCGGGAGGCGGCAGACGAGGCGACGAACAACGCCTTCCTAGCGGAACACAGCCGGGTAGTCGTGAAGCCGGCCCGCGGTGAACAAGGGGCCGGCGTGAGCGTCGACCTCCGGGCGACGGCGGAGCTCGACGAGGCGATCGAGGCGGCGCAACGCGTGTGTCCGGACGTCGTGATCGAGGAGTTCGTCGAAGGGCAGGACCTGCGGGTGATCGTGATCGGCGGCGAAGTCGTTGCCGCCGCGGTGCGGAAGCCGCCGCAAGTCACCGGCACGGGTCGACACACCGTCACCGAGCTCATCGAGAAGTACAACCGCCGCCGCATGGCCGCGACCGGTGGAAAGAGCAAGGTCCCCCACGACGATGAGACGGAGCGCTGTGTGCGGGCGGCGGGCTACGAGTTGGACAGCGTACCGGCCGCCGGCGAAACTTTCATGGTACGCAAGGCGGCGAATCTGCACACCGGCGGTACCATCCACGATGTCACGGAGCAAGTGCACCCAACACTGATCGAGGCCTCGGTCGCCGCCGCCGACGCCCTGGAGATACCGGTCGTCGGGCTCGATCTCGCCGTCCCCGACATTGGCGGACCGGAATACGCGATCATCGAAGCGAACGAGCGGCCGGGGCTCGCCAACCACGAGCCGCAGCCGACGGCCCAGCGCTTCATTGATCTCTTGTTCCCGCAGACGGCGGTCCGCTAGGAGAGCGTATGGCCAGCACCACACAGCTTGACGACGCCGCTCCACAGCACCCGGCGGTGGACCTCGATTACGTACTCGACACGCTCCGCTCCCTGCTCGACATACCCAACCCCTCGGGATACACGGACCAGGTCGTGCACTGGGTAGGCGAGGAACTGCAGCGACTCGGGGTACCGTTCGAGCTCACGCGCCGCGGCGCGATCCGCGCCGACCTCGCGGGGCGCTCGAGCAGCCCCGATCGAGCCGTGGTCGTCCACCTGGACACGATCGGCGCCATGGTCCAGCGGATCAAGCCGAACGGACGGCTCGCGCTGGCGCCGATCGGCACCTGGTCGGCCCGCTTCGCCGCCGGTGGCCGCGTGACTCTGATGACCGACACGGGCTGCCGACGCGGCACGGTGCTGCCGCTCAAGGCGTCCGGGCACACGTTCGGCGACGAGGTGGATTCGCAGCCGGGCACCTGGGATCAACTGGAGCTGCGACTGGACGACCCGGTGGATGGCGTGCAAGACGTGGAAGCTCTCGGCGTGAACGTCGGTGACTACGTCGCCTTCGACCCGGGCACCGAGTTCATCGGGGACACCGGATTCATCAACGCCCGGCACCTCGACGACAAGGCGGGGGTCGCCGTCCTGCTGGGCGCCGTGAGAGCGGTGCGCGAGCTTGGCGCCGAATTGCCCGTCGATTGCCACCTCATCTTCACGATCAGTGAGGAAGTCGGGTCCGGCAGCTCGGGCACCCTGCACGGCGACGTCGCCGAGATGGTGACCGTCGACAGCGCACCCCAGGCACACTGGAGAAACTCCAGAGAAGACGAGGTCACCATCGCGATGATGGATTCGGCGGGCCCGTTCGATTGGCATCTGACGCACAAGCTCATCGACATCTGCCGGGACTACGAAATCCCGCATCGCCGGGATGTCTTCCAGTATTACCGCAGCGACAGTGCATCGGCCGTCGACGCCGGCAACGATCTACGCACCGCACTCGTCTGCTTCGGGGTCGACTCCTCTCACGGCTGGGAGCGGACCAATACCCAGAGCCTGCAGGCGCTCGCCGAGTTGATCGCGCTCTACATGATGAGCGAGCCGACTTTCATGCGCGACCGCGACGAGCTCGCAGAGCTGGAAGGCTTCTCGCGCCAGCCGATGGGACCGGCGGAGGCCCCGGAATGACCATCAGCCCCCGACCGCGCACCGCGTGACCCGATTCCGGCTGGTCGAGCGCGGCCGACACACGTGCTTGGTGGCGTCGCCCGGGAAAACGTCAAGAGACCGTCAGTCGTTCGACACGACAGGCAGGACCACCGACGAAGGATACACTCCTGTGTGGAGCACCGTCTGCCGTGCGATCCTCCACTCTATATCCGTCGCCACCGGATTCCCGGTGTTCTGATTGGGAGCCATGTAGGGAGCGTCACTGCTCGTTATCTCCACCCGGATGCGGTGCCCGGGGAGGAAAGTGTGGCCGATATCGAACAGCTTGATCTCGAACAACTCGGGCTCGTTCGGGGTGAGTAGCACTTCCTGCTGGTAACCGTTCCTGTAACGGGCTCGTATGAACCCCTTCCCGAAGGGCCCAAGGTTCACGGCTCTGCCGTCGGGATAGACGTCCAGTAGCTTGGCCACGAAATCCGTATCCCTGCCATCGCTGGCAGCATACAACTCCACAACGACTCGCCCGATGATCTCCAGCGGTTCATCGAGAACGGCGCTCGTGTACACGAGGACCTCTTCCCGTTCTTCGATCGACCGGTTGTCGAACGCATGCATGACACCGTCGACCATGTGAGTGATGGGGTCCCGCGGGTCGAACGAGAAATGGTCCGCTGGCTCTTCAGCGGGCGGCTGCCAGGAGAGCGCTCCATCACCCGACAGGTTGTTCGCCCGGCCTCCGCTGTGGAGATAGAGCCGCCTCTCTACGGTATTGGACGGTGGGTACTCATTGAGGTCCATCCACCTGTCGGAGCCCGTCAGATAGACCTGCGCCCGAGGGAGGTCCAGCGCTTCACCCCCGTCCTTCATGAAGCGGTCGAAGAACTGCAGATGAAGCTGCATGAAATCATCGAAGTCGAGTACGAACTCTCGGGGTACGGCGATCTCGCCGATCTCTGCTCCGCCGCCATATATGATATGATGGTGTTCCCAGGGCCCGATCTTCAGGAACTGCCGATCGGCGGCCGGCGAGCGCGCGGCCATCCCGCGCCAGAAGATCAGAGCCCCGATCTGGTCGACGTCGAACCAGCCCGTAAGATGGAGCGCCGGCACACGGATCCGCTCGAACTGCTCGTCCGTGACGATGATCTGCTTCCAGTAGTCGTCCAACGTGTTGTGCTCCAACAGTTGTCGATAGCCGGGCAGCCTGACGCCGAGCGCCTCATCCATCGTCAGTAGCGGACGGTGCTTCAAGACCGTCTGCCAATCGACCGCGGTCATATCGATCTGCTGCGCGAGCTCCCTGGACGTCACGATGTTGGAGGTGAGACCGTGGAGCACGTTGAAGACGCCCTGGTGATAAGGACCTTCCTCGAAGGGGTCAGCCCAGGCGGCTGTGGAGACCAGACATGTGAGATGAGGCGGCGTCTCCCGGGCGGCCAGCCATTGTACCGTCCCCGAGTAGGAGCCTCCCATCATCCCTACCCTGCCGTTCGACCAGGGCTGTCCGGCGATCCACTCGATCGTCTCGTAGCCGTCCTCGGCTTCCTGATGGAACGACCGGTACTCTCCGTCCGAGTCTCCAGTGCCTCGCACGTCCTGGACGATGAACGCATATCCGTGCTCCCCGAAGAAACGCGCCATGTCCGGGTAGCGGGCGACGGGGCTGTTCTTCAGATACGGCGTGCGGATGAGGATGACGGGATGGGAGCCGTCGGTGGCCGGCATCCAGACGCTGGCGGCGAGCTCGACCCCGTCCCGCATGATCATGCGGACATCGGCGCTCGTCTGGGACTGAGTGGGCGGCCGAGGGCCGGCCTGTGCGACGAAGCATGGAGCGAATGCAACCAGCCTCAGCAGATGCGTGATTCTTCTTCGGGCCCTCATGCGAGATCTCTCACTGCTCTGTCGGGTCGAGGTCGGACCGTTACTCCTCTCGCAGCGCCGTCAGCGGATCGATCAGCGCACCACGCGCCGACCAGCCCTCTGACCAGGCCGACGACGGCGGGTCGCGTCGCCCGCACATCTCCTCACCGCCTATCGGACGCTCGAGGACGATTGAAGGTTCGGAGCAGATCCGCCGGCCTGCAGCGGGCTCGGTCGGGGACTCTGTGGAGCTCGGTCTTCAGACTCAGATCCTCTCCAGGTGAGGACTGCGACTCAGGTCTTCGGACGTGATGGTCTCGATGTTGTCCTGCGGCACCAGGTCGATGCCGTTCGCGGAGTAGGCCTGCCAGATGAGCCTGCTACACCACAAGCGATCCTTCTCTAATCTCAACAACGGCTTCCGTAGTCCGAACAACCTGGCCGGTACGTTGGTGACCAAGCCCGACCGATCGAGTTTTCGGCCTCTCAACTTCAGCGCCGCTGCGACCACCTGCTGTCGCTGCTGCGGGCTCAGCTGTGGCGCGCGAAGGATGGTATAACGATCGCGCCTGTATATCTTACGCGGTAATGGCGCGACCACCGCGCCGTATCGTCCCGTAGTATGGATTATCTTGCCACCTCCAAGGTACAACATGCTGTGGACATACTGGGAACGCAGAAACAGGCGATAGATCAGTGCAACCGGTGATAGCCGGAGTGTCCGCGGCCTCGCCAGAATGATGTCCGCCTTATGCAGCTTCGCCATGACGGCTCGGCGACGCAGCTCACCGGACAGCTGATCGTACAGCCTGACCATCCAAGCCCAGATAGCGGACAGCACAGCTTCGAGACGCTCGCCGATCGCGCGCCAGGCCGAGCGCCTTTTCCTCTTCAGCCCTTTCCATTTGAGCGGATTCTTCATCGCCAGGCCGGCTACCGAGACTCGATGCACGTATCGCGCCTAGTCTACGGACCTCGAGCCCTGAAACGCAAACGGAACGGCAGGGTCGCGGTCAACAAGCGAGCCCTGCCGCCGGAGGGCGGCAGGGCTCGACTACGGTGAGCGCGAACTGCCGCTAGCTCACATCACCGGCGGCGCGGCGGCCCCAGCTCCTTCCTGGTACAGCCAGGCCCCGGCGAGCGTCACGATCGGAACCTCGAAGAACCCCCAGATCAGCGTGATCACGACGAGGTTGCCGGGGAACATCCCGCTGACCCCGAAACCGCCGAACCCCAGTAGCCAGACCACGAACCAGACCGCGAGACCCGTGATCACGGCGGTCTTGGGGCCGGGCCCGAACCGCGGCCGGATGGCGGCGTAGAACCACACGAGAGCGATACCCAGCAGGAAGTTCCATGCGACGAACGCGATCATCACTCCCGCACCTTCGGGCGCCGTCAGGCCCAGCGACTCCATGGCCGCGTCCCACTGGTCGCCGAGGATCAGCTCGCTGAGCACGAACTCGAGCACGGTCAGGACCACGCCGGCGAGCAGGCCGCCCAGCACCACCCGTCCGTAATTGATCTTACCCATGAGTCCACCTCCGTGAGAGGGTTGGTGGGCGCCAGGAACCATAATATGTCCGGGAAATCGGCACGCACGAATATGCCGGAGACGTTGCTCCGAGGCAATGGGAGCCGGCACAGGACACCGTCTTCAGATTATCCGGCGCAATAGCCTGCCATACCGATCAACACCACGACGACACTGAGGACGGCAAGATACGATCCTCCCTTCACACCCACCGACACCGCAGTATCGGTGGAGCCCCACTTGAATTTCAGGACCTCGACCTGGGCGAAAGCTTGCAACAGGTCCTCCCAGTTCACGCCAACGTGACCCGTGAAACCCAGATCTATATCGCTCGCCCGTGTTCTTCATCCAGCCGGCCTCCCACGAGAAAGCGTCGTTATCGTAGTGCCCGGCGCTCGCTCCCGTGTTTTGGTTCAGCCGTAGCGCGTAGGCGAATTCGGTCACGAGGAACGAACTGCAGCGGGACGCTGGGCCGCCGCTCAAGCACAGGAAAGCGGGGTCCTCATCTCGGTCCTGCGCCCAGGTTGAGCACGGCGCCGCAACGAGGAGTGCCAAAACCAGAAGCGTGCGACAGAACATTGGACTTCCCTCGACTCATTGACCTTTGCGCCGCCAACATCACCGGGGAGGGTCAAGTGAGAGTCAAGGGGGACTGGTAGTCGGTGTGCGGTGTGCGGTTGCCCTGAGCGGCGGTACTCGTTGCTCTCCGCCTGCCGCCCACACATCTTGCAATACGGCTCAACCGCAAGCCCTAAGCTCAGCGCCAATGTGGGAGGGCGAAGCCATGAATAGAGTGAAAAAGCCGCTCACGAGCCAACCACGCAACCCGTTGCCCCAGCACTACCGGCCCGTGGGCGGGGTCGTTTACCGTGTGAGGCCGGGCGACACTTGGGAGACGGTTGCGAGGGAGGCGGACCTGCCGGTTGGGGAACTGATCGAGTACAACTTCAGGACGCGTAACCCAAGAGAGGTCAACTGGTACTTGCAGCGCAATGTCGGGTGCAGAAATACGACCGCCGACGGCAAGAACTACGTGTTCCGCGGTGCGAATCCCGGAGTGATCTATCTGCCGTTCTACCTGGTCTATCCGTACGAGCAACCCAATGGCACTTCGTGTTGGGCGGCCTCCATGGCAATGGTCGTCAGCTTCAAGCGGCAACAGGCGATATCACCGCAACGAATAGCCTCAGCCGTCGGCATGGACCTCAACTCTTCCTACGGCTGGGACGTGCTCTATGATGCCGCGCAGCATTGGGGCCTCGAATCGCTTCCGTCGGCGAGTCTCAGCGGGAGAGGCTGGCTCGCACTCCTCCAAGCCCACGGCCCCCTGTGGCTGGTGGAGGTAGGAAACCCGTCACACGCCGTGGTGCTGATCGGGTACGACGGCAAGCAATTCCACCTCAACGATCCCTGGCCGCCTGCCGGCAGAAAGACGCGAACCGTGGCACAGCTGAACAACGACTTCGGAGGAGCCCTCTCAGCGGTAGGTGACAACGTTCAACTGCTGTACGCCCGTTAGTGGATGGGGTCTCATTGCGGTGAAGACGGTAGCGGGAGGCGAAGGCGTGGGCCAGCGCCGGAAAGCCAACGCAGAGCCTCATCGCCGTCGCCAACGCCCGCGAACGCCGCGGCGACCTGCCACGAAAACTCCTTGTCGGTCTCGACGGCCTCGCGCGTTCCTGGGTCGGCGAGCACGCCACGCATGGCTTCCCTGTCGCCCTTCACCATGGCCCCGAGGATGGTCGCGCTCGCAGAGTAGGTACCGGCACCTGCTGCAGCTGCCCGGTGGAGCGGTGCAGCCGCGTCGGCGGAGCGGCCGGCGTGGACCAGGCACACCCCCAGCCACAGGTCGGCGGCAGGATGACCCCCACTGACGGTGTGCATCCCGACCATTCTTGTGAGCGCGGAGTCGAAGTTGCCCTCGCAGAGGTCCGCAAGACAGCAGCCGAACGGGGCCGGCCACCAGAGCGGATCCAGGGCATAGGCTCGGTCACTGTGTTCCCGGGCCTCACCGGTGCGGCCGACCAGCGCCAGAACGTACCCCGCCGCCCACGCCGCCATGGCATTGCCCGGATCCAGATCTACCGCCTTCAGCACATGCCGCACGGTCACCGCGATATCAAAGCGCCGCCAGGCGACAAGACCCTTCGCCACGTGGGCCTCCGCAAGCTCGGGATCGAGGTCGAGGGCCTGGGTCGCCAGCGCGTCGGCGCGATCGAGCGTCTCGGCCGCCGTCGCCAAGAGGAGCGCCTTGGGACCGGTCCGGGCCAGCGCCCGTTCCACGAGCCGCTCGGCAAGGCCGAACGAAGCCTGCGTAAGCTTCTGGAGCTCCTGACGGGCGCGCAGGTATAGTGCGTACGCCTCCACGTCCGGGATGTCCCGGCCGGCCAGGTGGCGTTCTTCGTCGGGCGCCAGCGTGACCTTCAGTGTCTCGACGATGCGGCGCGACAGCTGCTCCTGAAGGTCGAACACGTCCTCCAGCGTGCCGCTGTACTTCTCCGCCCACAGGTGCGCGTCCGTCGCCGCTAGCTCCGGCAGCATGACCTTGACGGCGACGTGCCGGTCGTGCTTCAGGTCCAGGGCGAGGTGGACGGTGGCCATCCCACTTCTGCCCAACTCACGCCCAACGGTGTAGCGGTCGGCCAGCGCCGCCGTCAGCCGTTGCTCGAACTCATCGGGAAGGTCTTCAATGCCGACACGTCCGGGAGTGGCCGCACCGCAGTTGGGGCAGAATGCCGCGTCGTGCGGGACCGGCCTCTTGCAGGAGTTACAGGTTCGGCTGGCAGTACCCATCGGTCGCCCCCCAGAGTGCGTCCAAGGTGACGCTAGCCTCGGAGGGTGTCAGCTAACAATCAGCCCTACGAGACACCCTGAACCCCATTCAGCCGACTGGCGCCCGTCAACGTCCGTGAGCGATAGCCTGCGTCAGCTTTCGCGACCGAGTGGACCTCTTCGGAGACGGGCGGCAGGCTGCGTCCTGGGCCGTCGCCTGGCGGGCGAACGCGGTGAGATTGAACATGATTGACAGCGCGCCGCGGCTGCCCGACTGCGGCGTCGAGGTCGACTCAAGGCCGATGGGACCCGTCGTCGACGGGAACCGTCTCGGTGGCCGGTTCACGGCGGAATCGCCAGATCACCCAGGTGCCCACCGCGGCCGCGGCAACGACCGTGACCCCGAAGGCCGGGTGCAGTCGATCCGCCGCTGCGGCGACGGCGAGACTGATCGAGACGGCCGTCCACATAGCGCCCAGCGCCATCCACCGGGCACGGGCCGGCATGGGGCGGCGGCCATCCAAGTACGGCAGGTAGGGCCGGAACCACCGGACGCGGATCAGTCGGTCCTCCAGCCACGGACAGCTGCGGGTGAACAGATAGGACGCCGCGATGAGGAATACCGTCGTCGGCAGCCCAGGCAGCACGATACCCAAGAAGGCCAGTCCCACGCATACTACCCCCAGCGCCGCCAGCGCGATGCGCCGGGGCGATCGCGGCCTTACCGTCCGGCGACGGGTGTCTTCCACGCTCAACCGACCCTCTTTATAAGAGATGTGTGGGGGGCCGGAGGCGCGCTCCCGGCCCCCCCACGGTCAACGATGACAGGGCTCAGCGAGTTCCGTCGCTGGCTGTCCTCATGAACTCGTTCACGTCGATGCCCAGCTTATCCGCGACACGAAGGCCGTAGTCCTCGTCCGCTCGGTAGAAGTGGCACAGCTGGCGTAGCTGCACTTCCCTGCGGGCCTGACCCAGCACGCCGGCGATACGGCGTGCCAGGCGGTCGCGATGCCCCTCGTCGAACATCCGGTACAGAATGCCGGCTTGCGTGTAGTCGTCGTGATCGACGGTCGAGTCGTAACGGTCGACTATGGCCTGCCCCAGGTCCCACGCAGGGTCCTTGTACTCGGGCTTCGGCATGGGCGTCGTCTCATAGCTGTTGGGCCAGTAGTTCGGCTGTCCGCCGTAGTCCTCGGCCGTGGCGTGGGCGCCGTCACGGATGTAGGTCATCACAGGACAGCGCGCCTTGTTCACGGGGATCTCGTGGTAGTTGACGCCCAAGCGGTACAGGTGCGTGTCGGCGTAACTCATCAGCCGGGCCTGCAGCATCTTGTCCGGGCTGGGACCGATGCCCGGGACCAGCGCGCTCGGCTCGAACGCCGACTGCTCCACCTCGGCGTGATAATTCTCGGGATTCCGGTTGAGCTCCAGCACACCCACCTCGATCAGTGGGTACTCGGCGTGCGGCCAGACCTTGGTCAGGTCGAACGGGTTCCAGCGGAACTTCTCCGCTTGCTCCTGTGTCATCACCTGGATGTAGAACTTCCACTTCGGGAAGTCGCCCTGCTCGATGGCACTGTACAGGTCGCGCTGGTGGGACTCGCGGTCAGCGCCGATGACCTCGGCGGCGTGATCGTCATCCCACGTCTCGATCCCCTGCTCGGTCTTGAAGTGGAACTTACACCACACCCGCTCGCCTTTGTCGTTGATCAGCGAGTAGGTGTGCGAACCGTAGCCGTTCATGTTACGCAGGCTCGCCGGTATCCCGCGGTCGGAGAACAGGATCGTCACCTGGTGTAGCGACTCCGGGCTCAACGACCAGAAGTCCCACTGCATGTCCATGTCCCGCAGGTTCGTCTTCGGATGCCGCTTCTGCGTGTGAATGAAGTTCTGGAACTTGTAAGGATCGCGCACGAAGAACACGGGAGTGTTGTTACCCACCATGTCCCAGTTGCCTTCCTCGGTGTAGAACTTGATGGCGAACCCGCGCACGTCGCGCTCCGCGTCCGCCGCACCACGCTCGCCCGCTACCGTCGAGAACCGCAGAAACACGTCCGTCCTCTTGCCTACCTTCGACAGGAACTCCGCCTTCGTGTACTCCGTTACGTCGTTCGTGACCGTGAACGTCCCGTACGCGCCCGAGCCCTTGGCGTGTACCACTCGCTCGGGGATGCGCTCGCGGTTGAAATGCTGCATCTGCTGCAGCAATTCGACGTCCTGCATCAGCAACGGACCGCGTGGGCCCACAGTCAAAGCCTGCTGCTCCCCGATCGGGGCGCCGGTGGCCGTCGTCAACTTCGGGTTCTTCTGCTGGTCCTTCGCCATTCCTTCTCCCCTCCTATGACTGCGGTTGATTTGGGTCAGCCCGACTTCTTCTGCGGCGAGCCCTTCTCGCAAGACGCGCACATTCCGCGGAAGATGACCTGCGCCTCGTCCACCGTGCCACGCAACGTGGCCGGCGGCTGCAGGCACGGCTTCCGTCCCTTCACGCAGGGGACATCCTCGATGACACCGCACACCCGGCAGACGAAGTGGTGGTGCCACGTATCGCTCGCCTCGTACACGGCCGCGCCAGGACCCGTATCGGCCCGCAGCAGCAACGACGCCGCCGTCAGATCGGCCGCCACGTTGTAGGCCGACATCCGGGGCAGCACATGCCCCCGCTCCGCCAGCCAGGCGACGATCTCGTCGACGGTCCGGTGGCCGCCGGCCTCGCGCAGCGCCCCGTAGAGGAGCAGCCGCGGCCGTGTAACCCGCAGACCGGCGTCACGCAGACGACGGCGTGCCTCACCTTCGCCGGGCGGGCCTCTCCTCGGCCTTTTCATCATGGCACCGAGGATAGCACTTACTTTGACACTGTCAAGACAGCCGCGCGGCCGGCAACGGCCGGGATCGAGGAGCGACCGCGAGGGGACCGGTGGCCTCCCGAACCTCATGGAGGCGGCGTATCAGTCTCGGCCGGGCTACGCCCGGCCTTTCGGCTTCCGCGGTGTTCGCCTTCGACGTCGCTTCTCGCGCTTCGATCCGCTCGCCGGAGTTGCACCTGCCCCGATCTTCGATCTGGCGATCTCGTCCCCGTGTTCGCTCACCTCCGAGCGGACCGTGTTCCACAACTGCGCATAGGTATCGTCCGGGGGCGTCCAGCCGAGCTGCTCGAGCACCTGGGCCACTTCGCGCCGCACTCGCGCCTTCTCGTGTGCCAGCGCCCGCTGAAGCGGCCCCGCCAGCTGTAAGTCGCCGATCCTCACCAGCGCGCCTGCCGCGGCTTGCCGAGCGGGGTAACTGCCGTCCTCTATCAATGCTTTCACCAACCGGTCGAACGCCCGCTTGTCGCCGATCCTGCCCAAAGCCCGCGCCGCCTCCTCGCGGACCTTCGGATCGTCATCCTGCAGTCCAGACATCAACGGCTCGACGGCCCGGGCGTCACGAATCGTGCCCAGTGCCTGTGCCGCACCCTCCCGAGCTCTTGGATCCTGGCGCTCCAGGGCGGCGAGCAGCGGCTCCAATCCCGGAGACCCGATCTGCCCCAGTGCCCCTGCCGCCGCGCTCCGGATTTCAGGGTCTTCGTCCCCCAGCGTAGCCACCAACGGCTCGATGGCTCGGCTATCACCGATGCTTCGCAGCGTCTCGACCGCTACACGTCGCAGTTCACTTTCATCGTCTTTCAGAGCTTCCAGTAGGGGCTCGACCGCCGGAGCGCCGATCTTCGCCAGAGCATAGCCGGCCGCCTCACGAACGGTCTTGTCCCGCAAGGCCAGCATCAGAGGGTCTACCGCGGGAGCGCCAGCCTCACTCAGTCCGTGGGTCGCCCCTGGAAGATCCCGCAGCACAAGCGCTATCGCCTCCGCCGCCGGCCGACCGATCCTTCCCAGCGCCTCCAACGCCGAGAGCGTCGTTGCCGTGCGGTCGCTCTCGACGGCGTTCTGCAGGACCGCTCGGGTGGGTTCGACCATCGGAGCGCCAAGCATGCCTATGGCCTCCGCGGCGGCCCGCCGGAACTTCGGATCTTTGTCACGCAAGGCTCTCAGCAGCGGCTCACCGGCCCGCACGTCACCCAGCCTGCCCAAAGCGCGCGCAACTTCGTACCGCGCCGGCATGTCGTCGCGCAACGCACCCACCAACGGCTCGACGGCCCGCAGGTCACCGATGTTCCCCAGCGCTGTTGCCGCCGCCTCCCGGACGGTCCAATCGGTGCTAGCCAGCGCCGTTAGCAGCGCCTCCACCGCCCGCCGGTCTCCGATCCAACCGAGCGCGCGCGCCGCCTCGCGCACGAGTTCATCATAGAGGATGTGGTCTTCCTGCAGCACCTGCAGAAGCGGTTCCAGCGCCCGCTCGTCCCCGATCTCACCCAGCGCGCGCGCCGCAGTAGCCCGCACGAACGTGTAGAATTCGTCGACCAGCACGGCAATCAATGGCTCGACTGCCCGCCGGTCACCAATCTTCCCCAGTGCGAATGCGGCGGCATTGCGCCGGAACGCAGCTTTCTCATGACTGTCCCGCAACGTCCCCGCCAACGTCTCCACCGCCTGCGGGTCACGGACCCGATGCAGCGCCCTCACCGCCGCCTCTCGCACTTGATCGTCGTGGTCCAGCGCGGCCTCCAGCAGCGGCTCCACGGCAGAGGCATCGCCGATCTCGCCCAGCGCATTGACGGCGTTCAGCCGAACCCACCAAAGGGGAGCCTCCAGATCGCTCAGCAGCTTGGCGGTCGGGTCAGCTGACCGCTCTCTCGACCGTTCATCCTTCGCCATCCCAGCTCCTTCCTAGCAGCGGGTCCTACCCACGCAACGACGACCCGGCGCGACGAGCACGCGTAGGACAGTTGAGCTCCGGCCGTGCCAGGCCGGGCAGCGAATCGCTGGGCCGTTCCCGAGATCCATTGCGGCGACCAAGCGGGGATCCGCGGTGGTACCCATGACCGAAGTCTGAGGATACTCGGCCGACAACTGGCGGCCGAACAGGAAGGTGGCCATACGCCCCTCACCGGGTTAGATGAGGAGTAACCTGGGACACTCTCAACTTCGGATGAAGGTGAGTATGACCATCCATTGGAGAACCAAGATAGCACGTCGGAAGCGCGGCCTGCCACAGCTTGCCCGAGAGCTTCCGAAGGTCAGCACGGAGAAACGCCCGGTACGACAATCGGAGCCCGACCAGTCTATCGTGCGCGTGCTCGAAACGGGTTACGGAGGAGAGAGATGCTCGACATAGCGGACATGCATAAACAGGCGAGGGAACTGGAGGGCTTGTTGAGGCTGCAGAGCATGCCCATCGCCTTGAAGATGCTGGGCAGCGAAGACGAGATCCCCGAAGGTGCGTTGCGGCCGGTGAGAGACATGGGGCACCATCTGTCTTTCTGTCAGGCGCTGGCACTGACGCGCCGACGAGGTCTTACGATTGCCGAGACCCTCGAGGACATGTGGTGTTTCGAGCCGGTCGTCGGATTGGGGTTCGTCGAGCCGCCCCAACGGTTCCTCGACGGGCACAATCGTTATCCCGCATCGGCAGCCACGCTGGAGGCGGGTGCGACCTGGGCCCGGAACATGCCCCGCTTCGACTATCCGACCTATCGCGCCGTCGTCACTGCACCGCTGGAGAGCGCCGACTTCGAGCCGGACATCTTCATGCTCTACGGCTCGCCGGCGGTGATGACGCAGATCACGCTGGCGAAGAATTGGCTGGACGGAAAAGATATCGTTACCACCATGAGCGGTCACGCGGCCTGTGTCTACTACGTCGTGCCGGCCCTCAAGCACCAGGGATGGCGGATCAGCGTCCCGTGCGGCGGTGACTTGCGGAGGACCGGTTGTGATGACTACAGCATGGTCTTTTCCGCCCCGATAGGAGTACTGGGCGATTTGCTGGCCGGCCTCAAGGCCATTCACGATACGGGCTGCGGGTTGCCGTCATCCCCTTCGTTCGCGATAGAATATCCGCTCGAGAAGAGCTACGTCGACATCGGCAGGGCCATCGGTATGGACTGGGTCAAGTAAGTCCGTTGCCGCGTTTCACAGGCACCATCGTATTCCTGACGGATCCCGGGCCTCTTCAGTCTTCTGTGTCGATGGGAAGGAGGAGCAATGAACGGCCACCATGACCTCGGGCACCTCGAAAGAGACAGCAGCATTTACCTTACCCGCGATATACCTCCCGGAAGCAAAGCGAAGATCATCGATGCCGTTTCCATATCCGCCTTCAACGACAATCGCACGTATGAAGGGTGCGCGCGCTGCGTCCTCGCGGCGATCAACGAGCATCTGCGACTCAGCTCGCCGGAAGGTATACAACAATGTATCAGTGCCAGCACCGCGCTCTCTGCAGGCGTTGCGAGGATGGGGGAGACCTGTGGCGCCCTGCTCGGCGCGATCATGGCTTTGGGACTGGAGTTCGGCTCTGACGACATGTCGCTGTTCGACCGATACGACGATACGATGCGGATCTCTCGGGATCTGTATCGCGCGTTCACAGACCGCTACGGTACGGCGAAGTGTGCGGATATTCAGGAGGAGCTCTTCGGTCGTCGTTACGATTTCTTCAACGACGAGGATCGGGCCGCCTGGTACAAGGACGGCGGCCTACAGAAATGCCCGAGCGTGTGTGCCGCCGCCGCCGGTCTGGCTGCCGAGGTCATTCTGGATCATCGAGAGAGAACGTAGGCGCATCGTTCCCGAGCGCTTTCGTCTCACCGTACGGACACGGCCTCAGCTATCCGACCCCGGAGAGTCGGTGCCACTCGTGGTCCGGAGCCCTCACCCTCACCCCGGCTTGTGCCGTCGGATGTCTCAGCCGATGAGGATCAGCTCCTTCTGGGGCTCGGCCAGGAACTGGGCGCCCTTTGCCGTCACCAGTGCCATCTCTTCGATGGTCACCACGCCGCGACCGGGCACGGTGAGACGCGGCTCGATGGTGAAGACCATGTTCTCTTCGATGGCCTCGAAGGGCTTGCTGGCGTATTTCTCCCAGGCAGGGCCCAGAAGGGCCGTGCCGTCGTGGACGAAGCGCCCTACCTGGTGACCCAGGCCGTGGGGATACTCCTCGTAGCCCTGGGAGACGATGTGTTCCCGTGCGATCCTGTCGATCTCCACACCCTGGACCCCCGGCTTCAGGGCCTGCCGGGCCAGCTCGATCGACGTGACGATGGTGTCGAACCCTTTCATGACCTCTTCCGGCGCCGCCGCTTCTCCCTCCTCCAGCACGTAGAAGACCCGCTGCATGTCCGAGCAGTAGTCATCCACCTTCACCCCGAAGTCCATGTTCAGGATGTGACCTCGCTCCACCTTCCGCTCGGTGGGTCGGTAGTGGGCGCCGGCGGTGTCCGGCCCGGTGAAGACCGCGGGACAGTGAGTGGGATCCCAAGCCACGACCAGGTTGCGTCGGTCCACCTCGGCCGTCATGAAAGCGGCGATCTCGAGCTCCGTCTTACCGGGAGCGATGAAGTCCTTCACGAGCGAGAAGATCTCCAGCGTGTGCCCGATCGCCTTCTGCATCCGCTGGACCTCCGCGGCGGTCTTCCGGGCCTTGAGACTCGACGTGACCCGCTCCGACGATATCAGTCGGTCCTCGAACCCGATCTCTGCCAGCATTCCACGGAGGGTCAGGTACATCCCGTGCGTGAGGCCGTCACAGGCTTCGCTGGTCTCGGAGAAGTTCACGGCGATGGTCGCGGGGTTCAGCGCCTTGAGCGTCCCTAGGAGGTCCTTCTTGATCCCTTCCACGTACCCTGTGACTTTGCCGTAGACCCCCATCTCTTCCACCGTTCGGGTCTCCATCTGCCCCACGATGGCGTGGGTCTCCCCCGACCGGGTGACGATGAAGGCCGAGTGCCAGGTCATGTCGGCCTCGCAGAGGTAGTCCATCATGGGATCGCGCATGATGCCGCTCTCCCGGACGAAGGTGATCCAGCAGTCGGTCTCGTATTCCTTCAGGATCCCGATAGCCTGATCTACTTTTTCCTTGATGAGCATGGGACTCCGTTACTCCTCTCGTTCCTTGAGCTCGCCGGCGAGCTTCGTGAACAGTCTCAGGGCCACGATGGCCACGACGGAGTGGGCACCCAGGACGAACCAGACGTACTCGGGGTTCCCCATCCCCTCGAAGCGCCCGTAGAGGGACGTATACGTCACCCCGCTCAGCGCGGCACCGATCATGATCGCCAGGAAGTTCATCCCCATGTACAGTCCCGCCTTCTCCTTGGGAGCGATCCAGGTGATGTACTCCTGAATGCGCGGTGATGAAGCCATCTCGCCGACGGCGAAGATGATGATCCCCAGGAAGATGAATGCCGGCGACGAGATGTTGGCGTAGCCGATGATCCCGAAGCCCACGGCGATCAGGAACATCCCGAACATGAAGACCGGGATCGCCCTGAATCGTTCCGCCACCCGCGATACGAAGATCTGGAGGACCATGATGATCCATCCGGTGTGGGAGATCGTCTCGCCCAAGACGCGTCGTACACCGTCCTCGTCCACCTGGGAGAAGAAGTTGGCGAACCCGGTTCCCAGGACCGCCCGCATCCCCTCATACAGTCTGGCGGTGTCCAGATTCCCGTCCACGTAGACGGCGCAGAGGTTGAAGAAACACCAGAAAGGAAGCCAGAAGAAAACGCCCAGTAGGACGAGAAGCACCGTGAATTTCATGTCCGAAAGGGCGATCCCCATGTCGGTGAACTTCTGGCCGAGCGTCACTCCTTCGATCTCCCGCTCCGGCTCTTTGTAGAAGAAGATCGTGATCACGAGCATGAGCACTATGGAAGCCGCCGCCGCCATGAAGGCATAGTCCCAGGAGATGGCCCTCAGCTTGCCCAGCACGATCGGGCCGAACGAGCCACCCACGTTGACCATAGCGTAGAAGATCCCGAAGCCCAGCGTCTTGTTGGTCTTGTCCGTCACCGCACGGACCGTCGCCGCGATGAGCGGCTTGAAGATCCCGGCGGCCAGCCCGATGGAAAGCATCGTCAGGACGATCCCAGAGAACGACTTCGTCAAGATCAACAGCAGGATGGCCGGCAGGTACGCCAGGTAGGACACGATGAGGACCTTCTTGAACCCGAACCGGTCGGCGAAAGTGCCAGAGACCACCGGCACACCGTACGACAGGAGCAGGAAGACGCTCTGGACGATCCCGAGCTGGGCCCGGGTATAGCCCAGAGACGCCATGTAGATCCCGAACCCGAAGTAGATGCCGTAATAGGCGAAACGCTCCAGGACCTCGATGCCGTTGGCGACCCAGAAAACACGCGAGAAGGGGGTTCTCCGTGGGCTGGAGTATCTCTGCTCCATGGCTTCCTCCCGGGTGAAGTGGACGGATTCGGGCTACATTATCCGCTTCCGAACCCGGCGGCGCCAGCCCATCCGGACCGCGCCCCGGCGATCACGGCCCCTCGCGTCGCGGTCCGGCAAAGCAGGCCGGGGCAGTCGCCTCGCTTGCGGGTGGAACACGCTGTTCTTAGAGGGCGCCGAGCTGCAGTATGAAACGCCGGAGCAACGCCACGAGATCCGCCGAGCGCTGATCGACATGATGGAGTTGAGTTCTGAGCAGCTGCGCGAGAAGCGCTACGCTGACTATCGTATGGAGCCGGACGCCTGGACAGCGCCAGAACTGCTGGAAAGGTACTTCGTTCCCCAGGCAGGTGCCGTCGTCGATCGGGAGAGCTTCTATCGCGATGTCAAGGCGCCAACCGCACAAGCAGCGATAAAGACGCAGCTGGCGGCTATCGAGCGTGCCATAGGCAACGAGCCCTCAGTCCAACCGTCCTGAGCCCGAGCAGCTGCCTCTTAGCCATCCCGCCGCACACCTGCGACCTCCTGAGCCCCATTCGGAGGAGGAGCGTCAGGAGCTGGTTGGCCAACAGTACCGCCTCTCAGCCGGCGGGCTTCCCGAGCCGTCTTCTCTCCACCGGATCCATCAGAGCGACGAGTCCCAGCGCCCCCATATCCGCGAACAGCAGCGGAGCGAGGAACGGCGCGCCGCGGATGAACCGCTCCACCACGATGGCGCCCCCCGGCAACAGGTTCTCCTGCACGTGCAGCCACGCGCCCAGTACCCCCACCACGATCAACAGCAGCATCGCCAGCACGTAGACCAGGATGTCGCGCCGGCCCGGTCGACTCAACGACCCGAATCCCAGCGCCACCACCGTGCCGAATACACCCACCGCCGTCGGCACCCACAGCCACGCGTTCTCGTAGCCCGTACGCGCGTGGTCCAGCACGCTGCTGATCACCGTCGCCAGCGTCCCCATCCCCACCATGAAGCAATACGCCCGCGTCTTGCTGTAGGGCAGGCGCAGCCGCCAGCCTCGGGGCATCACCAGCACGCCGCTCTCCGGCGGGTCCTCGATCCAGGCCGCGCTCAGCCCGATCAGGCCGACCAGCGCGAAGGTCAGCGGGCCCAGGATCGGCGGCGCCCAGACCAGCAGGTCCACCGACACCCGCTCGCCGGGCGGCGCGAACGGAAGCACCGCACGGACGAAGTGCCAGTACGCGCCCAGTAGCCCGACGCCGATGCTGGCGATGAACACGATGCTGGCGAAGACCGTGGCCAGCTCGCGCCGGCGCGTCGCGATCGCGCCGGCCAGGATCAGCAACACCGCGGCAGCCGGGCCGAAGTAGATGGGAATCCACTCTCTGGGAACGATCGTGCCGCTGATCGCGTGGGCGAGGTAGATGTCTACGCCGAGAAAGAACTCGTTCATCGCCGCCATCAGCAGCATCATCTGGTCGCGGGTCAGCGGCAGTCGGACACGCCGCAGGGCCGGTATCAGCTCCGCCAGATGATAGGTCGGCGCCGCGGCTCGCCCTGGCGGTTCGCTGACCGCGGCCCGCGCGCCGGCTTCCGTCACCGCGCGCCCCCGAGCTTCTCCTCCACGATCGTCTCCAGCTCGGCCAGGTCGGCGAGCACCTCGTACGCGCCGTGCCACTGCGTGTAGTCCGGGCCCTGCATCCAGGCGCCGAACTTCGCCGTACGACCCCAGTGATGCCACAGCTCGAAGTGGATGAAGTCGATCGGCTGATCGAACGGCTCCTCCGTCATCAGCCCCCGCTCCCTCAACGGCCTAACGATCTCGTCGCTCTCACGCACCCACGCGTTCACCGCCTCCGTCGCCCGGTCCGCCGCCGCGTAGAAGTCCTCGATGAAGTTCTCGTTGTGACATGACCGGCACACGTTCTGCATTCGCGCCCTATTGTCCTGCCAGGCCGGTCGCCGCTCGCTGATCGGCGCGAACAGGTACCAGCTCAACCGCTCGCCCACATCGTGTGTCGTCCCGGTCCGGCCGAACCCGCTGAAGTGACAGATCGCGCACGTCGCCGCCGGGAAGTCCTCGGGCGTGAGCGTTCCCGGCTCGGCTTCCCAGTTCCACGTGTAGCCGCCGGTCGCGTACGCGATCCCGTGCGGCGACTCGTGGTAGATCTCCCACTGCGGGTGGTCCGGTCCGATGTGGCAGAAGTTGCAGGTCTCCGGCTTGCGCGCCTGCTCCAGGCTGAACTCGTGCCGCAAGTGGCACTTCGTGCAGTCTCCCACCGAGCCATCGGGCTGCGGCTTCCCGACATCGTGGCAGCTCTCGCAGGCGAATCGCGTTATGTCCGGCCCCTCCATGGCGAAGAGCGCGTTCCGCATCTGGTCCGGGTTGTACGACCCCTCGGGGATCGCCTCGTACATCCTCAGGTGGGTCGAGTCGAGACCTTGGGCGCCGGCGTAGGCAACGTACGCCGGCAGACTGTGCCGGCTCTGGTTGAACTGCGTGACCTCCACCTGGTGACAGTCCCGGCACATCGCCGGGGTCGGTTGCGCGAGGATGAAGCTGCCTTCGTGCTCGGCGGCGCTGGGATAATCGCCCGCCACCTCGTGGCAATCGCGACAGCCGACCTCCGCCGCCGCCATCGTGCTGTGGCCGTACTGCCGCACGATGCCCGGCGTGGCCTGCCGGTGGCAGGTAACGCATTCGTCGCCGCTGCCCGCCAGCGCGTCAACCTCGCGACGCTCCAGCCGCTCGCCGCCACGACCGATGGCCAAGATGATCACGGCCAGTCCCAGCACCACAATCACGCCAAGCAGTCCGATGATCAGCAGTCGCGCACCTTTCAGCGGCTCTCTCCGTTCATTGTCCATCACGGGCGAACTCCTCCCTGCGCGGGTTCCAAGGGCGATGAACAGTCTCCTTCACCGCTATGCCCGGGTCTTCCTGTCTTCTGGTCGAAAGTGGGCACGACACCAATAACGGGCCGCGCCGGCGTGCGCCAGGGGCGTCGGGATCGCCTTGCCGGCGCCGCCAGATGCCGGCATACCGAGCGCCGCCCGGTCCTCCGCGCGGTGTGAGACTCCACCCGCGACCTCCTGAATCCGATTCAGGCGACGGGCGCTCGTGAGCGCTCGTCAGCGGCATTCCTGACTGGTTTTCGGAGTTCCAGCGTCTGTGAGCGACAGCCAGTGTCAGCGGGCGCTGTGACTGACGCTGACACTGGGGGACATACGAACCCTCCTGAGCTTCGAGGCCTCGGGCTCGTCCCGTCTCTGGGGTTGCTCTCGCGCTAACGCACTCCCCTTAGGGCGACTCCCTCTCGCGAGCTATAACCTCTATCCTCATCAGACAATCTCCTGCGTCACGGCGTACTGATCCGAGGCTCGAAGATCGCGGCCAGTCGCCGACGAAGCTCATCACGAACCTCGCGGAACGCGTCCTGAATTTCCTCGTCGCCTCCGCGTACCGCTGCAGGATCGGGGAGCGGCCAATGCAGGCGATACGCTTCGCCGAGCCACACGGGACACACCTCCTCCGCGCAGAGCGTGATCACCGCATCTACCGCCGGGCCATTAGACTCGCGAATGTCGTCTGTGCTCTTGGAGTACTGATTCGAAGCGTCCATGCCGAGTTCCTCCAGCGCTCGAATCGCGAACGGGTTAACATGCGACGGCGTCGAGCCGGCTGACGATACACGGATACCCTCGGGTCCCAGGCTCCGGGCAATGGCTTCCCCCATCTGGCTACGCGCCGAATTGGCGACGCAGAGGAAAAGCATGTGGCGTGGGCTCAGTGCGCGCAGGATGCGAGCTTCGAGCAGCCAATCGGGAGGCACACCGCTCCCGTCCTCGTAGCGCCGGCAGGCGTAGGTTGCAGGGCCGACGTCGGGCCCCTCGAGATCCTCGCCGTTGATCCGCACCGTCGGCGATCCCGGGAAGAGCAGTCTTTCCGCATCGGCCTCGCCGCGTATCACGGTCCGACTGAGCTCGGTTTCCGGGACGAGTCGGGCGATCGTTCGCTGCAGCAGGTCCTCGGCTCCCGCGGCGTTAGGGCAATCGGGTATGACTAGCAGCTCGACGCGCACGGCCATTCGATTACTCCCCTCCTCCGACCACGGCGGCGGCCGGCGCCGGCTCGCGGAAGAAACGGCGCTTGGCCCACAGCGAGACTTGTACGAGACCGATCATCACCGGCACCTCCACGAGCGGGCCGATCACCGTGGCGAACGCCGGCTGCGAGGCGATCCCAAATACCGCGATCGCCACCGCGATGGCCAGCTCGAAGTCATTGCTGGCCGCCGTAAGCGCCACGGTCGTCGTTTCCGGATACTCACCTCTCAGTAGACGTGCGCCGAAGAAGGTGATCACGAACATGGCGACGAAGTAGATCGTCAGCGGGATCGCGATTCGCACCACGTCCACTGGCAACTGAACGATCAGCTCACCTTTCAGGGAGAACATCACCACGACCGTGAACAGCAGCGCCGCTAGCGTGATCGGGCTGATGCGCGGGATAAACACGCGATCGTACCATTCCCTACCCTTCAGTTTCAGCAGCGTGAAGCGGCTGATCAGACCGGCGAGGAACGGAATGCCCAGGTAGATGAACACGGTGCGGGCGATCTCTCCCACGCTCACGTGCATCTCTGCACCCTGAAATCCGAAGAGCGGCGGCAAGAGCGTGATGAAGACCCAGGCGTAGAATCCGTAGAAGAGCACCTGAAAGAGAGCGTTGGCCGCCACCAGGCCGGCAGCTAGATCGTGGTCACCTTCGGCGAGATCGTTCCATACCAGCACCATGGCGATACAGCGCGCCAGGCCCACCAGGATCAAACCCACAGCGTACCCCGGCATGTCGCGAAGCAGCAGCACTGCGAGAAGGAACATCACCAGCGGCCCGATCACCCAGTTCTGGAACAGCGACAGCGCCAGGATGCGCTTGTGCCGCAGAACGACCCAAAACTTCTCGTACCGGACCTTGGCCAGTGGCGGGTACATCATCAGAATCAAACCGATCGCGATAGGGATCGAAGTGGTCCCGATCTGCGTGGCACGATTCAGCGCTTCGACCGGCTCGGGCCACATATAACCGATCGCCACCCCAAGAGCCATCGCGGCGAAGATCCAAACCGTCAGATAGCGGTCGAGAAACGACAGTCGCCGCGCAACGGAGGCACTTGTTGGAGTTGTCATGAAGTCACCTCCGCACCGGACGTGACCGCACTTCTTTTCGCGGAGGTCGGTTGACAACGCTCAGCGCGCATCGCCTCGAGCTCAGCGGAAACATCGGGAATGGGGTGATCGGCAAGCATGCCCTTCACAGCCATGAGAAGGGTCCGCTCCTTCTCCGTCTTCGGCTCGGCCGCCCGATAGTACACCCACAGACCGTCGCGCCGGTCCTCAACGAGACCGGCGTTCAGCAGATAGCGCAGGTGCCGGGAGGCCTTGGACTGGGAGACTTGAAGAAAGCGCTCGATCTCGCAGACGCAGAGCTCACCATGCCGGAACATGAGGGCGAGGATCTGGAGCCGAACGTCTTCCGAGAGAGCCTTGAACTGCTGGGCAAGGTCGTGCATAGGGTCTCCGTATTGTTATATCCGTGTAACCGGTTACACGGTAGAGGTGCCCAGGCCCCCTGTCAAGCCCGCGTTTCTCTGCTCCCGTCAGAACGACACGTCAGTGCCGCCTCCGACCACGCTCACTGAGTGCGCGCCACCGAATCACGGCGGCCTCTCCGACGCCGAGTCGGTCTTACTCGATTGGCCGAAAGGCCCAGCACTGCCGCGCGGAGTGTGTTGAAAGTGTGTTCCTGAAAGCGTGCTACCTGCATTGAGACGGAGGGATGGATGATGCATGATGTGCGGCAAGTGCCTGCGATACCAATCGGGACGGCGGGATTCGAACCCGCGACCTCCTGAACCCCGTTCTTGACTCTTTCCTCCCGAACCGCCTGCTCCGAAAGGCAAACCCACGCCGGTGTGTTGGAGAACGTGTGTAAGGCGAACTCGCCCTGAGAACCGTCACTAGTTTGGGTAGGTATTTCGCCCCGGCCCCAGTACGGTAGACGGCTCAGAAGGGGAACCAGAGGGCTAGAACCCCCGGATCCACGGGCCATATCGACCCCCTGGCGGGGACGGCGACCTGCCAAACCCCGCCCGTCGCGTCGACTCCCCAAAGTGGCGCGGAAAGGGCTACAGCGTGCACCTGCCGCAGCGCATCGCGGACATCGCAGGTTCGCTCAGAACCGCGCTGGCAGAGACAGGGCGACGCCCACGCCACCTTCGGTCCTCACCGTCAGCTCGAGGTCCTGCAACCGGATCGGCTCCCACCGTTCCGTCGAGAGCGACGAGCCGACGGCTCCACCGAGTAAGCCGCCTATGACAACGCCGGCGCCGACGGCGAGGCAGGTGACCAATATCTCGTTGAATGCCTCGACCTCGATGCCCTCCATGCACTCGAAACCATGGCACGAGTCCTCGCCGGAGTCTTGGAGCGTCGCGACAACGGCCTTGGCACCGATGACCCCGACGATAGCTCCAACTGCAAATCCCACCTTGGCTCCGGGATTGCCCCGGCTCACCTCCAGCTGCGTGAGGGAAGTGAACGTCACCGCCTGGTGAAAGCCGTCTCCAATACGAGCCACGACCAGCGTGTCGCCGCTCAGTCTCGCCACCTCACCGACGACAGCCGCCTCGCCGAGGACCGGTGCCGTCACTCGTACCCGGGTGCCCTGCTTCAACTCGGGCCCGCTCTGCGCTTGAGCGCGACCGGCACTGGCGATCAGCAGAGCGAAAATCAGTGATTTACGCATAGCTCCTCCCAGTTCTGTCGGAAGGTTGCGCCGCCGGGTCAAGTGCCAGTCAAGCCGGCGCTGTGCGAGTATGTGTGTTCAATGCGTGTTCGGACGGGTGGATATCCTGCGCCGTGACGGTGCGCCTGATGATGCAAGATGTGTGGTAGGTGCCTGCTAAACCAATCGGGACGGCGGGATTCGAACCCGCGACCTCCTGAACCCCATTCAGGCGCGCTACCGGACTGCGCCACGTCCCGCTCATCGGTGGTCGGTAGCCAGTAGCCGGTAGATTCTCTCGATTGCCGGTCGCCATGCCGGCACGCATCGACTCTCGACCAGATCTTCCTACCGGCCACCGGTTCACCGGCTACCGAAATCGGGGAGGCGGGATTTGAACCCGCGGCCTCTGCGACCCGAACGCAGCGCTCTTCCGGGCTGAGCTACTCCCCGGGGGTCGGTAAGCGGTGAGCGGTAAGCGGTAGACGGTAGGCTGTCTACCGTCCACCGTTCACTGTCTACCGTCTACCGAACGAGGCCCGGGAAGTTTACATCATCCCAGCCGACATGAATGTCCGCCGAGTGACTTCCTCCTTCCCGGGCATCACTTTGGGACACCAGAGCGGGCGACCGGGCTCGAACCGGCGACCTCAACCTTGGCAAGGTTGCGCTCTACCAACTGAGCTACGCCCGCAACCGAGCAAGCCAGCGGTGGGAATCGAACCCACAACCCCGGCATTACGAATGCCGTGCTCTACCGTTGAGCTACGCTGGCGCCGGGAAAAGCAATCTATTCAGCGGATTCTCGAGGGTCAACCTCGAAATCGGCGGCCTGGTCCGGATCGGGGAGCGGCACGGCGCCGACGCCCAAGGAGAGTGGGGCGCGGCTGGGGAATCCCTTGTCCATGGCGCGCATGAAGGCCTCGACGACGCCGGGGTCGAACTGGCTGCCGGCGCAGCGTTCGAGCTCGCCGACCGCGTAGTCCTCGCTGAGCGCCTTGCGGTAGGGGCGATCGGTGAGCATGGCGTCGAAGGCATCGGCCACCGCGAGGATACGGCCCTCTATGGAGATCCTCTCGCCCTCGAGTCCGGCGGGATAGCCGTTGCCGTCCCAGCGTTCCTGGTGGTGGAGGATCGCCAGGGCCGCCGGCAGCAGGAAGGAGATACGCTGAATGATCTCGACGCCCAGCTCGGGGTGCCGCTTCATCTCCTCGTACTCTTCCTCGGTTAGCGGGCCCGGCTTGTTGAGGATGGCGTCGGGGATGGCCAGCTTGCCGACGTCGTGGAAAAGCGAGCCGAGCCAGAGACTCCACATCGACTTCTCGTCGAGCCCCAGCTCGGTGCCGGTCGCCAGGGCGTATTTGCTCACGCGGTCCAGGTGTCCGCCGGTGTAGCGGTCGCGTGCCTCGATAGCGGCGGCGAGCGCCTGCAGGCCGTCGAGGAACAGCTGGTTGATCTGGAGCGCCTGTTTCTGGACGCGCTCCTCGAGATGCTCGCGATAGAGCCGGTTCTCCCGGAGCAGGGCGCGGTGCTCGAGCGCGCGATAGACGGCATGGCGCAGCTGTCCCATCTCGAACGGCTTGATCAGATAGTCGTCGACCTGCGAGCGGATCGCCTCGACGGCGAAGTCGACGTCGGGGTGTCCGGTGATGACGATGACCTGCATCTCGGAGTCGCCCTTCTTGACCAGCTTGAGCAGCTCGATCCCCGTCATCTCGGGCATGGTGATGTCGGTGACGACGACGTCGAACTGGTTCTCCCGGATGAGCGACAGAGCCTCCTTACCGTTCGACGCGACCTGGCACTCGTGCCCGTCGGCACCGAGCACCTTGGCGAGTACGGTGGTGAGGGCCTGCTCGTCGTCGACGATGAGGACGGACGCGCGCCCGTCGTCCCGGCCGGCGGACTGCTTCGAGGGCTTCTCCCGGCTCTTCGACGGGCAGCTGTCGGAATCTTCAAGGCGAGGGGAATCCACCAGATCGCTCGATGGACGTGGCACCGGAAATCCTCCGCGACTCGTTCGAGCCCATCCTCGACAGGCTCTCCGTGGCCCTGGCGAGACGGCCATCTTACCAGCCCGTCCGCAGCCCGGCCCTGCTGCGGGCAGGTTGGGCAGCGGTCCACTGGCCCGGCCGCGCGGCCACGGCGGCCGGCTGGTCGTATGCGGGGGGGACGCTCTACTTCTCTGGAAGCCTATACGCGCGAACCCTTTCGGGCCTGCGCCGGCTACGAAGGACTACCCCTCTCGGGGGTCAAGCGTTCCTTAGGGGCCGGGCCGGCCCCGACGGCGCCGCGGCCCCGGGCGCCGGCCAGGGCGCCCGGGGCTCGCGATCTCTAGCGGTTCTAGCGGCGGTGCATGTCTCCGGCCACCGGCATCATGATGTGGGCGTACGGCGTACCCTTCCACATGACGTAGGGGCCACCGTTGTTCGGATCGGTGGGCAGGCCGTCGAGGAGTGCCGGATCCGGCACGATGATCATGACGTGTGGCCCGCTACGGACCCAGTCATCGCCGGGCGCCGGCTCGGTCGCGTATGGGTCGGTGTTGCTGGCGTCGACGCCACCGGCGAGCATGTACGCCGTGCCGACCCGGGTGATCTCCGGTGTCTCATGGCTCGACCACGCCACGGCCCACTTCACCCACTGCTCGTCCAGGCACATCGGCGCGATACCGGGCTGATGAGGCGGGTCCGGCATGCAGGTCCAGCCGTTGGTGCCCCCACGCAGCACGGTGTTGTCCCAATCGACAACGGCGGCGCCCGCGGCGATCGCAGCGGGCGCGGCGCTCAGCGCGCTCTCGATCTTGGCCTCTTCGTCCTCATGGCCCATGTACTGCGCGGAAGCGGCAGCGGGCAGGAGTACGAGGACGAGAGCGACCAGTACGGAAACAGCGGAGTTCCGGTACATGGTACCTCCTTTGACAGTTGGGGTCTCGGGAGCTGTCTCCCACAGCTCACCACGGGAGTAGAACGCAGCTGGCCCCCCGGAAGTTTCCCGCGGCGAGCCGAGGCCACCCCTCGGCCGAGGTTCTTTCGGCCCGGTCGCGTCGCGACTATTCTCAGGGGGCCCTACGCCCCTGCTGCCGGCACGCGATCACCCGACTCCGCAAGGCATGATCACTTCGGCGATTAGACAGCTGAGGAACCTGCACGACCAGCTGCGTCAGACCGAGCGCCTCTACATGGTGCTGGTCGCGACGCTGGTCGGCGTACTGGGCGGCCTGGGCGCCGTCGCCTTCCGGCTGCTGATCGAGGCGGTGAACCGGATCGCCTGGCACGAGGGTCCGGTCACGCTCGGTCACCTGGCCGGTCTTCCGTTCTGGTGGAAGATCGCTGCGCCGGCGGCCGGTGGCGCGCTGTGCGGACTCATCATCTACTGGTTCGCGCGTGAGGCGAAGGGACACGGCGTGCCGGAGGTGATGGAGGCGGTCGCGCTGCGGGGCGGCCGAATCCGGCCGCGCGTCGTGCTCGCCAAGATGTTCGCCTCGGGGATCTCGATCGGGACCGGCGGCTCGGTGGGGCGCGAGGGACCGATCGTCCAGATCGGCTCGGCCATCGGCTCGACCTTCGGACAGTGGCTGAAGATCGACCAGCGCCGGCAGCGGACCCTGGTCGGCTGCGGGGCGGCAGCCGGGATCGCCGCCACGTTCAACGCGCCGGTGGCCGGCGCGCTCTTCGCACTCGAGATCATCCTCGGCGACTTCGGCGTCGCTCAGTTCTCGCCGATCGTCATCTCGTCCGTGGCGGCCACCGTCGTCAGCCGTCACTTCCTGGGGAACTTCCCCGCCTTCGAGGTCCCGGAATACAGCCTCGTTCACTGGACCGAGCTCTTCGCCTACGCCGGGCTCGGCATCCTCGCCGGCTTAGTGGCGCTCGCCTTCATCCGCAGCCTTTACGCCACCGAAGACGCCTTCGACAAGCTGCCCGGCCCCATACCCGCCAAAGCGATGGCGGGCGGCGCGATCATCGGACTCATCGGCATCCAGGCACCCCACATCTTCGGTGTCGGCTACGAGGCGATCACCGACGCGCTGCACGGAAGCCTCCTGTGGCAGTTCATGCTGATCCTGGTCCTGGTGAAGATCGTCGCCGTCTCGGTGACCATCGGCTCCGGCGGCTCCGGCGGCATCTTCGCACCGTCGCTGTTCATCGGCGCCATGCTGGGCGGAGCGGTGGGGACGGTCGTGCACCTCTGGTGGCCGACCTCGGCGGCGGGGACGGGCGCCTACGCGCTGGTCGGCATGGGCGCCGTCGTCGCGGCGGCCACGCACGGCCCGATCACCGCGATCCTCATCATCTTCGAGATGACCGGCGACTACAAGATCATCCTGCCGCTGATGATCAGCTGTATCATCGCTACGCTACTGGCGACGCGGCTGCAGCGTGCCTCGATCTACACGATGAAGCTGCTGCGCCGCGGCGTCGACGTCCACCGGGGTCGCGCGGTGAACGTGTTGCAGCACGTCCAGGCGCGCGAGGTCATGCGCAGCGACCCCGTCACCGTGGCACCGGACGACCATCTACTGTCCCTCATCACCACGCTGATCGACCACCCCGGAAGCACTCTCTTCGTTACCGGCGAGCACGGCGGCTTGCTGGGTGTCATCACCGTCGACGGAATACGCCCGGTCTTGGGAGACCCAACGGCGCTGGAGGAGCTGATCATCGCCGAGGACCTGATGGTCGAAGCCGAGTTCCCGAAGGTCGCGCCCACCGACTCGCTGGCCGACGTCATGCGGCTGCTGGTCGCCTATCGCGGCGAGGTGCCGGTGCTCGAGGACGGGCGGCTGGCGGGCGTCATCTGGCCGGAGGACGTCATCGCGCGCTACAACACCGAGATATTCAAGCGGGACATGGCCGGCAGCATGGTCTCGGCGGTCGGCCAGGAGGGCGGGGTCGAGTCGCTGCCGGCGGCCCACGACACGGTGATCGCCGAGATCCCCGCGCCGGGCCCGTTCATCGGCAGGACGATCCGCCAGCTCAACATCCGCCAGGACTTCGGGGCCAGCGTGTTGATGATCAAGCGGACCACCGGCACCGGCGATGAGACCCTCGATACGGCGCCCGACCCCGACTACGCCTTCCAGTACGGCGACGTCATGCTGGTGCTGGCGCCCGGCGACCAGCTACGCTACCTGCGGAGAGGCGTGCCACGTTCCAAGCAGTAACCGCCTGACAGTCGCCCGACCGCTCGCTGCGACGCGCTCTACTCGGGAAGCGGCAGGTCGGAGCTCGCCGCGTCGAGCGCGATGGCCCATGACCCGTCGGGCTGCTCCTCCAGGATCAGCAGGAACTTGCCCCTGTCGGTTACCGGCTCGGGCATCGACTCTGTGCCGACGGTCAGCGAGTAGGCACCGCTCGCGTAGGCGAGCCCGTCGCGGCCGTCGATCACGGTCGGCGTCGCCGAGAACTCTACTACGTTTGCGCTCTCCCACGACTCGCGAACCGCCGCTCGACCCTCGGTAACGGGACTGTGCGCGTACATCGTCACTGCGTCTTCGGTCCAGTTGCTCTCCCACGTCGCCCAGTCTTCGGCCTCGGTCGCCCGCACGACGGACTCGATGGTCGAACGGATGGCCGACACATCCTCGTCAGAGAGGCCGCCCGCTTCGACGCGCTCGGGACCGATCCACAGCGCACCGACGATCGCACCGATGATCCCACCGACGACGAATGTCACGACGTACTTCATGGCCATTCACCTCCTGCCTCGAGATGAGCAAATCGCCGGCGGCGTCACCGCGCCGGCCGACAGGCGACAATCTGGGGGAAAATGGAGCCGAGGGGACTTGAACCCCTGACCTCCTGAGTGCGATTCAGGCGCTCTCCCAACTGAGCTACGGCCCCGTTCTCGGTAAGCAGTAACCAGTAGCCAGTAGCCGGTCGCCAATCGCACGAAGAAACGATGGCCCACCGGCCACCGCTCACCGAAAGTGGGGGCGACAGGACTTGAACCTGTGACCTCCACGATGTCAACGTGGCGCTCTAGCCAGCTGAGCTACGCCCCCGGGAAGCGGGTGGAATCTATCCGGAGCCCCGGAGAGGGTCAACAAATGGGATCAGCAGATTTCCCTACTCCTGACCCTCTGGTTCCGTTTCCTCGAAGCCCTCTTGGCGCTTCAGCAGCTGTCCGCCCGTGTGCGAGCTGATCGTATAGACGACCGGCGACCCGGCGCGCCGCACGTAGAAGCCGACATCCTCGCGCTCGAGGAAGAGCAGCTCGCCCATAGCCGTGCCGTCGGGGCCGACGAGTCGCAGCCGGGCGGACGGCGGCTCCCAGGTCAGCGTGTCGGCGACCGAATCGTCGGCGAAGCCGATGGCCAGGAGGCCGGAGAGGATGCTGAGCACGCCCGACACGGCATTCCCGTCGGCATCGGCGCCGGACGGCTCGAGCTGCCAGCCGGCGGTGTCGCGGGCCAGGGCGAACGACTGGTCGGGGTAGGAGTACTCGATGCGCTGGACCAGATCGCGGTCCGCCTCGATGATCTCCTTGTCGCGCCAATCGTCGACGTCGCGGTTCACCAGGCTGATCAGCGTGCCCTGCAACGTATAGACTTCATCCTCGCCCTCGCGCCGCACGTACGACCGGCCGAGCGCCCGAGCGCGCCGGCCGACGATCAGCGAGACCCCGGCCGTACCGCCGGAGTACAGGGTCAGCCGGCGGCCCGCCCCACGCGTCACGCCCAGCCGGTCGTGGTTCTCCGGGTTGCGGCTCACCAGCGCACCGACCTCCGCCTGCTCCAGCGCCCGTTTCAGCGCCTCTTCCGCGTTCGCCGCCGCCCGATGGCCGTTGACCGTCCAGCCGTCGCCCGCATGCAGGCGGACCGTGTCGTCCGCGCCGGCGACCACCACGCTGTCGAGCGCGGATTCGGCGACCGCTGCCAGGTCGAAGGGCGCCGTCGCCGGGCCGCCGAGCCCGCCGACGATGCGGGCCACCAGCCAGGCGACGACCAGCACGGCCAGGACGGCGACCAGTCTCTTGAGTAGTCGATCGCTCATTGTCCGTAAGTCCGTCTCGTCATCGCGCGCCGCTGCATCAGCCGCACCGCGCCGAACAGCACGAAGAGCAGCGGCACACCGATCAGGTTGAGGTACTTGATCGCCTGTTTCGTCGCGTCCGACTCGAAGACGAGCGGCCGCGGCGTGCGCTGCTTCGAGCGGATGGAGAGCAGCGCGTCGCTCTGGGTCAGCCAATCGATGGCGTTGAGCGCGAAGATCACGTTCTCCGATGCGTTGCGCACGAAGGCGTCGGTCAGGAAATCGGCGTCGCCGACGACGACGACGCGCCCGGTGGGCGGCCCCTCCTGGACTTCCCTACCCAGGACGCGCGGCGTCGTGTCGGCCGGCGCCTGCTCCGGCGCCTGCTCCGGTTCCTCCTCTTGGACCTGCATCTGTGCCGCGCCGTGCCCGTTGGTCCCGGCGTCGAACGGCATCGCCGTCGTGTCGGCCCCGACGCTGTCGACGGGTTCCGGCTCCGGCGGCGGCGGCACCGGCACCTGCACGGCGCCCACCGCACCCTCCACGGCGACGGCCAGCAGCTGGGTACTGAGGTCCGCCGGGTCGAAATAGGGCTCGACGTCGGGCCGGATCTCGAACGTCCCGCGCTGCAACCCGGCGGCCTCGCTGGTCGTGAACAGCGGGGTGAAGCTGCGCCCACCGAGTGTCTGTAGCGTGTCGAGCGAGCTGGCCCAGGGCAGGAACAGGCTGTTCAGGTTGCGGGTGATCGCGTGCTCCGCCGCCGGCAGCGCCCGCAGCCAGAACGGGTACGGCACGATGTAGCTGAAGACCTCGCCGGGTACCGAGATCGCCTCGTTCGAGCGCAGATCGAACACCATGTCGAGGTTCACACGCACGCCGAACGTCTCGCTCACGTCGCGGGCGCTGTCGGGCACCGGGCTGGCGAACAGGAAGCGCATGTTCACATCGGCGCCTTCGCCCAGGTAGAGCGCCCGGCCGCCCGCCGCCAGGTAGTTCCGCAGCAGCGCGCGCGAGCGCGCGTCCATCGCCGTCTTCGGGCCGGCGACGATGACCGCGTCGAGGTCGGGCCCCAGCTCGGCGTCGGCCGACGTGAGATCGACGCCGCTGACCTCGTAGGCGCGGCGCAGCTCGCGGCTGAACGCCCCGTAGTCGGCCTGCGTCTTCTCGCCGTGCCCGGTGATGAACGCGACCTTCGGTGTCTCGCTGCGCGTCAATCGCCAGACGTTCGAGGCGAGCTGGTACTCCAGGGTCTCCGTATCACCGACGAACGGGATGACCTCCGCGTCGTCGGCGTACTGTACGGCGATCCCCAACCAGCCCTGCTTCACCTGCAATTCCTCGGTCCGCATCACGCTGAACTGCACCGGCGCGATCCCCAACTGCTGCGACTCCTGCAGCGCCTCCTCGCTGCGGTCCGGATGCTTCCTGACGACCTGGATGTTGCCGCGGCCGTAGCGCTCGAAGTCGCGCAGCACGTCGTTCACGTCGCGTTCCAGCGGCCGGACCTGGGCCGGCAGCTCGCGCGACGAGAAGAGCGTTATCGTCACGACATCGTTCAGGTCGCCGAGGATCTGCCGCGTGCCGCGCGACACCGTGTACAGCCGCTCCTGCGTCAGATCGATGCGGCCGGGGATGTGGCGGCCGAACAGGTTCGCGAACACGGCGATACCGACGATCGTCAGCGTGCCCAGCCGCAGGTTGCGGTAGAGCCGCGAGCCGTGGCTCAAGCGATCGCGCAGCACCAGCCACTGGGCGAGCGACAAGAAGGCGGCGGCCAGCGCGACGAAGTAGACGAGATCGCGGAGGTCGATGACCCCGCGCGCCACGTTGCCGAAATGCGGCATGATGCCGAGCTCGCCGAGCGCGCCGCCCAGCCAGGCCGGCAGCCCCATCTGCACGACGTCGCTGCCCGCCATCATCAGCACGAAGATCACGGCGGTCGCGACGATGAACGCCGTGATCTGGTTGCGCGTCAGCGCCGACGCGAACAGCCCGACCGCCGCCATGCCGGCCATCAGCAGCGCGGTGCCGACGTACTGGGCGAGCACGACGCCGAGGTCGAGTCGGCCGCCGACGGTCAGCGTCAGCGGCGCCAGCAGCGTGCCGGCGAGCGCTATATATAGGAAGAGCAGGTTACCGACGTACTTGCCCAGCAGGAACTCGGATTCCTGGATCGGGTGGCTCAGCGCGACCTCGAGCGTGCCGCGCCGCCGCTCCTCGGCCAGCGAGCCCATCGTCACCGCCGGGATGAAGAACAGCAGGATCCACGGCAGCAGATCGAACATCGGCCGCAGCGAGGCGGTGGCGACCAGGAAGACGCTGCGGAAGAAGAAGAAGAAGTTGATGACCAGGAAGACGACGAGCAGGATGTACGCAGTCGGGTGATCGAAGTACGTGCGCAGCTCCTTACGGGCGATCGTCCAGATGTTGCGCATCACCTCACCTCCTACCGCGTCAGCTGGCTGAACAGGTCCTGCAGGCTCGCGGTCTCTTCGTGGAGCTCCCAGAGCACCCAGTCTTTCTGTTTGGCGAGCCTGAAGATCTCGGGCCGCGGGTCGGGCCCCGAGCCGACGGCGAGTGTCAGACGCGTGCGGCCCTCGGCCTGCGACTCGCTGGTCACCTCATCGACGTTCGAGAGCTTGACCACCTCGCCGGCGACGTCATCGCCTTTGACCTCGATGACGATCGTGCGCTTCGTGCCCGTGTCGCGGGCCTGCGCCATCAGGTCCTCGGTCGAGCCGTCGGCGACGATCTTGCCCTCGTGGATCACGATGATCCGGCGGCAGGTCTCCTCCACCTCGGGCAGCACGTGCGTGCTGAGGATCACCGTGTGCTCCTTGCCAACCTCGCGGATCAGTCGCCGGATCTCCTGCCGCTGGTTCGGATCGAGGCCCTCGGTGGGCTCGTCGAGGATGAGGAAATCGGGCCGGTGGAGGGTGGCAGCGGCGAGCCCCAGCCGCTGCTTGTAGCCCTTGGACAGCTCGCCGATCGGCCGGTAGAAGACCTCGGCGATCCCGGTGGCCTGGACCGCGTCGTCCAGCGCACTGCCGGGCCCGTCCAGCTCGACGCCCCGCAGCTCGCCGACGAAGCGCAGGTACTCGACCACCAGCATGTCGTCGTAGAGCGGGTTGTTCTCCGGCAGGTAGCCGATGCGGCGCCGCGCGGCCACGGGGTCCTCGCGGACGTCCACCCCGTCGATCAGCACCGCGCCGCCGTCGGGCTCCAGGAAGTTGGTGATCAGCCGCATCGTCGTCGACTTCCCCGCCCCGTTGGGCCCCAGGAACCCGACGACCTCCCCGCGGTCGACCGTGAACGAGACCTCGTCCACCGCCACCGTTCGCCCGAATGACTTGCTCACGTTGTCCAGCGTAATCAAGTCCGCCTCCGCTATTAATAATGACGTAGGATCGCCGACACGGCGGAACGGATATGGCAGCTTTGGAAACGGGGCTGACGGGACTCGAACCCGCGACCTCCGGTGTGACAGACCGGCACTCTAACCGAACTGAGCTACAGCCCCTGTTTGCGGCGCAAAATCTATCCCCAGGCCGGAGCCGGTCAAGACTCGGCGGCGCCCAGCGCCCGGTCCGCCCAGGCGGCCAGCTGCTCGTCGTCCTCCAGAACCTCGACCGGGACCTCGTAATAGGTCTTCAGCGTCTGCCTGGGGTTGGGCCGAAACGGCCCCATCCCGCGCCTCTCGTAGTCCCGGCGACTGGCGGCGTCGGTCTTGAAGTAGAGCCGGCCGTCGGCGACGATCGCGAAGAAGACGCCGCCGCAGTACAGCCCGTGGGCGCCGAACATGGCCCGCGCCTCCACCGCCCCCAGCCGGCCCAACTGATCCACCACGTACTCCACGAACGAACCCACTACCGTAGCCTCCCCATCGCCATCCCCATCCCCATCGCCATCGTCACCGCCTGCTCCGAGCCAGCCCCTCGACCCGCACCCGCAAGTCTTCCGCATCCAACCGCCCACAAACCTCCCCGAACCCCGCCGCCGGCCCCGACCACTCCAGATCTTCGACGCGCGCGCTTACCGGGGCGTTGCCATCCAGCGTCGCCAGCCGCCGGAACAGCAGCGCCCGCTCCATCTGCTCCGCCAGCGTCGCCGCCAGCCGCTCGGCACCGCGCACCGGCACATCCCAGTCGCCACCGTTGAGCGGGATCTCCTCGATGTGGCCGTAGCGGGCCAGCACCGTCGCCCCGGTCTTGGCGCCGAACCCCCGTATCCCGGGGAACCCGTCGGCATCGTCGCCCAGCAGCGCCAGGTAATCGGGTATCGAGGCCGGCGGCACGCCGAACTTCTCCACCACGCCCGCCTCGTCGGTGAACCGGCGCTTCCGCCGATCGAACTGCACGACCCGCTCGCCGACCACGCACTGGGCGAGGTCCTTGTCCGGGGTACAGATGAGGACCTGCTCGACGCGCTCGTCGGCCGCCGCCATGGCGGCGCCGGCCGCCAACGCGTCGTCGGCCTCGTACTCGGTCATCGGCCAGACCACGAGGCCCATGGCGCGCAGCGCGTCCTCGAGCAGCCCGAACTGCGACAGCAGGTCCTCGGCGATCCCCGAGCTGTCCTTGTAGTCGTCCCAGAGCTCGTTGCGGAACGACTCGACCACATGGTCCGTGGCCACCGCCACGTGGGTCGCGCCCTCGCCGAGCAGCGCCAGCATCGAGCGCAGCACGCCGCGGGTCGCCGCCACCTCTTCGCCAGAGCCGTTGATATGGCTGGGCAGCGCGAAGTAGTGGCGGAACAGCTCGTAGGTCCCGTCGACCAGGTGGACCTTCACGCTCTAGCCTCCCGAGCCGCCCAGGCTCTCGAGCGCCTTGGCGATCACCGCCTTGCGGCCCTTCAGCGTGTCGCGAAAGTCCTTGCGGTCGGTGTCGGCGATCTCCATGCGCAGATCCGAATGCGCGCTCTCCAGCACCTCCTTCAGGATCTGGACTTCTTCCTCAGAGAGATCGAGCTGAATCATGGTACCTCCTTGCGGCCGTGCGCACCGAGAGCCTGCCACTTGTCTAATAATCTCATTCTGTAAGACCTGGAACAACGGCCGGGCCGCCCGGAGCCTCGCGCTAGGGCAGCATCGGGAAGTCTAACGGTTATGTGGGTCACCTTTGACGCTGTTTTGACGCCCACCCCTCAAGTTGTAGTTCCTGTGTTGAACAGCCCAGAAGACACAATCGCCCCAGCCAGCGTGACGCCGGGCGCCGACCCGGTCTGATGGCGCCGGCGTATTGCGGTCATGGCTCTCGCGCAAACCGAACTAGGGAGGGACACTCACGCGCAGGATACCAAAGCTGGCAGCCGTGGCACTCTTGGCAGGATTCGTGGCCTACGGCTGCTCGGAGTCGGGCGGGCCCGGCTGACCCCCGACACATGAGGGAGGAACCGCCCTCATGGCGGCTGCAAAGTAGTTGTCGCTTAGGAAGTCGCCTTGACCGGAGGGACTCATGAAACGCTTCACGATGCTGACGACACTGGCACTTCTGGCTGGATACGTCGCCTACGGGTGTTCGGACCAACAGGGGCTTGTCGGCCCACCTTCTTCGCCGGAGCTTGCACCGGTCTTTAGCCTCACAGACGGTCCGAGCTTCACCACCGACCTCATCGCCGACGGGGGTCAGCCACCGGGCATCGATGTCGGGTCGGTGATCGTCTCTCAGAATGGATTCGAGCTTACCGTGAAGTACGAGATCGACGAGCCCGGCTGGTGCCTCCTGGAGACACACTTCGAGGTCGGGAACGACCTTGACGAGATCCCACAGAGAAACGGCAATCCAACCCCAGGCAAGTTCCGCTTTGGTGACGATGATCTCCAATGCACGCCGAACTACGAGGAAACGGTCGATTTGTCAACGCACGGCATCGGGGGCGGCACGATCGTAATCGCCACACATGCAAGAGTGGTAAGTGCGATCGACGCCTGCAGCGAGACTGTATGGCAGATCGGGGACGTGGAGGTCGTCAATGATGGAACGGGTTGGCTGGAGAACTACGCCGACGAGTTTAACTGGGTTGCCTGTGACGGGGTGGCGGGCCCAACGCCGACAAGCCTTGGGCCGAGTCTAGCGGTCTGTCAGCCCACCTTCTCGAACCCGTTCGTGGTTGGAACGACGCCAGATAACGAGTTCCCATACAACTCGAACTACTCAAAGAACTACGCGACGGACTTCGCCGTCCATTGGTCTGGCGCACTTTACTTCGGCGGTGAGATGACCATTTCTTGGTCGCCTGGAGCCAGCGCCCATGAACAGAAGAAGATCAGCACTGGCGACGGGTTCACAGAAAAGGTATTCAGCGCTACCGGGTCACCCACCTCCGGCGCCGCATGGTTCTTGGACAAGTACAAGCTCGTTGAAAACTCATGGGCGGTGGACCCGCTGGCGAATGGCTTGCACACCATCCGGTTCCGCCATACTAGAGGTGACGGGACCTTCTGGGACTGGATCAGACTCACGAAGCCGTGTGAGCGTGAGGAGAGCGCGTGGGGCGCGGGTGAAGGATTCCCAGGTAGGAACTGGGCGATGTACTTCAACTACAGCTGGGCGATCATCGGTGGCTGGGACTTGGCCCGCGGCGGCGCTTACGCGATCCCGAATGGGGGTCAGACCAACCACGCGAGAGATGCGCTAGCGGACGCTTTCGACTATGTGGAGCTGCGCGAGGTGAACTACCTGTCGCTCGAGGACCTGAGCGGGTTGCATGCCCTCGTCCTCAGCAGTGTAAGGGGGAACTCGGCAGCGATCACACCGCTGTCGCCAGATGAGCAGCAAGCGCTCGGTCAGCATGTGGAGGGCGGCAAGTGCGCGGTGCTCTTCCCAGACAATAGCGCATTTGGCGGATCCGGTACCGACGACGTCAACGAAAGCCTGATCGATCCGTTCGGCCTGGACATCACGGGCAACTATGGTGGATCACGGGGTTTCACTGTGACACTCGGCAGCAGCAGCCCGGTGGTCGCTGGTGTGACCGGTTACCGCGGCAACTACGTCGGATTCTTCGACCTCGTTCCTTCCAGCGCCTCTATATTGGCTACGCTAGACGCCAACGAACAGCCCGGCCTCGTCGAGTTCGCTCCAGGCGAAAGCTCCGGCCGTGTAGTCGTCTTCAGCGATGCCAACGTGATTGCGACGCCGCTAGGGACCACCAACGTCGAGAATCAGAAGACCCTGTTTGCCAACGCGGTGATGGCCTGCTTCCGTTAGGTCGTCAGCGCTCCAGGAGGTAGCATGTCATGGGGGCGGTCCCTAGCGGCCGCCCCGTGGCTTGAGGCGCGCTCGAATGGGGACCCGAACACGGTGAGCGCGGCCGAGCAGAAGAAGGATGCGCACGCCGAAGATCACGACCCTTGGCTGGCGCCGGGCGATAGCCAATCGACTCCCTGCCCCCATTGGCTGCACAATCTCGCCGTACTCTCGACGAGGGGTACCCTGATCGCATCCACACCTTGCAGTAACCTGTCCGGCCCACTGTGAACACAGTTTCTCGTTGAGAACTTATTGACGGCGACAGGGCCGCGCGCTTGCTCGACCGAGCAGCCAATCGCTCTACTCGACAATCGGTTACGGTCCGCACCCTATGCGGCCTGCAAGTTGCATCCTCAGCCGGCTGGACAACGCGAGCCCGACATGAGAGCGAGGCCCGTGATCGGGGCACCGTCTCACCCGTGCTCATCGGCACCCAGGGCCAGGAGCCCGCCGGCAAGGCGGACTGGCAGCGCGCCGCGGTCCAGCCGGTGGAGGAACAGGGCACCAACGAGTTCTGGGCGGTGAGCGGGGTCGGGGCCAAAGAGGAACACAGCTCGACGAATACGAGGGGCCGGCAGGGCAGATCGCTTCTGTAGTTCCCGGTTGCTTTTGTAACTGAGCCGGCGGATGGGCCGCTGGACCCGAACGGCCTCGGCGGTCCGCCCACTCTCCAGGGCGGGAGCCCCACCGCAGGCGCTCGGGTCGGCCGGGAAGAGGTGGCTGCACTGCCGGCCTCAGTTAACAACGCCGGCCAATAGCACCGCCGACCGTCCCACCGCGCGGCTACGACGCCGGCGGCACTTGCCGCTTCGCGCGCCGACTCCTACGTTAGCCGCCGCCTCGCTATCCGAGATCTCCGCACCCGCGACTCGTCCCCACGGCCCTGAGGACGCCGCGCATCCGGACCCGCGCCAGGGAGACACGGCATGCCACAGCTCGGCAAGATATCGGTCAGCCAACAGTTCCACGATCTGGTCTCGAAGGCGGTCGAGCACGCGCTCAGCAGCGTCCGCGACGGGGAGGCGCTCGTACCGTTCGTGATGACGCTGGAGGACGGCGAGGACCGTTTCTACCGGCTGGCGGGCGAGGACATGAGCGCGGTGCAGGAGATGCTCCAGAAGATCGTCAGCGGCGGCGGCACGGAGGCGGCGGTGGATGCTTACGCGTTCGCCTGGGACGTGCTGGTCTCAGGGGAGGAGGGCGAGGCGGACCAGGACGCGATCCTGGTAGAGGGCGCCGAGCGGGACGCGGACGAGGGCGTGCTCGTGATGCAGCAGTACCGGAAGGCGGGCGCCGGTACGGAGTTCGGGCCGCTGGGCGCGCTCGAGGTCGTCGGCCACCCGCGGCCGCGATTCCAGGGCGCGCGCACCGATCCGGCCGTGATGAAGGCGCGGTTCACCGACGACGAGTGGGAGAAGCTGGTGCTCGCTCCCTACCTGGTCTTCTTCACGGTGGCGGCGGCCGACGGCGATCTCGACAGCGATGAGATCGACATGCTGGCGAAGATTCTGTCGAACGCGCCGGCGTTCAGTGACGATTTACTGCGCGCGCTGCTGATGAGCACGCGCGACGACGCGCTCGCGATGGTCCAGTCGCTGGCAGCGGAGCGGAAGGACGTGAAGGCCGAGCTGCCGGCGGTCGCGGCGATCGTCGACAACAAGATGTCGGCGGCGGAAGCCGAGTCGTTCAAGAAGTCGCTCTTCTTCGTCGGCGCGCAGGCCGCCTCGGCATCGGGTCGAGGGATATTCGGGCCCGACAGCAAGGTCAGCGAAGGCGAGGCGGAAGCGATCGCGCTGATCGCGATGCTGCTCGACGTCGAGATGTGAGAGACCCCGACAGTCGCTAGTCGATTTGCGACTGTCGAATGTCGGGGTTTCTCACCCTTCCACAGCCCACTCACTCATGACGCCCTGCGCCGCCATCGTACCCGACTGCAGACACGGCTGGAAGCCGCCGCCGGGGTTCGACCAGGCGGAGGCGAGGTAGAGCCCGTCGAACGGCGTCGTATTGGGTAGCCGGGTCATGAAGGCGTTGGCCAGCGACTGCTCGTAGCCGTAGATGGCGCCCTCGGGATTGGCGGTGTAGCGCCGGTTGGTGAGCGGTGTGCCGATCTCGATGACGTCGATCATCGAGCTGAGTCCGGGGATCACGCGCTGCTCGGCGCGTTCGACCAGTATCCCGGCGATCCGCTGCTTCTCGGCGTTGTAGGCGTCCTTGCGGCCGGCGAAGTAGTCGGCCTCGTACCTGCGCCACGGCTCGTAGCCGCTCAGCATCATGACGCAAAGCGTGGAGGTGCCGGGCTGCGAGTAGCCCTCGAGGCCGTTGTCGTAGACGGTGACACTGAAATCGCCCGCGCCGGCATCGCAGGCCAGGCAGGCCGCGTACGCCTGCTCCGGGTCGTAGCCCTGCTGTACGAATATCTCGTAGCCGTCGACGGTGCCGCGGATCTCGCGGTTGAGCCCCAGCCAGACGCAGAAGCTGGAGAGCGACGGCCGCAGCGACGCGAGCCTTTCCAGGTACTCGCGCCGCTCGTCGGTTCGATCGGCGCCCGGGCCCAGCATCCGCATCGTCGCCGGCACACTGGCGTTCGAGATGACCGCCATCGCCGGCAGGTGGGTGCCGTCGCTGAGGGTGACGCCGGAGACGGCGCCGCTCTCCGTGGTGATGAACGAGGCCTTGGTGCCCAACATGACTTGGCCGCCGGCCGACTCGATCGCCGCCGTGAGCGCATCGCTCAGATCCTGGGAGCGCTCGCGGATGTAGTGGCCGCCGAAACGCAGGTAGCCGGCGGTGGCGATGCAGTAGTAGAAGGCTGAGAGCTTGGACGGCGGCAGGCCGTAGTAGTGCCAGAACCCGGAGAGGATCGACCGTGCCCTGGCATCGCGCACGTGCTCGTCCAGCACGTCGGCCAGCGTCTTGTCGCGGATCCCCCACATCTTCCGGTGAGTGAGCGGGAAGGTGACCCTGCCCAACCACGAGTCGGGATCGAACTCCTTGAGCCCCTCGTCCAGAATGTCGGCCATCAGGTCGAAGAAGTCGCGGAGCCCCGCCTCCTCGTCGGGGAACAGGCGGACGAGCTGCTCGACGACCGCGCCGGGGTCGCGCTGCGGCCAGATGAGGTCGTGATCGGGCGTGATGATGCGACACAGCTCCGGCGTCTCGACCGTCTCGACCTGCCCGAGCACGCCCGTCGCCTCCAGGGTCGCGCGCAGCCCGCCCTCGGCACTGGCCGTCTGGTGCAGCGAGACGTCGAACTCGAACGGCCCGCGCTGGAAGGTCGTCGCGTAGCCGCCGGGCTTCAGGTGCTGCTCGACCAGCGTGACCGGGAAACCGCTACGCGCCAGCAAGGCGGCGGCGCTCAGGCCGCCGAGCCCGCCACCGATGACGACGACCGGCAGCTGCCGCCGCGATCCGACACGCGCCGCCATGGCGTCGAGCTTCAGCGGGTCGAAGGCCAGCGCCGCCGTGCTCGCCGCCACCAGCTTCAGAAAGTCCTTGCGGGAGATCCCGCCGTCGAGCTCTCTACTCAAGGCCGCCTCCTCTCCGCTGCTGCAGTCGTGCGCCTGCCGTCCGCGCCGAGCCGACCCTCGCATACGCGGGCTCACTCCGCCCAGCCGATCGGGTAACGGGGCAAACTGGGCTGCGGCAGGTGCCCGAGCAAGCCGCCCGGGCTCCGGCGGCACCGGCCGGCGGCCTAAATCGAAACCCTTGGGCGGCGGCGCGAAAATACATATGTTTGATGCCCTCGCCCGAGCGAGGCGCTCCCCCCGCCTGGCCCGCAGGGAACCGATCGCGGGCACCGTAGATCCCGGATAACCTGGAGCTCGGTGGAAACCTCGGTACTCACCGGTGCACGACCGCGTCGCCGGTCGCCGGACCCGGCGCTGGTCCTGGCGAGCCTGCTCAGGATCGCCGTGTTCGGTGCGATCATGGCGGCGGTCTTGTTCGTGTCGGCCGGTCGCACCGACTGGCCGATGGCGTGGCTCTACATCGCGCTGTTCAGCGCGTCCTCGCTGCTCAGCTCGCTCATCCTGATGCTCGAGGTGCCGGAGCTGGCGGCGGAACGTGGCGGGGCGAAGAGCGACGTACGGGCTTGGGACAAGCTCATCGCGCCGCTGGCCATCGTGTACGTCCCGATGATGATGTGGCTGGTGGCGGGCGTCGACGCGCGGCACGGCTGGACCGGGCCGCTGGCGACCGGGCTGCAGCTGGGCACGCTGGCGATCGCGGTGCCGGCGATCCTACTGGCCAACTGGGCGATGAAGTCGAACCCGTTCTTCTCGCTGTTCTTCCGGATCCAGCGGGAGCGGGGCCATCATGTGGTCACCAGCGGACCTTACCGGTACGTGCGCCATCCGGGCTACGCCGGCGGCCTGGCGTTCAACCTGGTGTCGCCGCTGATGCTCGGCTCGCTGTGGGCGCTGATCCCGGCGGCGGCGGTCGCCGGCCTGATCGTACTGCGTACGGCGCTGGAGGACGGCGCGCTGCGGGCGGAGCTTGACGGTTACGTCGACTACACGCGCCGTGTGCGCTATCGGCTGCTGCCGGGTATCTGGTAGCTAGCGTGGGCGGGGCGGCCCCGGGCGTCGGGGCGGCGTCTCGCAGAAGATGTTATCCTCGTCGGCCATGCCGGCCAACATCACATCGTCGTTCGTTCCGTAGTAGACGCCGGCGAAGAAGGCGGGAAAGACCTCTCTGGGCTCCGCCGCCATCAGCCGCTGGACGAAGAGTGCGATACCGCGCATCGCGTTACAGATCTCGCGGTGCGCCTCGCGGTGCGGTGTGTAGAACTCGAAGCTCAGCAGGTCATCGCGCATCAGGACGTCGTGGCCGCTGAATACCGGCCGGCCGTCGCTCAGGGTCAGCCCCGCCAGCTCGCGCTCGTAGTACTCGGCCGTTCGCTCGCCCAGTACGGTCAGCTCGTTCCTCTTATAGGCGAGCGGATGACGCAGGTACTGGCCGTAGACGTAGCCGAGCGGCTCGCCGCCGCTCATCATCCGATACCAACCGCCCGCCGGCTCGCGGACCTCCAGCGCCTGCCCGCGAACCACATAGCCGACCTCCGAGCAGCCGGTCGAGCGGCAGCGGCGCACCATGAGGCGGCTCGCGTTGACGATCATGACGCCCTGGTCGGTGCGGCCGAGCGTCTCGAGGCGGAGCGTGCCCGCCGGATCACCGTCCTCGTAGTAGGGGACCGTGCCGTTGTCCGAGAACTCGGACAGGTTCACGTAGACCGTGTCCCCGCGGTCGAACCCGCTCGTCCTCCACAGCAGCACCATCTCGGTGAGGCCGAGCGACGGTGCCAGCTCCGCCGTCACGCTGGTGTCCCGCGCCGGTCCGCACCCGGCGAGCAGCAGGGTGAACGCGATCCAAGCTCTCGATCGTCCTATCATGCCAGCAGTCCCCTCACTCCGTCGGTCGTGGACACGGCTCGGACCCCCAACTGAATAGGGTGGCGCCCCATTTGTCCAGTGGCGGGAGGCCGATCGTGCGTCGCGCCGCCACCCGATCCGGCGGGCCCGGCACCGGCGCGCCGCGACGCCGCCGCCCGGGTTGCGCCGGCGCCCTCTCGGCCCGCATCCTGCAACGACTCCCAAGCATCCAACTCGACAAGGAGGCAGCGGTGGCAAAGTCCATAGGCCCGCTTCTTCTGGCGCTCGCCGGCAGCCTGGTGGTGTTCGCCTGCAGCGACCCGCTGGGCCCGACGGAACCGAGCGGGCGGCCGGGCGGTCCGCCCCAGGAGCTCAGCATCCAGGCCGTACAGGCCCTGGATCCCGACGATGCCCGGGTCCGCGACTTCGAGCGTTGGCGGCCGAACTTCTTCAATCGCCGGAACTGGTACACCTGGCCTCGAGCGCGGGACGACTTCAACGGCCACCGGCTGCTCTTCTGGGCGATCGGCCTGTCGTTTCTGGAGCAGCGGGCCAGGGTCGTCGGCGACGCGGCGGCCGGCAGGGTGCTCAGGATCAAGTATCCGGCCCACCGATACGGAGCGCGCAGTTCCGGCGCGTCGTTCCCCTGGATCTTCCGCCGCGGGTACGAGGAGCTGCAACTCGAGTATCGTGTCAAGTTCGAGGGCGGCTTCCGGTTCACCACATCGGGCAAGCTGCCCGGACTCTGTGGCGCCACGGATAGGATAGGGTGCTACCGATACACCGGCGGTAACAAGCCGAACGGTGACGACGGCTTCTCGGTGCGCGTCGTCTGGCTGAACGGCGACGGGCTCATGGGGACTTACGTCTACCATGCGGACCAGGCCGGAAAGTACGGCGACATCTTCGTCTGGCGACACGCGAACGGCGACCCGGTCCGCATCACGCGCGGCGACTGGCACGCCATCCGGCTGCGCGTAAAGATGAACGACCCGGGCGTCGCCAACGGGGAAGCGGAAGCCTGGATGGACGACGAGCGCGTCGCGCTGGCGACCGGTCTGCGCTTTCGGGACGACTCGCGCGCAGGCCGAGCAATCAAGATCAACGAGATGTACTTCAATACGTTCCACGGTGGCGACAAGCCGAGCGACGCGCCACCGCAGACACAGTACTCGTACTTCGACGAGTTCCGGCTGCGCCTTCCGCCGCAGCATGCGGTCGTCGCCGAGCTCGAACGCTAACCGCGAACGGGAGCCCCGAAGGCGAGCGGCGCCAGCAGGGCAGCCGACTCGTCCCAGACTAGAGATCATGACCGAGCATATCTCACGCGACTTCCAGGACTTCTACCCGGACGACGTCGCACACTGCTACGGCTGCGGTCGGCTGAACGAGCACGGTCATCAGCTCAAGAGCCGCTGGGAGGGAGAGGAGACGGTGGCGCGGTTCACGCCGAAACCGTATCACATGGCGATCCCCGGCTACGTCTACGGCGGCCTCATCGCTTCGCTGATCGATTGCCACGGTACGGGCACCGCCTCGGCCGTGGCGGCACGCGCCGAGGGCTGGCGACCCGATGCGGAGCCGGCGCCGCCCGGCGAGATCCCGCGCTTCGTCACCGCATCGCTGCGGGTCGACTACCTGCGGCCGACGCCGCTCGGGCCCGAACTGGAGATCCGGGGCACGGTTCAGGAGGCGACGGCGCGCAAGGTCGTCGTGGCGGCGACCGTGTCCGCGGCAGGTGAGATCACGGCCCGCGGGACGGTCATCGCGGTCCGAATGCCCGAGCGCTGGTGAGGTCCCGAGCGAGGCTACCGAGGATGGCAGGCACGAATCAGCCCCGCCCGGCTGGCGTCGCCGGGCGGGGCTCGTGGGTTGGCTTCGCAGGGCCGCGCTGAGGGGCCCGTGCCGGGCTAGTCGTGATGCGAGAAGATGCCGCCGATAATGTCGGCGATCGACCCGAAGACGTTCCGCGGACCGCCGCCATCACCGATCCCGATCTCGACATCCCTGCCGGACCGCAGGACGGCGATCACGGTGTCCTCGGTGATCTCGTCTTTCTCGCGCCCGTCGGAATCAGCGGAAGTGAACTGTAGGTTCCAGACCGCCGACAGATCTATGTTGTCGAACCAGACACCCCTGCAGCTCTGGCAGACGTCGAGCGTGAACTTCTCACCTTGAACGCGCTCGAGCTCGGTATCGCAGCGCGGACACCTGATGATGTTCGCCTTGCCGCAGGCCGGGCACTCGGGCGCGTTACGGGTCATCAGGTTACCGCACGATTCGCACTCGACGGCATAAAGCTGTTTCTTCATCGAGATCAGGCTGCTCAGAACCTCCGGGGGACAGAAGCGCAGCTGCCGCACCTCACCCGACTCGAACCACATGCCGCCGCACTTGTCACAGTAGTCGAGCATCAGCTCCGTCTCATCCGACGGGCTGATCTTCTGCATGTCCTCGCCGTTGCAGACCGGGCACCTCAAGCGCTTCACCTTCTTAGCCATCGATCAGCCTCCTCGCCTTCCTCGCAGCAGGGGTGTTGAATATCGTCGCGCAGCGCTTCCGCGGCGCCGCCGCCGGCCGGCAGGAATCCCGGGGGTATCGGTATGTTCGGGGGAGAAGCGACAGAAGCCCAAGCCGCTCAACGGCTTGGCCACGGACGTCCGGTGGGCGGCCGAGCCCACCCCGGCGCCAAGCCCTATGTACCCGGGTAGGGCCGGGTCGTTCCGAGCGCGGCCGGCCGCTCGGCGAAGCGGAGCAGGCTGGTCCGCACGGCCGGCCAGCACTTAGCTTGGTCCCAGCAGGCCGCGCCGATTCCTCCAGCCACGCCGGACAGCCGGTTGAACGCCATGTACACGTCCGAACCCGCAGATCGCACCACATACCTATCACGTCGCACCCTGCTCAAAGGCGGGCTCGCTGCGGTGGCAGCCGCTTTGCTGGAGCCGGGCTCGCTGTTCGCCGGCCGGCGCCGGCCCGCGGATCCCGCGGCGAGCGAGCGGCCGTACCTCGAGGTCGCGCGCCGGGCGGAGCGCTGGATCGCGCGGTCGGCGATTCGCACGGCGCACGGCACCGCCTGGCCGGTCGATCCGAATGATCCGGAATCGGTCCGGCTCGACCTGTACAGCGGGATACCGGGCGTGGTGCTGTTCTACCTGGAGCTGTACGCGGCCACCGGTGACCGGGGCGCGCTCGGCGAAGCCGCCGCCGGTGCCGACTACCTGGCCGGCTCGCTACCCGGCGAGGAGGGGGTCGCCGACGCCGGGCTGTACACCGGGCTGGCGGGCATAGCCTACACGCTGGCGCTGGCACATCGAGCGACGCGGCGGCCATCACTGGGTGACGCGGCGGCAAGGGCGCTGACACTGGTTCGCGCTGCCGCGCGGCCGGAGGGGCGCGGGGTGATGTGGAACGATAGCACCGACATCATCTCGGGTAGCGCCGGGATCGGGCTGTTCCTGCTCTGGCCGAAGGCGCTGCTGGACGATCCGCCGGCGGTCGAGCTCGCCGCGGCGGCGGGTCGCCGGCTCATCGAGCTGGGCGTTCCGGAGCGCGGTGGTCTCAAGTGGATGATCGCGCCCGACATCTCACGCAACTACCCCAACTTCTCGCACGGCACGGCGGGTGTCTCGTACTTTTTGGCATCCTTGTACGGGGCGACGGGCGCGGGCGAGTTCCTCGACGCCGCCCGGGCGGGCGCCGCCTACCTGCAGGCGCTGGCGACACGCACGGCCAACGACGGCCGTATGATCTTCCACAGCGAGCCGGGCAACGAGCAGCTCTACTACCTCGGTTGGTGCCACGGCCCCGTCGGGACGGCCCGCACCTTCCAGCTGCTCGGCAGGCTGACGGGCGATCGAGCTTACAGCGACTACGTGGGCCGGCTGGCGCAGGCCATCATCGACATGAAGGTGCCGGACCGCTCGCCCGGCTTCTGGAACAACGTCGGCCAGTGCTGCGGCAACGCCGGCGTGATCGAGTTCTTCCTCGCGCTGCACGACGTTACCGGCGAGCCGGGACACCTGGAGTTCGCCGAGCGCGTCGCCGCCGACACCGTGCGCCGCGCTACAGAGGATGACGGTGGCCTCAAATGGATCCAGGCCGAACATCGCGTGCAGCCCGAGCTACTGATCGCGCAGACCGGCCTCATGCAGGGTGCGGCCGGCGTCGGCCTGGCCATGCTGCACCTGGATGGCGTGGGCCAGGTCCGCCGACCGCTGGTCGTGCTTCCCGACGATCCGTTCTGGAGGCGAGGCGATTAGCGAAACGAGCCGCCGGTGAACGCCCATTGACTTTGGATTGGACGGCGCTATTGTACCAGCGCTGAGAATTCCAGCGACACAATGAGGGACCTGGGCTCAGGCGCAGGTCCTTCGCTTTGCCCAACGCGGGGGCAAGGTCCGCGTAGCAACATGTAGTCGGTAAGTGCGGCAGTGCCGGACTCCGACCACATCAGCACAGAGGAGCACGGCAGATGCGCACAACCGGCAAGGTCAAGTGGTTCAACGACAGCAAGGGCTTCGGCTTCATCACGCCCGACGACGGTCAGAAGGACTGCTTCGTCCACCACACTTCCATCCAGGCCGAAGGGTTCAAGACCCTGAACGAAGGTGAGCGCGTCGAGTTCGACGTCGTTCAGGGCGAGAAGGGCCCGGCGGCTCAGAACGTGGTCAGGCTGGACAACTAGAGCCTGACTCACCATGGTCGGAGTGAGGGCCACCTCGATGCGATCGAGGTGGCCCTTTCGTTGGAGCGCCATGCCACCGTCTCCGTACGTCAGAGCTTTCATCTTTCGGGCGACGATCGTCTGGTTGGCGCTGCACGCCCTGAGCTTCTCGCCGTTCTTCACGTTGCGTGGGTTCATCCTGGCGGCGGTCGCCACGGTGGCGCTCGTTCTGCTGGACGCCGAGCGACGGAACGAGCGGCGATTCCTCGCCAACCTGGGCGTATCGCGCCCGGCGATCGCAGCAATCGTTCTCATCACCGTCGCGAGCCTGGAAACGATATGGCGGATCGCCGCCGGAGGGCTGGTCGATTAGCGCCGAGATCCTGGCCGTTGATTCGGCAGGCAAGTCGTTCGCCAGCCACCACGTGCTGAAGGCGGCCTCGTTCTGGGCGCGTGAGGGCCAGATCACGGCGATCATGGGCCGCAACGGATCGGGTAAGACGACGCTGCTGCAGATCGCCGTCGGCGAGGTGCGGCCGGACACCGGGGTCGTGCGTTTCCTCGCCGAGCCCTACGAGCGTCCGCGGCTGCCGGTGCTGGCGCGGCGCGGGCTGTACTACCTGGAAGCACGCTGCCGCCTGCCGGGCACGTTCCCGGTCGGCGCTCAGCTCGGCATGATCGCCGAGCGGTTCGGCGGCGCTGCGTTCGATCGGGTCGTCGCCGAGTTGGAGCTCGAGGAGCTACTGGAGCGGCGGGCCCACGAGCTGTCGGGCGGCGAAGGTCGGCGCGCGGCGCTGGCCGCTGCGATGATCCGCGAGCCTCAGTGCCTGCTGGCGGACGAGCCGTTCCACGGCATTGCGCCGAAGGATCAGCAGCTGGTCGGGGCGGGCCTGCGTCGTCTGGCGGCGGCGGGTACGGCCATCGTGGCCACCGGGCACGACGTATCGGCGCTCTTCGCGGTGGCGGACGAAGTCATCTGGTGCGTGGCCGGTACGACCCACGGTCTGGGCCGACCGGACGATGCGCGCTCACATCCGGAATTCCAGCGGGATTATCTGGGCTGGCACCTGGAGAGCTGACCTTGATGAGACAATCCTCACTGACCGTCTCCCAGGCGTAGGGCACGTACTCGATCTTCAGCGTCCTCTTCAACTTCGCCTCGAGCTCCGTCAGGTCCGGCCGACCGGCGGGTATGCCCTTCTCACCGCGCCCGCTCGGTTCGACCGTCACGGTCGTCGCGACGGAGAAGACCTTCTTCGCCCGGCCTCTCACCAGCTGCAGGCCGTCATCGGCGACCGCTATCCGCGTGTGCTCGAGGTTGCCCTCGCCGATGACGGCGAACAGCGCACCGAGCAGCCCGGACACCGGTCGACCCGATAATCCGTCGATCTGGTCGAGCACGATCATGTCGTTGAACTCGAGCAGCCGATAGGTGATCTCTCGGTGACTGGTGGCCTTGAGCTTGGGGACGGCGGTGCTGTCGGTGAAGCTGAAGCTCGACGGCGACCCGGGTCCCTCCGCCCACCACGCCCGGACGTTCAACGCCAGTCGAGGTTGCGGACCTTCCTGCACCGCTCGGACGACCCTGTCATCGCGGTACTCGATCAACAGCCGCTGGCCGTGCTCGAGGCCGAGCAGCGCCGGGCGCGGCGCGCCCAGCATACCGACGCCGGCGACTTCTATATATGAGAAGAACCAGTCCTCCGGCGTGATATAGAGAGGGCCGCCCTCGGGATCGTGTTCCTTCGCCGAGCGGGCGAGCCGCAGCAGCAACTCCGACGTGAAGCGTCCGCGGTTCGTCGTCGCCAGGATGTCGTAGTCGCCGTGCATGCTCATGGCGCGCACCAGCTCGGCGCGCGGTACTAGCCGAACCGAGCACGTCTGTGCGGCGGAATCCGGAGAGCTTGCGAGCAGCACTGACAGCAGTGCTATGCAACTTGCGATTCTAGGCCGCTCCGACATACGACTGTCACCAACCGGGCGGACTTCAGTCCTCGATGTCCGGAGCTTGGGACGAACCAATGTCCGCACCCACAGCTTGGAGGCCAGTCAAGAGTGCGGCGCCATCCACGTACCGCTCATCGACCTCATTGCTGAGACAACGCTGAATCAATGCGCAGGTCATGCCAGACAGGTCTTGCCGATACTCTGTTATCGGCGTTATGACGCCGTCCGCAATGGCCCTCATCATCTCCCACGCCGACTCTCCTCGAAAAGGTGGGCGCCCAGCAAGCATCTCATAGAAGCATACGCCCATCGCATACACGTCGATCCGTCTGTCCACAACACCGCCCAGCAAACGCTCGGGTGCCACATAAGGCGGTGTTCCAACTGTGATGCCGCTGGTTTCAGCGTCGGCTCCACGATCGGGAGACAAGACAATCGCGGTCCCGAAATCCACAAGTTTCGCGGCCAGAAAATCGAGTTCTGTCTCACCCGAGCGGTAAGGAATCAGGATATTGGCCGGTTTGATATCACAATGAACCACGCCGACGCCATGAGCCGCGGCCATGCCACGTGTTGCCCCGGTCACGATTGCCAGCGCATCGAACTCAGATAGCCCGTTCGGGCCCATCTTCTCAATCAGCGCAGTCGCGGGGACTCCTTCGTAGTACTCCTGAACGACATAAGTCATCCCCGCATCCTCGTTGATGTCGAGCACACGAGCGACGTTCTCACTCTTGATCTTCATCAGCACGCGTGCGTCTGCGACGTGCTGGGCAAAACCGGTGCCCCCTACGGAGTCCCAACCCTTTGGGAACACCTTTACCACCACCTTCGCATCCAGACGCCCGTGGTGTCCCAAGTAGACCATCGCCCCCGCCCCGCTCCCGAGACGCTTCAGAAGCGAGATTCCGCCAATCGAAGGCCTGCCCTGAGAATCGCGTGCTGCATCAGCAAGCCAAGCAGCGCTGCCCAGGTCTTTCGACAGGGCAGGAGCTGTGTCGTCAGCCTGCAGCGGTTCACGAGCGTTGTACGAAGCGGTCCGTCCGACCGAGTCGGGCGATCCGACCAGCCTCTGCAGATCGCTAATCAAGCGATCGAACTGGGACTGCAGATCGCGTCCCGTCCTCAACTCGATGGCATTTCGGAAGGATAAGTCACTCAGTTCGTGCGGAAGCTCCTCCTGGCTCGGCATTGTCGCGCTTCCGACCAGCACGGGAACGACCGGAATCCCCCGGGACAACGCGGCCTGAATCTCGGTCCGGACGAAGTCACCAGGATCATCCAGGCGTCGCTGGCCCTTTCTTGGGCCGGTTCGATAGCACGCCGACACCCAATCGTCGCCGATCAAGGCAAGGACGACGTCGCAGCGATCTATCCATGCACCTATGTGTTCCCTGAAGTCGACGCCCGGCGGAATCGTATCGACGTCCATGAATATGCAGTCACGTCCAAAGTGTGACCCGAGTTTATCATAGATCATGCTGGCAGCGTAGGCGCTGTCGTCTCTGCGGTAGGATATGAAGATCTTGGCCATGGCAACTGCATACTACAACAGCCTGGATGGACGGGCCAGGATCATTCATGGATCGCACACTCAGGGTCCTCGGACGGCGCGAGAACCCAGTACTCACCGTAGCTGCAAACGCCGAAGGGAACCGAGACGCTCCTGAGTCGACACATGGGCCAGTCAATTGCAGCTTCTGGCATCATGCGCTCTCCAGACTTACCGTGCAGGTTAAGCCGCCAACCGATCCGTTCTCCACCGGGGGTCGCCATGGAGCCGTCTCGCACGATGCAGCGCCTTGTCCTGACCTCGATCCTCGCAGTCGCCGGCCTGCTCGGCACCGCGTCCCACGGCGCGGCTCAGTCCGGGCCGCCGCCGGGCGGCATGAGCTTCGCCCTGACCGGCGACGCGATCATCACGCGCCAACTGTCGCCGTTCACCGAGCCCGAGTACCTGTCGATGATCGAGCTGATCCGGGAGGCCGACGTCGCGTTCACCAACCTCGAGGTCCTGTTCCACACCTATGAGGAGGGGTATCCGGCGACCCACAGCGGCGGCACCTGGATGGCGGCGCAGCCGTTCATCGCGGGCGAGCTGGTGTGGGCGGGGTTCGACCTGGTGAGCCGGGCCAACAACCACACGATGGACTACGGCGCCGGCGGCCTGCGGGCGACGACCCGTGCGCTCGACGCCGTCGGCCTCGTCCACGCCGGCGCCGGAGAGAACCTCGCCCGGGCCCGAGCGGCCGCTTACGTCGAGACGGCCGGCGGCCGCGTGGCGCTCATCTCGGTCGCCTCGACCTTCTCCGACGAGGACCGTGCCGGGCCGCAGCGGGCGGATGTCCGGGGGCGACCCGGGCTGAGCCCGCTGCGCTACACGACAAGCTACGTCGTGAGCCGCGAGTCGCTGGCGAAGCTGCGCGAGGTCGCCCAGGAGTTCGGCTACCGCGGGGTCGGCGAAGGCGATCGGATTTGGTTCCTGGGAGAGACTATCGTGGCCGGCGATCCGCCGGGCCGGCGGACCGAGCTGCACGCCGGCGACCTGTCGGAGATCCTCGCCGTGGTGCGCGACGCACGCCGTCAGGCGGATTGGGTGATCGTCACGGCGCACAGCCACGAGAGCGCCCGGGGCGCGCCGGCCGAGTTCCTCGTCCGCTTCGCCCGGGCCGCGGTCGACGCGGGTGCCGATCTGGTCGTCGGCCACGGGCCGCACGTCCTGCGGGGCATCGAGATCTATCGCGGCAAGCCGATCTTTTATAGCCTGGCCAACTTCATCTTCCAGAACGAGACGGTCGAGTTCCTGCCCGGCGACGCCTACGACCAGTACGAGCTGCCGGCGCACGCCACACCCGCCGACTACTACGATCGCCGGACCGAAGCGAGCCGTAGCGGCGGCTTCCCGGGCCGCCGAGTCTACTGGGAGAGCGTGATCGCCCTGCCCCGCTTCCAGGACGGCGAGCTCGCCGAGGTCCGCCTCTACCCGGTCACGCTCGGGTTCGGTGACCCACGGCCACAGCGCGGCCGACCGCGGCTCGCCGACCGCGAGGCCGGGCAGCGGATCATCGAGTCGCTGGTCGAGATGTCGCAGCCGTTAGGGACGGACATCCATTACCTGGCCGACGAGAACATCGGCGTGATTCGCGCGGCCGACATCCGGCTGGCCGAAGAGCGGCGGACCGGGGTCGACCGCGCGACGGCCGAGCGCATCGAGGAGATCCACGGTCGGTTCGTGTTCGCCGACACCCACGCCCACCCCAGCCGCTTCCACCGGGCCAACGTGCCGCGGATCGGCGCCGATGAGATCGCTCGCTATCGACGCGGGCATATCGACATCGTGGTCGCCAGCGTCAGCAGCGATGCCCTCTACGGCGGCGGCTACGTCGAGCGCGACGGCACACGGGTCGAGCGCGGCGAGCACAAGCCGAGTCCCGGCCAACCGTTCGCCTTCACCCGTGACCGGATCGAGCGCGTCCTGCAGACGATCACCGAAGGTGACGCCGTGCTGGCCGAGAGCCCGGCAGCGGTCACCGAAGCGCGTCGACGTGGACAGGTCGCGCTGCTGCCGGCGCTGGAGGGCGCCGACGGCCTCGACGGGCAGATCGATAACGTCGGCGCACTGTACGAGATGGGTGTCCGCTTGATCCAGCTCGTACACTTCCGCGACAACGAGCTGGGCCACATCCAGACCTATCCGTACTCACCCGGTGGCCTGACGGCGTTCGGTCGCCAGGTAGTCGAGGAGTGCAACCGGCTGGGTATCATCGTCGATCTGGCGCACGCGAACAGGCAGACGATCATGGACGCGCTCGCGGTCTCGAGTCAGCCGGTCATCTTCAGCCACACGGGCGTGATGGCTCTACGCGAGAACGATCGACATCTGAGCGAGGACGAGATCCGCGCCATCGCCGCGGGCGGCGGCCTGATCGGGATCTGGCCCAACGGGTCGGTCCTCCCGGAGATGGAGGACATGATCCGCCACATCGACTACGTGAAGGAGCTCGTCGGTATCGACCATGTGAGTATCGGCAGTGACCTGCGCGGGATGAGCCGTTACACGGAGCCGTTCGGCGCCGAGGCGAATTTCCGGGCGATAGCCGCGGCGCTGCTGAAGCGCGGTTACACCGACGACGAGGTCGGCAAGATCATGGGCGGAAACTTCTTCCGCGTCTGGCAACAAGTCACCGAGAATCGTACGAGAGGATAATCGCATGAGCACAATGCGCCTTGCCTCAGTCATCCTGGTCATTCAGTTGGTCGCACTGGCGGTCCCGAGCCGGCAGGACGAAGCACACGCCCAGACCCGCGACGCGGACCGTAACGTGGTCATCGACCCGGCGCTCTTCGCCGACCTGACCTACCGGATGGTCGGCCCGTCACGCGGCGGCCGCGTGACCGCGGTCAGCGGGATCGCCGAGCAACCGGGCACCTTCTATATGGGAGCGACGGGCGGCGGCGTCTGGAAGACCACCGACTACGGCCAGTCGTGGGTCAACGTATCGGACGGCTATTTCGAGACCGCGTCGATCGGCGCCATCGATGTCGCCGACTCGGACCCCAACATCGTCTACGTCGGTACCGGCTCCGACGGGATCCGCAGCAACGTCATAACGGGGCGCGGCGTCTACAAGTCGGCCGACGCCGGCCGCAGCTGGACGTTCCTGGGCCTGAGAGACGCGGGGCAGATCGGCGCGGTGATCATCCACCCGACCGACCCCGACCTGGTCTACGTCGCCGCGATCGGCCAGGCGTTCGCGCCCAACCCGGAGCGCGGCGTCTACCGCACGCGCGACGGCGGCGCCAGCTGGGAGCAGATCCTCTTCGTGTCCGACAGCACGGGCGCCGTCGACCTCGAGTTCGCGCCCGATAACCCGCGCGAGATCTACGCCTCGATGTGGCGCGGCGAGCGCAAGCCGTGGACGATCATCAGCGGGGCGCGCGAGGGCGGCGTCTATAAGTCGACCGACGGCGGCGACAGCTGGACCAAGCTGACGAGCGGGCTCCCGGGTGATCTCATTGGCAAGAGCGACCTCGCCGTATCGGCGGCGGACCCCGACCGCGTTTACGTGTTGATGGAGGCTCCCGACCCCGAGCGCGGCCTATACCGCTCCGACGACCGCGGCGCCAGCTTCCGGCTCGTCAACACCGAACCGGGGCTCACCGACCGGCCATTCTACTATTGCAACGTCGACGCCGACCCGTCGAACGCCGACGTGGTGTACGTCAACAGCACACGATTCTACAGATCCGCAGACGGCGGCGCGACGTTCATGCGGCGCAGCACGCCGCACGGCGACAACCACGACATGTGGATCAACCCGAACGACTCGGACCTCTACATCCAGTCGAACGACGGCGGCGCCAACGTCACCCGCGACGGTGGCCGTACCTGGTCCACCCAGCGCAACCAGCCCACCGCCGAGCTTTACCAGGTCGACGTCGACGACCGCTTCCCCTACTGGCTGTACGCCGGCCAGCAGGACAACTCGACCATCGCCGTGCCCAGCCTGCCGCCTTACTCGGCGCCCGGCGGCGCGATCGCCCACTGGCGGTCGGTCGGCGGCTGCGAGACGGGTCCGGCGGTGCCGAAGCCGGGCGAGCCGAACATCGTGTACGCGAACTGCAAGGGCCGCTTCGGACGCTATAACGCGGAGACCGATCAGGAGATGCAATACTACGTCGGCGCGCAGAACCTGTACGGTCACAACCCGAAGGACCTCAACTACCGGTTCCAGCGCGTGTCGCCGATCGAGATCTCGCCGCACGACCCGAACGTGGTCTATCACGGCTCGCAGTATCTGCACCGCACTCTGGACGAGGGCGTCACCTGGGAGACGATCTCGCCCGACCTCACCGCGTTCAGGCCGGAGCGGCAGGTGGCGTCGGGAACGCCGCTCACCCGCGACATCACCGGCGAGGAGCACTACAGCACGCTCTACGCGGTGGAGGAGTCGCCGCTGACGCGTGGCCTGATCTGGGTCGGCGCCAACGACGGGCCGGTCCATGTCACCCGCGACGCCGGCGCGACCTGGACCGACGTGACACCGAGCGACCTGCCGCCAGAGGGCCGGGTGCAGACGATCGAGCCGTCGCCGCACCGGCCGGGCAAGGCCTACATCGCGGTCTACCGCTACCTGCTGGGCGACTGGCAGCCGTACATCTATAGGACCGAGGACTACGGGGCCTCGTGGACGCGTCTGACCACCGGGAGGAACGGCATACCGGCCGACTACCCGACCCGCGTGGTGCGCGAGGATCCCGACCGCGAGGGTCTGCTCTACGCCGGTACCGAGTTCGGGATGTTCATCTCGTTCGACGACGGCGCGCACTGGCAGCCGTTCCAGTTGAACCTGCCGGTCACACCGGTCACCGACATCAAGGTGTACCGGCAGGACCTGGTGCTCTCGACGATGGGGCGCTCGTTCTGGATCCTGCACGACATCACGCCGCTGCACGAGCTCGACCGGGGCGTCGCCTCGGCTCAGGCGCACCTCTTCCAGCCGCGGGACGCCTACCGGATGCGATACTACTCGTTCAGCCGCGACCCGTCGGACCCCGAGTACCCGGCCGCCGGTGCGGTGATCGACTACTACCTGGCCGAGGAGCCGGCGGGCGATGTGAAGCTCGAGATCCTCGACGCGGGCGGCAAGGTGATCCGCAGCCTCAGCGGCGAGGGGCCGGCGCGCCGCGCAGCGGCGCAGCCCGAATACATGCGCTACGGCTTCGGGGGCGGCGGCGACCGACTCGAAAGGAGCGCCGGCATGCACCGCTTCACCTGGGACCTGCGGTACGCCGGGCCTGTAGATCCCGAATCCGGCCGCTCGGGCCGCGGACCGACGGCGGCGCCGGGGACCTACCAGGCGCGGCTGAGCGTCGGCGACTGGAGCGCCACGCGCAGCTTCCGACTGCTCATCGACCCGCGCGTGGCCGCCGACGGTGTAACGCAAGAGGACCTCGAGGAACAACTCGCCTTCAACCTGCGGCTGCTCGAGCTGTCGAGCGACGCGCGCCGCACCGCTCGACGCGTCGGCGAGCTGCGCGAAAAGCTCGGCGGCCTCTCGCAGCTGACCGAAGACCGCGGCGTGCTGCGTCAGGCGGAGTCGCTGGACGATCGGCTGGCGACGATCGAGAGACTGCTCGTCACCAGCGATCAGGGGCGCTACCCGCAGCCGATGCTGCTCGACCAGATCCAGTACCTCGGCGGCATGACGAGCCGCGCCGACCAGAAGCTGGGCACCGACGCGTATACACGCTTCGATGAGCTACAGACAGAGCTCGCCGGTCTCCAGGCCGAGAGCGAGCGACTGATGGCGACCGAGCTGGCGGAGCTGAACAGGCAGCTCGAGAGTCAGGGGCTGGCGCCGGTCATGACGCCGGGACGCTGACCCGCCGGAGACGAGCACCCTACAACCCGAAGGGGGCAGCGCCACGCTGCCCCCCTCTCTCATGGACCTGCGGCTAGTGCTGCAGACCCCGGACTCACAACGGCCAGTCACGCAGGATGCGCTCGGTCTCCTCCGAATGACCGCTCTCGTCCCGAACCATGTCCTCCAGCTGAACCGCCAGACCCTTGTCGCCGAACTCCTCGGCCTCCTTCGCCCGCTCCGTATAGTCACGCGTCGCCTGGCGCTCCGCCTCCAGAACCGCCTCCACCATCTCGCGGTTCGTCTTCGCCGCCGGCACCGGCCGCGGCTTCGTGGTCGGCTCGCCTCCCAGAGCCACGATCTTGTTGGCCAGGAACTGCGCGTGCCCTTGCTCGTCCACCACCTCGGCCAGGAAGAACTGCGACAGTTGCGGACGATACGGGCCGGTCGCCTTCGCCGCATACGTGATGTACTGGATGATCGCCCCCAGTTCCCCCGCCAGGTCCTCGTTCAGATGATCGATCAGCGTCTGCTTGTCCATCGGACGTTTCCTCTCCTCCTCTGCGTCTGGTTCTCGGTTTGGGTCCCCCTAACTTATGCGCCCCCCCACGCCCGGTGTAGTCCCACCGGCGGTCCAGGCAGCGTCTACAATATGCACCGTTGTCCATGTATTGTCAAGCTTCTAATTTGACAGAGCCTTGACAACCCCGCCCTCCCAATTCATATTTACCCCACTGGTGAGGCCCCAATCCGATCGGCGCCTCACCTCTCGATCAGCGGCGGCAGTGGGGCCGTCGTCGACGAGTCGTTGATGAAAGGACGGTATCATGCTCGAGAAGACCATTCGTCCCGGGTTCTGGGACCTGATAGATGAGATCGACCAAGAGTTGGAGTTGGCAATTCTGCGGCTACTCGGCTCCCGGGAGTTGGGTGCGGCGGTTTCGCTCGGCGAGGCGGCGTTGGCCGTGGGCGGTGAGAGCTGGCGATCGCTGCTGGAGCGGGCCGAGATCGTGACGCGCCGGATGGCGGCGCAAGGCATCCTCGAGTTCCTGCCGGCCAGCGTCGCCGGCGGTGGTGGCCGGGCCGCGGTGCGGGTGAGGCTCAGCCGGAGGCAGTCGCAGGAGCAGCTGGCGCAGAGCCAGTTGAACTGACGTGACTGGCATGCGGCTGGGAGGGCCGTCGGTTGCCGTGATCGGGGCGGGCATCTCGGGCCTCGCCTGCGCCGAGGCGCTGGAGGGACGGGGTTGTGCGGTGAGGGTGTTCGAGAAATCGCGGGGGCTGGGTGGTCGGGCATCGACGCGGCGGCGCGAGGGCTGGCACTGCGATCACGGTGCTCAGTACTTCACGGTGCAGAGCGCGCGCTTCGCCGAGCGCGTCGCCGACTGGGAACGGCGTGGTGTCGCGGCCATCTGGCGGGGGCGGGTCGTCGAGCTGCGGGCGGACGGTTCGCACGTGGTCAAGAGCGAGCCGGCCCGCTACGTCGGCGTACCGGGGATGAGTCGACTGACGGGTGACCTTGCCGCCGGGCTGGAGCTCACTCGACGGGCTCGCGTGGACGGGGTCGAGCGGTCGGCCGGCGGCCGCTGGCGTTTGCGTGCCGGAGGCGACGAGCTGGGCGAGTTCGATGCCGTGGTGAGCAGCGCGCCGGCCCCGCAGAGCGCAACGCTGCTACGCGAGGCGGCGCCGGCCGTCGCCGATTCGTGCGATCGGGTCGTCATGCATCCGTGCTGGGCGGTGCTGGCCGTGTTTCCCACACGCCTGGACCTGGAGTACGATGCCGCCTTCGTGGAGGGCAACCCGCTGGCCTGGATCTCGCGCGATTCCAGCAAACCCCAGCGGTCGTCGACGCCGGAGCGCTGGGTAATGCACGCGGGCCCGACCTGGTCAGCGGGGCACCTCGAGGAAGAGGCTGCCGACGTCGCGCCGACGCTGCTGGGCGAGTTCGCGGCGCTGGCGGGGCTATCGGAGTCGCGTCCGAGCTACCTGGAAGCGCACCGCTGGCGCTACGCCCGCTCGCACGAGCCGCTGACGGAAGGTTGCATAGTCGACACCGACTCCCGACTGGCCGTCTGCGGAGACTGGCTGGCCGGAGATCGGATCGAGGGCGCGTTTCTCTCCGGACTGGCGGCCGCAGACCGAGTGGCGGACGCGCTCGTCACAGACTAGGGCGCCGGCTTTCGCCGCTCAGTCGGCGCTCCCGGCGGCCTCGCGCAGCAGGTTTCGGGCGATCACCAGGCGCTGGATCTGGTTGGTGCCCTCGTAGATTTGCGTGATCTTGGCGTCGCGCATGTACTTCTCGATCGGGTAGTCCTTGCAGTAGCCGTAGCCGCCGAACAGCTGGACGCAGTCCGTGGTCACCCTCATGGCGACGTCGGTGGCGAAGAGCTTACACATGGCCGAGACCTTGCTGATGTTCTTGGCACCCGAGTCGATGGTGCGGGCGGCGGTATGGACGAGCTGGCGGGCCGCCTCGATCTGGGTGGCCATGTCGGCGAACATCCATTGTACGCCCTGGAACGAGCTGACGGGCTGGCCGAACTGCTGGCGCTCGTGTGTATACTCCATGGCGAGGTCGAGGGCGCCCTGGGCGAGCCCGACCGCCTGTGCCGCGACGCCGGGTCGAGCCCGGTCGAGGGTGATCATGGCGTGCTTGAAGCCGCGCCCCTCCTTGCCGCCCAGCAGGTTGGCGGCGGGTACCCGGCAGTCCTCGAGGTGGATCTCGACGACGGGAACGCAGCGGATTCCCAGCTTGTCCTCGTGCTTGCCCACCCGGTAGCCGGGTGTGTCCGCCTCGACGACGAACCCGGAGATGCCGCGCGCGCCGCGCTCCGGGTCGCTGACCGCGAAGATGGTGTTCATCGACGCGACGGCGCCGTTGGTGTTCCACTTCTTCGCGCCGTTGAGCACGTAGTCATCGCCGTCGCGCTGGGCGCGTGTGGTCATCGACGCCGCGTCGGACCCGGCCTTCGCCTCCGAGAGCCCGAACGAGATCAGCTTCTCGCCCGCCGCGATGCCGGGAAGAAAGCGCTCCTTCTGCTCGTCGGTCCCGCCGACGATGATCGGGAATGAGCCCAGCGCGTTCACCGCGAAGGCGACGCCCATGCCGCCGCAGGCGCGCGAGAACTCCTCGACCACGATGCAGAGGTCGAGCACACCGCCGCCCAGCCCGCCGTACTCCTCCGGGATCCAGACGCCGGAGAGCCCCGCCTCCTTGACCGCCTTCTGAACCTCCCAGGGATACTCCTGAGCTTCGTCGTACTTCGCGGCGACGGGACGCATCACCGTCTCGGCCAGCTCCCGGCCGCGGTTCCTGAGATCGACCTGCATTGGGGTGTAAAGTTCCTCGATCATAGCTCGCTCGTCTTTCGGTCTGCCGTGTTTCGCCGTCACTGCCGGTAGCTAGCCTCGAAACCGCCGGATCACGACGAAGAGGTCCGGAATGGCTGTCGCTACCCGAGAGGTAGGTAGCATACAACGATGGCGACGGTTGCGGGAGAGGTTGGACCGTCGTGCGCCGAGCCGCTGCTAGCCTACGCGATTTGCCGGACCGTAGCTGCCGGAGCAATGGCGACCAGAGCGGCGCAACTCGCCAACGCGGGTGTTTATGGCTGGTCATTGCCGAGAGCGCCCCGGGCGACCTCACACTGATCGCCCGCGGCGCTTACCTACAGACCGCCCGAGTATGCTACGCGTCCAGAATCTCGTCGATCAGTGCGGCATCCACATCCATCACGTACGGTAGACCCGTCACGTCAGCGGCGTCGCGCGTCAACGCGGCCAAATCGTCACGCGACAGAAACTCCATCGAGAACTTGCGACTACCGGCCATGAGCTGGCGCAATCCCTGCCCCAGTCGCTCGTAGTACGTGTACAATCCTATAGCACCCGCCGGCAGCTTCTCGAATTCCTCCTCGCCCAGCTCCTCGCGCAGCACGTGCGCGGTGACGAATATCTCCTCCCTCGTCCTGCCGAACCTCTCGACGTATACGGGAACCTGGCCCGCATCGATGGCACGGCCGATCGTTTTCCCCACCATGGCGGCCGCCAGTGGGCTCCGTGCCATGCCGATCAGCTTGACGAACGGCGCCCCGAGGGAAAGGCCCTTGAAGATCTGGTCCTCGAAGGTGAACCCGCCCGCCAACGCCAGCGCCGGTACGTATTTTCCCTTGGCCGCGAGGCGCGCGGCATACTGGTAAAGCAGCGAGTGCAACTCGAGCGGCGGCACGCCCCACTCGTTCATCATCCGCCACGGACTCATTCCTGTGCCGCCGCCAGCTCCGTCTACCGTCAGCAGGTCCAACTCGTACCTCGAGGCATACGCCAGCGCCTGGGCCAATGCCGCGGGCCGATAGGCTCCAGTTTTGAGGAAGATGTATTTCGCGCCCACTTTGCGCAGATACTCGACCCGAGTCGCGAATTCCTCTTCGCTGACCATACCGACACGTGAGTGACGCTCGAATTCCTTGAACGCTCCCGCCTTGAACGCCTTGACGACCGCGGGATCCGTGGGGTTGGGCAGGACGACGTAGCCCCGCTCGTAGAGCATCTGAGCCTTCGCGAGATCCTTGATCTTGACCTCGCCGCCGATGTTCTTGGCGCCTTGCCCCCACTTCAACTCGACGCACTCGACACCGAGCGTGTTGATGGCGTACTCGTGCTCGCCCAAGCGCGTACCCTCGACGTTGGTCTGCACCACTATCGCACCGTATCCGTCGCGCTGGTGCTCCTTGAACAGCTGCACGCGACGCTTGAGGTCGACCGTATCCACGACTCGCCCATTCTCGATCACGGATTGGGGGTCCATGCCGCTGACATTCTCACCGATGGTCAGGCCGGTACCGGCCAGAGCGGATCCAATGGCGAGGCCCTCCCAGTTGTTCCTGGCAACGTCGGTCGACCCGATTCCCGGGATGATCCACGGGTAGCGGAACTTCAGCCCGCCGTCGCGCCCGAACCGGACTTCGAGATTCACCGCCGGGAATATGGCCTTGTCGCTGTCGGCCTCGATTCCCTGAGCCCCGACCACACCACCCATGATGCTGAGGTGCGAGTAATCGACTGGATAGTCCTTCTCCGCCGCCGTGGTGATGACACCGAACGGTTGTGGGTAGATGACCTCGTGGCCGCGGAAGGCGGACTTGCCGATCTCGCACATCCCGATACACCCGTCGACGCAGGTCACGCACATGCCCGAAAGCGGCGTGACCGAGCCTTCGGTTCGGTTCTTCGTAAGCGTTGCTGCTGACGAGTTTACCCTGGACAGCGTCATCTAAGTTCTCCTTGGATTCGTGTCGACCCGGTGTCCCCGCTACTTGATTTCACAGGCGATGCAGGGATTCATGAAGCACATCATGTCATCGAATGTGTCCGCATCGATGCACGGCGGACTCAGATTCGCACAACCGCCACAGATTGCCTTCTCAGGCTCGGTGTAAGTGCACCGCAGCTCACAGGCTGGACACACGTACATGCAAGCCCCGCAGAGCCGACAGACATCCGACTTGATATCGAACGGCGCTCCTATGGTCCGCTTCTCGCCGCGCCCGCGAAAGCCGATCGCCTTCGCCATCATCTGCTGCTCGCAGATGCGCGCGCACAGACCACAGAGAATGCAGTCCTCGTACTCCTGCCGAAATCGCTGCTGCCGCACGGCGTACGCCGCGGCCAGATCCTGAATCGTCTTCGATTGGGGGCAGGAGCCGAGCAGAAGCTCGAGCACCATCTTCCGCGTCCTGACCACTCGCGAGGATGCGGTGCGAACCTTGAGCCCCTCCTCGGCCCGGTAGGTGCACGAGCTGACCAACCTCGATCGCGCGCCCTCGCCGACCTCCACCAGGCAGAGTCGACACGCGCCGTAGGGGGAAAGCCCCTCCATGTGACATAGAGTGGGAATCGGGAAGCCGTAGAACTGCGCGACTTCCAGCAGCGTGCTGCCCTTCTCCGCCTCAACGGTCAAACCGTTAATGGTCAGCGTGATCATCTATCGCCTCCGCCGGCCTTGCGGAACTCGTCAGCTCCCTGCGGCCGCTCGGTGAACTCCAGGTCGCACCTCAAGCAACGCCTCGCTTCGCGGGCGGCATCCTCGACGGTCACCGTCGCCTCCACCTCATCGAAGTTGTGCACCCGCTGCGCAGCCGGCGCCGTAGCTGCCTTGGCTCTGGGTGCCGGGAACGGCGCCTCCTCCTCTACCGCGACCGGCTCCACATAGACCCTCGGAAGACGAGGCTCCGCAGCCTGGTACAGGTCTCGGCCTGTCAGATATCGATCGATGACCTCGGCCGCACGCCAACCTGCGGCGATGGCGGCGATTACGGTGTTCGGTCCCGTAGCCAGGTCACCGCCGGCGAACACACCCGGTCGTTTCGTCAGCAGCGTTCGTTCGTCCACGACGGCCGCGCCACCGGCCATTTCGATGCCCGCGCCGGCCTTCGGCCCGAAGCCCGCTGCCTGCTCGCCGATGGCAACGATCAGGGTGTCGAGCGGCACACGGTGCTCGGACCCGGGCCTGGGCACCGGCCGGCGCCGGCCACCGGCATCCACCTCTCCCAACTCGTTCTCGACGAACTCGACCTCGGCCAAGCGTCTCTTCTTGCCAACGAGACCCACGGGAGATACCAGCAGCTCCAGTTTCACGCCCTCCTCGAGAGCGCCCTCGATCTCTTCCTCGTAGGCAGGCATCTCCTGGCGGGTGCGGCGGTAGAAGATCGTGACCTCGCTCACCCCTGCTTGGCGTATCGCCACGCGAGCCGCATCGATAGCGGAGTTCCCCCCTCCGATGACCCCGACCTTGCCGCTGGCGAGTGATTCGCCCCGCAGGTTCCAGGCTTTGAGGAACTCGATCGAAGGGTAGACGCCGGCCATGTCCTCGCCATCGATCCCCATGCGCCGGCTGCTGTGCGCCCCGAGCGCCAGGAAGACGGCGTCATACCCGTCCTCGAGCAGGCTGTCGACGGTGAAGTCTCGGCCCAGACCGGTACCACAACGGAGCGTAACGTTCTCATCGATCAGAGCGTCGATCTCTTTCTGCAGCACATCGCGTGGCAGGCGATAAGCGGGGATGCCGCAAATCAGCATTCCACCCGGACGGTCTTCCGCCTCGAAGACGGTGGTCCGGTAGCCCTTGAGGGAGAGACCGTGGGCAGCCGTGAGACCGGCTGGGCCGGCACCCACCACCGCGACCCGCTTATCCGCTGCGCCCGGCTCCGAATGCCGTTGAGGCTCGTAGACGCTCGGATCGACCCGATCGGTCACGAATCGCTTCAGCGCCCGCAGTGCAACCGGCGGCTGCCCCGTGGCACCTAGTAGACAGTGCCGCTCACACTGGTGGTCACACACCCGCGCGCACACCGAGGGGAACGGGTTCCTCTCCCTGATCACGCGGTAGGCCTCCTCGTACTCGCCTCTGGCGATGAGTGCCGTGTAGCGCCACGCTTCGGTCCCCACCGGACAGGCCGCCTGGCAGGCAGCGCCCGTGAGCTCTTTGCAGACGTGGGCATCGCACCGCTTGTCGACGATGTGCCGCTCATACTCGTCGCGGAAATAGCGCAGTGTGCTGAGCACCGGGTTCGCCGCCGACCGCCCCAGACCGCACATACTCGAGTCGGCCACGGCCTGCCCGAGCTCCTCGAGTAGATCCAGCTGCTCGAGCCTACCCCGACCCCGGGTGATGTCGTCGAGGATCTCCCACAACCGCTGCGTGCCCTTGCGACAGGTGAAACACTTGCCGCACGACTCTTGCTTGAGGAAGGACATGAAGTACTTGGCGACATCCACCATACAGGTGCCGTCATCCATGACGATCATGCCCCCCGAGCCCATCATCGCACCGGCCTTCTCCAAGCTGTCGTAGCTCAGCGGTAGATCGAACTCCCGATGCGGGATGCAGCCCCCGGAGGGTCCCCCGATCTGCACCGCTTTGATCTTGGAGCCGTCCAGCGGGCCGCCACCGACCTCGTATACGACTTCTTTGATCGAGGTGCCCATCGGCACTTCCACCAGGCCCGTGTTCCTGATCTTCCCGACGACCGAGAAAACCTTGGTCCCGCCGCTCGTCGGCGTGCCGACACGGGCAAATTCTTCCGCTCCGACCGCAATGATCTCGGGGACGTTCGCCCAGGTCTCGACGTTGTTGATGCAGGTCGGTCTGCCGCCGATGCCCCTCTCCGTCGGGAAAGGCGGTTTCTGTCTCGGCTCGCCGACGGTGCCTTCTATGCAGCGGATCAGTGCGGTCTCCTCGCCGCAGACGAACGCTCCGGCGCTCTTGACGATTTCGATATCGAAGTCGAACCCCGTGCCCAAAATGTTGGCACCTAATAGTCCGTATTCCCGTGCCAACCGAAGCGCTATCAGCAAGTGCTTCACAGCAAGGGGGTATTCTTGCCGCACGAAGACGAAGCCCGAGGGCGCGCCGATCGCCAACCCGCCGATCGCCATGCCCTCGATCACACTGTGAGGATTGCCTTCCAAGATGCTGCGATCCATGTAGGCGCCGGGATCGCCCTCGTCAGCATTGCACACGACGTATTTCTCGACGCCGGCCTGGCGCCGTGCCATCTCCCACTTCTCGGCTGTCGGGAACCCCGCACCGCCGCGCCCCCGCAGACCCGCTCTGCGTACCTCGTCGATGATTCGCTCGGGCGTGTACTCGGTCAGCGCCCGGCCGAGTGACTCGTACCCTCCCTGGGCGACGTAATCGAACAGCCTAATGGGATCGAGACGCTGGTTCTTTCCCAGCAGTGTGCGGTGTTGCTTGGCAAAGAAGGGGATATCGTCGCGGCGATAGCAGGCTGCGTCCGTCGTGGGATCGCGATAGAGGAGATCCTCTACGTACTCGTCCGCTAGCACGGCGTCGATGATCCGTGGGACATCCCGGGTGTCGATCTTGGGGTAGAACGCCGATCCTGGCTCGGTCACCACAAAGGGTCCCATCTCGCAAAAGCCATGACACCCCGTGATGCGCAGCCTTATCCGGTCAACCAGATCACGCTCGATCAGGCGCCGTTTGATGACGCGCTGTACATCGTTCGCACCGCATGCCTGACAGGCGGTGCCGGCACACACCGTGATGAGTGTCTCGCGCTGGTCTAGCAGGCCACGTATTCGGCGCTGCAGTCCCTGCAGTTCCTTGATCGAGCGGAGTCTTGGCATCGTTCTCTAGTCCACGTTCTTCCCCAACGTCCCAGCGTCCCCCGCGGCACGCTCAGACAGCCGTCGCATCTTCATTCACGAGATCGAGCATGTGCTCCTTACAGCCGCGGCGCGAACAGAACTGTACTGTCCCGCCACCCTTCACCAACAGGCTGATCATGGGAGCATCGCAGCTGGCACAGATCCTGGTGGACTTTAGTTCCGCGTGACAATTCGGACAGAAAAACTGGACTATGGTGCCCGGCGGTATCTCGTACTCCGACTCGATACGGTAGTCGCCGTACAGGCTGCTCAGCATCAGCCAACCGTGTTTCCTGCGGAATGACGCGGTCACCCGGACCATGGGATACCCGTCCAGCAGGCGCCCGTCGGTCATCAGGCTCCGGTTGCAGTGCGGGCACGACACCTGCACCGCGAATATCCTCTCGTCATCCGTCAGCCTAACGCAGTTCTCAACCTGGCGGGCATGCTCGCAAATGCTCGCGACGTCTCCCTCCCTGACGTGGCGGTGATACTCGCCGTCGACGACCACCACTGGCCCGAGCGCGCAAGCGCCGAGACAATTGACCGTCGAGAGTGAGAACTCCCGGTCATGCGTCGTCTCGCCGGCCTTCACACTCAGGTGGTGCTCGAAGCCCTCGAGCACCTTGACCGATCGGCGCACATGACACGCGGTCCCCGTGCACACGGAGACTACGTGCTTGCCACGGGGCTCCAAGCTGAAGCCGCTATAGAACGTCGCGATGCCGTAGATGTCGACGAGCGAGCATCCGGTCCTGCTCGCCACTATTCTGAGGGCTTCTCTGGGCAGGTAGTTGTACTCGGCCTGGATGGCCTCGAGTACGGAGATGAGGGCGCCCTGGTTTCCGTCGAACTTGTCGACAATCCTGATGACGTCCTCTGGGCTCAGCCGCGTTCTCATCCGGCACCGGCCTCCCTATAGGCGATTCGAGCTACGATCCAGCTGGTCCAGCTGATCCAGCTAGCGGTACTCGTCGCAGTGCCAGACACCGCCCTCGGGACACCCGTAAGCGCATGTCTTCCAGCCCGCACAACTTCTGCACAGGCCCAGTCTCCTGTTCTCGCTCGCCGAAGGGTCGGTCAGGTTGTCCTCTGGGTTATGCCCCGGGTTGCCCGTCGGGTTGTCTGCTTCCCTCTTGACCTCGGCCGGCGCGCGGTAGCGGAACTCATCGCACTGGAATACCCGAACTGGGCGCGGAAAAGTGCAAGTGGCTGCGTGCACGCAGTCCCCGCAGAGACCGCCTTCGACACTCTCGAAGTTTTCTTGTATCACTCTTACCCCCTTGCTGATGCGTCCGGCCGTTTCTAAGGCAAGGGGTATGCTAGGCGCGGGGGATTGCCGCACGAATGGTGGGGCGGGGCTTTCAGCGCCGGAGAATCCAGGTCTCAGGCGGTTTCGAGCGTAGGAGGGGGACTCTGTTAGCCGGCCGGCGCCTTCGCCGTCGGCCTGGTGGAACCGGCCGATTTCGAACCACCGGGGAGTAATTCCCCGGTTCAGAACCGAGCGCTGCTAAGACCCGGCGGCCCGTGGGTTGCGCTTCAGCTTCTCCCGCAGCGTCTTGCGATCGATCCCGAGGATCCCGGCCGCCCGTGTCTTGTTGCCACCTACGCTCGCCAAGACACTGCGGACGTGCTCGGCCTCGACTTCCGCCAAGGTGCAATGCCGGACGCCGCCGCGCGGGACGGAGAAGCGCATGACGGACGGGAGGTCGGGGAGATCGATGGTCTCGCCCTCACTCATCACGACGAGCCGGTGAATCACGTTCTCCAGTTCCCGCACGTTGCCCGGCCAGTGATAGCGGCGCAATGCCTCTAGCACGGCGTCGGAGAAGCGGGGCGCCTTCTTGCCCAGTTCTTCGGACGTCTTGCCGAGGAAGTGCTGAGCGAGGAGGAGAACATCGTCATCTCTGTCGCGAAGTGGTGGCACGTCGATGCTGAGCACATTGATGCGAAAGTAGAGGTCCTCACGGAATAACTGCCGGCGAACCAGGTCGAGCAGGTCTTTGTTGGTGGCCGCGATGATCCGCACATCGACGTGGCGCGCCTGTGTGCCGCCGACCATGCGGATCTCGCCATCCTGAAGCACGCGCAGCAGCTTCACCTGCATGGCCAGGCTGGTCTCGCTGATCTCATCCAGGAATACGGTGCCGCCGTCGGCGACCTGGAAGAAGCCGGCGCGGGACTGAGCGGCGCCGGTGAATGCGCCCTTGACGTGGCCGAACAACTCGCTCTCCAGCAGACTCTCCGGGATGCCTCCGCAGTTGATCGGCACGAACGGCGCCCGCGCCCGCGCCCCTCCGTAGTGGATACCTCTGGCCACCAGTTCCTTTCCCGTACCGCTCTCGCCCGTGATGAGGACTGTCACCGACACCGGGGCGGCCTTGCCCATAGCTCGATAGACCGCGCGCATCGGCTCCGATTCACCGACCAGCCCGTACGACTCGATCGGCGCCACCGCTCCCTCCGCCTGAACCGAGCGCTTGAAGCGGACTTTGAGAAGCGCGTCGCGGACAGCGGAGAGTAGCTCGGAGTCCGTAAACGGTTTCTGCAGATAGTCGTCGGCCCCCTCCTTCACCGCTTCCACAGCGCTCTCGATCGAGGCATAGCCGGTGACCATGATTATTCCGACATCCCTGAACCGGGCTCGCACATGCCTGATCAGGTCGAGCCCCCCGACCTTCGGCATCTTGAGATCAGTGATCACCAAGTCTATCGGTGTGGCCTCCAAGACCTCGACCGCCTCCGCTACGCCGGGCGCAGTGAGAACCTCGAATCCTTCCGCAATGAGATTTCGTCCCAGCACCTCCCGCGCGTCGGCCGAATCATCGACTACCAGAATGCGTTCTCGTTCGCTGCTCATGGCGCCTTGTTATCGACTCGCGACGCGGCATTGCCTCGGAATGGGAATCGAACGGTGAATTTCGACCCCCTCCCCACCTCACTCTCCACATCGATCGCCCCGCCGTGTGCCGTGACGATTCCGTGCACCACACACAGGCCCAGACCCGTTCCCTCCCCCACGTCCCTCGTCGTGAAGAACGGGTCGAAGATGTGATCCATGACCTCGTCGGTCATCCCCACCCCCGTGTCCCGCACCTCGATGATCGCCCAACCCGAATCACGGCGAATCACCACCGTCAGCCTCCCACCCCCCGGCATGGCGTGTACACTGTTCACCACCAGATTGACCACCACTTGTTTGAGCTGCACCGCGTCCACCAGGATCTCGCATGGCTCGGCCTCGACTCGTCTCTCCAGCTCTATCCCCTGAGTCGCACAGCGGGTCTTGACCAGGCTCAGTGCCTCGTCCACGACCTGCTCCACCGATACCCGCACCTTCTGGATAGGCGTCTGCCGCGCGAAGAGCTTGAGCTTGTTCACGATCTCACGAGCTTGAAGACAGGCCGCAACGATCTTGTCCAAGTCACCCGCCACGTCCTCCGGCAGCTCGCCGCTCTTTTGCGCCAATTGCGCAAAGCCCAGCATGCTCCCGAGCGGCTCGTTGATCTCGTGAGCGACACCGGCGGCAAGCTGACCGATCGTCGCCAGCCGGTCGGAGTGGCGTAGCTGCGCCTCGAGCTTCAACCTTTCCGCCTCGGCTTGCCGTCGCTCGAGGAATTCCCTGATCTCCCTGGCGACGCCGCCGATCAAGTGTTCCTCTTCCTCGAGGAACGGTCCGTCGATGGCCTCCGGCAGACCCTCCAGGTACCCGATCTCGACCTCGCCACGATACTTCCCGTTGACGGTGATCGTCGCGGTCTGTCGCACGCGAGTCGCCTCGAAATCACCTGTCGCACACGCCTTCCCGTCCAGGGTTATTCGGGCCACGGCCGATTCCGGAAACTGCCACGCAGGTGGGAGAAGCCGGACGATTCGCTCCACGGCTTCCTCGACACTGCCCGTGCTGTCCTCGACTGCGCGGGCTATGTTGTAAAGGCAGGACAGTTCCTTGACTCGCTCGCGCAGCGCCCGCTGCGCGCGCCGCTGGGCGATGGCCAGTCCGAGCGTCTCCGCCATCGCCTCGTACCCCTGTATCGTGTCGGCAGCGAAGGCGTCTGGCCGCGCGCATTCCAGCTGCAGAACACCGAAGTTGCCGGGATCCACCAAGAAGGGGATGAGCGCCACCGACTTCGTATCCGGATTCACACACAATCCGACATCCTTCTGAGACGAGTACCGAGCTACAGTCTCCGGCATGTCACCTGTCCAGAAGCTCCCGTACCCGGTGAAGCACGGCGCCGTGCACTCCACGGTCCCTTGCAACTCCTCGCAGGCGATCCGCACGAGATCCGGCGGCCTCTCGGTCTCGGCCCGCGTCGCGCCGTCCTCCAGCTCGTCGACACCCAGTGGTTCGTAGTGGAACGACGGCTCCGGTCGCGCGACGGCCCGGAATCGGTACTCAACCTCACCCCGCAGCCGGAGCTCGAGCAGGTCACAACCGGAAGACTCCAGCAGCATCGCTGTCAGGTCACGTAGGAACTCGCCGCGCGGACTCCCCTGGTTGGCCAAGTGCATGATCTGCCGCGAAAGCGTGACAATGGCGCCCAGCGATTTGCCCGTCGATTGTGTTTGGCAGTCTCGTTCCATTCCGGTATTGGCGTCTCGGTTTGGCAGGCTCCGCGTGGTCACCTGAAGTCCGGCACCCCTGCCGACGACTTTGCGCCCCACCTACTCGACGCCAGCGACCGCAAGAAATAAGCCCAACGGCTCAATTCAGCGCCAGAGCTGCACTCGGCGACTTCCGACTCAGAACGCGCGGGGCCAAATGATCCGTCTGGCATCGAGGCGAGTGCTCGAACCGCCCTCTCTGGCTCGAGCAGTCGCGCTAGCTCATCTCTCTGACCCGGACCTCGATCCCCTCCTCCCCTTCCAGCAGCTCGACGAGCTCGTTCGTGTCCGTGTCGCCGAAGTGGTAGGGATAGAGGATCCTGGGGCGGAACGCCCTGGCGGCGTCCGCCACCATCTCCGGGGTCATCGTGTACGGCACGTTCATCGGCAGGAAGGCGACGTCGATGTCCTCGAGCGCCTTCAGCTCGGGAGTGTTCTCGGTGTCGCCGGCGACCAGGACCCGGGTGTCCCCGAAGGTGAGGACATAGCCGTTCCCGTTGCCCTTGGGGTGATACGGCTGCCCGCTCGACCTCATGTGCACCATGTTGTAGGCGGGAATCGCCTCGATGCCGATCCCCAGCTCGGTTCGGCTGTCGCCGTTCGCCATCACAATGGCGCCCTCCACCTCGCCTTCACAGGACGGCGAGCAGATGACAACCGTCTCGCCGGTCCTGATCGCCGCCAGCGCGTCGGGATCGAGGTGATCGCCGTGCTCGTGCGTCACCAGCACCAGATCGGCATCCGGCATCGTGCCGTAGTCCGCCTCGCGTCCCACCGGATCGACGTGGATCACCTTGCCATCGAAGCGGAACATCAGCGTGCCGTGGCCGATGAACGTTATCGTCAGGTCACCCGCGGAAGTCGGGATGACATCCTCCTCGAAGCCCGCCTGCGCCTGCCCCTGCGCCTGCCCCTCCGCCTGCCCCTCCGCCTGCTCTTGCCTCTCGCAACCGGCGGCCGCCAGCAGCAGGGCCGCGGCGAGCGATGTGAATGTGCGCGCGCCCATGTTCACCTGCCTGGAAAGGGGAAAGATGAATGTCAATACAACCTATTTTGCCCACCTCCCGGCCTGCAAGTACATTCAGCGACGCTCCAGCACCAGAGACCGGAGATGCGATGATGCGCAACATACTGTTGATCGGCGTTCCGTTCGTCCTCGGCCTCGCGGGCGCGCCGCGGGCGCTGTGGGCGCAGACCGCTCCCGAGGGCCTGCGTGTTGATGCCGCCCGCATCGAGCGCCGCATATTCGAGCTGGCCGAGTACGGCCGCAACCCGGACGGCAGCAACGGCCGGGTCGCGTTCAGCGCCGCCGACGTCGAGGGCCGCGAGTACGTCATGTCGCTGATGCGCGACGCGGGTCTCGTGCTGCGGATCGACGCGGCCGGTAACATCATCGGCCGGCGCGAGGGCACCGACCCCGAACGCCCGAGCATCATGTTCGGCTCGCACATCGACGCCGTGCCCCACGGCGGCATCTACGACGGCGACCTGGGAGTGCTGGCCGCCATCGAATGTGTCGAGGTCCTGAACGAGAACGACGTCACGACGCTTCATCCGCTCGAGGTCATCGTCTTCGTCGACGAGGAGGGCGGTTTGACGGGCAGCCGTGCGGTCATCGGGACGCTGACGCCGGAGGCGCTCGACGTGGTGACCCACAGCGGCAAGACGATCGGTGAGGGCATCCGTTTCCTGGGCGGCGACCCCGATCGGCTCGCCGACGCGCGGCGGCGCGAAGGTGACATAGCTGCGTTCATCGAGCTTCACATCGAGCAGGGCGGCAGCCTGGAGTCACAGGGGCTCGAGATCGGCGTCGTCGAGGGGATCGTCGGTATCGAGTGGTGGGAGGTCACGGTCGAAGGGTTCGCCAACCACGCGGGTACCACACCCATGGACCAGCGCCAGGATGCGCTGCTCGCCGCCGCGCGCCTGATCATCGCCGTGAACGAGATCGTCACCGGAGCGCCCGGCCGACAGGTCGGCACGGTCGGCCGGATCCGGGCCGAGCCCGGCGCCCCCAACGTGATACCCGGTCGCGTGGTGATGAGCCTCGAGCTGCGCGATCTATCGGCCGATACGATCCGCTCGCTGTTCGCGGAGATCCAAGCGGCGGCGGAGCGCATCGCCGGCGCGAGCCGGACACGCATCTCGTTCTCGCATCTCGACGTCAGCGCGGTCCCGGCGCCGACGGATCCGCTGATTCGCGGCGCGATCGCCGCGGCCGCCGAGCGGCTCGGCCTCAGCTACCAGTTGATGCCGAGCGGTGCCGGCCACGACGCTCAGAACATGGCCCGCGTCGCGCCCACCGGGCTGATCTTCGTCCCCAGCGTCGGCGGTATCAGTCACGCGCCTGAGGAATACACGCGCCCCGACGACATGGCGAACGGCGCCAACGTCCTGCTGCAGACGATCCTGGCGCTCGACCGCGAGGCGCGGAACTAGCTGCTCGAGGTCGGGCGCGGCGCTGGGCCCCCCGGCCCGGTTTGGCGGAGGGAGGGTGCGGCCAGAGCTCCAGAGCGGACATTTGGCGCGCCGCCGCCCGTTCCCGTTCGCGGGCCGAAGCCGCGCGCCAATGAAGCGAGGGGCTCTGGCCGCACCCGACCATCACCGCGAAATGAGGCACAGGTCCATCGCCGTGCCCGGCCGACGACCCATCTTGCACCGGCCCGGCGAGCGGCGTAAGATGCGCCGCTGACGCACTCAACGCCCAATTCAAATCACGCTCAGCTTGGTCGACTTCACCGGATTGGACTGGTTCTGGGCCGCCGCGTTCCTGCTGCTGATGGTGGGAGGCGCGTTCTTCTTCTATCGCCTGGCCCGGCGCTCCGAGTCCGACTTCTTCCTGGCCGGCCGTGGCCTGCCCTGGTGGCTGCCGGCGTCGTCGGTGTTCAGCACGCACACCGCGACCGACACGCCGATGTGGGTGACCGGTGTCATCTACGCCCACGGGCTGCGCGGCCTATGGTACACGTTCTTCACGGCGTGGACCGCGATCGCCTCGTTCGTTTCCGCCCGCATCTTCCGCCGCTCGCTCGCCTACACGCAGGCGGAATGGCAGGTCATGCGGTTCGGTGGCCTCGGTGCGGAGCTGCTGCGCGGCTGGATGGCCGGCTGGCAGGTCTTCATGAACATGTTCATCCTCGGCTGGGTGGGCATCGCCATGGGGAAGGTGGGCAATCTGGTATTCGGTTGGCCGGTCTGGGTGGGGCTGGTGATCCCGAGCGCGATCACCGCCGTCTACACGCTGGCCGCCGGCTACTGGGGCGTGGTGATGGGCGATTTCCTGCAAGGGATCGTCGCCATCTTCGCCATCGTACTGGTCACTGTGGTCGGCCTCGTGGCGGTGGGCGGTCCCGACGCGGTCTCGACGCGGCTGATCGAGATGGGCGAAGCCTGGCGGCTCGACGTCTTCGCCTTCACCGGCCTGTTCAGCGGCGATTTCCCCGCCGCCTGGTGGCTGACGATGCTGGTGATCGCGGTGATCGGCGGGTTCGGGATGGGCACCAGTATCGACTGGTACGTCGAGGCGCAGCGGATCCAGTCGGCGAAGACGGTGCGCGACGCGAGCTACGGGCTGTGGGCGGGCGGAGCGCTCACCCTGGTACGTAACGGCCTCTGGGCCGCCGTCATCCTCGCCTTCTTCGTACTGGCGCCGAACATAGCCGAGGTGGCCGACTACGAGCTGGGCTGGTTCCGCATGGGCTTCGAGCTGCTGCCGGTCGGCATGGTCGGCGTCTTCATGGGCGCGATCCTGGCGATCCACCTGTCGACCATATCGAGCCACCTGAACCTCGGCGCCCTTTACTTCACCCGCGACCTCTACCAGCGCTACGTCAACCCGCGGGCCTCGGAGCGCCGACTGGTGTGGATGGGCCGGGCGGCGACGTTCGTGCTGTTGTTGGGCTCTTTCTTCTACGGCCTGATGATGGAGGAGATCACCAGCTGGCTCATCTTCGCGCTCTGGCTCATGATGGCCGGCATCTGGCTGCCCAACATCCTGCAGGTCGTCTGGTGGCGCTTCAACGCCTGGGGCTACCTGGCCGCCTGGATGGCGAACCTCGGCGTGTCCTGGCTGGTCGTCTGGATCTTCCCGGCGTTCGGCGTCCTGCCGCGGCTGCCCGACCACGGACAGTTCTGGCTGCTCATGGCGTTGGGCGCCATCGTCTTCATACCCGCCACTCTGCTCACCGCGCCCGAGAAGATGGATCGCCTGGTCCACTACTACGTGCAGACGCGACCGCTGGGTTGGTGGGGGCCCGTGCAGGCCGAGGCGGAACGCCGCGGGCTGATCGCCCCGCAGGTCAAGCCGCAACAGACCGGCCGCCGCCCGCTGATCCGTCGGACCTGGACGCCCGAGCAGGCCGAGGCGTGGAGCCGCGAAGATTGGATCGCCGTCGTCCTGTCACCGATCGTCTACGCACTGATCATCATGGGCGTGGCGCGGCTGCTGCTCGGCCTGCTGGACGGCGCGCTGATCACGGCCGCCGCGCTGGCCGGCGGCGTGCTGCTCTATTGGGTGATCGACCCGAAGCTGCGCGCCGTCTCGGTCGACTACGAGGCGAAGCAGGCCCGCTACCTCGAGGAGCTGGAACGCAGCGTTCGCTGGGACGACAGCGCCCTGGACGTCGGGGCGGAGGGCTGAGCGATGGACCGCGGACTCGTCACACTGATCGGCATGAGCATCGCCTACGTCGCCTCGTTCGCCGGGCTCGCCTTCGCCTACTGGGGTTGGAAGAAGCACCTGCGACCCGGGGCCCGAGACGAGGAGGCGCCATGACCTCGACGACCCTGGCAAGCCTCACCGCCTGCGTCCAGGCCGGCGCTGTGGCGCCGCTCCCGGCCGAGGCACCCATCGGCGGCCCGCTATGGAGCGTGGTCATTCCGGCGCTCCTGCTGGCGGTCGCCGCCTTCGGCACCTTCATGCTCTACCGCCACTTCGCCAAGCGGGAGGACTGAAGCCGTGTAGCGGGAGTGGCCCGTTGCGATTCAGTTAGGAGCCGTCAATGGATGTCGAGATTCTATCGCGCCTTCAGTTCGCAGTCACCATAGCCTTCCATTACATCTTTCCGCCGATGAGCATCGGGCTCGGCCTGCTGCTCGTCATCATGGAAGGGATGTACTTGAAGACCGGGGTGGAACTGTACCACGAGATGACCCGCTTCTGGGTCAAGGTGTTCGGACTGATCTTCGCGCTCGGTGTGGCGTCCGGGATCGTGATGGAGTTTCAGTTCGGCACCAACTGGGCCGAGTACTCTCGATACGTCGGCGATATCTTCGGCGCCGCTCTGGCGGCCGAGGGCATCTTCGCCTTCTTCCTCGAGTCGGGATTCCTGGCGATCCTGCTGTTCGGCTGGGACAAGGTGAAGCCGCGGACCCACTTCATCTCGACGGTGGCGGTGGCGGCGGGCGCGCACTTCAGCGCGATTTGGATCGTGGTGGCGAACTCGTGGCAGCAGACGCCGGCGGGCTACCATATCGTGGAGAAGGCCGGCGGCGGTGTGCGGGCCGAGCTGACCAGCTTCTGGGAAGCGGTGCTCAACCCATCGTTTCTCGACCGCATCACCCACGTCTACATGGGGGCGTGGCAGGCGGGCGCATTCCTGGTGCTGAGCGTCAGCGCCTTCTACCTGCTGCGGCGCAAGCATCGCGAGTTCGCGAAGGCGTCGATCAAGATCGCGCTCGTGCTGGCCGTCGTCGCCTCGCTGCTGCAACTGGTCACCGGCCACAGCAGCGCGGTGAACGTGGCCGCTAACCAGCCGGCCAAGCTCGCCGCCTACGAGGGCCATTTCGAGACCGGGCCGGCGGCGCTCTACGCCGGCGGCTGGGTCGACGAAGAGGCGGCCCGCACCTACGGCGTCGGAATGCCCGGCATGCTGAGCTGGCTGGTCTACGGCGACACCGGCGCGTCGGTCACCGGCCTGGACGCCTTTGCCGAGGCGGACCGGCCGCCGGTCAACATCGTCTTCCAGTCGTTCCACCTGATGGTGGGGATCGGCTTCCTGTTGATCGCGATCTCGGTACTCGGCGCCGTCTATTGGTGGCGCGGCAAGCTGTTCGAGACGCGCTGGCTGCTCTGGATTCTCGTCTTCTCCGTGCTCGGGCCGCAGATCGCCAACCAGCTGGGCTGGGTCGCGGCGGAGGTCGGGCGCCAGCCGTGGGTCGTTTACGACTTGCTGCGCACGTCCGACGGAATCTCCAACGTCGTGTCGGCGACCCAGGTGACCACATCACTCGTCTTGTTCGGGCTGATCTACCTGTTCCTGTTGGCCCTGTTCATCTACCTGCTGAACGAGAAGATCCAACATGGACCCGGGCAGATCCCCGTGGATGAGGGGAGACGGGCATGAGTCTCGACCTGAATACTGTCTGGTTCATCCTGGTCGGCGTGCTGCTGGCCGGTTACGCGGTGCTCGATGGTTTCGACCTCGGCGTCGGCGCGCTGCACCTCTTCACCCGGTCCGACCACGACCGGCGCATCATGCTTAACTCGATCGGCCCCGTCTGGGACGGCAACGAGGTCTGGCTGGTCACCGGCGGCGGCGCCCTGTTCGCCGCCTTCCCGGAGGTCTACGCCAGCGCGTTCTCCGGCTTCTACATCGCCTTCATGCTGTTGCTGGTCGCTCTGATCTTTCGCGCCGTGGCCATCGAGTTCCGCAGCAAGCGCGAGTCGCCCACCTGGCGCAATGTCTGGGATATCAGCTTCGCCGTCAGCAGCATCGTGTCGTCGATCCTCATCGGAGTCGCGCTCGGCAACATCGCGCTCGGCATCCCGCTGAACGCCAACGGTGAGTACGCCGGCGGTCTGGTCGGCCTGCTGCGCCCCTATCCGCTGGTCGTCGGTGTCACGACGCTGGCGCTGTTCGCCATGCACGGCGCGATCTACTTGGCGATGAAGACCGAGGGCGAGCTGCAGGCTCAGGTGCGGGGCTGGATTCCGCACCTGATCGCGCTCTTCGTCATCGGTTACGTCTTCACGACGATGATGACCCTCGTCTTAGCACCGCACATGGAGGCGACGCTACTCGCGTACCCGGTGCTCTTCCTCGTCCCCCTGCTAAACGTGCTGGCCATCGCCAACATCCCGCGCGAAATCTTCCACGGGAACGAGTTTCGTGCCTTCCTCTCGTCCTGCGCCGCGATGCTCCTCCTGATGGCGCTGTTCGGGATCGGCATGTACCCCAACCTGATCATCTCGACGCCCGTCGCCGAGCACAGCCTGACCATCTACAACGCCGCATCGTCGACCAAGACCCATACGATCATGCTGATCATAGCGATCATCGGCATGCCGCTCGTCGTCGCCTATACGTTCAGCATCTACTGGATCTTCCGCGGCAAGGTGAAGCTCGACGCCACCAGCTACTGAGCGCGACCCGTCCGGCCCGGGCAGTCTGCATGCCTACCGTGCAGTTTGCAGAGCGCCGCGGCGCGCCCGGCGCCGGCCTCACCCATTCAATTCGTTGTCTTACAAGCACTTATCCTGCGCGGCGCCCGGAGGCTCGACACTTGCCCTCCGGGGCTCCGAAGCCCTCCGCCGAGTCCAGCCTTGGAGATTCCGGCTCAACGGTCCCACCAGGACCCGCAAGTCGAGCAGGACGATGGACACTGGCTACTGGATAAGGGGCGGATCGATCTACGGACCCCGCGGCTACACGGGGTACCGCATCAACCGCCGCAAGCACATCATCGGCCACAAGGGCGACACGCGTCACTGGATCTACGGCGACCACATCTATTCCAGCCTGGAGGGTAATACGGGCTACTGGATCGAGAACGACCGCATCTGCGGCCCGTCGTCGGAGTTGCCGTGGGAGCAAAAGATGGTCTGGCGCGTGAAGCGGGCGAAGAAGAGGAAGGCGGCCCGACAGAAAGAGACCCACGGCACCCCCTAGCAGCGATTCGAATTTCCCCGGCACGCCAAATCGACACCCGGCGGCCCGGTCGCGGGGCGGCGAAATCGATCCTACCGGTCCGCGGCCCGTGCCCGATCTCCGGCCGTGCACGTGCGGCTTGCAGCCGGTCGGCCCGTGCGCGATAATAGTAGTAGAGTGGGCGGCGGGCTTACGGTTGATTGCCAAGGGAGGTACACATGCATATCCCGCCCCGACGTCTCGCAATCGTCGGCATCGCCCTATTGGTGGCGGCGTGCGCGAAACATCAGCCCGAAGAGATGACCTCCGACCTCGAGGGAGGCGTCGAGGTCCGAGAGGGCGTCATCATCATCTCGGGCGTGACTCTCCAAAAAGAGACGGGCTCGGTAATCGATGCCCTGGTGGGTAGGGTGCCCAACTTCCGGGTCCAACGGCTCTCGGGCACGTGTCCTCAGATCAGCCTCAGGACCCACGTCTCGTTCCAATCGATCACGGACCCCCATGTCTATGTGGACGGGACGCGGATCGGCGACACCTGCATCCTCGATTCGCTGAAGGCCGAGAACGTCGAGTTGGTGGAGATCTACCCCATGGGCTTCACCACACGGCCGGGCTACGCGACCCACGCCCACGGGCTCATCCTGGTGTTCATGCGCACCGGCTAGGCCGGCCGCCGGCCGCGAGTGGCCCGGACCGGCAACGAAGACGCCCCCCGCAAGGGATTGCAGGGGGCGTCTTCGTGTTCAAGGGCCTCGCCGGGCCCTTGGGCTAGAGGTTCTACGGCAAGATCGCATCCCACCAGACAGGTGTGACGAGATCGACACCACTCGTCATTCCCTGCGCTTGAAGCGCCGCGTTCAGCTGCTCCAAGTTGTAGGACTGCTCTCCACTCGGATACTCCATGCGGACCGGAATGCGACCGAGCGCCTGATCGGGTCCCACCGGTAGGACCGGGACGTCCGTCCGGCGATTGTCGAACCAGGCCTCCGGGCCGTTCATGAAGAGCGCGATCCACTTCTGCGTTTGTATCTGAGCCAGAGTGCCGTCGTATGCCACGCCGGCTTGAGCCAGATAGTCGTCGATCTCGGTGTCCGAGGGACCGACCCCGTAACCGTCGTACTGGTTCATGTTCGCCCGGATGCCATCCTCGTACAGCGTGCCCGCGTCCGCGGCGATCCAGCCCCTATTGGCCGCCTCGGCCTCGAGGAAGAGGACCTCGGCATACGACATGATCATGTTCGGAGTGGTCGCCCCATCCGCCCGCCAGAAGTTGCCGATCCTGGAGAAATCGCCCAGCGACGTACCGGCCGGAATGCTCTGATAGCCGTTGTAGTGGCCGTTGTACAGGCCGGTGTTCTGGGCGGGCTCGGCATAGTAGAACAGACGCGGGTCGTTCAGGGCAATCAGCGTGTCTACCAGGAAGCCGCTGATGCCGTGGTCGTCCCGGCCCAGGTAGTTCTCGTACCACGGATTCTCGTACGGAGACCCCGGGTAGCGAAGCAGCGCATTGTCCGCGTTGCTCTGGAAGCCGCCGGCGGCGTACGCTGCGGCGAACTCCGTCTGCGCGGTGGTGGCATCCACCTCGGAGAGCCGCATCGCCAGACGCATGCGCAGCGAGTTGGCGAACCGGCGCCACGCCTCGAAGTCGTTGTCGTAAAGCAGGTCACCAGCGCCGAAGTCGGTCGCGCCGGGATTCTCCAGCGTGGTGGCGGCGGCCGTCAGGTCATCGAGCATCGCGGCGTAGATGTCCTCTTGGGCATCGTACGCTGGGGTCGTGTTCAACGCGCCGGTCTCCGGATCGGTCGCGCCGAGCGCCTCGCTGTAAGGCACATCACCCCAGTAGTCGGTGACGACGTGGAAGAGCCAGGCCCTCCAGATCAGCCCCACCGCCTCAACGTTCTCATCCTCGGACTCTATTCCTTTGTTGATGACGGTCTGGATGTCCATCAACGGGCCCGTGTAGTAGCCGTTCCAGAACCCGTCCATGTTGGCCGGACGTACGTTGCCCCGCTCCTCATCCGGGTACTGGATCTCGACTACGTGGTACGCCCAGGGTCCGGTGTGCGAAAACGCCTGCCAGTTGGAGTAGGCGCCACCCTCCACGCCGTTGCGGATCGCGTTGGGAAGCAGCAACCCGGGGCCGACGTCGGTGGGCGAGTTGGGGTTCGTGTTGATGTCGGTAAGCGAATCGCAGGCGCTCACGGCCCAGATGAGGCCGACGACGAGCGCCGCACGCGCAACGTGTATTCTCTTCATTTTAGTCGCCTTTCTCATGCTGAACCGTTACCACAACGAGAGCGAAAAGCCGTAGCTCCTGACACTCGGGTGCTGGCCGAACTCGAGGCCCTGCGCGTTCGTGGCGTCAAAGGCCGTCTCTGGATCGATGTTGTCGCACTTGCTCCACAGGAGCAGGTTACGGCCGATCAACGAGAAGTTTCCTCCGCTGAAGCCCATCCAGCTCACCCACCTCGCGGGCAGCTCGTAGCCGATCCGCAGCTCGCGCAGCTTGAGGTAAGTCGCGTCGAGGATCGACTCGTCGTGCTTCGACCAGATACCCTCGTAGTAATCCTGCGCCAGGACACGGACGTCGACTCCGTCTTCTCCGTTGATGTCGCCGCGCGCGTGGCTACCTTCTACGTCGTTATCGAAGACGCCCCGCACCAACACACCCGGATCATCCCAATCGTTCTCGCGGCCTGGTATCGTCGAGGCCAGAACGCCAGCGTACTTCCCGAAATAGTCCGAGACGGAGAAGACGTCGCCGCCATACTGGCCCTGGAACAGGAAGCTCAGGTCCCACGCGCCCCAGCTGAACCGGTTCTGTATGCCGCCGATCCAGTCGGGGTTGTAGTTCCCGATGACCCGCCGTACCGGGTCGACCTGGGTATTGCCGTTGGCGTCGAGGATCGGCAGTCCCGCATTACCGGCGCAGATATCGTCGTATGCCGGGTCATCTGTGACCCCGCAACGGAGCACCGGGTTGCCGAACAGGGCCCCGTAGGGCTCGCCCTGGCGGGCCTCGACGTTCACGCTCCACTGGCCGCCGAGCACCAGGGTCTCGATGCCCTCGTAGAGCTCCGTGACTTCCGAGGTGTTCTTGGACCAGTTGACCGTCACCTCCCAGTTCAGTCCATCCGTGCTGCGGAGCGGGTTCGCCCTCAGCAGCAGCTCGACGCCCTTGTTCTCGACCTCACCGGCGTTGAGCATCCGCGACGTGTAGCCGGTCGCCCGCGAGATCTGGACGCCCATGATCTGGTTCTTCGTGGCCGACTTGTAGTAGGTGAGCACGAAGCCCATCCGCTCGTCGAAGAAGCCCAGGTCGGTCCCGAGCTCCCAGGCCGTGGTCTCTTCGGGCTTCAGCTGGGCGTTCGCCAGCTGGTTCGGCACGCTGAACATCGGTATGCCGCCCCACGGCGTCGAGGAATTCAGGGTGTTTACTAGCTGGTAGGGCGCCGCGTCGTTACCCACTCGGGTCCAGCTCGCCCGCACCTTACCGGAACTGAAGAGCCCGGTGCCGAGGTCCAGGGCCTCGCTGAACAGGAAGGAGCTGGAGACCGACGGGTAGAAGTACGAGTTCTCGCCCTCGGGCAGCGTGGACGACCAGTCGTTACGGCCGGTCAGGTCCAGGTTCAACCAGCCCTTGTAGTTCAGGCTCACCGCCCCGTAGAGTCCGCGTACTTCACGCTCCGAGTAGTAGTCGCTCGCAGTCGGGGTCGCGGCGGCGTTGTCGATCGAATAGATGCCCTGCGCCGTGAGTCGGCTGACATAGACCCCGCTCGACTCGTACTTGTTCGTCCGGAGATTCGCGCCCAGCGTCATGTCCAGCCCGAAGTCAGAACTGAGCTGCCGCCTGCCGGTCAGGATGAGGTCCCAGTTCGTCTCGGCGCGGTATTCGGTAGACTCTAGGAAGGAGCCGTCGCCCTGGTCGTCGAGACTGTTGTGATGTCTCCAGTTCTTCTGGTGGAACCGATACCAGTCGCGGCCGACCTGCCCCATAACCGTGATCCAGTCGCTGAGCTGGTAGGTCGCGCTGGCGTTGAAGAAGAGCCGGTCACGCTGGTCCCCGTTACCGTTGACGTACTGCTCCCAGAAGGGGTTGTTGTGGTAGTTGTAGTTCCAGTTGTACTGGCCGCCATTCACATTGCACGGGGTCGCCTCGTCGCCGTCGCACCAGTAGTCGCGCAGCGCCTCCATGTCTACCTGGCGGCCGAACCAGATGAACCCCTGCATCGGGTTGTCCTCGTCGTACCCCATGCCCATCCGGTTCTCGGCAGCGTTATGGATGTAGTTCAGCGACGCATCGGCAGACAGGCGGTCGGTTATGCCGACTCCACCCTTGAGCGCGAGCCCGGTCCGCTTGATGGTGTTACCCGGGGCGATCCCGTTCAGCCTCGTGTCGCTGACGGACAGACGGACGTGGTGGTTCTCGCCGGCATTGGAGACGGCGACGTTCGTGTTCAACGTGCCACCGGTCCGGAAGAAGCTCGACACGTTGTCCGGATGGGCCACCCACGGCTGCGCGGTGCCCGTGAACTGGTCGATCGACCGCCCGTCGAGGCGCGGACCCCAGCTCTCGTCGAAGAAGTCGTACGTGCCGCCGCCCTGGCCGTCGACCCACTGAAACTCGCCGAAGTAACCCTGGCCGTACAGGTTCTGGTAGTCCGGCAGTCGCAGTGGCGTCTCGGCCGTGCCGCTGATCGTCACCGTAACCCCCAGCCTTCCGGCAGGAGCGCCCTGACCGGACTTGGTGGTGATCACGATGGCACCGTTCGCCGCACGCGAACCGTAGAGCGCCGCGGCGTTCGGGCCCTTGAGGATGCTTATGTTCTCGATGTTGTTCGGATCGAGGTCCTGAATCGCGTTACCATAGTCGACGCCACTGGATATTCCGCCGTAGGGCGAGAGATCGTCTGACGAGTTGTCCAGCGGGACGCCGTCCACCACGAAGATGGGCTGGTTCTGACCCGTTATCGAGTTGGCGCCGCGGATCACGATCCGCGAGCTGCCACCCGTGGGTCCGGCGTCCGTGATCTGGACGCCCGCCACGTTGCCCTGTATCGAGTTGACGACGTTCAGCTCCGGTACCTCAGCAATGTCATCGCCTGACACGTCCTGCACCGAGTACCCGAGCGACGCTTTCTCGCGTCTGACACCCAGCGCCGTGACCACGATGCCTTCGAGGCCGACGGGCGCGATCGTCATCATCACGTCCACACGGTCGGCCACCGGTGCCTCCTCGGTCCGGTAACCGAGATACGTGAAGACCAGCCACTCGGCACCCATCGGCACACGTAGCGAGTAGTCTCCCCGGCTGTCCGTCACCGTGGCGATCACTGTGCCCTTCACAGTCACGGTGGCGCCGGCAAGCGGTTGCTGCGTATCCTCCACCGTCACGGTCCCCGTCACGGTGCGCATCTGCTCCTGCGCGATCAGTGCCGAGGGCCACAACAGAAGGACGCTGAGGAAAAGCAGCGTTTTTACCCCAATTCGTTGCATGAGCCCCTCCAGTTGAAGCAAAGGAAAGTGGCCGGCGGTGCGCCGACAAAAAAGAGGCCGAGCCGCTCCACGCGCGCTCGATCATCGCGTCACCGCCGAGATAAGTGAGGTCCGACATGTATAGAAAACCACGTCTCCTCGAAGGCCGTCGCACTGCGCTCGCGTTTGCCGATAGCTATCACTGCGAGCGCCTTCTCGCGCGCGATCCTCTCCGGCCTCCTAGGTGATGGTGGTTAGGCACATGCAAAGTAGTGCGCCCGAGCGCCGGCCCGCAAGACCCTGGGATAACGAGAACTACTAGCCGACGCCCGGCCGCTCCGGGCAGGAGACAGCCGCCTCGTCAGGGTCTGGCGGCACGCCACCGCCTCAGCGACTCCAGCAGTACCTCGTTGTCCGGGTGGGGCAGAAACGTGTCGAACTCGAGGTAGTATCCCCCGGGATCGTAGCCGACGAAGGCCTGGACCCGCGGGCCGTCTTCGTCAAGCTCGGTCGACCTCAACTCGAACGCGCCGGTCGCTCGCGCGTACTCGAACCAGCCATGCAGGTCATCGGTGAAGAACGAGACGGTGACCGCCTTCTGCTCGGAGAACGAGTGCATCCCCCTCGTCTCGTCGACGAGCCCGAGAAAACCGGACGGCGAGGTCTGGTAGATCTTCGCCCAACCCTGATCCACCAAAAGAGTGAGACCGAACCTGTCCTCGTAGAACCGCTGTATGCCCTCCATGTCCTTGTAGTACAGCCAGATCACGGTGGCCTTGAAGCCCAACCCTGAGGGGGCGTTCGCCTGTGGGCCGGGGTCCACCGGGATCGTCTGGGCCCGGTCCAGTATGGGCATCAACCGCTCGTTCTCCGGATGACGGTTGAACCGCTCGAACTCGAGGTAATAGCCTTCCGGATCGAGGATCACGAACCCGTGATGCGGTCGGCCTTCCACCGGATCGTAGCCGTACTTCATCTCCACATCCCGGCTCTCTAGGTAGGCGAACCACTCGTCCAGCTGGTCGGTGATCAGCGCCAGGGCGACGCTCTTCGGCTCGTCGGTCGTGTGCATGCCGCGCGCGGCATCGACCAGGACCAGATACGAAGTGGGAGCGATATGCAGGATCTTCGCGAAACCGTAGTCGGCGACCAGTTCGATGCCGAGGGTCTCGGTATAGAACGCGGTCGCCCGCTCCAGGTCATCGTAGTAGAAGAACGCATTGCTGGCGGTGATACCGAACTGCTGCACTGGATTCACTTCGCTCGACCCCTCCTCTCGAGCGCAGGTGGCGCAGAGAAGCACGGTAGCGAACCCGAGGGCGGTTCCGTGAAACCGATTCATCGACGCCCGATATCCTTTCATGTTGGGGTGAACGACACCACAGTTGGCAACGGAACGGTAAGGCCAGACCAACGGTTGGGCAAACTGAGCGAACGCTAACCTATCCGTTCGCCCCAGCGGGCAGCGGACGGGGAAGCCGGTGACAGCATGCCGGCTACCAGGGGCGGCCACCGGTCCAGCTAGCGGAAATGGAAGGGAGAGCTTACCCTGCCCGTCAGAATGGTGAGAGCCGTGTCTAACCTTTCGGCTGCTCTTCCGGCCTTGCTGGCGATCGCCGCCTGCAGCTCCGCCGGCGGCTCGTCCGCGCCTGTCGAGCTGTGGGACAGTGCCGGCGTTACGATCGTTCGGAGCCACGAGCCGACGTGGGGGGAAAGCGATGCCTGGCGGGTGTCCGCTGAGCCCCAGCTGAAGATCGGCGTGCTGCAAGGGGCCGCGGAATACCAGCTGGTCGATGTCACAGCAGCGGCTCGCCAGTCCGACGGTGACATCGCGGTCGTTGACAGTGGGGTGCGCGAAGTACGGCTCTTCGACCGTGACGGCACGTACGTCAGAAGGCTGGGCGGCCCCGGGTCCAGACCCGGTGAGTTCGAGGATCCCGCACAGGTACTCGTGGCGGCCGGCGATTCCGTCATCGTGTGGGATAACGCGTTCTACCGCGCAAGCCGCTTCGACTCCGCCGGCGCGTTCGCGGGCGCCCAATCGGTGGACCGCGGCTCGACCGCCAGGGCCATCGAGCCGCCCTTCTATCCGGGGAAAGCCGACCTGCTGGCCGACGGCCAACTCGTGGTTCGCCTGGTCGAGAAGTCGCTGAAGGGCGACCCGGCGGCTGCATCACGCCCCCGCAGCGGTGCGTTGAAGGTGTCCGCCGACCTCTCGCGCATCGACACGCTGATGTTCTTCGCCGGCATCGAGCAAGTGAGCGTAGACGCCCCGTGGGGCCGGACGGACGTGGTTCCCCCATTGGCGAAGCGGACCGTGATCGCCGTGGGCGCGACGAGCCCCGGAATCTGCATCGGCGATCAGCAGGGGCCGGAGATCGACTGTTTCGGTGCCGACGCCTCTCACACGATCGTGCGCTGGACCCCCGAGCCCGCACCGGTAACGGAGCGGGAGATCGCCATTTGGCGCGACACGATAGTCGCACAATACACTCAGAAGGTGAGTCGGGACGCAGCGCTCCAGGTGCTGAACCGGGTTCCCAACCCGACGGCTCGTCCGCCCTACTCTCGGATCGCGCTCGATCGAGTCGGCAATCTCTGGGTGGAGTCGGGCCGGACGAACGGTCTCGAGCCGGAATCGATCGAGTACCTCGTGTTCGATCCGACCGGCGCACTGCTCGGCGCTGTCGCGCTTCCGCCGATCGAGGTCCTGGAGATCGGCGACGACTACGTCATGGGCGTCTATCGCGATGAGCTGGAGGTCCAGTACCTGCAGGTGCACGAGCTCGTGAAAGACCGGGCCCGCACACTCGACCGCTGACGCCGAGTCTCGCAGAACCTTCCGGGCTGGTGACGTCGCTGGCGGGGCGACCACGAACACCACCGCCTACCCTGACGGTAATGCCAGCTAACTCCAGCTGAACGGCAACACTGCCCGGCGCGTGTCTCAGCTCTGCGCCTCCTCCGAGCCGGACTTCGCTGCCTCGATGACGCCCGCTAGACGCTCACGCTGCGCTTCCAACCGCTCGCGCTGCTTCTCCAGTCGCTTCTTTTCGGTTTCATCCTCCGACTTCTTGATCCGTTCCTTCAGCGACTGGATCTCTTCCGACAGCTCGTCGTGCTCGTGCTGAAGCGCTTCCTGCGACTCCGCCTCTTCGGCCTTGTCGAAGACGACATCCTCGGGCGATGGCTCCTCGGCTTCCGGCTCCGCTTCGGCCGGTTCCGGGATGAACCGATCCTCCGGCGCAAAGGCCCGAGTGTTCATGAACGTGGGTGACACGATCTCAACGCCATCGCGGTGGAGCGCGTCCAGCACGCACTCGCGCAAACGGGATCTCGAGGAGATCAGCTGCTTGACGTCCTTCAACAGCCCGGCGACCCGGTAGGTCACGGAGTGGTCGCCCAGCTCCTCTATGTGCACGAACGACTCCTCGAGCCCGCAGGCCTCGGCAGCCTCCAGCATCAGGCGCTCGACTCTCGTCCGCGGAACATCGTAGCCCAGCGAGACCGTCGTCCAGATGAGGGTACCCGAACTGCGGATCGTCGTGACGGGATGCGTTACGACATACAGGTTCGGCAGCGTGATGAGCTCGCGGAACTCGTTCTGTATCTCGGTGTGGAACAGCCCCCGCTCCGAGACCCGGCCGATGTGCTCACCGACCCGAATGAAATCGCCCATGCGGAAGTTACGCATCACCCGGAGCATCAGCCCGGCCAGCGCGTTGCCCAGTACGGTCGTGGATGAGAGCGCGATCGCGGCGCTGGCCAGGATCCCGATCAGGCTGAGCAGTTGCCCGCGCAGTGTGTCGCTGATCGGCAGGGCCAGAATCACGACCAGGCCGCCCACGAAGGTCAGGCCGACCATGATGAGCTGGTTCCGGAATCGGCCACCTTCCGCGGCCATTCTCGTACGTTCCAGCAGCCGGTGCACCAGGAACAGGACGATCCCCATCGCCGCCAGAGCCACGGCTGTGGGTACCAGCTGCAGGGCGCCGTTCACCAGATCGCGTAGCAGATCCATGATTGTCCGCTCAGAATCGTGGACCGCAGCTCGCCCGTCAAGCGCTCGCCTCCGCTGCAACGCCGCTCGCCGCAACCGGAGCAGCAGCAGGGGGCCGCCGGACTCGAACTACTCACGCTACCACCGTCGACCGGCCGAGTCACCACGGATCCTCGACCACACAGGCGCTATCTGTCTGGGGATCAACGTATCAGGAGGGGCCAACCAGAGGAGACACCGTCTACCGCACACCGCACACCGCTCACCGCACACCGCTCACCGCACACCGAAAATGGGCCTGGGTGGACTCGAACCACCGACCTCACGCTTATCAGGCGTGCGCTCTAACCACCTGAGCTACAGGCCCTGTTCCCGCACGCTATCCGGCTGAAGGGCCGCGGTCAAGGGCTCACCAGCCGAGTCGGGCGATGAGCTCGCGGGTCTGCTCGGGGGTCAAGTGGCGCAGCGGGCGGCCGGGGTGGTCGGCGAGGGCCCAGAGGGCGGCGGCGGCGGCGGCGCCGCTCGCCTGGACGGCCTCGAGGTCGACCTTGTCGAAGGTGTCGCCGGCGTTGTGGTACCAGCGTGGCGCGTCCTCGGGCAGGGTGCTGCGCACGTAGATGGTCGGGACGCCGGCGAGCAGGAAGTGCTGGTGATCGCTGCCCGAGCCGCCGCCGTGGTTGACGTCGGGCGTCAGCCCGAGGTCGCGGAGCGCCGGTTCGACGGCCAGGCGGCCGAACAAGGTGTCGGCCTCCGGGTGGCCGGTGGCGCCGTAGCCCTGGGGCGCGCCCACCATGTCGAGGTTCATCATCGCCACGATGTCGGCCAGCGTCTCGGCGTGGGCCCTCACGTAGTCGTACGAGCCGATCAGTCCCAGCTCCTCGGCGGCGAAGAGGACCACGCGCACGGTGCGGCGCGGGCGGCTCGGCATGGCAGCGATCGCGCGGGCCGCGGTCATGACGGCGAGCACACCGCTGCCGTTATCCAGTGCCCCGGAGCCCAGGTCCCAGGCGTCGAGGTGCGCGCCGATGAGCACGACCTCGCCGTCCGCAGTCGGGTCGCTGCCCCACCACTCGGCTACCACGTTGGCCGCCGTGCCCTGCCGGGTCTCCGCCTCGACTTGCAGGCGCAGCGTCAGCGGGCCGCTGTCGAGCAGGCGCCGCAGCCAGAGGCCGTCCTCCCGAGAGAGTGCGAGGATGGGCAGCGGCGCCGGCCGCTGGGGGGACGGGGCGACGCGCGCCTGGGGCAAGCGACCGGGCTGCAGCGTTATGCGGACCAGTGCCGCCGCTCCGACTTCCGCGGCCTTCGCGACGATCTCGGCGCTGACGACATCGGACAGCAGCACGGCGCGCTGGGCCCTCGGGCCGAGCCCGTCGATCTTCGCGGCGTCGCCGCGTCCGATGTCGATCAGCGGCAGCGAGTCGGCGACGATGCCGGGCGAGTAGCCGTAGGCGATAGCGGCGAGCCTGTGGTGGCGGACCGCAGCGGGCGTGACGACCTGCACCTGCGTGAGACCGCGCCGCCAGGTCGGCATGTGCACGACCTCGTACCAGACCGAGTCGGCGCCGAGGCTACGCAGCCAGCCGGCGGCCCACGCCTCGGCCCGGGTGCCCAGCGGGGTGCCCGACAGCCTGCCGCCGATCGTGTCGATGAGGCCGGCCGCCATGACCGCTACCTCGGGCGCGTCGAGCGCGCCGGCGACCAGCGCGGCGAACGGCGACCCGGGAGGCTCCTGTGCGGTGGGATCCTGCGGCGCGAAGGCGGCCCCGGCGAGCGCGGCGACGACGGTGAGCGCAAGGATGCCCGGCCAGAGACGACAAGAGGGCCCTCGAGGCCCTCTCATCAGCCGCCAACCTTCGCGGCGATGGGGCTCACTCCCACTCCCCGCGGCGCCGCCTGCGGGCTGCCACGTCGTCGTCTTCGTAGTCTTCGTCGTCGTACTCGTCGTCCCACTCGTCCTCGTCCTCGAACTCCTCCTCCAGTTCGAGCTCTTCCTCCCCGTACTCCTCGTCTAACTCTTCTTCGTACTCCAACTCGGTCTCGTCACGCGCGGAGTAGAAATCGTCCGGATCCAGGCTTGGATCCCGCATCGCGTTCATCTTCCCTCCTCCTGGGGAATCTGGGGGAGATCCCGACGATCGATGGCCTCCAGGCCGCCACATGACACCTAAAACGCCAAATAATAGGCAATGTCGAGGATGTCAAGCATTTTCTGCAGGGCGGCGCAGGGCCCGCTAGCGCGGCGGCGCAGTCGGCGGACTGTCCGTCGACTGAGCGTCGCTATATGTTAGTCGCATGATCACACGACGAGTTCTCCTCGCCTCCCTTTCACTCCTGGTCGTCGTGCTCGCCGCGGTCGGCTGCAAGGCGCCGCAGGCGTTCGGCGACCGTAACGTCATCATCGCGCTCGCCGACTCGGCGCTCTGGGCAGAGGTCGGCCCCGACGTGATGGAAACGCTAGAGCAGCGGGTCTTCACAACGCGGGCCGAGCGCAAGTTCGAGGTGACTCCCCTGTTGGTCGGCGACACGCTCTGGCAGGACATGCGCGTCTGGCAACAGGTCGTGGTCATCGGCACGCGCGAGAACGACGCCGTGCGCGCCATCCTGGAGGCGGCGCCGGCATCGCCCGCCGGCCCACCCGCCATCGTCGAGGCGGCGGAGGTCTGGGCCAGAACCCAGGTGGCGACGGCGCTGCTACTGCCGCCCGATGGCCAGGCGGATGCGGTCCGCGGCCTGCTGCCCGAGCTCTACGATCTGCTGGAGCGCCGTTACGACGAGTGGGTCCGGGAGCGCATGTACTCTACCGGGGTGAACGACTCGCTGATGGAGGTGCTCTCCGGCTACGGCTTCACCCTGGAGCTGCCCAACGTCTACCTGTTCACGATCCACGACTCGCTGTTCCGGTTCGGCAATCCGTATCGCCAGGCCGACACCGACCTGCTGCGCTCGATGTTGCTGACCTGGCGCAGCGGCATCGACCCGGTGACGCCCGAGGCACTGCGCGCCTGGCGCCAGAGCGTCGGTGAAGTGCAGTACGATTCGCCGCAGGACATCCTGGAGGAAGGCTTCCGCTGGAGTATGACCGAGGTGAACGGACTGGCGGCTCTCGAACTGCGCGGCATCTGGCAGGACCGTTCGGAGTTCCCGGCGGCGGGCCCGTTCATCACGCGGGCGATCGCCTGCCAGCAGCAGGACCGAACATACTACATCGACGCCTGGCTCTTCGCTCCCGGGACCGAGAAGTATCCCTACCTGAGGCAACTGGAGATACTGCTGGACTCGTTCCGCTGTGACACATAGATAGCGCCGCGCGATCGCTGTTGGGAATTCGCGAATCCACGATCAGTAGAGCATGTGAACAATAGAGTCTTCGAATTGCGATCCGTTCCGCTCCCACACCTCTGCATTCGAATCCTCTATGGTTCTACTGATCGTCTGGTCACGGATTGCCGAATTCCCTCATCCCCGCTCCCTGTCTTATGACCTTCGTTCACCTGCATTGTCATAGCGAGTACTCTCTGCTCGACGGCGCCAACAAGCTGGGACCGCTGGTCGACCGTGCCGTGGAGCTCGGCATGCCGGCGCTGGCCCTGACCGACCACGGCAACCTGCACGGCGCTTACCACTTTTACGAGACGGCGCGGGCGAACGGGATACGGCCGATCATCGGCTGCGAGGCGTACGTCGCGTTCGGCGATCGCCGCTCGAAGGAGAAACCGCCCGACGCGCCCCAGGACCACGCCCACCTGGTTCTGCTGGCCCGCGACCGGCAAGGCTATCGCAACCTGGTGAAGCTGGTCTCGATCGGGCACCTGGAGGGCTTCTATCGACGACCACGCATCGACCACCAGGTCCTCGCCGAGTACACGTCCGGGCTGATCGCGCTGTCGGCATGCATGTCGGGCGAGCTGGCCCTCTACCTGCTCGAGGACCAGTACGAGAAGGCGAAGCGCACGGCGGAATGGCACGCGCAGCAGTTCGGCGAAGGCAATTACTGGCTCGAGGTGCAGGACCACGGGATTCCCGGCGAGGAGAAGGTGCGGGACGGGATCTTCCGGCTGGCGGACGAGCTCGGTCTGCCGGTGCTGGCGACGAACGACGCGCACTACCTGCACCGCGAGGACGCCGACGCTCATGACATCCTGCTCTGCATCGGGACGGGGAAGGACCGGGACGACCCGAAGCGTCTCCGCTTCTACGGGCAGGAGAGCTACTTCAAGTCGCGCGAGGAGATGGCGGCGCTGTTCCCCGAGCGGCCCGACGTCATCGCCAACACGCTACAGGTCGCCGAGCTGTGCGACGTCGAGTTCGAGGAGCGGGTCTACCTGCCGGAGTTCCCGCGGCCGCAAGGATACGCCAGCGAGGATGGGCTGTTGCGCGAGCTGGCGGAGAGCGGGGCCGGCGAACGATACGGCGACCCGTTGCCGGAAGAGGTTCGCCGACGGCTCGATTACGAACTCGACGTAATCACCCGCACCGGATACAGCGGCTATTTCCTGATCGTCTGGGATTTCATCCGGGCGGCGCGGGAGGCGGGCGTGCCGGTTGGTCCCGGTCGCGGCTCGGCGGCCGGCTCGCTGGTCGCCTACGTGCTGCGCATCACCGATATCGACCCGCTGCGGTTCGGTCTGCTGTTCGAGCGCTTCCTGAACCCGGACCGCATCTCGCTGCCCGACATCGACGTCGACTTCTGCTACGAGCGACGCGGTGAGGTGATCGAGTACGTGCGGTCGAAGTACGGCTCCGACTCGGTGGGCCAGATCGTCACGTTCGGTACGATGCAGGCCCGTGCGGTGGTCCGCGACGTGGGTCGAACGCTGGGCTTCACGCCGTCGGAGACCGACCGTGTAGCGAAGCTGATCCCCAGTTCGCCGGGCTACTCGCTCTCGGTGCAGGAGGCGGTGGCCCGGGTTGAAGAGCTCAAAGCTCTCTACGACGAGGAGCCGCGCTACAAGGAGCTGCTCGACTACGCCAGCACGCTGGAGGGCCTGGCGCGCCACACGTCGGTGCATGCCGCGGGCGTCGTCATCGCACCGGGCCCGCTGGACGACTACGTGCCGGTGATGACCGCGCCGTCGCGCGGCGCGGCGGCCGAGTCGCAGAACGGCGACCTGGTGATCACGCAGTACGACATGGTGAGTCTCGAAAAGACGGGCATGTTGAAGTTCGACTTCCTCGGCTTGAAGACGCTCACCGTGATCAGCGACGCTACGGTGAACATCGAGGAGCGGCACGGTGTCGAACTCGACTGGGACGAGCTGGGGCTCGACGATCCGGAGGTCTACGAGATGCTGGCGAGTGGCGCCACCGCCGGCGTCTTCCAGTTCGAGTCGGCGCTGGCGACCGACAAGCTGCGGGCGATGCGCTGCGACCGCTTCGACGACCTGATCGCGGTCAACGCGCTCATCCGACCGGGCCCGCTCGACTCCGGCATGACGGACGTCTACATCCGCCGCAAGCGGGGGGCGGAGCCGGTGAGTTATCCGCACGAGACGCTGGCGGAGGTGCTGGAATCGACCTACGGCGTCATCACCTACCAGGAGCAGGTGATGCGGGCGGCCAACGCGATGGCCGGGTTCAGCCTCGCCGAAGCCGATGTGCTGCGCAAGGCGGTCGGCAAGAAGGACCCGGTGCTGATCCGCCAGGAGCTCGACCGCTTCATCGAGCGGGCGATCGCTTTGGGAGCGCGGCGGCGCGAAGCCGAGCACATCGCCTCGCTGTTGGAGACGTTCGGCCGCTACGGCTTCAACAAGGCGCACGCTGCGGCCTACGCGCTGCTCTCCTACCGGACGGCCTGGCTGAAGCGCCACTACCCGGCCGAGTTCATGGCCGCGCTGTTGACCTCGGAGATCGGCAACACCGACAAGGTGGTCGGATCGATCAATCAGTGCCGCTCCCTCGGGCTCGAAGTCATGGCGCCCCATGTCAACGAGTCGGGCTACAAGTTCACGGTGGTGAGCGACAGAAGCATCCGCTTCGGGCTGGGCGCGATCCGCGGCGTCGGGCGGTCGGCGATCGACTCGATCATCGCCGCGCGCCGCAGCGACGGGCCCTTCACCTCGCTGTTCGATTTCTGCAGTCGCGTCGACCTGCGCCTCAACAACAAGCGTGTGATCGAGGCGTTGATCGGCGCCGGCGCGTTCGACGGGCTCGGCCCGCGGGCGGCGCTGACGCAAGGGGTCGAGGTAACGTTGAGGGAAGCACAGCTGCGACAGCGGGAACGCGAGACGGGCCAGGGCAGCCTGTTCGGCGGTGACGTCGAGAGCCACGTCGGTCCGTCGGAGCCGCCGCTGCCCGAGGTGCCCGAGTGGGGCGAGCAGGAGAAGCTGGCGCGCGAGAAGGAGATGGTGGGTTTCTTCGTGTCCGGCCACCCACTCGACGCACATCGAGACCTGGTGGAGCTGTACGCTCGGCGCACCAACGCCAGCAACCTGGCCGAGTGGCGCGACCGCAAGGTCGAGATCGCCTGCGTGGTCACCGAGGTCTCGCGCCGCATCTCGCGCAAGGACGGCTCCGAGTGGGCACGCATCCTGTTCGAGGACTACCACGGCACGGCCACCGCTCTGGCGTTCCGCGACGCTTGGAGCAGGAACCGCGACACGCTGGAACAGGGCAAGCCGGTGCTGTTGCGAGGGAGCGTCTCGGGTCGGGAGCGCGACGAAGGTGACCCTCCCCTGTTCCTCGACACCGCCACCCCGCTCGAGCAGGTCTACGAGAGCGGGCGCATCGCCATCTGCATCGAGCTGTCGAGCTCGTCGGAGATCGACGCCGAACGCCTGGCGAAGGCGCTCAAGATCGCCCGCGCGCACCCCGGTCAGGCGGCCATCCACGTCGTCGTCGAGAACGGGAGCGATGAGCCGTCGCGGCTGCGATCACGGGCGCTTCTTGTCACGCCGCTGCCATCGGTTCTGGCGGAGCTGCGCGGCGTGCTGGGTGAAGCGCGAGTGCGCCTGGTGGAGGTGTGACCGGTGGCCGGTAGCCGGTAGGTTCGGAATGCCCACCGGCCACTGGCTACCGGCCACTGGCCCACCGGCCACCGGTCACCGGCTACCGGCCACCGTCTACCGGCCACCGGTCACCGTCCACCGGCTTTCCCCTGCACTATTCCGCGGCTTGTGCTATCTTATCACGTTCCGGCATATTCGTAGCCACCTGCAGCACCGCGATTTATGGCATCTCATCAAGATTTCGAGCGCTCGATTGGCGATGTGGTCGCCCGGATCGGGCAGCTAAAAGAGCTGGCCAGCGACAGGGGGCTCGACGTGGAGACGGAGCTCAAGAAGTTGGAGGCCCGACTGGAGGAGTTGCGCGCCGAAACGCTCGAGGCGCTCACTCCGATGGAGCGGGTCCAGATCGCGCGGCACCAGCAGCGTCCGCACTCGCTCGACATGATCGAGCGCATCTTCACCGACTTCATTGAGCTGCACGGTGACCGCGCCTTCCGGGACGACCCGGCGGTGGTCTGCGGCTGGGGCCGTCTCGAGGAACGTTCACTGATGGTCATCGCTCAGCAGAAGGGCCGCAACACGAAAGAGAACCTGAAGCGCAACTTCGCGATGATGCATCCGGAGGGCTACCGGAAAGCGCTACGTATGATGCGGCTGGCGGAGAAATTCGGCCGGCCGGTGATAACGATCATCGATACGCCGGCCGCCTACCCGGGTATCGGAGCCGAGGAGCGCGGTCAGGCCGAAGCGATCGCCAGGAACCTGCTCGAGATGTCGCTGATCGAGGTGCCGATCCTCGCCGCGGTGATCGGGGAGGGCGGCAGCGGCGGCGCGCTGGGCATCTCGGTCGCCGACCGCATAGTCATGCTCGAGTACGCGATCTACTCGGTCATCTCGCCGGAAGGCTGCGCCTCGATTCTCTGGAAGGAGAACACCGAGGCGGCTCGCGCGAAGGCCGCGTCGGCGCTCAGACTGACGGCGCCCGACCTCCTGGAGTTGGGTGTGATCGATGAGGTGGTCGCCGAGCCGCGCGGTGGCGCCCACGAAGACTGGGACGGCGCGGCGCAGGCGCTGAAGGAATCGCTGATACGGAACCTGGCCGAGCTGAGCGAGCGACCGCTGGCCGAACTGCTCGACGGCCGCTACGCGAAGTACCGCAAGATGGGAGCGTGGGACGGTGATTGACCGGGCGCCCGACGCGAAAGACGAGCGGCCGGAAGAGGGATCCGGCGGGGAACCGATACCTGCGGCGCACGGGATCGTATCGCGGGGCCCGCAGCCTCAGTTCATCGAAGTGTGTTTCAAAGGGAAGCGTCGCGAGTTCTTCACCGCACACGTCACACCGCCGCTCCGTGGCGGCGAGTACATCGTGGTCGAGGCCGACCGGGGACAGGACCTCGGCCTGGTTAGCGCTAGCGACGGGCTGGCGCGGCGCAAGTGCGCGGTCTGCGAGGGCTGCAACGCGAACACTCTTCCGAACCAGCGCGTGTTGAGGCGCGCGGCACCGGTGGACGTCGAGCGAGCCATTGGCCTGCGCGAGGAGGAAGCGAGGATCCGTCGCGAGGTCCGTCAGATGGTCGCGGACCACGGCCTGAAGATGAAGATCAGTGATGCGGAATGGCAGTGGGACCGCAACAAGCTGATCATCTACTTCACGGCGGACAAGCGCGTAGACTTCCGCACGCTGGTGCGCAGCCTGGCGAAGAAGTACCGGACGCGAATCGAGCTGAAGCAGATCGGCGTGCGCGATGAAGCGAAGCGGCTGGACGGTGTGGGGCGTTGCGGGCGCGAGCTGTGCTCATCGAACTGGCTGCCCGAGCTCAAGCCGGTGACACTGCAGCTAGCCAAAGACCAGAACCTGTCGCTCAATCCTTCGCAGATCTCGGGCGCCTGTGGCCGGCTGATGTGCTCGCTGCGTTACGAGCACGATTTCTATGTTCAGGCGCGCAAGCGTTTCCCGAAGGAAGGGCGGCAGGTGCGGACGTCGGTCGGCGAAGAGGAAGTTGTGGGGGTGAACATTTTCGGCAACCGCGTTACGCTCAGGGGTCCAGGGGGCGAGCAGCGGACGGTGGCGCTCGAGGACCTGAAGCGCGAGACCGCCGCAGCGCGCCGGAGTGCCAGGAAGAACTGAGGCCCGAGCCTTTGTCCCGATACTACATCACGACCGCGATCGACTACTCGAACGGCGACCCGCATCTGGGTCACGCGTTCGAGAAGATCGGTGCCGACGCGATCGCCCGTTACCGGCGCCAGTGCGGTGACGAAGTCCACTTCGTCATCGGCATGGACGAGAACTCGCAGACCATCCTGGAGCCGGCGGCGCAAGCGGGACTGCAGCCGCAGGAGTGGGTGGATCGGCTGGCGGGCGTGTTCGAGGAGACGTGGGAGCGTCTGGCGATCAGTCACGACGACTTCATTCGGACGACGGAGCCGCGTCACGTGAAGGCGGTCGTCGAGCTGATCGATCGTACTAAGCGGGCGGGTCACATTTACGAGGGCACCTACGAGGGCTACTACTGCGAGCGCTGCGAGACCTTCAAGCAGGAGAAGGACCTGGTCGGGGGGCGCTGCCCCGAGCACCCGGACCGTGAGATCTCGTGGACCAGGGAGGACAATTACTTCTTCAGGCTCTCGGCGTTCCGTGACGCGCTGCTCGAGCACATCGAGCGGCACCCGGACTTCGTGCAGCCGGAGCTGCGGCGCAACGAGATCCGCAACGTGCTCAGTGAGGGGCTGCAGGACGTGTCGGTGTCACGTCCGCAACGGGAGTGGGGTATCCGGTTCCCGGAAGACGAGCAGCACGCGGTCTACGTCTGGTACGATGCGCTGATCAACTATTTGTCGGCCATCGGATTCCCGGATGATCGTTATCGCGACTGGTGGCCGGCGTACCTACACGTGATCGGCAAGGGCATCACTCGGCACCACTGCATCATCTGGCCGGCGATGCTGATGGCCGCGGGCATCGAGTTGCCGAAGACCGTCTGGGCGCACGGCTATATCCACTGGGGCGGCCGCAAGCTCTCGAAGTCGGCCGGCTCACCGGTGACGCTGGAGAGCGCCAGCGAGCGGTACGGGCCGGACCCGCTACGCTACTACCTGCTGCGCGAGGTCCCCTGGGACGGCGATGCGGACTTCACGTGGCAGCGCTTCGACGACATCTACAACGCCGAGCTGGCGAACGATCTGGGTAACCTGGCGAACCGCACGCTGGCGATGATCCACAAGTACCGGGACGCCAAGGTGCCGGAGGGAGGAGAGACGGACCTCGACCGGCGCGCCGGCCCGGTGTTGGCGGCGTACCGCGGGGCGATGGACGATTATCTGCTCCACGAGGGCATCGCCGCGGCGATGGACCTGGCCCGCGCGGCCAACGGGTTCATCGAAGAGCAGGCGCCGTGGAAGCTGGCGAGGGAGGAGTCGGGCGGTGCGCAGCTGGACGCCGTGCTCGCCAGCCTGGCCCGCGCTCTGGGCCGACTCGCGTTGCTGCTCAGCCCCTTCATGCCCGGCAAGTGCGACGAGCTGTGGAAGGCTCTCGGACGCGAGGACGAGCTCCCAACGCTCGACCGCTTCGCCGAGCTCGACCTGAGGGGCGGTACCGTGGCCCGCCAGGCGGTGCTATTCCCGAAGATCGAGAGCTAGGGCCAGACCGATGAGCGCCCCGTCCCGTGGCACGGCCCGCCGCCGGCTGGCCGTGCCGCTTGGGGCGGTCATGCTGTTCACCCTGGTCGCTTGCCCGCCGGGGCCACCCGCCACCGAGCCGGCAGCCGAGCCACCCGCCGCTCCTGCGGCGCGAGCCGAGCCGGCGCCGCCGGCCGCCGACACGACGGCGCCGGCCGCTCCCGCACCGACCGCGCGGACCGTTCGCATCTGCGCCGGCGGCGACGTACTGCTCGGCAACAACCTCGACACGCTGTGGGCAACACGGGCGGCGGCCCGCCTGGGTCGCGACGTCCCCGCCTTCCCCGACCTCGACTCGCTGTTGTCACCGCTCAGCCGCCTATTGAGCGGTGCCGACATCGTGTTACTCAACTTGGAAGGTGCGATCGGCGAGGGTCCGGCACCGCGGAAGTGCCGGCCGGGCTCGACGCGCTGCTATGCGTTCCGGCAGCCCATCGCAGCGGCGGCGGCACTGCGCCGCGCCGCCGGTGACGCCGTCCTCGTGGCGAACCTGGCCAACAACCACGCGATGGACGCCGGCTACGCAGGCTTCGACGGCACCCTCAGCCACCTGGGTGAGGCGGGCGCTCTGGTGACCGGCGCCGACACGCTGGCCACGCCCATCGTGACCCCGGCCGGCGACACCGTCGCCGTACTCGGGTTCAGCCCGTTCCTCGCCGGACCCGATCCCCGGGACCTGAGCGCCGTGCGCCGTCACGTCGCCCGCGCCTTCGCCAGGTACGGGCGCGTCATCGTGAGCATGCACGTGGGCGCCGAAGGTAGCGGCGCCCAGCGCACACCGAACCGAACCGAGATCTTCCTCGGCGAAGACCGGGGGAACTCGGTGGCGATCGCCCGCGCAGCGGTGGAATCAGGCGCCGCCCTGGTGATCGGGCACGGGCCGCACGTGCTGCGCGCCGCCGAATGGCGCGGCGCCGCCCTCACCTTCTACTCGCTGGGCAACCTGCTGACCTACGGGCCGTTCAACATGAGGGAGCCGAGCAACATCGGCGGCGTCGCCTGTGCGTCGATCGATGCGGCCGGCCGAGTCAGCGACGCGGAGTTCCGCTCCACCTACCAGCTGCCGCCGGGGCTGGTCCGCTTCGATCCGGCGGCGCGGGGCGCGTTCCTGGTGGATTCGCTGGGCAGGCTGGACTTTCCCGAGAGTGCGGGGCGGGTGCTGGCCGATGGGTCGGTGGTAAGATCTCGATCGTCGATTTCCGACTCACTACTCGACGCCCGATCCTCAATGGACAACATCCGATGACCAACCTTCTGACCATCGGATGTTGAAAGTCGAGCGTCGGACATCGCGCACTGAGCTTGTCACCGATAATCGACGATCGACTGTCCGCTGTCGAATGTCGAATCCGGCTACCCCGTTTCCGCTTCTACCTCGCGCGCCGAGGAGCCCAATTTGCTGAGGATGTTAACGCCCGTCGCGTTCTCGATCTGCTCGGTCAGCTTGATGATCGCGGCCGGGAACTGACCGGCGGCGTTGGCGACGCCGGCGCCTTCGCCCGAGTCGATGACCGTCAGCCGATCGATGTCGATGCCTTCGATCGAGCTCGCAAGCTCCTTGATGATCTCGGGCAGCATGTTCAGGATGAAGATGCGCTCCGCCTCGCTACCGGCGCCGAGGTACAGCTTGATCATCTCGCCCAGCACGAAGAGTCGCGCCCGGCCGTCCTCGGTGATCGATGAGGCGGCACCTTTGGCGCGCTCCTCCATCGCTTCGCGCTCGGCACGTGCCGGCAGCAGGACGTCGGCCTCGAGGCGCCGCTGCTCGAGGGCGATCCGCTCCTGCTGCAAGTCCTGCTCGGCGATGGTCTTGGCCTTCTCGCCGGCGACGGGGGCGGCCCGTTCCTTGGCCAGCGCGGCGGCCTCCAGCTCGGCCGTGCGGACGCGCAGCTCGTTATTCTTCTCGACGATGGCGAGGTCAGCCTGGATCTTGGCGATCTCGGCTGCCTGGCGCGCCGCCGCCTCGGTCTGCTCGGCCTCGGAGAAACGTTCCGCCTCGGCGACGCGTGCCTTCTTGAGGATCAGTGCAGTCTGCTGGCGGCCGATCGAGTCGAGGTAGCTGACCTCGTCGGTGACGTTCTGGATCTTCATCGTGTCGAGCTCGAGGCCGAGCTTCTTCATGTCCTCGTCGGCCTCCTCGATGAGTGTCTGAGCGAACTTGAGCCGGTCCTCGTTCACCTCCTCGGGCGTCAGCGTCGCCAGTACGCCGCGCAGGTTGCCCTCGAGTGTGTCCTTGGCGATCTGCATGACCTCGTCGAACGGTTTCTCGAGCATGCGCTCCACGGCATTGTGGGCGATGGGATCGCGGGCGCTGACTTTGACGTTAGCGATGGCGTGGACGATGAGCGGGATGCCACCCTTCGAGTAGGCGTTCTTGACGACGACTTCAATGGGTAGCGTTGTGAGGTCGAGCTTGGAGACGCGCTCGACGATCGGGACCCGTAGCGTCCGGCCGCCGTGCAACAACCGGTAGCCCGCCCGGCGCCCGTCGGCGGTCAGCCGCTTGCGGCCCGTGATCACGACCATCTCGTTGGGTTGGCAGATCACGATCAGCGACTTGACCACATAGATCAACGTCATGGCGACGCCCAAGCCGATCGCACCTAGTACGAAACCAGTCTGCGGGTCCACTCGGATACCCTCAACTTTCTGCTGGTGGAAGTTCCGGCATGTCGAAGGGGATCACCTCGGCAACCCCATCCTCGATACCGAGAATGACCACCTCGCTGCCGGCGGCCAGTTGCATTGCTACGTCCTTAGATACACGTGCGGTGAGGTAATATTCGCGGTCACCGATCGTGCAGACCACGCGCCCGCGCTCGTCCGGCGCCATCGGTAGCACGACGCGCGCCGTATGACCCACGATCTCCCGGTCGCCCACCGCGTCGATGCCGCTCTCGCTGCGCCTCAGCCAGCTGAAGACCGAATGCGTGAGCAGCAGCGCACCGCCACCCATCGCCAGCGACAACAGAAGCGTCCCGTTCGGCGTCGACGCGTTCGTCACGGTCAGGACAGTCCCGGTGAGGCCGAAAGCGGCGAGAAAGAAGATGAGGTTGCGCGGCCGGAAGAAGCCCAGCACCAGCGCACCCGCACCACCGTGACCGAGGTCCACATCGTGGTCCGCGTCGAGCCCGCCGACCTGCAGCTCGGCGCCCGCCACGTCCGCATCGACTCCCGCCAGATGGGCGTCGAAGCCGGCGGCATCCACGTCCAAACCGTGAACGTCCACATCCCCGACGTCGTGGTGAGCGCCGCTCAAGACCGAGAAGACCAGCAGCCCACCGCCGACCATGGCAGCAAGTATGTAGATTCCAAGCACTTGGATCCTCCGGTACGGGCCGACACGAGGGCGGCCCCCCTCTCCAAGTCCCCACCTCCAGTGGGACCGCCTCAATACTGCCGGGCCCGCAGCCGAGGCGCAACAGGGGAATCGCCGGGCGCGAGAGTTCGGGCAAAATTTCCTATCGAGTGGTCATAATTTGCCAGGAGAAGGCGAGTTTTCGGGAGCCTGCCGGGCGGCATAAGTCGTTCAACAACAAATGATTATACCTCATTGCATCACAGGGTACAGACTTTGCACCGTAGGCAGGTGGCGCGGCAGCTTGACAGTGCCGCGATAAGCTGTTAACGTGGCGCCGCCCCCTCCTCCATCGGCATGCCGAGAGCCCTCGAGGCGGACGCACTTCGCCTGAGGGACAGGCGTGATCTTGTCGATGGACGGGTCCGTAAACTTGCTTCGCGAACCCGAACGGCGAATGGAACGAGACCGCCTGACGTTCCTGGTTATTACCGACTCACCGCAGCCGGCACAATCGCTACAGATCTCCAAGCGAACGGTGCGCTACACGGTGGCCGGGGTAGCCGGTTTCCTCCTGTTCGTCCTGCTCGCGTCTGCGGCGTTGCTCCTCAAGTTAGGGGACCTGGCGCAGGCGGAGCGGTTACAGCGAGAGAACGCGCTGCTGGTGGCGGATGTGGAGCGGATGCAGGAGACGGTGGACCAGCTGAGCGCGTCGTTGACGAACATCTCGGAGCGGGATCGGCGCTTCAGGCTACTGGCGGGTCTACCGGAGATCGATCCGGACGTGCGGGAAGTGGGGATCGGTGGACCGGGCACCGGCTCTATCGAGAACGAGCCGCTGCTCGGGCTGGATCCCGAGCTCGGCGGCGAGGTGTTCAGCACTACGGCCGATCTGAACCGCCTACTGCGGCAGTCGAACCTGTTGCAGGCGAGTCTGCAGGAGGCGTCGAAGGCGATGGAGGCGCACAGCGAGCGGCTGGCCAGCTACCCATCGATCGATCCCACGGAGGGGTGGTTGAGCTCACCCTTCAGCCGCAGTCGTTGGCATCCCCTATTGAATGTTCGCCGTCCACATGAAGGTATCGATATCTCGGCCGCCCGCGGCACGCCGGTGGTGGCGACGGCCGATGGGCGAGTGACGTACGCGGGCTTTCGACCGGGCTACGGCCAAACGGTGGAAATCGACCACGGCAACGGTATCAAGACGCGCTACGCGCACAACCAGCCGAACCTGAAGGTCGCGATCGGCGACTTCGTGCGGCGCGGCGACGTTATCGCGCACGTGGGGAGCACTGGGCTGGCAAAGGGCCCGCACGTGCACTATGAGGTCCTGGTGGATGGCCGGGCGGTGAACCCGGAGCACTACCGACTGCAGGCGGTGATTGTCGAGTAGAACTCGGCAGCAGGCCTTGGAAAATCGAGAGAGCGGGAGCGGTCCCGCTCTTTTTGTTTGTGGGGACTTCCGAGCCCGGGATGGGTCAATCGTCACGTCTCTTGGGAATTCTGAAACCGCCGCTCGAGCGCCGCCGTAGTGGAGCGCGGGCCAGCGGACTTACTCCGAACAGGCGGTGGGACTCGTGAGAATCGGCGAAATTCTGGTATTCCTCATCACGCTATACCAGGGACTCATCCTGCTGCGTGCGATCCTGTCCTGGTTCGTGTCACCCCAAACGGACCAGCCGGTGATGGACCTGCTGAAGAGGTTGACCGACCCGGTGCTCGAGCCGGCGCGCAGAGCTCTGCCGGAAACGGGAGGGATCGATCTGTCGCCTCTCGTCGTGCTGATCGGGCTCGAGCTATTGAAGCGGCTGCTGTTCTAGCAGCCTCACCCGTCGGCCGGGTGAGCCGAGCCGGCGGCTTCAGCCGTGCCGTAGGGCGGGCGCGGCTCGGCGCCGATGACCTTGGCGGTCAGCACCTGGGGGAAGCGGCCGATATAGTCGTTGTAGAGGCGCACCGCCTCATTGTAGCTACGACCGGCCAGGACGATCTGCTCGCGTGTTTGTTCGAGCTGGACGAGCAGGCGCTGGAACCCCGGGTCCGTCTGGAGATCGGCGAGGCCGGCGACGGCGGCCAGCAAGTCGCTCACGGCATCAGATAACGAGGCACTGGCCGACTCCATGGCCGGCAGGTCGGTCGACCTGACCGCCGCCACCAACCCCGCCCTCGCTTCGGCGATCCCATCGACTACCCTCGGCTGCAGTTCGGCGTGGCGCTGGGCGGTCTCGACCAGGGTGGGGACCAGCTCGGCCCGGCGCAGCAGCTGGATCTCGATGTCTGAGCGCGCCTCCAGGGCCCGCTCGTCCAGCTCCTGGATGCGGCCGTAGCCGCAGCCCACCAAGAGCGAGGCGACGAGCAGAGGCGCCAAAACGGGCCGCGCGACGGGCGGCGCGGGGAACTTGAAAACTCCCGGGCTCCTTCCTAGGTTCTGTCCGATTCAGCGAGCAGAGAACTCTAATCTGGGAGAGCTCAATGAACAAGCATTGGGTAATGGGTCTCGCCGCGCTGATCGCGCTGGCGGCGTGTAGCCGCTCAACCCAGCTAGCGGTCCGGGCCGTCTCCGAGGGCGCCGAGGAGGAGGTGACGGGCCGCGCGCAGCTGATCATTCGGGCGCTGCCGTACGACCGGGACTCGATCTTCTCGGCGCTCGCCGCTGAGGCGACCGAGCCCGAGCCGGAGCCGCCGGCGGAACTGATCGCGCTCCGCGACTCGGTCTCGGCCGCCCGCCAGCGGTGGACGGAGGCGGAGGCTTCGTGGAACTCGATGCGCTCGGAGCTGCAGTCGCTGTCGGAGCGCATGCGGGACATGGACCGCTCGAGCACCGAGTACGCCAGGCTGTTCCAGCGGTTCGACGAGCTCGATTCGCAGGTCGGCCGTCTCGAGCGAATGCAGACGCGCTATTTCGATGAATTCACCGAGCTGCAGGGGACCTACCGGGCGCGTGCCGATTCGTTCAATGCGGTCCTTCAGGCCTGGGAGGAGCGTGCGTTCGCCGACTACGGCGAGGTGGCCGACAGTCTGGTCGAAGTACTGGGCGAAGTCCTGGAGGATACGACCGACGCTAACGGCTGGGCCCTCTTCCGGTTGCCTCGCGGCGACTGGTGGATCCATACGCGCGCCGCACTGGTCTTCGAGGAGCTGTACTGGAACGTGCCGTACGAATCGCGGGGCGGCGCGGACACACTGGTGATCGACGAATCCAACGCCGAGGCCCGCCCCATCTACTGAGGCTGAGGCCGGCCAGCCTCGGGTCGAAGGTGACCGGGCGGCGCCGATCGGCGTCGCCCGCCTTGGCCGCCACAGTGAGGTCCAAGCGATGAGCGAAGCGGTCCCCGACCTCCAGCTCGATATCCAGTACGGCCTCGCACTCATCACGTTCGACCGTCCCGATTCCAAGGTCAACCTGCTGACACGCCAGGTGATGCTGCGGCTCGCCGAGCTCCTGGCATCGATCGAGGCGGCGGCGGACCGCGGGCAGGTACAGGCTCTGCTCATCCGGAGCGGCAAGCGCGCGAACTTCATCGCTGGAGCCGATATCGAGGAATTGGCGGCGATCAGGAGCGCCGCCGAGGGGGCCGAGCTGTCGCGACGCGGCCAGGCGATTCTGGCGCGGCTGGAGCGGCTGCCGGTGCCCACGGTGGCGGCGATCGATGGCACCTGCGTCGGTGGCGGCCTGGAGCTCGCACTCGCCTGCGACTTCCGGGTCGCCAGCGACCACCCGCGCACCCGGCTGCGCTTTCCCGAGACGCAGCTCGGCATCGTGCCCGGACTGGGCGGTACCGTACGCACACCGCGCTTGATCGGGCTGCGCCCGGCGCTCGACCTGATCCTCTCCGGCAGGCAGCTGGGAGCGGGGCGCGCCCTGAAGCTGGGTCTGCTGGACGAGGTCTTCGAGCCGGACCGCTTCGACAAGGAGGCGGGCGCCTTCGCCAAGAGACTCGCGCGCACCGGCAAGAAACCGTCGCGGCGTCGCCGCTCGCTCATCGCCAAAGCCGTTCGGGACGGGGCGCCGGCCCGCTGGCTGATCCGGCGGCTCACCGGCCAAGCTCTGGCGGCCCGGACCAAAGGGCGTTATCCGGCGCTCGACGCCGCGCTCGATGTTACCGTAGGCGGCCTCGCACTGACCCTCGAGGCGGCATACGAGCAGGAGGCCGAGACCTTCGGCGCGCTCAGCGTCACGCCGGAGTGCAAGAACCTGATCGCCGTCCACCAGCTTACCGAGGCCGCCCGCAAGGCGGCGCCCGCCGCTGAGCCAGCCAAGGTCAAGCGCGCCGCTGTCGTTGGCGCCGGCCTGATGGGGGCCGGGATCGCCGAGCTGTTCGCCTACCAGAAGATCCCGGTCCGCGTGGTCGACCTCGATCGGGCGCGGGTCGACGCGGGGCTCGATCGGGCGAAGCGGCTGCTGGAAGCGGCGGCAGAGCGCAGCGGCTGGTCTGCCGACGAGCTGAAGGCACGGCAAGACTGCTTGAGGGGCGCCACCGGCTACGACGGTTTCGAGCGAGCGAACGTCGTCGTCGAGGCCGTGCTCGAGCTGATGGACGTGAAACGCAGAGTCTTCAAGACGATCGAAGAGAACGTGCCCGAGACGACGCTGATCGCCAGCAATACGTCGGCCCTCTCGGTCTCCGAGCTGCAGCGCGGGATGAGCCACCCGGAACGCGCTTGCGGACTCCACTTCTTCAACCCGCCCCACCGCATGCCGCTGGTCGAGCTCGTGCGCGGCGAGCGGACATCGGAGGATGCTCTGGCTACGGCTTTCGAGCTCGCAGTCCATCTGGGCAAGACACCCATCGTCGTGAAGGACTCACCGGGCTTCGTCGTCAATCGAATCCTCGCCGCCTATCTGATCGAAGCCGGTTACCTGCTCCAGGATGGGATGTCGATCGAGCGTCTCGACCGCGCGATGTCCCGGTTCGGGATGCCGGTCGGTCCGCTGCGGCTGTTGGACGAGATCGGCTTCGATGTCGTCGCCGAGGTCGGCCAGACGATGGTGAACGCTTTCGGCGAGCGGTTCGCGCCTGCCCCGGTCATGGGCGCGGTGTTTGCCACCGGCGTGAGCGGGCGCAAGAGCGGCCTCGGATTCTACCGCTACGACGCCAACGAAGAGAAGGGCGTCAATCCCGAGCTCGCCGAGCTGCTGCACCGGCAGGCCACAGGTTCGCCGCCCAGCTCGGCCGCCGCCGAGGAGCGGCTGGTCTTCAGCATGATCAACGAGGCGGCGCGGATCCTCGATGAAGAGGTCGTCACTTCGCCCGGCACGCTGGACGTCGCGATGATCATGGGCACCGGCTTTCCACCGTTCCGCGGCGGCTTGCTGCGCTACGCCGATACGCTCGGCCTCGACCGCGTGCGGGAGCGGCTGCGCCACTACGCCGCCGAGGCGGGCCCGCGGCTCGAGCCGGCGCCCGGCCTGGAGAGCCGCACGGCGTTCTTCGACTGAGCCGATGCCGCGCGTCGAGATCCGGTACCGGCGGCCACCCGACAGACTGGACGTCTTCGTACAGGACCTCGTTGTCGACCGTCCCGACTACAAGGTGACCCTGCACGACCCGGCCAGCATCGAGACGACGCTGACGATCGGCGAGCGGGCGATCTACGAGCCGGGCGCTGCCATCGTCTGGTTCGTCTTCCCGGAAGCGTGGCACGACGTGGGACGCTTCCATCTCGAGGACGGGACGTTCACCGGGTATTACGTGAACATCATCACGCCGGTCGAGATCGACGGGCCGATGTGGAGGATGTTCGACCTCTGTCTCGACCTCTGGGTCGGTGCGGACGGTCGCTTCCGGGTGCTCGATCAGGACGAGTTCGACGAAGCCGTCGATCGCGGTTGGATCGATCGGGCGACCGCGGAGCGGGCGCGTTCGGAACTCCTGCGGATTATCACCGAGGTGAATGCCGGCGAATGGCCGCCGGCTGTGGTTCGGGAGTACGACCTGAGGCGGGCGCGAGAGCTGCGTGCTGCGTCGGAAGTCGGCACTTGACGCTAGAGGTCTTCCTTGGTAACCAGGGCACTTACGCGCGCTAGCCAACCCGGCTCCGACGAATTGTGGGACCGATGATCGACCTCGACTCAATCAGCCTTCTGCTGAGCCTGCTGGCCTGCGCCGCCGCCATCGGGTTGAGCCTCTTCGCCGCCCTCGCCCTACCAGGCATCGTCAGCTACTTCGGGCTGCTCGAGCTACCGGAACCGCTGAGCGGGCTCGGCACACCGCTGGTCTGGGTGACGCTGGCCGTCCTGGCGCTGGTCGAGCTGCTCGCCTCGCGGGTCAGACTGGCCGACCTGGTGTGGAGCGCCTTGCAGACCATCATTCGCCCGCCCGCCGCCGCCCTGTTCGCCTCGGCGGCGCTGGAGCTCCACGGCCAGACGCTCCAATGGTGGGCGGCGCTGAGCGCGCTGGTCGTTGCCCTCCTCGTCCACATCCCCGCCCTGGCCGTTCACACAGCCTCCCGCACGGCCGGGCCCGCGCCTCGGCTCCCCGGATTCACCGGCGTCCAGCTCGTCGTGGCGGGCTGCATCGCGACCGCCGCCTGGACGGCGCCGCCCTTCGCCGCCGCCGGCGCCCTCGTCCTCGTGCTCGCGCCCCTTCCCTGGTGGCCGCGGCTCTGGGGCGCTGCCCGCCTCGCCCTGGCGGCCCCGTTCGCCGCGATCACCCGAGCCGGCCGCTACCACCAGTGGGACACCGGGGCTGAGGGCCTCCCGCGCCGGCTGGGCAGCGCCACCGAGGAGACGCTCGGCGTGCCACTCAGCCGGGTCCGCTCGGCCAGGGTCACCCTCGCCCGACTGGGCGTTCGCTGGCCCTACCTCAGAGGCCGGCTGGTGGTCGCCCGGGAACGCGCCCCCCTGTTCGTCTACCGCCGCGGGCTCAGGGCCCGGCTGCTGCCGCTGTCGCGCGCCGGGGGCCGGGCCGACCACGCGGCGCTGCTGGAGACGGTGGTGCTGGAGGCACAGCCGCCTTACAGCTTGTGTCTCGGCCCCGATGCTCCGACTGGGCCGGCCATTCTGGCAGCGCTGGCCGAGAGGGATGGCGGGCGGCCGGAACCCGGTGACCCGGGCGCGGTGTAGGACGGATAGTGCCGGTAGATGGAAGGGGTTGGGCGATAACCGCTTGGGGCGATTCGCCTTCTGTTCGGGGGTTTACGAGACCCGGAAACGGGCATATACTATACAGTCTTGTCTACTCACGTCTTGAGGTCGTCCGTTTCCGCCACCGCTAGTGCTACGGGGCGGCTGGCTGGCGAGGCGCATGGCGCTCGGGCGTATTTATATCCTCCGCGAGGCCGGGAGCCGGTCCTCGCGCTTTTGCTGGCCACCCACTGAACCCTGAGCAGTCGCAGCGTGAGCATGTTCTTCAGCTCCAAAGCACTAGACTCTTTCGACCAGTACCTTCACGACGTCGAGAAGTACCCGCTGATCGAGGATGCAGCGACGGAGCGGGAGATCGCCCGGCGGGCGCGGGCCGGCGACCGGCGCGCCGCAGAGCGGCTGGTGACGGCGAACCTGCGCTTCGTGATCTCCTACGTGAAGAAGTACCAGGGCCGGGGCCTCAACCTGGCCGAGCTGGTCTGCATCGGTAACGAGGGTCTGCTCAAGGCGGTGAAGAAGTTCGATCCCGACAAGGGCGTCAAGTTCATCTCTTACGCCGTCTGGTGGATCCGCCAGACCGTCCTGCAGGCGCTGGCCGAGCAGACGCGCTCCGTGCGCATCCCGCTGAACCAGAACTCGAATCTGGTGAAGCTGTCGCGAACGGAAACGGCGCTGACCCAGCAGCTGGGTCGCACGCCGACCGACCGCGAGATCGCCGACCGGATGGGCGAGCCGGTTCAGACGATCCGGGCACTTAGGCGTGTCGCTTCGGCCGAGCTCAGCCTGGATGCGCCGCTCGACCGCACGGACAGAGACAGCGCATCGTTCGGCGAGCGGTTCTCCGGGATGGAGACGGAAGACATACAGGACGAGATCGAGTTCCAAGCTCGCCGCCAGTTCCTGCAGGACATGTTCAAGAAGTACCTGACCGAGCGCGAGCGTAAGATCCTGGTTCTCTATTACGGACTCGACGACGGTGAGGAGATGACACTGGAAGAGATCGGCTCGCTGCTCGGCGTGACGCGCGAGCGAATCCGCCAGATCCGTAACCGCGCGTTCGAGAAGCTGCGACAGTCACCGGATGGGCAGGCGCTCGAGGGGTTCTGGGCGCCGAGCTGAGAGACGAGGGCAACGCCAACGCGTTGCCCTCTTTCTTACCCCGACGCCGGCTGTCGGTTGGCGGATACCGAAACCCAGACACCTACCAGCGCCAGCACGAGCGTCGCCACTATCAGCGCCAGCGATACCAAGCACCACTGGCACACCGCACGCAGGATGAACAGCTCGACGTACGTCAGATAGAGCGAGAACGCGACGCCTACCCCCGACAACAGAGCGAGCAGGAGATCCGGCCGCCGGTCGGCGAGCCGGCGCGGCTGAATCGCCGCCAGCGCTACGATCAGTATGGCCAGGTAGCCGAGCATTCCAATCGCCGCCACCGGGATGCCAGCGAGCTCCGAGTACGGTGATGTGTTGACGATCTCGCAGCCGCCGGTGACGCTGCAGACGTAGCCTGTCGTGATGCCGAGCTTTCCGAGCAGAAGATAAGTCGCGTCGAGAGCCCCGAGCAGTGCCAGGACCGCTATCGCCCTGCGCCGGTTCACTGGCCCCGGCTACGGGCCAGTTCTTCCTCGATGACTTGAGCCATCCGATCGTAGCCTATCGCACCGTCGATGCGACGGCCGCTGAAGAAGAACACGGGCGTGCTGTTGAGGCCGCGCTGTTGCGCGTACTGGCTGCTCGCCATCACCACGTCGCGGTAGGTGCCGTCCTCGACGCAGGCCTCGATGCTCTCGCCGTCCAAGCCCAGGCCGTCGGCGTACTGGCGGATCACCGTGATGGGACTGCGGGAGCTGGACCACTCATGCTGCCTGCTCATCAGGACCTTGTGCATCGCCCAGAAGGCGTTCTGCTCGCCGGCACAGCGGGCGGCCTGTGCGGCGGTCTCGGCCGGCGAGCCGGGATAGAGGACGTAGTCGTAGAAGACGATGCGCGCCTTGCCGGCATCGACGTAGTTCTCGAGGATCTGCGGCATTGTCAGAGTCGCGACCATGCTGCAATAGCCACACAGGTAGTCGGCGAACTCCTCGATGGTCACCAGCGCGTCGTCGGCGCCGCGCACGACGCCCAATTGCTCGACCGGCCCGCTGTCGATCAGATTCTGGATCGCCAGCGCATCCGTCTCGCCGGCGTTCGTGCCGCTGCGATTGCTGACCACGACGAATCCGATCAACGCCAGTCCGCCGACGAGTATCAGCGCCAGAAACCCGTAGAATCTGGACTGCGAGGTCGCCATCCCGACTAGCCTCCTCCAGCTCTCTGCATTGCCGGCTACTGCGCCGGCTCGAATTGGATTACCTGACTCAGCTGACCGGTGAAGTACAGGTAGGCCACCGCCGCGATCACCAACAGCAACAGGAAGTAGAACGCGTACTTGAATGGCCGTGGCAGCATGCGCCGCCGTTCGCCGCCTAACCGCGTCAGCCGCGGCAGGAAGGCATCCTGCCAGACACCGATCACCTCACGGCTCAGGCCCGTCCACCCGGTGGCATAGGCCTGATCGAGTTCCCTGAGGCTACTCTGCCAACGGTCGTAAGCCTGCTTGAGTTCCGCCGTACCCGCCTGGGTCGCCGGCCTCAGGCCTTCCGCCGCCTCGCTGACCGATTTCAGCGGGCCCTCGAGCGAGGCCACACCGCGGGTCAACCGCTGCTTCACCCCCGAGACCTCCTTCGGCGAGGGCATGAACTTGCGCCGCGCCTTCCGCCACGGGATGCGGCGGTTCGCCGCGACGCGGCGGGTCTGGCGCTCGAAGGCACGCACCGTCGCGTCGGCCGCCACGCCGACGTTGTCGAGGACCGCGTCCCAGAGGCGCCGGCCGCTCAGGGCCTCGGCGGCACCGAACAGCTCCTGCGACGCGGCGGCTTCCCGCTTCGCCTTGAGCAGCGCCCCGTCGTAGATGTTGCGCAGCTCGCGCAGGTGTTCCTCCAGGAACCCCACAGGTAGGAGCGATGACATCTGGAGCCGGTCGATGGTCGCGCCCAGCGGCCGGTCGGAACCGGCGCCGACCGACCCCAGCGAAGCCTCGAACTCCGGGACCGCGAAGCGACGCAGCAGGTTCTCGTCGGCCCGTGCCACCGGCGCCGCGGGGCGATCGGCGACGTCGGCCTCGGCCGCCTGACCCTCGCCGGCCACACCGAGTAGGGCGCTCGAGTGACGGGAGGCGAGGCCGCGGATCGTCTGTATCTGAGCGTCGGTCAGATAGAGGATCTCGAGCTGGGTCGGGCCGCTACCGATCCTGAGCAGGCGGCCGAACTTCGCCTGGGTCACGTCTATCTTGGTGATACGATCCCAGGCGAGGCGGAAGTGGCGGCCACCGCGCTCGAAGACGTGGAGCGACTGATCGGTCACCACCTGTAGCGCCATGCCCTTGAAGCGCTCCATCTCGACCAGGCCGGAGAGCGCGACCGGCGTGGCGAAGACGACGCGCTCACCTTCCAGCGCCTGGCGGTCGGCCTTCGCCAGGTGGTCGAGATCGGCACGGGTCCGCAGCTCCGCCGCCAATGTGGCGAGGCCCTCGCGGCTGCCGCGCAACGCCATGGCCACCTGAGTCCCCACGACCAGCAGTATCGAGCCCCGCAAGGCGACGCCCAGCAGCGTCGAGTACGGAACCTGGTGCTTGTTGACGTAGAGCCCTTCCTGGGCCGCCAGCACCCGGGCGCCTCGCTCCGCCCCCACGCCTTCGATCACTACGTCGAAGTTACCCTCGTAGCTCATCGATCCCCACCATTACCAGCCGCAGCAGCGGACGCGTCCTCCAGCCCGGCGAGCGACAGAATGCACCCCAGAACCGCCTCCGTGTCACTGAAGTCCTCGAACGCGGCGTCTGCCCCACTCTCCAACAGCTCCTCGACCTTGTGCCTGCCGGTCGCCACCGCGACCGCGAACGCGTCAATCGCCCGCGCGCAGGCGATGTCCTCGGGCGTGTCCCCGAGCACGACCGCCACCGGCTCGGCACCGCCCGCTCGCCCGCAGCGGCTGAGCGCGGCACGCGCCACCTGCGCCCGGTCCTCCGAATCGGACCCGAAGCCGCCTACGCCGAAGGTCGACCCCAAGCCGGCAGCCTCGAGCTTCAACCGGGCACCTTCCTCGATGTTGCCGGTCAGCAGTCCCAACGCCATGTCGCGGCGATCACCGAGAGCCGCCAGCAGCTCGGCTATGCCCGGCAGCAACGTGATGCGTCCCTCGCGCCGCCGCACCGCGAGCTCGCGCTCGAGTTGCTCGAGATAGACCGGCCAGACCTCGGGTAGACGCCTGCGGACCGCGGCCTCTTCGAGACCGGCCGCCATCATCAGCTCGACGACGATCCGCGGGTCGGTCTTGCCGTGGAAGATGTAGCCGTCGATCGGACCGCTCGTGCCGTAGACGGCCTCCAGGGCAGCCCGTATCGCCACACGCCCGGCACCGTCCGTGTACAGGAGAGTGCCATCGATATCGAAGAACACCCGGGCCCGAACCGGGGTCACCGCCTTCTCCAACAACTTTCTCCTTACTCGCGGAACCTCGAGTTCACCAAACCCTTAAATGTGGTCAGAAGACGGCAGGATCGCCAGTCAAGAGAGCCCCACCGACCGCTCGACCGACCGGGCGAGCGTCCACTCGGCGCAGGTAGCGACACGCAGCAGTTGCGCCGCCGGCACCTCGGCCGGCGCCGGCGCCGTGGAACAGGCGAAGACCAGGTCCCCATCGAACTGGGTGTTCGCCGGTGCGATGCGGCGAACGATCGCGTTCATCGCCTGCCCCGCCACCGCCGCCAGATCGGTGCGGCTCAGCGGGAAGTCCGTCGCGACTACTCCCAAGGTCGTGTTCGTCCCCGGCTGAGGGGCGGTCCGGGGTGGAATCCCATGCTCCCGCAGGTAGGCCGCGGTGTCGACGAACGCCCCATCCGGGTCCCGGGCGCCGGCGACTACCGTCCCGCGGCTGTCCAGAACGTCGCCGTACGCGTTGACTACGACCAGCGCCGCCACCGTGTGTTCGCCGAGCCCCCTCGCCCAACTGCCCAGACCGGCCGGCATGGCCCCCGACCGACCGAACAGCTTCCCCACTGTGGCCCCACGCCCGACCCCGACCCGGCCTTCCGGCACCGCTTCCCTCGACGCCGCCTCACACGCCGCGCGCCCCATCTCCGCATCCGGGCGCCGATCGCCGCCGCCCGCCCCGAGATCGAAGATCACAGCGCTGGGCACTATCGGCACCCGCGCGACATCCGTCTGCAACCCCCAGCCCCGCTCCTCCAGCCAGCTCATCACGCCGTCGGCCGCGGCGAGCCCGAACGCCGATCCGCCGGTCAGCAGCAGCCCGTCCACCTGGGGAGCCAGGTGATTAGGTGACAATGCGCCGAACTGGCGCGTGCCGGCCGCCATTCCGCGGACATCGACCGCCGCCCGAAACGGCCCCAGCACGACGGTGCAGCCCGTCTGCGCGTCATCGTCCTGGGCGTGGCCGACTGCTATGCCGGGAACGGCCGTGAGGGTCGTATTGGGAAGGAGCGGGGGAGACATATTCGGTGTGTCGGTAGTCGGTGGTCAGTGATCAGTGATCGGTGGTCAGTGATCGGTGGTCAGTGATCAGTGATCGGTGGTCAGTGATCGGTGGTCAGTGATCAGTGGTCAGTGGTCAGTGGTCAGTTGCAGTATCCCGGATCTTGCGTGGTGTAGTCTGTGATTGACTACCGATCACTGATTACTGGTCACTGATTACTGATCACTGATTACTGGTCACTGATTACTGTCTCCTACTGACTCGTTCCTGCCTTCCTCTCCAGCTTTCCGGAGTCGTTCCCCATCATGTCCGGGCTATAGATGAACACTTTGTTGCGCCCGGCGGCCTTCGCCCTGTACAGCGCGACGTCCGCCCGGTCGATCAGATCCTCGAGTGCCATCACGTCCGAGTCCGGGAAGCCGGCGACGCCGCCGCTCACCGTAAGCCGCAGCGTGCCGCCACGCAGGTCGAACTCGCGGCGACTGACGCCATTACGGATTCGCTCGGCCAGCTGGTGGGTCCCGTGGGCGCTGGTCTCCGGCAAGACCAGCAGGAACTCGTCGCCGCCGTAGCGGCCCACGAAGTCGGCCGTTCGTAGCGACCGACGCAGGACCTCACCGATCGAGCGGAGCGCCGCATCGCCCGTCGTGTGACCGTGTGTGTCGTTGAGCCGCTTGAAGTCGTCGATGTCGAACATGACGACGCCGAGCAGGCGCTCATAGCGCGCCGCCCGTTCCAGCTCGTTCTCGAGCCGCTCCATCAGATAGCGACGCGAGAGGCACCCGGTCAGCTCGTCGGTCTTGGCGAGGATCTCGAGCTGCTCCTGGTGCGACAGGACGCTCTCGAACATGGCCGCGCGGTTGAGCGCCCGAACGGCGCCCTGCGCGATCGCCGAGGTGAGGCGAACCGACTCCTCGTCCAGCGCCGGCTCGTCCGGGCTCGAGCGCAGGAAGAAGACGCCGTGCTGCCCCTTGTCGAAGGTAAAGGGTATGGCAACGATCGACTGAATGTCGACATCGATGTTCTCGGTCTCCCAGAGCGGCCGGATCTGCTCGAACAGCGCCGACCCCCGCAGGTTCTTCACCAGTACGGGCGCGCCGGTCTCGACGGCCTGCCGGATCTCGGGATAGCGGGTGAGGTCGATGGAGAGGGCGCTGATGCTCGGGTCGTCGTGCGCCGCGACGACCGTGCCCCGTTCGCCGCCCTCTTGGATCATGATCATCGAGCAGCGTCGGATCTGGAAGAGGCGCGAGACGCGGCGAACCAGCATGTCGAATATCTCTTCGGAGGACAGACTCGCCGTCACATCGCGAACGATCTCGAGGACGATTCCGCTGGTGTCCGCCTCGCGCCGTGCCTCGCGGATCAGGCGCCCGCGCGTCACGTGTGCGGCGATTCGGGCCGTCATCTCGCCGATCTCGAACGGTTTCCGGACATAGTCGGTGGCGCCGGCCCGGATGGCGGCGGCGGCGTCGTCGCCCTGCGCCTGCGACGATGTGAGGATCAGCGGGACGTCACGGGAGCCGACGCGGTGGCGAACGTGGCGGACGATCTCGATCGGCGCCATCTCGCGGATCGACTCATCGATCACCACGAGGTCGGGGCTCTGACTGGCGATATAGCTGACCAGCGTGGTGCCGTCGCCGACGCTGCGGACCTTGTAGCCGTCCCCGGCGAGCGCATCGTCGAGGCCGGCCAGCGCCTGTGCGCCGTCGTGGCCGACCAGTATGTAGCCCCTATCGTTCATGCCACTCCGGCCGTTTCGCTTCCATACTCGTCAACCCACTTACCCCAGTTCACCGGGTCCACGTTCCCACCCGAGATGACCGCCACCGTCGCCTTCGCCGGGCCCGGCAGCTTGCCGGCCAGCAGGGCGGCGACCGTCGCCGCGCCGCTGGGCTCGACCAGCAGGCGGAACTCGTTCGCGCACCAGGCGAGGGCGCCCAGGATGTCAGCATCATCGACCAGCACGACCTCCTCGACCAGCGCGCGGGCGTGCGCGAACGTGAATTCGCCGGGCCTAACCGGCTTGAGGCCGTCCGCCACGCTGGCCACCGTGTCGAGCTCAACCACCCGGCCCGCTGCGAGCGACGCGTGCATCGAGGCGGCGCCGCGCGGCTCCACACCGAAGATCTCCACGTCCGGGGCCAGCGCCCGCACCGCCGCCGCGACCCCGGCGAGCAGGCCGCCGCCGCCCACCGGCACCAGGACGCGCTCCACCGCCGGCCAGTCTTCGACGATCTCGAGCCCGACCGTCCCCTGGCCGGCGATGATCTGCAGGTCATCGAACGGCGGCACGATGGCCAGGTCGCGTTCCGCGGCGATCTGCTCGGCGCGCCGCTTGCGCTCCACCGAGGTCGTGCCCTCCTCGACGATCTCGGCACCCACTCGGCGGATACCGTCCAGCTTCACCGCCGGCGCATCGACGGGAACCACGACCACCGCCGGCAGCCCCAGCTCGCCGGCGGCCAGCGCCACCGCCCGGCCGTGGTTGCCGGACGAATAGGTGATCACGCCGCGCGCGCGCCTCTCCTCCGGCAGCTGGGCGATGAAGTTATAGGCGCCACGCAGCTTGAAGGCGCCGCCGCGCTGCAGGTTCTCGCACTTGAGCCGCAGCCGCCCCTCGGCAACGCTCGAGCTGCGGCGCGCCGCCAGCAGCGGCGTCCGCCGAGCCACCTCCCTGATCCGTTCGGCGGCTGCGCGGACCTCGTCGAGACTGACAAGCTGCGGCATCTCTACGGGCTCCAGGGCACACTCATGTGCGATAGGGTATACTTCCGGCGGGGGGGAGTGGAGGCTCTCCAATGTCGGCCCGAGGCGTCGATTAGTCAACGGCCGCTCCGATGTTCGCACCCCACTGCGGACGGGTCGCCCGCCCGTCTACTCGGTCACAGCGAGCTCCACCTCCTGCCTCTCCGAGACCACCCGGGTGACGTCGACCAGCTGGTCGCCGGGGTCCAGATTGACCAACCGCACCCCCTGGGCATTGCGGCCCGTCTCGCGTATCTCCTTGACACGCTGACGGTTAACGATCCCGTGGCGGGTTACCAGGACCAGCTCGTCGCCGTCCCTGACCTCCTTGATCGAGACGACCTTGCCGGTCTTGGGGGAAAGGCGGATGTTGATCACGCCCTTGCCACCGCGCCGCTGCAGCCGGTACTGGGCGATCTGAGTGCGCTTGCCCATCCCCTTCTCGGTCACCACCAGCAGCGCCGCCTCTCCGCCGACCACGACCAGACCGACGACCTCGTCACCGCGACCGAGGACGATGCCCCGCACGCCGCGCGCGACCCGGCCCATCTCGCGAACTTGTTCCTCCTCGAAGCGGATCGCCTTCCCGTTCCGCGTGGCCAGCACCACCTCATCGCCCGGCTCAGTCAGCCGCACGTCCATCAGCTCGTCGCCATCGACGACGCTGATCGCGTTGATCCCGCCCGCGCGCACGTTCGCATAGGCGGCCAGCGACGTCTTCTTCACCATCCCCTTGCGGGTGGCGAACAGCAGGTAGCGGTCCTCGCTGAACTCGCGCACCGGCACCATCGCCGTCAGCTTGTCGTCCCTGTTCACACGGATCAGGTTGACGATGGGGCGCCCGCGCGCCGTGCGGCCCGTCTGCGGCACCCGATGGACCTTGAGCCAGTGGACGCGGCCGCGGGCGGTGAAGAAGAGGATGTAGTCGTGGGTCGAGGCGACGAACAGGCGCTCGACCCAGTCCGCCTCTTTCGTCGCCATACCCGCTACACCGCGGCCACCGCGCCGCTGCCGCCGGTAGGTATCCACCGGCATTCGCTTGATGTACCCCTCGTGGGAGACCGTTACCACCATCTCCTCCTCGGGGATCAGATCCTCGATCGAAAAGTCCTCGACTTCGCCGGCGATCTCCGTGCGGCGATCGTCACCATACTTCTCCGCCAACTCGTCGAGCTCGCGCTTGATGATCGTCATCCGTCGCGGCTTCGACGCGAGAATCGCCTTCAAATCCTTGATCTGGGCTCGGGTCTCTTTGAGCTCGGCCTTCAGCTTCTCGACCTCGAGCCCGGTCAGCCGCGCCAGCCGCATGTTGAGGATCGCGTCCGCCTGCCGCTCGGTCAGCTTGTAGCGGCCGCGCAGCTTCTTCGCCGCCTGCTCCGGGTCCTTCGCCTTCTTGATGATCTCGACGACCGCGTCGATGTTGTCGACCGCCTTCTTGAGGCCGACCAGAATATGCTCGCGCTCCTCCGCGACCTTCAGATCGTGCTTGCTGCGCCGGACCACGATCTCGTGGCGATGATCCACGAAGTGCCCGATGATCTCACGCAAATCCATGATCTTCGGCACACCGTCGACCAGCGCCAACATGATCGCGCCGAACGTCGACTGCATCTGAGTATGCTTGTACAGCTGGTTGAGAACGATCTGCGAGATCGCATCGCGCTTGAGCTCGACCACGATCCGCATGCCGTCCCGGTCGCTCTCATCACGCAAATCGCTGATCCCATCCACCTTGCGCTCACGCGCCAGCTCGGCAATCTGCTCGATCAGGCGCGTCTTGTTGACCATGAACGGGATCTCGGTGATGATGATCCGGTCGCCACGCTTGAGTTCGTCGATCTCCGCCCGCGCCCGAACCACTATTCGGCCCCGACCCCTCGTGTACGCGTCCCTGATCCCTCTCTTGCCCTGCACAATCGCGCCGGTCGGAAAGTCGGGGCCCTTAACGTACTTCATCAGGTCGGCGAGCTTCGCCTTCGGGTGGTCGATCAGGTGCTTCGCCGCCGCCACCACCTCCCGTAGATTGTGCGGCGGTACGTTCGTCGCCATGCCGACGGCGATTCCGGACGAGCCGTTGACCAACAGGTTCGGAAACTTCGCCGGCAGGACCGTAGGCTCCTGCAGCCGGTCGTCGAAGTTCGGCGCCAATCCGACGGTGCCCTTCTCGATGTCCTCCAGCATCTCGACAGCCACAGGACCCAGCCGCACCTCCGTGTACCGGTACGCCGCCGCACTGTCACCGTCGATCGAGCCGAAGTTGCCCTGGCCGTTTACCAGCGGGTAACGCAACGAGAAGTCCTGTACCATCCGCACCAGCGCGTCGTACACCGCCATGTCACCGTGCGGGTGGTACTTGCCCAACACTTCACCCACCACCGTCGCGCTCTTCTTGTGCGGCCGGTTCGGCGCCAGCCCCACCTCGTGCATCGCGTACAGGATCCGCCGGTGGACCGGCTTCAACCCGTCACGTACGTCCGGCAGCGCCCGCTGCACGATCACGCTCATCGAATAGTCGATGAACGACTCGCGCATCTCGTCCTCGAGAAAGCGCGGCAGGACCTTCGCCTCGTTGTTGTTGTTGCTGTGCTCCGCCATCGTCTACCTCGCCGGGATACCCGGCGACGGCCGCCGGACGCCCACGTTCACCTTCACCCACCGCGGTCGCGTGCGGCGGACCGGGCGCGGCCGAGTGTATTGTATATTACGATCCGTTGCCTTCACGGGATTCGCTGCGACGCCCCTAATTTATCAATTTTCTGGGTCTCTCTCTACCCCGCGTCCAGGCCTCGGAATCCGCTTGAACACTGGGTTTTCGCCCATTCCCGGGGCGCCGCTGACGACGGCACGATCTGGCGGATCTGGCGAGTTCGGCGGGGGCGGTGAGCGAGGAATCGCGGCGAGCGTCTCGGGCGGCGCTCAGGCGGCGCAGCAGTAGTCGTGGGGCTCGTTGAAACCGGCGCGGTCGAGCTGTTCGCGGATGAGCTGGCGGGCGCCGGCGGCGCCTACGGCGACCAGCAGGAACCTGGCACGGTGGCGGGTGACATCGCGTGCGTTCCAGACCGGGGCGCCGTGGATCTGCTGGCCGATCTTACGGGGGTCGATGTCGAAGAAGCCGTGGATCTCGACGCCTTCGTCGATGAGGGCGCGGGCGAAGTCTTTCCCGACGCGACCGGCACCCCAGATGTTGACCGCGTCGTGCCCTTGCAGGTAGCTCTGGCGCAGGTAGTGGATCTTGCATCCCCGGAAGGCCTCGGGGGCGTAGCGCGGGTCGGTGCGCGAGGCGCGGTGGTTCCCCTCGCGCCAGAAGTGGAGGACGCGCGGGACGTTGCCGAGCCGGGCACCGGCGAGGTGCAGGCGGAGGATGAGGTCGTAGTCCTCGGGCCAGCCGTTCACGCGATAGCCGCCTGCCTTTTCGAAGGCGGAGCGGCGGACCATCAGCGTCGGGTGAGCGATCGGGCACTCGACGAAGATGTCCCGGGCAACGCTCTCCGGATCGGACAGACCGTTGAGCCATGCCTGGTAGCGGCGCGCGCCCCAGCCCACCTGTTCGTGCGGGAAATAGCGGACGCGTGTGCCGATGGCGGAGATCTCGGGGTGCGCCGACAGGAACTCGATCTGCTCGGCGAAGCGGCGGGGATGCGCGATGTCGTCGGCATCCGCCCGCGCCAGCAGCTCACCGCGACATCGCCGGGCACCCTCCTGCAGAGCCTCGGCGAGCCCGACGCGTTCCAGGTGGAGCACGCGCACGCGATCGTCGCTCGCAGCCCAGCGCTCGAGTGTATCACCGGTGCCGTCCCGGGAGCCGTCGTTCACGGCGACGACCTCGAAGTCATGGAACGTCTGCAGCTTTAGGCTGCGCACGGCTTGGGCGAGGTGCTCGGCCGCGTCACGGCACGGGAGCAGTACGGAGAGCCGCGGCTCACTCATGGCGCGGCCCCGTCGGCTGGTTCGGCATCGGGAGCATGTGAATCCTGTTCGCTTGCTGCGCGCTGAAGATGGTTGGAGCGCCGGCTGCGGTCAACGCTCCGAGCGGTCTGCGGTAGGTGTGCGATGTCACGAGCGGCATCTTTTTTCCTATAGCGGCACTGCTCGTTCTCTACCAGCCCAACGCCCACCGCATACTGTATACCGCACACCCCACACCGGCCCCTCACGCGACTCTCTCCCCGAGCAGTTCCCTCAAGAAACGCCCGGTATGCGACTCCTCGTTCGCGATGATCTCCTCCGGGCGAGCCATCGCGACGACGCGACCTCCGTGTACACCGGCGCCCGGTCCCAGATCGATGATCCAGTCGGCCTGCTTGATGACCTCGAGGTTGTGCTCGATGACGATCACGGTGTTACCGGTGTCGATCAACTGCTCCAGCACATCGAGCAGCTTCCGCACATCGTGCAGGTGCAGGCCGGTCGTCGGCTCATCCAGCAGGTAGAGCTTGTGACCGGCCCGACGCGCTGCCGCTGCCAGCTCGCGGGCGAGCTTCAGGCGCTGCGCTTCGCCACCGGACAGCGTCGTCGCCGGCTGACCTAACCGCAGATATCCCAACCCGACGCGCTGCAGCTGCCAGAGCATCCCGCCCAGCTTCGCCTCTTTGATGAAGAATTTGATCGCCTGGTCGACGGTCAGGTTCAGCACCTCGTGGATGTTGCGACCGCGGTAGCGTACCTCGAGGACCTCTGGCTTGAAGCGCTTGCCGCCGCACACCTCGCAGGGCACGGTGACGTCGGCGAGGAACAACATCTCGACCTCGAGCTGGCCGGCGCCCTCGCACTCCTCGCAACGGCCACCCGCCACATTGAAGGAGAAATGGCCGGGCCCGAACTTGCGACGTTTCGCATCCGGCTGCTCGGCGAAGATGCGGCGGATCTCCGAATACGCCTTGAGATACGTCACCGCGTTGGAACGTGGCGTGCGGCCGATCGGGCTCTGGTCGATCAGCGCGACACCGGTCAACGCACCGCTGCCTCGCAGCGCCGTGTAGCTGCCCACCGCCTCGCCCAGGTGCTGCTTGGCGCTGGTCTGGCCCGCCAGCTTCCGTTCCAGGCCGCGATACAAGACATCGTGCACCAGGGTCGATTTACCGCTGCCCGAGACTCCGGTGACCACGGTGAGCGCGCCGATAGGAACGCTCACGTCGACGCCGTCGAGGTTGTGCAGGCGCGCACCCTCGAGGACCATGTGGGGACCGTCCACCGAGCGCCGCCGTTGTGGCACCGGTATCGTCTCGCGGCCCGACAGGTAGACGCCGGTCAGCGTCTCCGACTCGAGCAGCCCCTCCAGACTTCCCTGGTAGACCAGCTCGCCGCCGTGCTCGCCGGAGCCGGGACCCAGCTCGATCACATGGTCGGCCAGCCGGATCGCCGCCGGGTCGTGCTCCACCACCAGCACCGTGTTCCCGAGGTCGCGCAGCTGCTCCAGCAACCGGTAGAGGCGCTCGGTGTCGCGTGGGTGGAGACCAATCGACGGCTCATCCAGCACGTAGGTCACGTCGACCAGGGCGCTGCCCAGCGCGTCGGCCAGGTTGATCCGCTGCGCTTCTCCGCCCGACAGCGTTCTGGCCTGGCGGTCGAGCGTCAGATAGCCGAGCCCCACGTCGTCGAGGAAGCTGACGCGCGATCGGAGCTCACGTAGTATCGTCTCGGCGACCTGCATCTCGTGTTTGGTGAGCTTCAGCGTCTCCAGCCAGCGGCGCAGTTCCTCCACCGGCAGCGCGCTGACCTCGGCGATCGTGCGGCCGCCGACCTTCACGTTGAGTGCCTCGGGGCGCAGGCGCGCGCCATGGCAGGCCGGGCAGAGCTGCTGGGTCTGGTATTGGCGGACGAAGACGCGGACGTACTGCTTGTAGCGTTTGGTCCGCTTCAGCCGCTCCAGCTGCTGCAGCACGCCCTCGAAGCCGCGCTCACCGTGCAGCACGATGTTCTTGAATCGTTCCGGCAGTTCGGACCAGGGAACGCGCATCGAGACCTCGTGCTTCCTCGCCAACTCCTTCAGCTGCCAGCGCCGGTCCTCGTAGCGCGGTTTCGTCCATGGGTCGACGGCGCCGTCGGCCAGCGAGCGCTCCGGCTGCGGGACGATAAGACCGACATCGAATTCGAGCGTCGCGCCGAACCCGTTGCAGGTGAGACAGGCGCCCAGTGGGCTGTTGAAGGAGAAGAGCGTCGGCACCGGGTCGGGGAACGTCAGGTCGCAGTCCGGACAACGGAATCGCTCGGTGAAGGCGAGCCGTTTACCGGCCCCACCGTCTGGCGCCACGAGCACCAGCGCCTCTCCTTCCCCTTCACTGAACGCGGTGCCCAGGGAATCGGCCAGCCGGGCGCGCGACGCATCACCCACCTTGAGCCGGTCGACGACGACCAGCAGCTCGCGCGCCGCGGTGAGCGCCGGCGAAGGGTCGGCGGCCGAATCGCCGGACTCGCCCAGGTAGATCTCCCGACCATCAGCCAGCACCCTCAGGAAGCCCAGAGCCCGGAGGTTCTCGACGATCAACTCGTCGCTAACTTCCGACGAGAGCGGCAGCGGGAAGGCGACCTGGACGCGTGTCCCACGCGGCAGCCTTCTCACCCGGTCGACCGCCGTTTGAACGGTATCGGGCCGGATCTCGCGCCCGCAGCCTGGGCAGTGGGTACGGCCGACGCGAGCCCAGAGGAGCCTGAGGTAGTCGTGGACCTCGGTGGCGGTGCCTACGGTGCTGCGGCTGGTCGTGGTGGGATTCTTCTGCTGGATCGCCACCGCCGGGCTCACACCGTCCAGCGACTCGACCGCCGGCCTTTGCATCCGCTCGAGGAACTGTTTGGCGTAGGTGGACAGCGACTCGACGTAGCGGCGCTGCGCCTCGGCGAAGATCGTGTCGAAGACGAGCGACGACTTCCCCGATCCCGACGGACCCGTCACCACCGTGAACGACCGGTGGGGAACATCGAGGTCGATCGATTTCAGGTTGTGCTGGCTGGCGCCCCTGACCCGAATGAACTCTTCCATTATGTCTTCTACATCCAATAACCGATATTCATTGATCGGGTGTCAAGTGGGCCTCGACGACCGATGTTCAAGGATCAGCGATCAACGACAAACGATCATCGATGGTTGCGTATTGTCCGTCGAGAAGCACTCGGCACTCGAATGTCGACTGTCGATTGTTGGATATTGAACTCAACCCCATCTTTCGGATACTTTCCCAGTCCATGCAAACAGCACCCGACCTCGACTTCCACGAGGAAGAGGCCCTCGGCAAGGCGTACGACGCGCGCCTGATGCGGCGGCTGCTCCGCTACCTGGGGCCCTATCGGCTCAGGGTGGCGCTAGCGGTGACCATGCTGATCGCCGCCTCCGGCCTCGAGCTGGTCGGCCCCTACCTGACCGCTGTAGCCATCGACGACGCCATTCCCGCCCGCGACATACGGTTGCTCGCGCTGCTCGCCGGAATCTACGCGCTCTCCCTGGTGCTCGCTCTGCTGCTCAGCTACGCGAAGACGATCCTCACGACCTGGATCGGCCAACGGGTCATGTTCGATCTGCGGACCCGGATCTTCGCTCAGCTGCAGCGGCTGAGCCTGCGCTTCTTCGACCGCAACCCGGTGGGCCGGCTGATGACCCGGCTGACCAGTGACGTAGAAGTGCTGAACGAGCTGTTCACCTCGGGCGTTGTGGCGATCTTCGGCGACGTGTTCACCCTGGCGTTCATCGTCGCGATCATGCTCGCCATGAACTGGAAGCTGGCCCTCGTCTCGTTCACGGTCATCCCCCTCGTCTGGGCCACCGCTTACTGGTTCCGGGTGAACGTGCGACGCTCGTATCGCGACATCCGTGTCCGGCTGGCGCGGATCAACGCGTTCCTGCAGGAGCGGATCACGGGGATGAGCGTGGTGCAGCTGTTCGGGCGCGAGGATGCGGAGCTCGAGAAGTTCCAGGAGATCAACGCCGATCACCTGCGCGCGCACCTGCGCTCGATCCACTACTATGCGCTGTTCTGGCCGCTGATCGAGATCATAGCGGCCGTCGCCATCGCGCTCGTACTCTGGTACGGCGGCATGAACGTCCTGGAAGGCACCCTGACCGTCGGCGTCGTCGCAGCGTTCCTCCAGTATGTCCGGCGCTTCTATCGCCCGATTCAGGACCTCTCGGAAAAGTTCAACATCCTGCAGGGCGCCATGGCCAGCTCGGAGCGCATCTTCAGGCTGCTCGATGCCGAGCAGACGGTCTCCGACCCGGAGCGGCCGCGCCAGCTGCCGCGCCCGCTGCGCGGCGCGCTCGAGTTCCGCGACGTATGGTTCGCCTACAACAAGGCCGGCTACAGAGACGACGGCACGCCGCCCGACTGGGTGTTGAAGGGCGTATCGTTCACCGCACGTCCCGGCGAGCGACTGGCCGTCGTCGGGCACACGGGCGCCGGGAAGACGACGCTCATCAACCTGCTGATGCGCTTCTACGACCCGCAGCGCGGCACGATCCTGCTCGATGGCGTCGACATCCGCGAGCTCGAGCAGCGGCAGCTGCGCCGCGTGATGAAGCTCGTCCTCCAGGATGTCTACCTGTTCAGTGAGAGCGCCCGCTTCAATATCCGCATGGGCGATGAACAGATCTCGGACCAGCAGGTGGAGGCGGCGGCGCGACGCGTCGGCGCCGACAGCTTCATCCGGCGCCTGCCTCGGGGCTACGACCAGCCACTGGGCGAGCGGGGCTCGAGCCTCAGCGTGGGCGAGCGGCAGTTGCTGTCGTTCGCGCGAGCACTCGCCTTCGATCCCCGGATCCTCATCCTCGACGAGGCGACCAGCTCCGTCGACTCTGAGGTCGAGGCGCGCATCCAGTCGGCGCTCGAGGAGCTGATGCGCGACCGCACGAGCCTGGTCATCGCGCACCGGCTGTCCACAGTGCAGAACGCGGACCGCATACTCGTCATGCACCACGGCGAACTGGTCGAAGAAGGCTCGCACGCCGAACTGCTCGAAAGAGGCGAGCTGTATGCCCGGCTCTACGAGCTGCAGTTCGCCGGCGAGGCGGTTGTTTGATCGGTGTGCGGTATGCGGTGTGCGGTATGCGGTATGCGGTGTGCCGTGTGCGGTATGCGGTGTGCGGTGGCCGGTGAACGAGTGGGCCCCGCCACTCTCTCTGTTGCCGCAGAGCGGTAGCGACGACAGATTAGGCCGACCGATCCTCACGACGGCATCTGTAATAGGAGCATTACTGTGGAACACTCACGGCTCATCGCGCTAGGCGCTCTGGTCGCAGCGGTCGCGTGCTCGTCCGGGCCGCCGCCCGAGGTGCCGGCGCCCGAGGTCGGCGGCGCGCGCGCCGCGGCCCCCACGGCGGCGGCGATCACGACCGCCGATCTCGAGATGCACCTGAGGGCGTTCGCCCACGACTCGATGATGGGACGCGAGTCGGGGGAGCTGGGCAACCACCTGGCCACCGCGTACATCGCGGCCGAGGCGGCGCGCCTGGGGCTCGAGCCCGCAGGCGATGACGGGAGCTACTTCCAGACGGTCCCGCTCGTCCAGCGGGCGCTGGACCCGGAGGCGTCCGTCGGCGTTGGCGGGGCAGAGTTCGAGTTGGGTGCCGACTACCTGCCCGTGCCCGGGATGGGCGGCCTGCTGCCTTTCGGCAGCGCAGGCTCGCTCGATGGCGTCGAGACGATCTTCGCCGGTCGGGCTAGCGATGCGACGCCTGCGCTGACCGCCGAACAGGTCGCCGGCAAGCTGGTCGTGCTCGACGCGCCGATCGGACCCGCTGGGGAGCCGGACCTTCAAGCGTGGAATCCCTTCGCGCTGCGCGCGTACAGCTCGGCGGCGGGGATCGCCGTCGCCCTGCTGGAGCTGATCCCGCCGGCCTGGACGCGAATGCTGGTCCGCCCGCAGACCGCACTGGCCGGCGGTGGCGAGCAGCAGGAAGGCCCCCTCGGCATGATCGTCACACGGGAGACGGCGGCGCGCCTGCTGGGCGGCTCGCTCGAGGACGCCTCGATCGGCGATACCGGGCCGACGCTCGAGGGAACGTTCCGGTTCGTCGAGCGACCGGCCGCCCACGCCGCGCGCAACGTGGTCGGCATCCTGCGGGGCGCCGATCCGAGCGTACGCGATCAGTATGTGGCGATCGGCGCGCACACCGATCATGTCGGCACAACCGAACGGCCGCTCGATCACGACTCGGTCTGGGCATTCAACCACATCGTGCGCCCGATGGGCGCCGAGAGCCCGATGCGTCAGCCGACGGCAGAGGAGGCGGCGACGATCCGACAGCTGCGCGCCAGCTTCCAGACGATTCGCCCCGCGCGACTCGACTCGGTCTTCAACGGCGCAGATGACGACGGGTCCGGTTCGGTCGCAATGCTCGAGATCGCCGAGGCCTTCATCGATGCCGAACAGCGGCCGCGCCGCTCGATCCTCTTCGTCTGGCACACGGCGGAAGAGAAGGGTCTGTACGGAGCAGGGTGGTATACCGACCATCCTACGGTGCCGCGCGACTCGATCGTCGCACAGCTCAACCTCGACATGGTGGGGCGCGGCATGGAGGACGACATCGAGGGCGGCGGGCCCGGTTACCTGCAGCTCATCGGATCACGGCGGCTGTCCACCGAGCTGGGCGACCTGGTCGAGGAGGTGAACGCGGCCGGTCGGTTCGGTTTCCAGTTCAACTACGAGTACGACGCCGACGGCCATCCGCAGAACTACTATTGCCGCAGCGACCACTGGATGTACGCGCGCTACGGCATTCCGGTCGTCTTCTTCAGCACCGGCAGCCACCAGGACTACCACCAGCTGACCGACGAGCCGGGTTACATCGACTACGAGAAGCTGCGCGATGTGTCGAAGCTCATCTACGCGATCGCCGAGCGGATCGCGAACCTCGACCATCGCCTCGTCGTGGACAAGCCGAAGCCGGATCCGAACGCGCCGTGTAGACAGTGAGTAGTGATCAGTGATCAGTGATCGGTGATCGGTGATCGGTGATCGGTGATCGGTGATCGGTGATCGGTGATCAGTGATCAGTGATCAGTTAGTAGTGAGTAGTGATCAGTGATCAGTAATCAGTGATCAGTGATCACCGATTACCGATCACTTTGCAGTAGTCCCAGCACAAGCTCCGCGTTCCGCCGCCCGGCGCCGAGGTTCGCCTTCACGTAGTCGAGCGCCGCAGTGCCCGCCCTGCGCCGTGCATCGGCGTCATCCAGCCAGCGGCTCAGCTTGGCCTCCAGCGCCGCCCAGTCGCCCACCGAGAGTGCGCCACCGCGCTCGATCAGCTCGCCCGCCTCGCGCGCGTTGGCGTGACGTGGGCCGAACAGGACGGGGGCGCCCAGCGCCGCCGGCTCCAGGACCGAGTGCAGGCCGCGCCGGCCGAAGCCGCCGCCGACGTACGCGATGTCGGCCAGCGCGTACAGCTCGCTCAGAATCCCGACCTTGTCGACGACCACGACGTCCCCGGTGGCGGGAGCGCCGCTCTCGATCTGCGACAGCAGGGCGTGGCCCAGCTCGTCCATCTCGAGGTGGGCCTCCAGTCGGGTCAGATGATCTTCGGTCGGCTCGTGAGGAACGATTACCGTCCGTAGGCCGGGGTAGCGCCCGCGCAGGTGCGCGAGTGCGCGCACCAGGTGCCGCTCGTCCTCGGGCCAGGTAGAGCCAGCCACGAACGTGACCCCGTCGTGACCGGCGAGCAGCGAGACCGGCGGCTCGGCACGCTCGATACCCTGCGCCCGTCCCCAGACCTGATCGAACCGGGCATCGCCGGTCACCTGTATCCGCGCCGCCGGCACACCGAGCTGCGTGAGCCGCGACGCGTCCTCCTGAGAGATCGCGCCGACCGCGTCGAGCCGCTCGTAGGCGGGGCCCAGGACGTTGCGTGTCGGCCAGCGCAGCCGGGTCGAGTTGGGCGGCAGCGTAGCGCTCACCAGAGCCAGCTTCACGTCGCGCCAGCGCGCGACGCGGGTGGTGTTGGGCCAGACGTCCAGCTTGCCGAAGACGAGCACGTCCGGCTTGACCGCCTCGAGAGCCTGAGTCACGTCGGCGACCACATCGAACGGCAGGTAGTCGGCGTAGTCCACCGGCAGCTGGATCGCCAACTTCTCGGCCGACGGCGAGAAGAAGCTGTAGAAGATCTGAAGCTCCGGCCGCAGCTCGCGCAGCGCTTCGATCACCGGCCGCGCCTGTAGCCCCTCGCCCACCGAGGGAGCGTGGATCCAGACCAGCGGCACGTCGCGACGCTGCTCCTTCGCCCACCGCTCGATCCGCTCGAGCAGGTCGCGCCGTCCCTCCACGCTGCGCCGGGTCTTCTCGGGCAAGAACGGCGTGCGCGGCAGCAGGGTGCGGCCCGCCTCCGTCCCCCAGTCGTAGAGCACCTCGCTGAGTTTCATAGAGTCAAACTGAGGGGACCGGCCGGCCACGGCAACGCCGAGCTGATCCGCCGGGAACCGTCTGACCCCTGTGGAGCGGCGAGCTCAGAGCGGTCAACCTGATCTCCACGTGATCGCCACCTGACCGCCAAATGACCTCCACCTGATCGCCGCCCCCTAGATTGCGGTCCGTGGAGGCTCGCCGCGATAGCCTATGCTCACTCCTCCGGCAGGCTTCCTCCTCGAGACCCGTGGTTCTCCGACCGAAGCAGCGCAGCTCGAGAAGGCGAGCCTCCACCATCTCGGCTGCGCTGCTTGCTTCGTCACCCCCCGTCGGCCGATCTTTCCAGCGGTCACGTCTCCTGAACCGAAGCGCCAGTGCGATACATAGGCAACAAGCGCAAGCTGATCCCCTTCATCAGGCAGGGCATCGACGAGTTGGGCATCGCCGGCGCCACCGCCTGCGACCCCTTCGCAGGCACGGCGTCGGTGGCCCGCTTCCTCAAGGCCCACGGCTACGCGGTCACGACCAGCGATATCATGTCGTTCAGCTACGCGCTGCAATGGGCCTACGTCGTGGTGGACCGACCGCCCCGGTTCCCCAAGCTCACTGGCACCGTCGCGCTGCACGACGACGCCCTGCAGGCGGTGATCGACCACCTCAACCGGCTCGAGCCCCGGCCCGAATTCATCTTCAACCACTTCTGCCCCGAGGGCCGTGCCGGCGCCGAGCACGAACGACGTTACTTCACACCGCCGAACGCGGCCAAGATCGATGCGGTGCGAAGAACGATCTGGGAGTGGCAAGAGGCTGAATTGCTCGACCACGATGGACACTTCGTCCTGCTCGCCGCCCTGCTCGAGGCCGCCGATCGGGTCGCCAACACCACAGGCGTCTACGCCGCCTACGTCAAGAGCTGGCAGCCGAACGCCGTGAAGCCCCTGCGCCTGCGGCCGCCGCGCCTGGTCACCGGAACCGGGCGCGAATGCCGCGCCTACCAGCTGGACGCCCTCGACCTGATGCGCGAACTCGAGCCCTTCGAGCTGCTCTACCTCGACCCGCCGTACAACACGCGGCAGTACGCCGGTTATTACCACATCCCGGAGCTGATCGCCGAAGGGTGGTTCAGCGCGCGGCCTAAGCTGCGTGGCAAGACGGGCTTACCGGAGGACGGAAACAAACGTTCCGACTGGTCGCGCCGTGGGCGCTGCGAGCTCGCCTTCCAACAGCTCGTCAACGCCGCGCCCTGCCGCCACATCCTGATGAGCTACAACAGCGAAGGGATCATCTCCGAGTCTTGCATCGAGACGGTGTTGCGTGAGCGCGGACTCCCCGGCACCTACCGCCGTCTCGAGCAGAGCTACAAGCGCTACCGCAGTGATCGCGACAGCGAGACGCGGCGCTACAAGGGGGACCGCGTCACAGAGCTTCTCTACTACGTGCGCGTGGCGTGAACCGAGACGGGGCTGGAACGCGCGGGTGGGTCGGGGTTAGAATTAGCCCGAATCGATTTCCTGGGACTCGCCGGCGTTAGGGCGGCCCGAACGGACACGACGGAGGTATGTGGGTGTCTCCCCTGTGGCTCAAGAGAGGCGATCGCGACGGCACTGCGAAGGGTGAAGGCGGTGAGCGTCGCAGCGGTAGGGACCGCCGCACCGGCAAGGAACGGCGCACGCGGGCTGGTCGTGACGGTCGCCGCAGCACCAGGGAGCTCTACCAGAGCGACCTGGACCGCCATCTTTGGTCCTGGGCGAGCCCGGGAGCGAAGCGGCGGCGCAAGCAGCGGTCGAAGCGCGCGCGGCGGCGCCGGTTCACCGGGGTCGTAGCCTCGGCCGCCGGCGCGCTGAGCGCCGCAGGCCTCTCGTACATCCTGTATAAGCGGCTGCGGGAGGATGAGCTTCCCGCGGATCCGGAGGGCGCGGAGGGCGACCTCGACGAAGCGGACTTCGAGGAGGACCGCTAGCCGGTGACCGGTGGTTGGTAAAGTCAATGACCCGGCTTGCCGGCCATTCTTTCATCAGCTAGTTGTCAGTTACCGGTTACTGATAACTGATCACCGATCACTGATTACTGGCTGAGATGTCCACACATCAGAGCGTCCAAATCCTCGAATACAACGCCTTCACCGACCGGCCGTTCGCGGGCAACCCGGCCGGCGTCGTCACCGACGCGTCGGGGCTCGACGACGAGGTCATGCAGCTGATCGCCCGCCAGATGAACCTGGCGGAGACGGCGTTTCTGGTGCCGCCGTCTTCGTCGGATGCCGATGTGCGGCTCCGCTGGTTCACCCCGACCCAGGAGGTCACGCTCTGCGGGCACGCTACCATCGCCGCCTTCACCGCCGCGGCGGAGCACGGCCTGTTCCCGCGGGAGGCGGGGCAGGAGCGGGAGCTGCGGGTGGAGACGCTGTCGGGGATCCTGCGGATCCGGATCGGCGAGCGGGAGGGTGCGGTCCGAGTAGCGATGCAGATCCCGGTACCCGACTTCGAGCCGCTGGCGGTCGACCGCGGGGCCTTCGCCGCGCTCTGGGGCGTGAGCGAGGCTGTACTGGCCGGCGATTGGTGGGCCCTACCCAGCACAGGCTACCGGTTCATCCCGGTCCGCGACCGAGAAGCGCTGGGCTCGCTGACGCTCGACAGCGAGGCGCTGGCCGAGATCGACCCGGCCGCTTCCTTCGCTTTCTTCACCGGCGACACCGTCGACCCGGACTCCCACTGGCACCTCCGCTTCTTCGCGCCTTTCCTCGGTGTGCCGGAAGACATCGTCACCGGCAGCGCCCAGGGACCGATGGGTCCGCTCCACCTGCGTCTGACCGACGCGCCGCAACAAGACGGCTGGACGGAGCTCAAGGGCGAGCAAGGAGACCTGCTCGGTCGGCCGGGTCGGGTCATCGTCCGGGTCCACAGCGAGCAGGGGGCGGTCGATGATCTCGAGATCGCCGGTGGGGGCGTGGCAATGTTGGAAGGGAGGATTGTTGTTGGGAAATGAGAGGTAGTGAGCGCTAATGCTCCCTAGCTCTTGCCTCCCGTCCTATGACTCTCCGGCATCGGGATCCGTATTCCAGCGCCGCCACCATTCCTCCTCTTCCTCCTCCTCCAGGCGGCGCGCGTGCTCGTCAACGATGCGCTGCGCTTCCAATACTTCAGGAAGATCGTCCTGTTCGCCGAATAGCCGACCGGTGACGCGAACCTCGTACTCGAACAGCATGGCCCGCAGGTCACCCATGATCTTGATCAGCTCGGGAGTCGCCTCCAACAGGTCGCCCTGCTCCTCCAGTTCGATGATCGCGCGGGCGAGATCGATGAGCTGCTGCCGGAGTTCCTTCGGATCGATCTGGTCGGGTTTCTTCGTCATCCGTCGCCCCTTCCCGTTAACGAGGCTCCCAGCGGGAACCGCCGGGCACCGGCTGCTACCTTCTTCTACCCTGCAAACGGATTATGTGCCCCGCAGGCTCCCGGATCGCTGGATCGCGTCCGCCACGGTTGAGTATAATACTCCAGAATCAAATCGTGAGTAACGGATAGTCAAGCACCATGGCACGTCGCACCGGCACCGCGACACTACCGCTGCACCGGGGGCGGGCACCCCGCTGGCTCTTCCAGCGCATGACCGAGCTGGCCCGCGCGCTCACCGAGGCACTCGTCATCGAGCACGGCGCTGCCGGCTTCCTCGAGCGGCTGGCCGATCCGTTCTGGTTCCAGGCCTTCGGCTGCGTGCTCGGCTTCGATTGGCACTCCAGCGGCGTGACCACCACGGTGTGTGGCGCCCTCAAGGCGGGCCTGGCGGGAGCCGAGGCGGACACCTCGATCTACGTGGCCGGCGGCAAAGGCGCGGCCTCGCGCAAGACACCGGACGAGTTGCGCGTCGCTGCCGCGACGCTGGGGCTGGACGGCGAATCGCTGGTCTACGCCAGCCGCATGTCGGCGAAGGTCGACAGCGCCGCCCTTCAGGACGGCTACCAGATCTATCACCACTCCTTCTTCCTGACGCCGGCCGGCGATTGGGCCGTCGTCCAGCAGGGGATGAACGAGTCCGACCGGTCGGCGCGCCGCTATCACTGGCTCTCGCGGCGGGTCTCCGATTTCGTCTGCGAGCCGCACGCCGCGATCTGCTCCGACCAGCGTGGCGGCGCCGTGCTCAACTTCGTCGCCGACGAGTCGGCGGGCGCGCGGAGCGCTGCGGCCGAGATCGCCCGGGAGCAGCCGGTGGTCGTGCAACGCGAGGTGGCCGACATTTTGCGCCTGGAGTTGCCGAGGCGCCATCAGCTGGACATCCGGCAGGATGTGCGGCCACGTAACCTGGGCAAGGTGCTACTCACGACCTACGAGGCACAGCCCGCCGACTTCGAGGCACTGCTGGCACTCCGGGGGGTGGGGGCCAAGACGATCAGGGCTCTGGCGCTGATCGCCGAGCTGGCCCACGGCCGGCCGGCGAGCTTCCGCGACCCGGCACGCTTCGCCTTCGCCCACGGTGGCAAGGACGGTTACCCTTATCCGGTCGACCGGGAGGGCTACGACCGTTCCATCGAATGGCTGCGCGATGCGGTCGGTCGCGCGCGCCTGGGTGACACCGATCGCCTGCAGGCAATGCGGCGACTGACCGACTGGGAGGCCCGGTGAAGCGCCGGTCCGTGGTAATCGCCATCCCCATCGCCATCGCCATCGCCATCGTGCTTAGCGTGTCGTTCACTTCCTGCTCGCCCGGCTACGTGATCCGTGCCGCCTGGGAGGAAGCCCGCATACTCGCGCGTCGCCGCTCGATCAGCGACATGCTGAACGACCCGGCCCTCGACCCGGCGACCCGGGCCAAGCTCGAGCTCGTCGTTCAGGCCCGCAGCTTCGCCGCCCGCGACCTCGAGCTCGACGTCGGCGACAGCTACACGTCGTTCTCCGACATCGGCCGCGATACCCTGGCGCTGGTGCTGTCCGCCAGCCCGGTGAACCGGCTGGCCGCCCACACCTGGTGGTTCCCCATCGTCGGACGCGTACCCTATAAGGGGTTCTTCAGCCGCGAGGCGGCGGAGCGGGAGGCACGCCAGCTGGAGGAGCGGAACTACGACACCTACCTGCGGCCCACAGCCGCCTTCAGCACCCTGGGCTGGTTCCCCGACCCGCTGCTCTCGACGGTGCTCGGCCAGGACAGCGTGGGACTGGTGGAGACGGTGGTGCACGAGGTGACGCACAACACGCTGTTCGTCAGTGGGCACGTGAAATTCAACGAAAGCTTCGCCAACTTCGTCGGCTCGGTCGGCGCCATCGAGTTCTTCTGCGGCCGCGGCTATGACGAGAGCCTCTGCGACCTGGCGACGGCGCGCTGGCACGACACGGTGCGCTTCAGCGTGTTCCTCGACCGCCTGTGGACCGAGCTCGAGACCCTCTACGATGAGGAGCTGCCGATCGACGAGCTGATACCGCGCCGCCAGGCACTGCTGGCCGAACTGGCCGAGAGCTTCCAGCGCGACTACGCGCCGATCATGCGCACGCAGGGCTTCGCCCGCTTCGACCCGTCACGACTCAACAACGCGTCGCTCATCGCCCGGCACCTCTACTACCATCGCCTGCCGCTGTTCCAGAAGCTCTACGAGCAGACAGGGAGCTTGAGCCGGTCGGTCGAGCGGCTCGCCGCCGCGGTTGACGGGGCCGCCGAGCCCTGGGCCGCCCTGGAGGCCCTGGTCGAACTTCGGGCCGGTCCCTGAGACGGCGGATCGCTCGCTCCGGCCGAGGTGGGGGTCGGAGCCGGGGACCGCGGAATCCGGGTTGATATCCGGGCCGGCGACCTTATTAATTATGCGATCCGAAGCTCGCGAGGCGGGTGGAAGCGCCCGCCTCTTCTGATATGACGCCGGTACAGAACCGCAGGACCATGGCAGAGCGCTACGACCCGGGCGCGGTCGAGGCCAAGTGGCAGAAACGCTGGGCGGAGACCCGGCTCTACAACGTCGATCTCGACGGCGCCGAGCGGCCCTTCTACAACCTCATGATGTACCCCTACCCGTCGGCGGAGGGGCTGCACGTGGGGAACGTCTACGCGTTCACCGGCGCCGACATCCACGGTCGCTTCAAGCAGCTGCAGGGGTACACGGTGTTCGAGCCGATCGGCTTCGACGCCTTCGGTATCCACTCGGAGAACTTCGCCCTCGAGCTGGGCATCCATCCGACGGAGCTGATTCCCAGAAATATCAAGAACTTCACGCGCCAGCTGAAGCGCATGGGGTTCATGTACGACTGGGAGCGGGTCGTCAACGTCACGCAGCCCGAGTACTACAAGTGGACCCAGTGGATCTTCCTGCAGCTCTATAAGGGCGGCCTCGCCGAGCGCCGCCAGGCGCCGGTCAATTGGTGTCCGTCCTGCAAGACCGTGCTGGCCAACGAGCAGGTGATCGACGGCCGCTGCGAGCGCTGCTCGAACGAGGTGACCCAGCGCTACCTCGACCAGTGGTTCTTCAAGATCACCGACTACGCCCAACGGCTGCTGGACAACCTCGAGTGGATCGACTGGTCCGAATCGACGAAGCGGCTGCAGCGGAACTGGATCGGCCGCTCGGAGGGCGCCGACATCGATTTCGAGATCGTCGGCCACCCGGACAAGAGACTGCGCGTCTTCACGACGCGGCCCGACACGCTGTTCGGCGCCACCTTCATGGTGCTGGCACCCGAGCACCCGTACGTGAAAGAGATCACCACGGACGCGCAGCGCGCCGCCGTCGACGAGTACGTGGAGAACGCCCTCGCCATGGACGTGGTCGAGCGGCGTAAGGCCGGTGAGGAGCAGGGAAAGACCGGTGTCGATACCGGCGCCAAGGCGATCAACCCGGTGACCGATGAGGAGATCTCGATCTGGGTCGCCGACTACGTCCTGATGGAGTACGGCTGGGGCGCCATCATGGGCGTGCCGGCCCACGACCAGCGCGACTTCGAGTTCGCCACACTGTACGGTCTGCCGATCCGGGTCGTCGTGATCCCGGCCGACCAATACGAGAGCTTCGACCCGAGCGCCCGGCTCGAGGCCGCCTTCACCGAGCACACCGAGGACGAAGTGCTGGTCAACTCCGGCAAGTTCGATGGTGTGCCGGCGGCCAAAGCGATCGGCGAGATCACCGACTGGCTGGCCGAACAGGGCCGCGGCTCGCACGCGGTCAACTACCGCATCCACGACTGGTGCATCTCGCGGCAACGCTACTGGGGGCCGCCGATCCCCGTCATCCACTGCGAGAAGTGCGGCGCCGTCCCGGTACCGGAGACCGACTTGCCGGTGAAGCTGCCCTACGTCGAGAACTTCAAGCCCGACGAGAGCGGCGTCGCCCCGCTGGCCCGCTCGGCCGAGTTCCTGAACGTCGAGTGCCCGACCTGCGGCGGCGCGGCGAAGCGCGAGACCGACGTATCCGACACCTTCCTCGACTCGGCCTGGTACTTCATCCGCTATCCGTCCACCGATCGGCACGACGTGCCGTTCGATGCGGAGCGAACGAAGAAGTGGCTGCCGGTGGACATGTACATCGGCGGTGAAGAGCACGCAGTGCTGCACCTCATGTACTCGCGGTTCATCGCTATGGCGCTCCACGATCTGGGACACCTGCCCTTCGAGGAGCCGTACCACAAATTCCGCAAGCACGGCCTGATCATCCGCGAGGGCGCCAAGATGTCGAAGTCGCGGGGCAACGTCGTGATCCCCGACGAGTTCGTCGAGAAGTACGGCGCCGACGCGTTCCGCACCTACCTGATGTTCCTCGGACCCTACGAGGAGGGCGGCGACTTCCGCGAGCAAGGGATCGCCGGCATCTCCCGCTTCTTCGATCGGGTCTGGGACGCCGTCACGGGCGGCCGGCTGGACGACGGACCGCCGGAGACCGACGAGCTCGACCAGAAGCTGCACGCCACGATCAAGAAGGTCAGCGAGGATATCGCCGGCCTGCAGTACAACACCGCGATCGCCGCGCTGATGGAGTATCTGAACGCGGCACGCGCCGGCGGTCGCTCGGCGCGACGCTCCGAGCTCGAGCCGCTGGTCGTCATGATCGCACCGTTCGCGCCGCACCTGGCGGAGGAACTGTGGGAGCGGCTGGGGTACAAGGAATCGGTCTTCGCCGGCGCCAGCTGGCCGGCCTACGACGAGAAGCTCGCGCTCGCCGATCAGGTCGATATCGCCGTCCAGGTCAACGGTCGTCTGCGCGCCACCGTAAGGGCACAGCGCGGAGCCAGCGAGGCCGAGGTCACGCAGGCGGCGCTGGCCGAGGAAGCGGTGCAGCGGCACCTGGACGGGCTGGAGGTCGTGAAGACCATCTTCGTGCCCGACCGACTCATCAACCTAGTCGTGAAGTAGGCGTTCCCCCGCGACGACGTCAGTCCAGTCAGACGACAGAGGTCACTGGTGCAAGACAAACCGCGCAGGTGGTCACAGGTTCTGCTTGTGGTCCTGGCCGCGACGACGCTGGCCGCGCTCTGGGGGGACTCACAGCTCGAGAGCTCGCCGATCGGCTGGGAAGAGCAGGACGTGCTCTATGCGCTCTGGGCGTTCGGTGAGGTCGATCGCTCCAACATCGGCGTCGACGATGCCAACATCTTCTTCACCTACGGCAAGCACCTCGCCGATGGTCACGGCCTGGTGTGGAACGTGGGCGGCGAGCGCGTCGAGGGCTACTCGTCGACGCTCTGGATGCTGACCGCCGCCGCCACCTACTGGCTGGGCTTGCCCACCGAGGGCACGCTGTTCGTGCTGAACGTCGTTCTGGTGGCCGCGGCGCTGACCGCTCTGATCTTCGAGATCGAGCGGCTGATCCGTCCGCACCGCGAATCCTCGACACCCATCTCGCTGGAGAGCGCCGTCGTACTGGCCTGGACGTTCCTCGTGCCCGGCTACGTTCTCTGGACCTGCCTCTCGTTACTCGACTCGGGGATGTGGAGCGCGATACTGATCACCGCCACCGTCCTCATCGCGGCGGAGGCGCGATCCGAGGCGGTGGACCGCAAGCGTTTCTGGGGGCTCGCCGCCTTGATCGTCGCCACGTTGCTCGGCCGACCGGAGGGGATGCTGTGGGCGGGGGCCTTCGCCGCGCTTTACTGTGGCGTGCTGTTCGTCCGCGGAGACGGGGCGCGGGCGGCGCTCAAGTCCTTCGCGACCCTGGTCGCGGTCTACGCCCTCGCGCTCGCCGGCCTCACGGCGTTCCGCCTGGCCTACTTCGGCTATCCGCTGCCCAACACCTACTACGCGAAGATGTCGCCGGACCTCGGCTACAACCTCTCAGCGGGCTGGCGCTACTTCCGCTTGTTCCTCGAGTCGAACTGGCTGCTGTGGATCGCCGTGCCCGCGGCACTCTGGGGCGCCTTCCGCCTCTTCTCCCTGTTGAGGAGGGGGGAGCGGGCGGCGGAGAGCGGCACGAGCCGGCTGCCCGACCTGCCCCTAGCCGTGGTTTCCTGCGTCGTGCTCATCGGGCTCGCCGTCCCGATACTCGAGGGCGGCGACCACTTCCGTCTTTACCGTTTCTTTCAGCCGATCTGGCCGCTGCTGGTGCTGCCCGCTGTCGCACTGGCCGAGACGGCGCTACTGCGCTGGGCACCGCAGCCGTTCATCGCCTCGCTCCGTCGACTGCAGCTGCTGGTGCTCGTGCTGCTCGCCGCGGTATTCGCCACGGCCAACGCGATCACCTGGAGCGATCTCCCCAACGACCTGGTCCAATACGAGTTTCGACTGGCGACGCGCGCCCGCGCCATCGGCGAGAACCTGAACCGCACGTTCGCCGAGACCGGTCTACCGTCGGTGGGCGTCGTCGTGGCCGGGGGAGTCGGGTACACCTACGAGGGAGAGGTCGTCGACCTGATGGGCCTCAACCTGGTCGAGATGGCCCACGAGCCGGGCGACCGTCGGGGCATCAAGAACCACGCGGCGTTCAGCAAGGAGGTCTTCTGGCGGCTGCAACCGGACATCATGCTGCCGCAGACCGAGCTGTCCGAGCGTCGGATACCCAACTACGAGGGGACGTTCTGGTACGCGGTCCCTCTCAAAGAGCTGCCGTCGGACCCGGAGTTCCGGCAGGCCTACAGGCCCGCCGCGGTCCGCCGCAAGGGGCGGCCCGGCGACGTCTTCATCATCGGGATCTACCGGCGCGATTACCTCAGAGAGCTCGTCATGAGCGGCGCATACGACGTCTTCGCGCCCGCCTGATCGCCGTCACGGACGAGCTGACGACACGGCGGCGCCCAGCTCAGCGATCCACCGCACGGTCTCCTCGACGTCGCTGCGCCGCGTGTTGTGGTTCACGACGGCCATGCGCAGGACGTAGCGGCCGCGCACGCGACTCGACGTTATCATCGCCTTACCGCTCTCCCAGAGGCGCCGCCTGATCTCACCGTTGACCCGCTCGATCGTCTCGTCGTCGCTCGACCGGGACGGGACGTAGCGGAACGACACGATGCTGAGCACGGCAGGACTCACGACCTCGATGTTCGGGTTCGCCTCCAGCAGCTCCTGAGCGTAGCGCGCCAGGTCCATGCTGCGGCCGATCACCGTCCGATAACGCGCCAGCCCGAAGTGCTTGATCGCCATCCAGACCTTCAGCGCCCGACAGCCGCGGCTGAGCGTGATCCCGTGGTCGCACATGTTCACGTTCCGCGGACCGCCGGCGACGTCCACCAGATAGGCGGGCAGGATGTGGAAGACGTCGTAGAGGCGCTGGAAGTCACGCGCCAGAATGCAGCCCGCCTCGTACGGCGTATACAGCCACTTGTGCGGATCGAGCGTCACCGAGTCGGCACGCTCGATACCCTCGAGCAGCGCGCGCCCCCGCGGATCGAGGACCGCGAAGCCGCCGTACGCGGCATCGACGTGCATCCAGAGGCGACGCTCCTCGCACAGCGCGGCGAGCTCGGCCAACGGATCGATACTGCCGGTCGTCGTGTCACCGGCGGTCGCCACCACGCAGAACGGTCGGCGAGCCCGCGCGTCCTCGGCCACCGCATCATCGAGCGCGGCGACGTCGAGTCGGTACGCGTCGTCCGTCCGCACCTTGCGGATCTGGTCGGGCCGAAACCCGAGGATGCGCGCCGCACGGTCGACCGACGAATGCGACAGCTCGCTGGCGTAGATCACGCCGTCCTCCCGCATGTCACCCAACCGCGCCTCACGCGCCAGTACGAGCCCCGTCAGGTTCGCGACCGAGCCACCGCTCACCAGCGTGCCGCCCGCGCTCTCCGGCATCCCGAGCCAGCGTCGGAACCAGTCGACGACCGTCAGCTCGAGCTGCTGTGCCGCCGAGCTCTCGATCCAGGTGCCGGCGTAGATGTTATAGCCCGCGGCGAGCGCGTCGCCCATCGCGCCGACGAAGGTGCCGGCCCCGGGGATGAAGCCGAACATGCGCGGGTGGTCCACGTGTGACATATGAGGCGCCACATTCTGATCGAACTCGTCCAGCAGCTCGTCCAGCGGCATCCCGTCCTCGGGCGGTGGCCCACCGAGCAGCCGCTCCATCTCATCGCGTTCGGCCCAGTTGACCACGGGGCGCTCGGCCAGCGTCTCGAAGTGGCGGACGATGCTCTCGACCACGGAGTGGCCGATGCGCCGCATCTCGCTCGGTGACATCTGAAGAGTCGTCTCGTTCATCTTGCCCGTCGCGTTGGCGGATTGGGACATCGAACAGCGGACATTCGGTTTCCGACGCCCGAGTTTAGCTGCGACGATCGATCCTCGACAGGCGAACATCGACAGCCGCGGTCATCGAACGTCGGACGGCGACCGTTGCAGCTAAACTCGACAGTCGGCAATTGGCTGTCGGTTGGTGAATGTCGAAGTACTACTCTGATCCCGGACTGTACACCTTCTCCGCATTAGCCGAGATCTCTTCCCGCGCGAACCACGATGGCTTGAACTGCATGCGCGAGTAGAGCGGCGCCTGATCGAAGTAGTGGGGCGACTCCGGATCGCCGCTCTGGCCGAACGTCAATATCGAGCGCGCCCGGACCCGCGGGCCGAACTCGATCACCTTGACGATCGAGTTGCCATGCACCCCGTAACGGCGCCGCTGGCCCGTGCTCTGGGCAGCGCTGTAGGTGAACACGCTGCCCAGCCAGCCGGGCGCGCCGGCGACCGGCAGGCTCGGCGCGGCATCGTCGAACGGGAGCTGACCGCTGGCGTCGGGCCGCTGCAACCGGTTCAGCTCGCCCCACGCCACGCGCCAGCTGCCCCAGTCGGCCTCGAGCCCGTCGAGGACGGCCTCCAGGGCGCGGACCCGCGACCAGTCCTCCTCGCGCTGCGCAATGCCGAGACGATTGAACCGCTCGGCCCAGAGTACGAAGAGCGTCGTGGGCCACGAATCGATGGCGCTCACGTAGTCCCAATCGCGGAGCGCGCCTACGGGCTCGGCCAGCCTCTCGGCGCGCGTCGCGTCGGCCGAGCGCAGCCGCTCCCACTCCTCCACGATCTCCGGCACCATCTGTTCGGCGGCCGACAGCCGCGTGTCCCACACCGCCCGGGCGAACGCGTCGAAGTCGAACGTCTCGCGGCTCTCGAGCACGCGGCGCGAGCTCTGCGCCCGCGGGTTGTCGGTCTCGGCACCGATCATGTAGGGCGGGAAGTCCTCGCGCGCCAGCTCGACGCCCGCCGTCACCGTGAGCGGCGATGAGTTGCAGTTCTGCAGGTATCCGCTGGCCGGGTTGAGCACCTGGGGCAGCTCGTCCAGCGTGTGATAGCCGTCCCATTCGGTTCGCGGGTCGCTACCGTCGACGGGCCGCTGCCAATCGAACTCCGGCGCGCGGCGCGGCACGGCGGCGTTGTATACGTAGTAGATGTTGCCATCGCGGTCGGCGTACATCGTGTTCATGTACGGCACGGCGAGCCGCGACATCGCCGCTCTGAACTCGTCCAGCGATCGGGCCCGCTGCATCTCGTACCACTGCTCGAACCACCCGCCCTCATCCAGCTTGGTGAGTCGGACGGCGAGTGGCCGACCGAGCGAGTCGGCGGCGACGATAGGACCGTGGTGCGTCTTGCGTAACGTAAACCTCCGCTCCTCGACCCCCTCATCCGTCTTCACACCGATGACTTCCTGCCACTCGACGGCTTCACGGTACCCGTCACCGTAACGGTAGCGCAGCGGATGGTCGGGGTCGTCGAACTGCTCGACGTACACATCGCCGATGTCGGAATAGTTGTCGGTGTAGGCCCAGCCGAGATGCTCGTTGTGCCCGTAGTACGGCAGCATATAGCCGTTGCGGGTCGGCCCCGAGAACACGAGTCCCTCGTCGCTGTGCAGATGCACTTCGATGAACTGAGAAAGGCCGAAGAAGGAAACGTGCGGGTTGATGAGTAGCATCGCGTGGCCGCCGGCGCTGCGCGCCGGGCCGACCGCCCATTGATTCGAGCCGGTCGGCGGTTCACCCTCCTGCCGCTCGAGGAATAGCCGCGTATCGCCGCGACCCAGGCCGGCGTAGCCGATATACTCGTTGTGGTGGTACTTGAAGCGGATCAGCGCCAGCGTGTACCAGGGCTCGATCCGCTCGAGCAGCCGCCGCTCCGTCTCGGGGTGCACCGACAGGTAGTAGTTGAAGCCGGCGGCGAAGGCGTCGTACAGCGCACGCATACGGGGCGACGCACGCTCGTACTCGGCCCGCGAGCGGCGCGGGATCTCCAGCGCCCGGGCCAGGTAGTCGTCCAGCAACGTCCGCTCGCCGTAGATCTCCGACGCCCGGCCGATCGCGCGGATGAAGTTGTCCTCCACCTGCCAGAAGTTGTCTTCCGCCTGGGCGAAGGCCGCACCGAAGATCACGCTCGCGTCGCTGGGGCCGAAGATGTGGGGCACGCCGTAGACATCGCGATAGATCGTGATCGAGCGGGCCAGCACCTCCGGGTCGTGCTGCGGGTTCTCTTCCTGAAGACACGTCCAGCTGACCGCTGCCACCGCAAAGGTGGCCGCGGCCAGGGTCATCGTCGTCCGATGAGTGGTTTTCATCGCGGGCTTCCTGTCCAAGGGGGATTCGTCGGCACCTCGGGATAATGGGAGTATAGCGGCCGTCGTTCAATCTCCGGCCCCCGGGGCCAGCCCGCCTGCAGGCTGGATTCAACTTTGGACAGCCGACAGCCAGCGGCCGGGCGCCGAAACCGGCAGACGGCAGCCGTCGTATTGAGTTGTAGCGGGCAGACGGGGCGGCAACCCCGCCGAAGAAGCCCTGCCACGGCGAGCAGTCGTGGCAGGGCTTGCTCTTGTCCAAGCGAGTGCGCGATCGGTCAGTTCTCGACCCAGGTAGGCCGGGTCCGATCCGTGACCAGGAAGAGGCTCGGCTCGAACTCGACGTCGATCGTCCAGTAGTTGTAGCGCTCGGTCATATCGACTTGCCCGCTCTGCAGGAACGTGATCTCGGTGGCGATCCAGCCACCGCCCAGCCGTTCGTAGCCGTCGAAGGTGATCTCCCGCTCGGCACCGGTGTTCGGGTTCCTCAGCACCAGCCGGACGAACAACAACTCCTCCTTGTCGATCCAGAATTGCTGGTTCTCATCGCCGACCACGTACGCCGCGCGACCCTGCCATTCACCCTCGCGGACCTCCGGCGACACATCGAACCCGACGGCCTGCAGCGTGGCGATCGTCTGCTCCACCGGCTGGACATACACGTCGAAGCCCAGGAGCAGTAGCGGGTGCTGGCCCGGTTGTTCCCCGACCAGGGTATCCGCCTCGATGAAGAGCCAGGTCTGGTCCTTGAAGACGATGCTGTTGCCGGCGTCGAGCGGCGCGATGTCGCTGCGCACGATTCCGGGCAGGCGGATCGACTCGTACCAGACCCGGGCCGAGTCGTAGGCGCCGCTCTGCGCATCGTAGTAGTTCACCGTCTGCACGAGAGCCAGGTCGGTGTACCAGGCGCCCGCGTAGCGGTCGTGCATGGCGCGGATCACGTCCTCGCCGGTCATGGCCGGCGCGCTCGCGCAGGCGACGACAATCAACAGCAGTGAGAGAGTGCGAATCATCCAGACCTCCGATGTCTGATTCTGTGCCAGAGTCACCGCCAACGCGTCGGCGTACCGACTCGAATAATGGGCACTCACGCCGGCCGTGGCAAAGGCCGGCGGCGGCTTCGTGCCGACGCACCGTCGCGGCCGCGACTCCCCGGTGTTAACCTACGCCGACGTACCTGATCACTTACCACCTTACCAGGAGCGACATCGATGCCTGCGCGTCCCGATCGCCGCGACTTCTTGAAGCTGACCGCCGCCGCCGCCGGCGCGCTGGCGGTGGGTCTCCCCCGAGCCGCCCGCGGGATCGGCGGTCGGGCCGGCCGCGCGCTCGTGCTCGGCGGCACCGGCTTCATCGGCCCCTACCAGGTCCGCTCGCTGCTGGCGCGGGGTCATGAGGTCACACTGTTCAACCGCGGGCAAACGAACCCCGGCCTGTTTCCCGAGTTGGAGAAGCTGCGGGGCGATCGGAACGGTGACCTGGGCTCGCTACGTGGCCGCAGCTGGGACGTGGTCATCGACAACTCGAGCGCGCGTCCCGACTGGGTGACTCGGTCGGCCGAGTTCCTGCGCGATTCCGTCGAGCTGTACTACTACGTCTCGTCTCGTTCGGCCTACGCGAGTTACTCGACGGTCCCCATGACGTCAGCCGTTGCGACGTACACGTACGAGACGGCGGGCGTCGACCGGGCGACGGCGGACATCACGCGTCTGCCCTACGGCCTGGCGAAGGCCGAGTCGGAACGCGAGGTCATGCGTGTCTTTCCCGGTCGCTCCTGTGTCTTCCGGCCCGGTCTGATCATCGGCCCGGACGATCCCACCGACCGGTTCACCTACTGGCCGGTGCGCATCCATCGGGGCGGCGAGGTCCTGTCGCCGGGTGACGGGACGGATCCCGTGCAGATCATCGACGTCCGCGACCTGGCCGACTTCATGGCGCTGTCGGCGGGAGCGGGTCACACGGGGATCTTCAATCTGGTGGGGCCCGCCACGCCGCGGCCGATGGCCGAGCTGCTCTACGGGATCCGGGCGGTGACCACGGCGGAGACGAAGTTCACCTGGGTGCCCCGCGAGTTTCTGGCGGCACGCGACGTGCGACCGTACAGAGAGATGCCGGTGTGGTTGCCGCCCACGGAGGGCTACGAGGGGTATGCCCGGTTCGACCTCTCAAACGAGGTCGCGCACGGACTCACGTTCCGCTCCCTTGCCGACACGACCCAGGCGACGCTCGAGTTCCATTTCTCGCGCACGCCCGAGCGGCAGGCCGCGATGCGGTCGGGCCTCTCGGCGGAGCGGGAGGCCGAGGTCCTCAGGGAGTGGCACGCCTCACGGTAGGGGTTGGCGCCCGGTACTCAACGTCGCGCCTCAGGGCACCAGAGCTCGAGACTGCCTAGCGGGCTGGGCCACCGCGTTGAGTGCCGGGCAAAGAGAACCGGCCCGCGGCTCGGGCGCCGGGGCCGGGCATGGCCTGCGGCAGGTCGACCGCCGACCGACTACTCACTCCTCCTTCTGCTCGGGTATCACGATCGTCTCCTGGCCCGCCGCATCGCGCATCCTGTCGACCAGCTTGTGCATCCGCTCGATTATGTCGTCGATCATGCCCTCCGCGTCCTCGGGCGGCGACTCGCCTTTGGCGATCACCGTGATACGGTTCAGGTTGCGGACGTGCATGATGAACTCGTCGGTCACGTTGCGCAGCTTCATGTACCTGCGCCGCTCGTGCGCCAGCTGCCGCTCGGAGCCCAGGGCCACCCGGACGGTAACGTAGAGCAGCGGCACGATCGCCAGGACGGAGAGCAGCGCCCGGAACGCCGGTTCCGGGACCGCCACGGAGACGAAGACCAGCGCGACGACTCCGCCTGCCGCCACCCAGAGCCACGCTTTATGGAATCGCATGTCCGCTCCTGTTCTCCCGTTCACAGAAGAGACCCGCATTCAGCGGTCGGGGAGGGTGCTATATTCTAACAACTTAGGGCCGATTTCGCATGGCCCGAGGGCGCTCCGGCACTCAACGTGCGCCGCGGGAACCCGCGCGCGGCTGCGCGTCTCCCATGGCCCGGCGGGGGTGCCGTCGACTGCCGCGCCTTACCTGTGCAACCATCCCCGCCTCCTGCGTCTCCCAGGATAGAAGAGCCTGACCCCCCCGACCGGACGACTGGGAGGCACAAGATGAAGCAGATACTCGCGAACCGCGCCGCGGCCGCCGGCCTGGCCGCGCTACTCTTGCTGGCCGGGGCCCGTCCCGCGGCGGCGCAGGGCTGGATCGAGCCGCCGATGAACCGCTGGGTGCCCCACTTCCCGGTGGAGCGGGTACGCAGCGACGTCACCGTGCGGATCGACGGCGAGCGTCGCGTCGCTTACATCGAGGTGGAAGAGATCTTCCGCAACAACTCGCGCAGGATGGAGGAGGGCGACTACCTGTATCCCATCCCGCCGGAGGCGGTCTTCACGAACCTGTCGCTGTTCATGGGCGAGCAGGAGCTGCGCGGCGAGGTGCTGCCGGCCGACGAGGCGCGGCGGATCTACGAGGAGATCGTGCGACGCAAGAAGGACCCGGCGCTGATCGAGCTGATGGGCCACGGCGTGCTGCGGGCCAGGGTCTTCCCCATCGACCCGGGCGATGAGCGGCGCGTCATCCTCCGCTACACCCAAATCCTCGGTAAGGACGGCGACCTGCTGCGCCTGCGCTACCCGCGGGTCGTCGGCATCGTCCCGGGTAGCGAGGCGCGCGAGACTTCGCGCCCGGACTTCCGCACCCAGCGCCGCCACCCCTTCACGCTGACGATCCGGGTGACGGACGCCGAGCGCTTCGCCACGCCGTACTCGCCGACGCACACCATCGAGGTGCGCGAGCGCGGGCGCGACGAGCTGGAGATCGTGCACAGCGGCGACGCCGCGGCGCGCGACTTCGAGCTATTCCTGCCGCTGCGCGAGTCGTTCGTCGGTGCCAGCCTGGTGGCGCACGCGCCCGGCGCCGAGCCCGGTTACTTCATGCTGCTCATCGCGCCGCCGGCGCACGGCGACGAAAGGCACATCCCGCGCGATCTGACCCTCGTGCTCGACGTCTCCGGCTCCATGTCCGGAGTCAAGATCGAGCAGGCGCGCGACGCGTTGGACCAGATCCTCGCCGGGTTGCGGCCGGACGACCGATTCCGGCTCATCACGTTCAACAGCTTCGTCCGCTCGTTCAGCGACGACTTCGCGCGCGCCGACGCCGCGACCCTGCGCGAGGCGCGCGACTACCTGTCGGGCGTGCGCGCGGAGGGGAGCACCAACATCATGGACGCGCTGCGCGAGGCGCTGGAGCCCGAGGCCGAGCGCGGCCGGCTGTCGCTGATCATCTTTCTGACCGACGGCAAACCGACAGTAGGCGAGACCGCGCCGGAAGCGATCGCGGAAGCGGCGGAGCGGTTGCGCGACGGCGAGCGCGTCTTCGCCTTCGGCGTCGGCTACGACGTCAACACGTACCTGCTCGACCGCATGGCCGAGGGCGGCCGCGGTACCGTCAGCTACGTGGGGCCGGGCGACGACGTGGAGGAGGCGGTCTCGTCGTTGACGCGCAAGATCAGCTTCCCGGCGCTCTCCGACCTGCGGATCGTCCAGGCGCCCGCGGACCTGGAGGACTACTACCCGAACCCGCTGCCGGACCTGTTCTACGGTGAGGACCTGATACTCTTCGGTCGCTACCGGGGCGACGGGAGCGGTAGGCTGGTGCTGGAAGGCACGCGGGCCGGCGACACCCAGCGCTTCACCTACGCGGTCGAGCTGCCGCGCCGCGAGAACGACAACGACTTCATTCCGCGGCTCTGGGCGGCACGCAAGGCCGGCGCCCTGACCACGCAGGTCCGACTGCACGGCGCCGACCCTGAGGTCATCGAGGAGATCCGCCAGCTGGGGCTCCGCTACGGGATCATCACCGAGTACACATCGTACCTGGTGGAAGAGCCGCTGTTGACGGCCAACCGGATGCCCGAAGTCGCAATGGACCGGGCGATGGAGTTGGCGGCGGCACCGGCCGAGGCGACGGGCGATGAGGCGTTCAAGCGCGCCGAGGCGAGCAGCCGCCTGCGCCAGGCGGTCGCGATGGAGGAGGCCGACGCCGTCGTCGCCGGCGTGATGACGCCCGCCGGCCGTACCGGCCACGGCGCCGCATCAGCGGTCCGCCATGTCGGTCGCAAGCTGTTCGTCCTCAGGGACGGGACCTGGACGGACATGACGTTTGACGACAGCTTGCAGGTGATAGAGCTGGCGCCGTACAGCGAAGCCTACTTCGAACTGGCCCGCCGGCTGCCGGCGATCCGAGCGTACTTCGCGCTGAGCGACGACCTGATCATCGCCGGCGACGGCGTGGTCCTGAAGCTCACGCTTGACGGCGCGACGACCTGGAGCGGGAGCGAGCTTCGCACCCTGCTTCAGGCGTTCGACGGAGAGCTGTAGAACTGCCGATTACGAGTAGGAGTACGAGTATGGGTTCCGACTCCTACTCCTACTCGTGCTCGTACTCGTACTCGGCCTCGGCGAATGGATCTCTCTCGGGTGTATCGCGAGCACTACCGGTCGCTGGTCCGCTTCCTCTACAGGCGGATCGGCGACCAGGCCCGCGCCGAGGACCTGGCGCAGGAGGCGTTCGTCCGCGCCCTCGAGCACGAGCCGGAGAAGCCGCGGGCCTGGCTGTTCACCGTCGCCGCCAACCTGGCCCGGGACGAGGGGCGGCGCGCCGCCGTGCGCCGGCGCCACCTGACGCTGATCAAGGCGGAGGCGGAGGCCCGGCCACCCGAGCCGGGACCCGAGGTGGCGCTGGAGCGGCGCGAGACGGTGCGCCGCGTGCAGGCGGCGCTGGCCCGGCTGGCGGCCCGCGATCGCGAGGCGTTGCTGCTCTGGGAAGAGGGCTTCTCCTACGACGAGATCGCCGACGTGCTGGGGCTGTCACGCGGCTCGATCGGCACCACGCTGGCCAGGGCACGCAGCCGGTTGGTTGCTGTCTTTGACGAGTTGAAGAGCGAAGGAAGTGATGAAGATGTCGCATATTGATGAGGGCACCCTGCACGCCTACCTCGACGGCGAGCTGAGCGAGCGGCAGCGTGCGGAGATCGAGGGCCACCTGGCGACCTGCCAGGACTGCCGCGCCAGGCTCGAGGCAGCCGAGGCGTCGAGCGGGCGCGCCGCCGAGCTGCTGGCACAGCTCGAGCCGGCCGCGGTGCAGGCGCCGTCGTGGCGCGAGATCGAGGAGCGTGCCGCGGCACGGCGACGCGCCGCGCCCCGACGCGTCCTGCTGCGCCCGAGCCTCGCCTGGGCCGCCTCCATCGCACTCGCCTTCGCCATCGGCTGGGCCTCCCGCGGGCTCTGGCTGACCATGCCCGCCTTCGAGGCGGCGCCCCGCTCGACCGTCGTCGGCGCGATCGAGGCCGACCGCTCCGAGACGCCCGAACTGCGCCAGCGGAGCAGCGCCGAGACCGACGCGGCCCAGCCGGAGGCTGCCGGGCTCGAGGAGCTCCGCCCGGCCGAGCCCGACGTGCGGGCCGGACAGACCCGCGCCAAGTCCACACCCGACGAGGAGGCGGCGACACAGGCCGCCGGCCGCGCTCAGCCGGCCGAGGTCGCGCCCGCTCAACCGAAGAGCGACGACCGGCCCGCCGCGGCGAACGAACAGCTACGAGCGGCGGAGGTCGGTGACGAGCTGGTCGTCGTGCAGACGCCGCCTGCCGTGGCCGGGATCGAGGTGCGCGAGCGGGCGGAAGGCGAGGCGGCGGCCCCCGTCCCCGTCGACCAGGCGCTGCCCGAGCCGACGGCCTACGCTGTCGAGCTGCGGCGAACCCTGGCCCAACTCAGCGATTCCACAGCCGAGTTGAGCGGGTTCTTCGAGGTGCCGCCCGAGGAGGCCATGCTGTGGCTGGGAACAGAGCTACGAACGCTGCCCGAGCTGGCGCTCGAGCGTGTGGAGGTCGGGCCCGGGGCGGCGGTGGCGGGCGGGCAGTCGGGCCTGCCGGCGATTCGCCTGGTCTACAAGGACGCCGCCGGCAAAGAGATCGTCTTGACCCAGCAATGGGTCGGTGATCTTGGCGCTGCGGTCTCGGAGACCGCGGGCTTGATGGTCATCGAGCCATCCGGCCACCGAGAACTTCGCTGGCTCGACGGCCATGGCTACCTGCTCATTCTGGCGGGAGCGGTCAGCGGCGACTCGCTGCGTGCGTTGGCCGAGCGGGTCGAGTAGAGCGTCAGCGCCGAGCCGTGATGCTCAGCCCCTCCACCTCGAACTCGGCGCTCAGGATCTTCTCCGCCACGTAGATCGTCGAGCGGGTGTGCGCCGTGATCCCAGAAGTCACGAGCGAGCCGCCTGACACCGCCAGGAAGGGGATCAGTTGGTCGGCCAGGTGCCGGTCGACCGCGGCGCCGGCGTTCAGCTCGTTGAGCAACGCGCGGGCCGCCTCGCGGCCCACCTCATCCGCCGGCTTACCCTTGGCACCCAGCGCCGAGCCGCCGATCGACGGCCCGTCGTCCGACTCGGTCCACAGCGTGATCCCGCTCCCCAGGTTCGCCGCTTCCGAGTACTCGGCCACGATCTCCACCCTGCAACCCAAACGCTCCAGCAGGTGCTCCGCCGCGTCCACCTGCCGCTCCGCTACGCCCCGCTCCTGCAGCTGGCTCGTCGCATGGCTCACCCCGCGGATCGCCTTTATCTCGCCCGGCGCCGGAAAGTTGAGCGCGAAGCCGAAGCCCGAGCCGCCCACGAACCGCGCCCGCAGCACACCGCCACCCTTCGGGTAGTAGCCGCGACGCATCACATCGAGCCGCCCGATACCGAACGGCTGCAACGTCCGTAGCGTCACGTTCGCCAGGTAGTCGGCCGGCGGGCTCCACGGCACGTCCGTACCGCCCCGCAACTCAAAGATGAACTCGCCCGGTAGGAAAAGGCACGGCAGCAGCACCGCCTGCAGTACCAGAGTCGTCGCCCCCGCCGTACCCACGTCCAACTCGAACGTACCCGGCCGCACCGGACCCGGATCGAAGACCAGCTCCGTCGAGCCCAGGTTCGCGCCCCGTACCCGAGCACCACTCACCGCGCCCGCCGCCTCCACCGCCTTCAGGTGCTGCGCCGCCAGACCCGCCTTCCTGCGACCCGAGCGGATCCTCCGGATGTGAACCGGCTTCGTGGCGTACATCGACATCCCCAGCGCCTGCCTGAGGATCGCGCCACCACCTTCTCCGTACGAGCCGTCGATCTCGATCATGCCGGAAATCGCCTAGACAAGGAAGCCGCCTTGCTGGCGGCGAGCATACGGCAGGCTCCCAGCGCCCACCTCGACAGGAGAGACCGGGGGGAGTGCTCTGTGCTCCCCAGCATAACCTCACACCCCTTCCCGCGCAACGTTTTGCGGGACAACGGGATCGGCCCGCCGACCGGCACACCGCCCGTGCCCGCGACCCGACCCCGTCGGCCGCCCAAGGCCCGCTCCGTGACAATCTGCCACATCCAGGCCCGGCGCGCCGTCGGCACCTTCCCGGCTAAATCTCAGCATGACAATGACTTACTGCCCTCGGCCCCGCCAGGCTTGACGGGTACGGGACATGCGATCAGATTGCGGCTGAGATCCGTTCTCAGTCCTCTAGCCCCTGGAGACTCGGATGGGGATCGACCGCGTACCTGTTGGCAGCTGGGCCCGAATCGAGGCGATCGATGATGCGACCGCCCGACGCGAACTCACGCGTCTCGGGTTCGAGGAAGGCGCCGACGTAGAAGTGGTCAGCCGGATCCCGTTCGGCCCTGTCGTCCTGCAACGTCGTCACCGCCAGGTAGCGATCGGCCGGGAGCTGGCGCGCCGGGTCCGTGTGACGACGACGTGAGCGGCAGTCAGCGCAACCCTCCCGTAGTGGGCGCCGCATCATCGGCGGCGTTAGCCACCCAACAGCAGCAAGGGCTCATCGTACTGGTCGGCAACCCGAACGTCGGGAAGTCGGCGATCTTCAGTGGTCTGAGCGGGACGTACGCGGAGGTCTCGAACTTTCCGGGCACGACGGTGGAGGCGATGGCAGGTCGTTGGAAGGATCGGCCGCTGATCGACGCGCCGGGCACATACGGTCTGGGCGAGCATTCCGAGGAGGAGCGGATCACGACGGAGCTGATCGGCCGGGCGGCCGTCGTGGTGAACGTGGTGGACGCGGCGCACCTGGATCGTGACCTGTTCCTCACCCTGCAACTGGCGGAGAGCGGCGCCCCCATGGTCGTCGCGCTCAACCTGATCGACGAGGCGCGGCGCGCTGGTGCGGAACCGGACGCTGCGGCGCTGGAGCGTGCCCTCGGCGTGCCGGTGGTGCCGACGGTGGCGGTGACCGGTGAGGGCCTGGAGCAGCTGGCGGAAGCGATGGGGCGAGCGCGACCGGGCAGCTGGTCGTTGAACGGGTCGGACGATTTAGCGCGGCGCCGGGCGGCCGACGAGCTATACGGCCGGGTCGTACCGGGAACGGGGAGGCGGCGCCGCGTGGCCGAGTGGCTGGGCCGCGCGTCGGTCACCCTGCACTGGGGCATCCCGATGCTCGTCGTCTCGCTGGCGGCCACCTACTTGCTGGTCGGCGTGGTGGTAGCGCAGAACCTGGTGGGCTTCACCGAGGGACGTCTCGGCCAGGAGCTATGGGAGCCGTTCGCGCGTGCGGCGGCCGACCGTGTCGGACTGAGCGGCGCCCTGCGTGAGATCCTGGTGGGCGAGTTCGGGCTGCTCACCATGACGGTGACGTACGTCGTCTTCCTGCTGGCCCCGCTGGTCGCCGCCTTCTACTTCGCCCTGGCGCTGCTGGAGGACTCGGGCTTCCTGCCGCGGATCGCTACGCTGGTCGACCGGCTGCTCGGCGCGCTCGGGCTCAACGGCCGAGCGGTGATCCCCATCATTCTCGGCTTCGGTTGCGTGACGATGGGGACCATGACGACGCGGCTCCTGGCGACGCGGCGCGAGCGGACGATCGCCACGGCACTGCTGAACTTCGCGATCCCCTGCTCCGCCCAGCTCGCCGTGATCGCCGCGCTGCTCGCCGGGTTCGGCGGCGGTTGGGTCTTCGCATATGCGGCGATCATCTTCGCGATGCTCGTCGCCGTCGGCACCGTTCTCGATCGCATGATCCCCGGGAAATCGATGCCACTCCTCATCGAGCTGCCGCCGCTACGCTGGCCGCGACCCGGCGCCGTCGCCCGCAAGACGCTGATCAAGGGCTACTGGTTCATGCGCGAGGCCACGCCCTGGTTCGCCGCCGGTGCGCTGATCATCGCCGTCCTCCAGGTCACCGGTGGCCTCGATCTCTGGGAGCGCCTGCTGCGCCCCCTGATGGTCAGCTGGCTCCATCTGCCGGCGGAGACCGCCCGGGCGATCGTGATGGGGCTGGTGCGCCGCGACTTCGGCGCCGCCGGGCTCTACGACATGGGTCTGTCGCCCGAGCAGGCGCTCGTCTCCCTCGTGGTAATCACCCTGTTCGTGCCGTGCGTCGCCTCGATCCTGGTGATGGCCAAGGAGCACGGCTTCCGCACCGCAATCCGTATCTGGGTCGGCACCTGGATCGTCGCCTTCGTGGTCGGCGGCGTGCTGGCCAACCTACTCTCCTGGCTGGGAGTCGCATCATGAAGACCCCGAGAGTGCTCCAGCGTGGCATCATGCTCTGGCGGCATCGGAGCGAGGCACCCGATGACATAGACCGCTCGGCGACAGCCCTACCCGAGATCTGCCCCGCCGCCCGCTGCGAGCGCTGCGGCTACGAGTTCGTCCCCTATACCGTCAGTGCCGTCTGTCCGCGCTGCCTCGAGCCATTCGTCCGCGACCCCTGCTACGGCAGCTGCTTCAGTTGCCCGCTCCTCCACGAGTCGAACGAGGAGGCCGAGTAGCCGGTGGCCGGCAAACGGTAGCCAGTGGCCGGTAAACGGTGGCCGGTAGCCGGCAAACGGTAGCCAGTGGCCGGTAGCCGGTGGCCGGTAACTTGGAACTATGACCGTTCGAACTTACCGGCCACTGGCTACTGCCCACCTTCCACCGAACCACCCAGGGCCGCCCGAAGAAGAAATCCTTGACTCCAAATGGCGTTTGATACAACATTCAGGTCCCACAAGTCACACCGGCTAAGCCCGTCCCCCACAATGCCCAGTCGCAGGAGGATTTCCGATGCGCAGGAACGTTGCTCCCCTGAGCCTGGCTCTCTTGTTCGGCCTAGCGGCCGCACTCGGGGCCCAGCAGGCGACCAGCGGGCTGGAAGTCGCCGAGGCCGTCATCACCACAGCAGTGGTCGATCGCCAGCCGACCGACACCCTGACGACCGTCTCCAAGGACATCGGCACCGTCTTCTGCTGGATGCGGATCACCGGTGCGCAGGGCGAGATCCAGGTCGAGCACGTCTGGTACAAGGACGACACCGAGGTCGCCAGAGTGCCGCTCCGCGTCGCCGGCAGCAACTGGCGCACCTGGAGCTCGAAGAACATCGATCCAATGTGGACCGGCAGCTGGAGGGTGGACATCGTCGGACCGGACGGCGCGGTCCTGCAGTCGCTGTCGTTTACGGTCGGTTGACGGCGGTGATCAGTGATCGGTGATCGGTGATCGGTGATCAGTAATCAGTGATCGGTGATCAGTGATCGGTGATCAGTGATCGGTGATCGGTGATCAGTGATCGGTGATCGGTAATCAGTGATCAGTGATCAGTGCGGACTGATCCGGTTGTCAGCGACGCTCCTCCCGCCCGCTCACAGCCGGGTTACCGACTACTGATCACTGATTACCGATTACTGATTACTGATCACTGACTACTTCGCCCGAGACAGCGAACGCCGTCCGGGCCGGCGACGACCACATCGGTAGCCAGCCCCAGGAACAGTCCGTGCTCGACGATCCCCGCCCGCGCCACCAGCTTGGCGGCCAGCGCCGGGGCGTCGTCTATCGGCCCGAACCGGGCATCGAGGATCCAGTTGCCGTGATCGGTGACGTAAGGCTCGCCGCCCGCCGCCTGCCGCAGCTTCACATCCGCGCCCAGCGAGGCGAGGAAGTTGCCTTCCGGGATCCAGCCGAACGGTACGACCTCCACCGGCACGGCCCATTTCGTGCCCAGTGCCGGTGAGAGCTTCGACTCGTCGACGACGATGATCATGCGATCGCTCGCCTGAGCCACGATCTTCTCGCGCAGCAGTGCACCGCCACCGCCCTTGATCAGATCGAAGTTAGGCGCCACTTCGTCCGCTCCGTCGATGGTGAGGTCCACCACCGGATCGCGCTCAAGCGTCGTCAACGGGATCCGCAGACGGCGGGCCTCCGCCGCCGTGGCCTCCGAGGTCGGCACACCGACGATGTCCTTCAGCCCGCCATCGCGCAGCAGATCACCGATCCGCCGAACCGCGTAGAGCGTCGTGCTGCCGGACCCCAGCCCGACGACCATGCCGGGCTCCACGAACTCGACGGCCCGCTCGGCCGCCGCCTTCTTCAGGCTCGCCGTCTCCTCGCTCATATCACCTGCTCCGCTGCTTTCACCGCCGACCGCGGAGGCGCGTCAGCCGGCGACCTCCACCGGCCCGAGGATCTCGTTGTCGGGATCCGCCTCGACGCGCCGCGGCGCGCTCGGCAGCTCCCACTCGAATACGCTCTCCCGCTCCCGAACCTCGAACGTCCGGCGCAGGCTGTACCCGTCACCCTCGGCCTGCAGGTCGAGCGGGAAGCGAAAGGCCTCCCACCGTTGCCCCTGGCGGACTCGGACGCGCAGCGCCCCCTCTTCCGCGTCCCACGACTGCGCCACCTCCACCTGGGGATAGCCCGGTCGGTAGAGCCACTGCTCGAAGAACCAGCCGAGATCCGCGCCGGCCGCCTCCTCCATGCTGTCTTGGAAGTCGGCGCTCAGCGTGGTGCCGTGCCGGTGCTCCGAGTAATAGCGGCGGATCCCGGCGAAGAACGCCTCGTCGCCCACCGTGCACCTCAGCATATGGAGCACCCAGGCGCCCTTCTGGTAGCTGTTCGCGCTGAGCACCCTGAACAGGTTCTCGGGCTCCGCATCGATCACCGGCCGCGCCACGACGTCCGACCTCAGGTAGGTCCGCTCCGACCGCGCCCGCGATGCGGCGCCGACGTCCGCGCCATCGGCCAACTCGAAGAAGACGCTGGTGAAATAGGTGGCGAAGCCCTCCGCCAGCCAGATGTGCGGCCACTCTTGCTCGGTGACCGCGTCACCGAACCACTGGTGCGCGATCTCGTGCGCCAGCAGGCCGTCGGCCGAGTCCATGCGGCCGACCCGCTCGGTCAGAAAGATGGCGCTCGAGTTCTCCATGCCGCCGAACCGCGTCGACGATTGCACCAACGCCAGCTTCTCGTAGGGGAACGGCCCGACCAGGCTATCGTAGAAGGCGACGATCTCCGGCGCGCGACGGAAGAGATCCGCCAGGTGCTCCTCGTCCTCCGGATACGTCCACTGGGTTACGCGCACACACGGCGAGGACTCGACGTCGCAGCCCGACGTACCCAACTCACGCTCCACCAGCTCGCCGGCGCCCAGCACCATCGTGTAGACGGGGATCGGCCGGTCCGTCGCCCAGACCCAGACCCTCCTCCCATCCTCGGCCTCGAACACCTCGCGCAGCTCGCCTACCGCCACCACCCGCCACTCCCGCGGCGCGCGGACCCTGAACTCGACCGTCGCCTTGTCGCTCGGGTGATCGACACCCGGGAACCAGTAGCGCGCCCGGTTCGGCCAGTTGTCGGCGAAGACCGTCGGTTGGCCGTACCGGTTGTCGCTGAAGATGAGGCCGTCTTCCGGCGCGCCGCCGTAGAAGACCTGAACGGAGACCGCGTCTCCGGCCGCCGCGCTGCGGCCGAACTCGACCAACAGCCGGCCGGCTGTCAGATCGTGGCGCGCCCGCGCGCCGTCCACCATCACCGAATCCACGGCCAGTCCGACGAGGTCGAAGGCCACCCGCTCCGTACCATCGACGGTCACTCTCAGAGTGATCTCCGCGCTGGCGCGGTACGCTCCGGCGTCCGGACCGACATCGACCGCGATCCGGTAGTCCAGCACGTCGACCGGCCGCTCCGGTTCCGCCGGCGCCGCGCCGGTCAACGCCGCGAGTACGAAGACGCCGAACGTCTTAGTCCTGCTTGTCAACATATCTCCTCACAAACTGGATGAGCCGCCGGAAGTAGTCGGCGCCGCCCACCATCAGCATGTCATTGTGATCCGCGCCACGCACCTCGTACCACTCCTTCGGTTCCGACGCCGCCTCGTACAGCCGACGACCCATGCGTACCGGCACGATCGTGTCCGCGTCGCCGTGGATGAACAACACCGGCGAGCGCAGGTTCGGCACTTTGGAGATCGAGTCGAACTTGTGGGTCATCGAGCCCAGCAGCATCCCGGGCAGAAAGGAGTAGTGGAGCTTCGCCAGGTCCTCGGCCGAGGTGAACGACGACTCGACCACCAACGCCGCCGCGTCCTGCTGCGTGCCCAACTCGATCGCCACCGTGCCGCCCAGCGAGCGGCCGAAGATCACCAGGCGCGCCGGATCGACGCCCCGCTGCTCCGTCAGGTAGCGATACGCCAGCAGCCCGTCGTCGTAGAGCGCCCCCTCCGACGGCTTCCCCCCGCTCTTCCCGTAGCCCCGGTAGTCCATGATCAGGACGTTCAGCCCCATCGTCACCAGCACCGACACGTTGTCCAGCCGGTCGTACAGGTCGCCGGCGTTCCCGTGGAAGAACAGGAGATCGGCGAAGGCCCCCTCCGCACTCGCGTAGAGCCCGTGCACCCGCACCCCGTCCGGCGTCTCCAGCCACACCTCCTCCACCCGCGAGGCGCCGTCGACCTGCGGCGTCGGCGCGTCCTCCCGCACCCGCGTCGGAAAGTAGATGAGCTGCCGTTCCAGCGACTCGAGCATCAGCCGCCCACCAAGCAGAAAGAGAACGACCGCAGCCGCGACACCGACTGCCACGTACGCGACCCTGCGCCACACGCCGCGGAGCCGCGACCCGCGCGAAACCCCAAGTTGCTCTACCACGAGCCAAGAAGATAAGCGGCCGGCCTACCGGCCACAAAGCCCCTGCGCTGGCGATCTGGGGAAGACCGCTATCGAGGAGAGGGATGAAGGCAGGTGGCTCGGCCTGCGTGAACGTGCGGATCGCGACGGTAAGCCGCAGTCGCGCGCGGATACCCGTAGGGCGTCCCTAGGCTGGTAATCGACGCAGGACTGCCATCCAGGACTCCGCCTCGGTACGATTCCCAAGTTCCTCGTAGCATACAACGAGGTTGTTTATCGTAACGTAGTCGTCAGGATTCAACTTGGCTGCCCTTAACAGATAGGGTAATGCCTCTCGTGGTCTATTCATTCGAAGATAGATGGAACCGATGTTGCTCAAGGCATTGAACTGCTCCGGATTGGTCTCTGCGCTCTCTTGGTAGGCCCTTAACGCACCTTCTATATCGCCCATCCTCTCATAGGCACGACCTATGTTGAACAGAACCATCCCCCGCAATTCAACCAGCGTCGTATACTCGAGTACGCCCTCCCAAACCTCAATCGCCTCCCTGAGCCGTCCTCTCTTCGCCAGCGCCAGCCCTTCACTGTTGAGTCTATTGGCCATCGGCTGGTCTTCGACGATTCTGGACAGCCTGCTCTCCTCCTGTGAGGGCTCGACCGATTGTGCCCGTGGGGCTTCCTCCCCGACCCGCTCTCCGGCCTCACCCCACTGGAGTGTCATGACCAGGTTGTCCAGCAACTCGACATAGCGACAGTACTCCTTGAAGAACCACCCCGGGAACTGGAAAGTGAAAACGAACTCTGCCAACCGCGATGTCTCCGGATGACTCAAGATGATCGAGTATCTTCTCTTCCAATACCTCCCATCACGGTACGTCACCGCGAGTTGACTGACACCCTGGAAGAACACCAGGTGCACGCCCGCAACGCGTGAGCCCCCTCTCAGGTGGCTGAAGTAGTGGTCCGCGTAATCGCATAGCTCGTTGTACAGTTCTCTGTCGCTCTTCTGGCTCAACCCAAGCCGCGCCTCATAGGCTTGCGGCGATAACTCTTCGCCGTATTGGAGGTTCCAGTGTATATCGAAGCCCTCCACCTGCCGGAAATACCACGGTCCCCCACCGTGGAAACTCCTATCCATCAATTCCCAGCCGCTGACATCGATCTTGTATGGTCTGCCCAGGCAATCACCTTCAAAGTAGTCCGCTCTTCCCCCACTGGTCTCCTGCACTGAAGGCACTATTCGCCAGCCGGTCTCGCGGGCGATGAACTGCAACAATCCACGAACGTCGCCGGTGAATACGTGGGTGGGGCTGTCCTCTAGCTGGGGATATTTCTCGCGTGTCCTGGGCTCGCGCGGGATCTGGATCTCCAGAACGTTGCCAGCCCCGCAATGCTGCAGCAGTTGCACCATCTCTTTCTCGCAGTACACGGAGCCGGCGTAATCATCGTTCGTAAGGGCGATGCCGTACCTGCTCCTACGGATCCCCTTATCGATGGCTTCCTGGAACCGATCTCTCTCGACCAGCAGCACCTGATACTCATTGAACCACACGGTCTTTCCGGACATCGTGAGCCGATCGGAGATCAAGCGCGCTATGTCGACGTTCTTGCTCTTGTAGCTGATGAAGGCGTCATACTTTCTTCCGAACAAGCCCACGATAAACCTCCGTAACAGCGACCTACCGCAACCCCATGCGATCTATCATTTGCCCATAAGAGAACCTTTCGCAGGTTCTTCTTGCCCTTCTTCTCCCCGCTCTGTTCCCCACAGAGCCGGAGCCGATGCTCTCTAGCGTTTCCCGCACTTCAGGTCTATCCCAGCCGTAACGGGCAATTTCGTCGACGACGCATCTAGCGAGTTCATTGTCGCGAGCCCAAGTGAACAGGTGTTTTAGGTCCCGCACAGGATCATCACTGATCTTGATCACCTCACCGATGATTCTACGCCCTAGCTCTCTGTCTTTTCGTTTGCACCTCGACAGCGCCATCCCGAATTTCGCCTGCCTGACGTTATTCTCGCCCTGATGCTCCATCGCCTGCGCAAAGAGTTCTTCCGGTGTCGGCCACTTCTTGAAGATCGGCGTCATCGGAAACCCTCCCAGTGACAGCTCCATTACCCTTCTTCTTCGATTGCCTCGACATCATGCGATCGCTCGCCTAGCCGGGCAACCACGACCGATAACAGCTAGCGGCGTCACCTTGGGGGGAGCGCACGTTCGTAGCTCGAGTCCTGAAACATCTGGAAAAGTACTTACTCGCGTGACTTCCTCCGGATCCTTCACTGGGCTGCGACCTCCATCTCGTTCGCGGGTGTGATCTTCAGCTACCGGTACAGTAGTCTCAGCTGCTCGTACTCCAGGCGTGTCATGCTGGCGCGCTGCCAATGGACCGCAGCCCGGATCAGCGTCGCATGCATGAAGTCGCCTCTTGATCCGAGCATAGTGCGAGGCACCGTGGCCGCCGCACCGGACTTGAGCGTTCTCGTCGTCGTAACGGTGGGTTGTGTCCGATGTGTGGATGACCGAGAATTTCGATCCTAACGTACGGTATGCCCGAGCACCGGCGCGCTTCCAGGTTCCGGCGCTGCTCTGGGCTCGAAGACTTCGGTCACGCAACGCGGCGAGCTCGCCCGCTGAGCCGCACGGCAATGAACCGGGCGTGCCGGCGCGCTGGTAACGGCCCTGATTGACTGGTAGCTTGCCGCCGGCCACCGGCCACGCCCGGGTCCGGTCCGGCGGCTATCCTCCACACAGCCACACCGCTTGCCCGCCGCGACCGGTGGCTCCACAATACGGTCCTTCGTCAACTTATCTTCAAGGACGAGGCCCTTGATCCACGACCCGCTACTCGTCGCCGCGCTGATCGCCGGGACCACGGCGTTCGCCTTCTGGCTCGACCACCGGTTCGCCGCGCTCTCCAAGGTGGGCGCCGCGCTGATGGCGCTGTTCCTGGGCGCTGTGCTCTCGAACGTCGGGCTCGTGCCGCAGGAGTCGTCGGTCTACGGTGTCATCGAGGGTCCGGTCGTCTCGCTGGCGATCGTCTACCTGCTGTTATCGGTGAGGCTGGCGGACTTGAGGCTGGCGGGTCCCAAGATGGCGGCGCTCTTCGTGGTGGCGAGCGTGGGGACGGCGCTGGGCGCGGTGGTCGGCGCTCTGGTCTTCAGCGGCAGCATCGGCGCCGTCACCTGGAAGCTGGCCGGGGCGTTCACCGGCACCTACACCGGCGGCAGCATCAACTTCGCGGCGGTGGGACGCGGGCTCGAGCTGCCGGCCTCGACCTTCGCCGCGGCAGCGGCGGCTGACGCGGTGACCACGGGGATCTGGTTGGGCATCGTGCTCATGGCGCCCGTGCTGCTCGCCCGCTCCGCGCCGGGCGTGGCGGCGCCAGCCGCGCCGGCCCCCGTCGCCGCGGCGGATGCGGCCGAGGGGGTGCCCGGTTCCGATGCGCACCCCTACTGGACCCGGGTGCCGGTGTCGCTATTCGATCTGGTACTGTTGGCGGCGCTGGGCCTGGCTCTGCTGGTCGCGGCGCGCTGGTTGGGCCGGCAGCTCGGCCTCGTGCCCGAGATCCTCTGGCTCACGACGATCGCCCTCGTCCTCGCCCAGCTTCCCCGGATCCGCCGGCTCAGCGGGGCGGAGCAGTTGGGCAATCTGGGGCTGCACCTCTTCTTCGTGGTCATCGGGATACGCTCGCTGTTCCGGGCGATGCTCGAAGTGGGCCCGGAGGTCTTCCTCTACACCCTCGTCGTGGTGGCCATTCATGGTATCTTTCTGTTCTTCGTCGGCCGCTTGCTGAGGGGTGCGCTACCGATGCTCGCCGTCGCCTCGCAGGCCGCCATCGGCGGCCCCGCAACGGCGATGGCGATCGCCGTCTCACGCGGCTGGCCGGCGCTGGCACTGCCGGGCATCGCCGTGGGCCTGCTCGGCTACGCGCTCGGAAACTACGCCGGGTTCGGCATCGCCTACCTGGTTCGCGCGATACTCGGAGGTTGAACTTGACAGACGAAAACGGCCAGACCTCACTACCCACGGCTCGGGTCGCCACCCGCCCCGGTGTCAGCGGAATCGCCGAGCACCGCCGGCGCCTCTACCAGCGACACCTGCTGATCTTCCTGGCGGTGAACCTGGGGCTGCTGGCCGCCGACTGGTTCACTTCGCCCGGCCTGCAGTGGGGACATTTCCTGGCCGTACCCTGGGGTCTCGTCTTCCTGCTCCACACCGCTGGGCTCAAGTCGCGAGGCTACTCGTTCGGCGAACTCCTGATACCGCCGCGCGACCCGCCCGTGCGAGAGGTCTACACGGTACCCCTGGACTACGAGCTGGTGCGCACCCGCCAGCTGCGCGACGGCGTTGCCACCGCCGCCGCCGCATTGCGCGACAAGAACCGCGAGCTATCGGAATCGGCCGTCGCCGCCGCCGACGAGCTGCTCGCCGCGGCCGAGGGCGCCGTGAAATCGGTAAGAGCCGCCAAGACCCACAGGGACGAGCAGGTCCAGAAGCTGCTGCCGGAAGCGCAGGCCGCGCTCGAGGTCCTCGACACGCTTCACCAGGACTTGATCAGGATGGCCGTGCTGGACGATGCGCCGGAGACGGCCGCGATAGAGCCCGTGCGGGAACAGGCCGCGGCGCTCGAGCAGCTCACGTAATCCGGCCGCCGGCCGGTCACTCCCAGGCCGCCGCCACCTCACCGCCCCGCTGCCAGTGGGGCGCCCAGGCGAGCGCCACCAGCTTCACGGCGATATCCTTCTTCTTGGGCCGCACGACGATGGTCTCGAGGTCCTCGACCGCCGGATCGTACTTCGCGCGGATCTCCTCGGTCTCCGCCTCGAACTCGGCCTCCAGGTCCGCCAATCTCCGCACCGTCGCCTCCACCGTCGCTCGCGCCCGGGCCACGTCCTGGGCCTGCCTCATCGAGCGGCCCACACCGCGGGCGGCCGTCGTCGCACGGCCCACCGACGAGCTGCTCACCGCCTTGCGACCCAGCATGGCGCCCAGCAGCGTCGCGCCCACCGAGATCGCCGTCTGCAGCTTCGCCTCCTTCGCCTGCTCCGCCTCACGTTCCACCGCCTGCTCGGCGCGGCGGATCCGCTCCTGGAGCGTCGCCAGCTTGGGCGCGTATCTCTTGCGCAGCTTCTCCAGCGCCTCGTCCCGCGCCTCGCGCGCCTTCTGGCCCAGGCGCAGCCGGAAGTCGTGCTCCGACTCGCCGGGCTGCGAATACTCCTTCAGGGACGTGCTCTTGTAGAGCTCGAGCGTGTGGTTCCGATAGAGCCAGTCCTTGAACTCCTTACGCCAGGCAGTGTAACTGGTCTTCTTGGTGGCGACGCCAGGCAGTTCACCGAACTGGGCCGCGCCCTCAGGCCCGTCCCCGAGGTCGTCCAGCTCGGTCTCGACCGTCATCGTGTCTGCCCAGTCGAGGGCGACGGCGGCGCTGTGCAATGGGGTGAGCGTCACCAGCTCTTGCGTCGTCTCCAGTTTCGTCTTGCGATCGGCGAACAGCACGCGCCCCGCGGCGAGCACCATCGGCTCGTAGACCAGCTCGTGGCCCGGCGCCGCACTGCCGCGTAGCGGCACGAAGTGCTGCGGGATGCCGGGGCCCAGCATCGGTTGCTCGCTGAGCGGCGTTGCGGAAGCCGGACGCACCGCCGGTGCACCGGTCGCCGCCGCCGCCGCTGCCCAGCGTGCCGCGGCCTCCGAGCGGCATGGGTCCATCAATACTTTTATCTGGTCCCGTGTGAGCGGGCCGCGCAGGTACGACATAGCCCAGCGTGTCTCGAAGACGACCGGCTCGTCCTCGTGGACGTTGTTGAGCAAGAAGACGCGCTTGCCCAGCCCGGCCAGCGTCTCCTCCATCGCCCCGCGGTCGAACCGCATCTCGCCGCCGGCGGCCACGCCCTCGAGTCCCTCGAGCACACGAGCCTTGTCACGCTCCGTCTGCAGCCGGCCGATGAACCAGCTGCCCGTGTTCGAGAGGCCCTTGTAGTCGAGATCGACCGGGTTCTGCGTGGCGAGCACCACGCCGACGCCGTAGGCGCGACCCTGCTTGAGCAACGTCAGCAGCGGAGCTTTGGATGGCGGGTCCGCCACCGGCGGAAAGTAGCCGAAGATCTCGTCCATGTAGACGATCGCCCGCAGGCTGGTCGTACCCGACTGGCCGCGCATCCAGCCCAACACCTGGTTCAACAGCAGCGAGACGAAGAACATCCGCTCCTCATCGCCCAGGTGCGCGATGGAGAAGATCGCGATCCGCGGCTTACCTTCCGGCGTATACAGTATGCGCTCGATCTCCAGCGGCTCGCCTGCCATCCAGGCGGCGAAGCCCGGCGCCGCCAGCAGGTTGTTCAGCGCCATCGCCAGCTTGAACCGCTCGCCCGCCGGGTAGAACGTCTCCAGGTCCAGCACACCCACCTTGCTCACCGTCGGCGTCTGGATCGCCCCAATCAGCGACGCCAGGTCGAGGTCGCGGCCGTCGCGCCAGGCGGCGTCGAGGATCGTCGACAGCAGAATGTGCTCGCGGCTCTGAATCGGATCCGCATCCATGCCCAGCAGCCCCAGCAGGCTGGTCACCGTCGTCCCGACCCGATCGCCCAGCAGCTCGCGATCCCCGGCGAGCGCCGGTGGCGGCGCCGCGAACGATGAGAGTATCGAGACCGGAAGCCCCGCCGTGCTGCCGGGTGTGTAGACGGCGAAGTCAGCCGAATCGCGCAGCCGCCGGATCCGCGCGCCGCTCTGCCCCCAAGCCGCCAGACCCTTCTTCCATAGCTCCGCCTGCCGTGCCCCGTACTCTTCGACCGACAGACCCTGCTTGCGGGCGTCGTCCGCGTTCACCCAGGGCGCGAAGTCTTCGGCCCTCAGCTCGGGAAACGTGAGCAACAGGTTCGGCAGATCGCCCTTCGGGTCGATGACGATGGCGGGGATGCCGTCGATCGCCGCCTCCTCGAGCAGGCCGATGCAGAGGCCGGTCTTGCCGCTCCCCGTCATCCCCACGCATACCGCATGCGTCACCAGGTCCTTCGAGTCGTAGAGCAGCAGCTCACCCTCACGCCCCTGCCTCTCAGCCAGATCGTAGGCTCGGCCGAGATAGAGAGCGCCAAGCTTCTCGTAGTTGTCCACGCGGTGCCTCCACCACGGGTGGTCGTTTCTGATTCCCGTTCAGCCACACCGATCGGCGCCGCTGGCCGGCCGCACTCGAGTGTGCCGGCACCGATCTGCGTGCTAGTACTCGATGACCCGCGGTAGTGACTTCGCCTGCTCGATCCAGTCACTGACCTGCTTCTCCGAGGGCGGCTGCCGGGTCAGTTTCTTCTCCTCGTTCAACTCGTTCATCTTCGCGCAGAGATTCGCGGCATTTCGCTGGCTCAACTCCGGCACCGTATCCACACCCGCCGCCTCGAGTAGGTCGGCGTACTCTTCGCCGATACCCTTGATGCGAAACAGGTCCGCGTGGTTCGTCCAGCGTAGCACCAGCTTCTCGCTGATACCGGTGCTCTCCGCGAGCGTCTTACGGCCCTTCGATGACCTGCAGTACTCGAGAAGATCGTCCGTCGTGCCGATGCCGGCAGTCTTCAGCTTCTCGGCATACTGAGCACCGATCCCCTCTACATCGATGATCTTAGCCATCTAGTCTTCTCCTTCTGGTAATTGTCTTCTGACTGCCGTGCGGCCGGCCACAGGCACACACGTCGCATTTCGTTGGGCTCTACGCCGCCTTGAGCTCCGACGTGCAATTCGGGCAGCGCGTCGCCTTGATCGCGATCTCGGTCGCGCAATACGGGCACTCCTTGGTCGTCGGCTCCGCTGGCGCCGCCTCTTCCTTCCTCGTGAAGCGGTTCACCTGCCGCACGAGAAGGAACACCGCGAAGGCGACGATGATGAAGTTGATCACCGTGTTGAGGAACACACCGTAGTTGATCGTCGCCGCACCCACCTCCTGCGCCGCCGCCAACGACGCGTAGTCGGTGCCCGACAGGTTCAGATACAGGTTGGAGAAGTCCATGTTGCCGAGCAGCAACCCGAGCGGCGGCATCAGGACGTCCTTGACCAACGAGTTGACGATCGCGCCGAACGCCACCCCGATGATGATCCCGACCGCCATGTCGAGCACATTCCCCCGCATGGCGAATTCCTTGAACTCCTTAAGCATGATGGCCCTCCCGGTCAGACGGTACACCGACAACCCGGCGGCGCGGCGCGCTCGCCGTTCCGCTTCACACGTAATCACGCACTCGCAGTGGCGCTCCAGATCGAGAGCGTCGAGCGAGATGGTTGTGGGATTTGGGATACGGGACGGATTCTAGCTTTCCGGAAGCTCCCGAGCAACGGCGGTTCAGAAGTACGTTGGCGAGCCGCCCGCTCAGAAGAGCTTCAGGTAGTACGACAGCGCCGTCGTCTGGTGACGCACGCGCCAGCCGGTCACCACGCTGTGTTCCATCCGGAAATAGCGGACCGGCCTCCCGTCCGGCGGCTCTTGGCCGGAGACCCGGACCTCGACCTTGACGACGATGTCGTCGCCGCGGCCGCGGGCCTTGATCGAGGTGAACTCGATCTCGCTCAGCTTCAGAAGCTCCTCACCTTTCGCCTGGAGCTCCTCGTCGGTCATCTGGTCCGGGTCGACGCCGTGCAGCCCGCTGCTCACGTACTCGCCACGCAGCCAGAACTTGAGCTCGTCGGCCGCCTCCGACTCGAGGGTCGACCGTTCGGCGCGGAAATTCGCCACGACTATGACTACGATGATGGCCAGCGCCGCGATCGCCTTCCAGCCTTTGAGCTCGAGTTTCATGATTCAGTCCCCTCTGGTCTCCACCGCGGGATGAAAAGGCTTGAGGCCGACAGCCGCGCCGTCATGGTCGGCCCTCCCGGGCCCTGCGTCAAGGGCCCGGGAGGGCTGAGCCGAACTCGCTACAGCCGACCCGGCTGCTGCGATGCCGATCTGTTGATCCCCCAGCCACAGCATAGCACCAGCACAGGCAATGCCACGCTCAGAAGGAGGGGGGACCAGTCCGGTGGTGGAGACCCGCCGACTGCAGGAGGCGCTCCGCAGCTGGCGCGACGGGAATACCGAGCCGCTGCTCTCGGCGCTCGGCTTCGCGCCGCTGGGCCTGCGTGTGCCGGCCGGCGGGCTGGCCGATTTCGGTCTCGACCCGTCGGAGCCGCTCACGCTGGAGGTCGCCGCGCGTCACGCCGGCTTCCACGTCTTCCGGATCGTGCTCGGCGGCCGTCTCGACCCCGAGGCGATCCGCCGTGTGGCCGCGGCCCTCTACCGGCACAACCCGGCGCGGCGCGCGCTGCTGATCTTCGAGGGCGGCGACGACCCTTGTCTGGTCCTGGCGAGTTGGGGACTCGGGCCGGGCCCGCTGCGGCTGCGCAAGCTGTGGATCGAGCTCGATGCGCCGCGCCGCTCGGAGCTCGACATCCTGGCCGCTCTCGCCGTGAACGGGGCTGCCACGGCCAGCGACCTGGCGCTCGCCCACCTGCAGGCGCTCGACCGCGAGCAGGTCACCGGCAGGTTCTTCGCCGAGTTCAGGCGTCAGCGAGCGGCGTTGGCCGCGGGACTGGTTGGCGTCCCCGAAGATTGTGGGCAGGACCGTTCCGACCTGGCGCTGATCCTGCTCAGCCGTCTGCTCTTTCTCTACTTCCTGCAGCGGAAGCGCTGGCTAGACGGCGATGTCGCCTACCTGCGTCGTCTGTACGAGGCCGCGCTCAGTGGCGGCATCCCCTTCTTCCGTCGCCGGCTCGAGCCCCTCTTCTTCAGCGCGCTGAATCGCCCAGCCCAGCGGCGCGGACGCTCGGCAGGCGAGCTGGGCGAGCTGCCCTACCTGAACGGCGGCCTGTTCGAGCGTGACGCGCTGGAACGCAAGTATCCGCGCCTCGACGTTCCCGACGAGTGCTTTGCGCCCATCTTCCGCGACTTGCTCGACCGCTACCAGTTCACCCTGCGCGAGGACCAACCTGCGGACCAGGACGTCGCCGTCGACCCGGAGATGCTCGGCCGGGTCTTCGAAGGTCTGATGGCGGGATCGGTGCGCGGCTCGACCGGTGCGTTCTTCACACCGCGCACGCTGGTCGATCGTCTGGTAGACGGCGCGCTCTCCGCTCACCTCGCTCGCGCCGCCGACTGCGACCGCGGATTGCTGCTGGAACTGCTCGCCGGAGGCTCGCCGCCGCTGCAAGACCCGCTCCGTACACGGCTGGCAGAGCGCGTGCGTGCGATCCGCGTGCTCGATCCCGCCGTGGGCTCCGGCGCATTCCTGCTCGCGGCGCTACACCGACTCGAATCGTTGCGCGATCGACTAGAGGGCCGGCCGCCCGACTCGCTCGCCCGCTTCCAGCGGCGACAGGAGATCATCCGGCGCAACCTGCACGGTGTCGATATCAACGCCGCCGCGGTGAGGCTCTGCGAGCTACGCCTGTGGCTCGCACTCGTGGTCGATCTCGAGGTGGATGACATCGCGCAGGTGCCGGCGCTACCGAACCTCGACATCAACATCCGACAGGGCGACGCATTGGTCGACCCGATCGACTTTCTCATTCAGTACGCCGATCTCGACCGCGGGCTGGTGGCGAGTCGCTGGCGGCGCCGGGTCGAGCGACTCGGCGAGCGGCGCGACCGCTACTTCCGGGCCGGCGGTGCGGGCAAGCGTCGTGTGCTGCGCGGCCTGCAGCGTGCCGAGTGTGATCTGGCGGTGCGCTTTCTGGCCGACCTGGCAGCCGGTATCGACGCGCGCCGTGCCGATCTGCGCGCGGCGGCGCGCAGTCGCGATCTGTTCGGCAGACGGGCCGGCCTCTCGCGCTCGCAGAGGAAGGCCGCCGCTACGCTGAAGAAGCGTCGCAACGAGTTGCGTCGCTTGCTAGAGAAGATCCGCGTGCAGGAAGAACTTCCCTTCTTCTCTTTCCCTATCCACTTCGCGGACCCCGAGAGCCCCGAGCCCGGCTTCCACGTCGTGCTGGGCAATCCGCCCTGGATCCGCACCCACCACTGGTCCGGACTCTCGCGTCGCCGCCTCGCAGAGCGCTTCCGCTTCCTGCGCGGCGCCGGCTGGCGAGCCGGTAGCCGCCTGGCCGGCGCCGGCCGCGGGTTCGCCGCCCAACTCGATCTCAGCGCCCTCTTCCTCGAGCGGTCCCTCGATCTGCTGGCCGAGAACGGCGCGCTCGGCCTGCTGCTACCCGCCAAGCTGGCGCGCACCCTCTCCGCCGGCGCGCTGCGCGCCCGCTTGGTGACGCGCGCACGGATCCTCTCCCTCGAGGACTGCGCCCTGGCGCCGCAGAGGCTGTTCGAGGCGACGACCTACCCACTCGCCCTGCTGCTCATGCACGGCGAGCCCGACGCCCGGCACCGGGCCTCGATCCGGATCCACGACCGGGGCGGCACGACACTCGACTTCCAGCTCGCTCAGGCCCGGCTCCCGTTGATCGACGACCCCGAAGCGCCCTGGGCGCTGGCGCCGGCTCCCGTACGCGCCGTCCTCGAACGGATGGACGCCGCCGGGTCGAGGCTCGGCTCGCACGACGCTCGTCGTCCGCGCCGCGGGATCGTGACCGGGCTGAACGACCTCTTCGTGGGACGTGTTGTCGCCGCCGATCCGTCGCAGGGGCGCACCACGATCGAGCTTGCCGGCTCGGCGGTCGAGATCGAGCTCGACCGCGTGCGCCCGGCGTTGCGCGGCGAGGACCTGCAAGCTTGGCGCTTCTCGGCGGCCCGCGCCCTCGTATGGCCGCTCGACGACGAGGGACACCCGCTGCCGAGCCTGCCACCGGCGACCCAGGCCTACCTGGGACGCCACGCGCGTGCCTTGGAGCGGCGGATCGACCTCAGAGGGGGCCAGCCGTTCTGGACGCTGTTTCGCGCGCGCCCGGAGAAGTGGGCGCTGAGGGTGGCGTGGCGCGACATCGCGCCCGAGCCGGGTGCGGTCGTGGTACCTCCACGCGTCCCGTTCCTCGAGGGCACCGCCCCGCTCATCAGTCTCAACACGGTCTATCAGATACCAGCCGCGTCGGATGAGGATGCGCAGTTCTTGGCCGCCGTTCTCAATTCGACCGTCGCCCGCACCTACCTGAAAGCGATCGCTGAGCGGGCAACCGGAGGTTACTTCCGCTTCCTCGGTTGGACGGTTGCTCTCCTGCCTTTTCCCGAAGAGCCCGACGCGGCTGTACGCAAATCTTGCATCGGACTGAGCCGGCACGCACACCACGCCGGTCAGTTGAACGCGGTCGAGCGTCGCCGGCTCGACGAGCTCGTGGCCCGCCTGTACGGGCTCGGCGCCCGCGAGTTGGACACGCTCCGTTCCTTCGACGCCAGACTCTCGAACAGGAGCGACACATGACCATGTCGAGCTGGCCCGAGCCTATCGCCGCCGCGTCCGACGAAGCCGCAATCGCCATCGTACGCGGGCTCTGGTCACGGGCGGCGCGGGTCGACGTAGCGATCGCCAATTCCCAGCGCCTGCTCGAGCTGATCGGCGAGCTGACCGCCGGTGGACCGGCCACAGTGAACGTGGTCACATGCGGGCTTCCCTGCGCCGGCCAGCCCGACCGCTGGCGATGGACGATCGTCGGTGAGGCGCCAACTCCCGAGTTCTTGCTCTTCTATAGCGCCGGCAGCGCGTTCCCCGAGAGCGCGCTCATCTTCACCGGCGACGCGGGCGACGGCTGGCTCACGTTCCACCGGCGTCCGATCGTCTTGCACCGGCTCCGTCAGCGATTCGAGTTCCTGTCGATACCGGGCGGTATGCGGATCGTCGTTGCGCCCTCGACGATCCGCGAGCAGGCCGAGCCGACCCGCGGCGGTGGAGCGCACGGTCCGACGGGCGGCGAGGTCGAGCTCGTCACCCTGTCCGAGCTGTATCGCCGGGTGCTCGCCGCGCATTTCGACGGTGCAGGCGTCGACGCGGGGGCCCGGCCCGACTCGGCGCCGCCACTCGCGGCCCACCAGGAACGGGCGTACGAGCGCGCCTGCGCCATCCTCGATCGCTACGGCGGCGTGATCGTCGCCGACGCGGTCGGACTCGGCAAGACCTACATCGGCCTGCGACTGCTGGAGCGGGCACTCGACGCCGGCGGACGCGGGCTGGTCGTCGTGCCGGCGGCGCTGAGAGACCAGTGGATGCGGGAGCTTCGCTATTTGGGAACGACCGACGTACCGACCACCGACGCACAGGGGAGAAAGAGCACGAGCGCGGATGAGAACCTCGACCTTTGGATCAGAGAAAGCCGCTCGGGCGAAATGCGCCTGCTCTCGATCGAGTCGTTGGGCCGGGCCACTTTCGATCCGGTCGCGTTGCGCGGCGCCGATCTCGTGCTGGTCGACGAGGCCCACAATTTCAGGAACCCTGCGACACGCCGCTATCGGAACCTCGCCGATTTGCTCCGCCACACGAAGGTCGCCTTGCTCACCGCAACGCCGATCAACAACACGATCCTCGACCTTCAGCATCTGATCGACCTCTTCGCCGCGCCCGGCGCGTTCAGGCATCTGGGTATCGCGGACTACCGGCAGGCATTCCGCCGCGCCTCGGCCGGCGACGCCGAACTCCGTACCGTCATCTCCGCCTGTGTCGTGCGTCGCACGCGCCGCTTCCTCCGCGCGCACTACGGTCGTGTTCGGGTTCGCGATCCGCGCAGCGACGAGCAGATCGAGTTGCGCTTCCCGAAACGCCTGCCGCCGGTGCCCGTGGAGTACGACCTCGCCGGCACCTACGGCGACCTGCTCACCGGGTTGGAAGGCTGGCTCGAGGACCTGCACTTCCCCAGCGTCGAGCCGGCTGACAACGACGTCGAGAACGCCGAGCCCGCCACCTGCCCCGGCGAGCTCCTCAAGATCATCATGCTCAAGCGGCTCGAGTCCAGCACCGAAGCGCTGCGCTCGACCGTCGTCCAGCAGCTCGCCTGGTCGAACACGGCGCTACGTGCCATCGATGCAGGACGCATTCTCACGAGACCAGACTACCGGGCCAGCTTCCAGGGACCCGCCGACGATCCGGGCAGCCAGCTCGCGCTGTTCGAGCTCATGTTGCCCGCGCCGTCGCTCGAGCCATGCCGCATCGCCGCGCTGCGCCGCTCGCTCGACCGCGATGCGAGCGTACTCGCCCGAATCCGCGACGCGCTCGTCGCGGTCGGGCCGGGCGGCGACCGCAAGCTCCACAGACTGACCGACCTGCTCGACGGGCCGCTCGCCGGCCGCAAGGTCCTCCTGTTCACCGAGTTTCGCGACACGGCACGCTACCTCCATCACCAGCTGCGCCTGCGAGCGCACATCGCCCAGATCGACAGCGGCGGCGCGCGCCTGGGGCTGGAGCGTGCGGCGCGGGGCGAGGTGATCGAGCGATTCGCGCCGCACTCCAACGGCCTGCCCGAGCCACCGCAGCGCGAGCGCGTCGACTTGCTGATCGCCACAGACGTACTGAGCGAGGGCCTCAACCTACAGGACGCCTCGGTGGTCGTGAGCTACGACCTGCCCTGGAACCCGGTGCGCCTGATGCAGCGTGTCGGCCGCGTCGACCGTCTGGGCGCGCTCGCCGGACACGTCGAGTTGCATCACTTCGTGCCGGCCCACGACCTCGACCGGCTGCTCGGCCTCATGACACGGCTGCGAGGCAAGGTCACGACGATCTCGGCGACGCTCGGCCTCGATCATCCCGTGCTGGCGATGCCCGCCGACCAGCGGCGCGCCGTCGATCAGATCCGCATCCTCGCGCACGATCCGGAAGGCTACGACCGCATCGAAGCCGAGGTGGAAGGGCCACTCGACCCCGAGGAGCAGGCGTACCTCGACTACGTCGCCGAGGTGAGCACCGCACCAGCGACGCGGCGGGCGGCGCCGGCCGCCTCGGCCGCAGCCGTTGACGCCGGCGAGCCGCCGCGAGCCGTATCCTACTGGCGGGTCGGCTCGGGCCGCAGTTCGCGCGGGCTCTGGCTGACCTGCGATGTCGAGACCGGCTGCGTGGTCGACGACCAGGTCGGCGCACTCCAACTGCTCCGCGACGCACGAGCCCTCCGGCGACGCAACCCGCCTGAGCGCCTGCTGGCGAGCGCCCGGCGCGCTTGCGCTCGTTACGCCCGGGGCGTGGTCGCGCGCCTCGAGGCCGCGCGGATCGCCGGCGACGCGCTGAGCCCCGGCCTGCCACAGTGCCGCATCGCCGCCTGGCTGAGTCGAAGCTTCGAGGCGCGGGCCCACCGACTGACATCCGGGGAACGGCGGTCCATCGACGACCTGCTCGACCGCCTCGGACAGCGCTTCACCGTCACCGGCGAGCGCTCGCTGGCCGCGGCGGCGGCCGAGCTACCGCCCCATCCCAACCCCAGGTTCCTGTCGCGCCTCGACGGTCTGCTGCGGGCTCTCGTCACCGACCCGTCAGGGTCATACCGAGCGGACGAGGTGGCCACCCTGCTTCTGCTGCCGCGGCGTTAGTCGTGTCGGTGCACGGCTCGGCTTGACGGCCGCTTGACTCGCCTGGTGGACATTCGGGCGTCAGTTGTAGGTTGACCGGTCCGTCGAATGGGAGGGTTACTCAGATGTTCAGGCGAGCCATCTCGATCGTTCTCATCCTCGTGTTGCTTCCTCAGTTAACCGGCTGTATGTCCGTCCGCGCCGTCGACCTCACGGACGTTGAGCGCCCGGTTGCGGAGGAGGTATACGGTGTGATCAGCGAGGGCGGCCAGCCGGTGGACTTCGACAGGGCCTCGACCGACATTCGCAACGACACGATCTACGCCACCGTCGGGGATAGTCCGTACGCCGTTGCGCTGGCCGATGTGCAGCAATTGCGGCTGAGGCGTACGGACCCCGGTAAGACGGCGATCGTCCTCGTACTTGCGGTCGTCTCCGTGGTGGCAATCACCGCCGTCATTGAGGGAGCGTTTGCGGACTGGGACGACTGGAAGCTAGGTGCGCCGAATTAGCGCCGGCATCAGCCGCAAGGTCGCGGCGTGCTTCCGGCCCGAACTGGACTGATCTCGCTCCTCCGCGATCCCCGCTTGTCCGATCCGCCGATCTGAGTTCAATTGAGGTCGGACCTCGGTAGCGAGCCAATCACAATATTGGAGCGTGAACGGTGGAGAACCTTGTTCGCTGGATCGTCGGCCTTTTCGTAGCGCTGGCCGTAGGTGGTGTGGTGACCGGTTGGTTCCTGGGCAGCCTTCGCTCCTACCTGAACATAGCCAGGCCGTCGGGTCGCGATCTGCCCAACTGGCTGATCGGCGTCAGCGAGCGGCTCTTCTTCGCAATCGTCATCGCGTTCAACATATCCGGTGCCGCTGTCGCCATGATGGTCTGGATCGTGCTCAAGATCGTCCCCAACTGGGAGCTCCATGTCCGGCACGGCACGGCGAACAAGCCGCTCACCTGGTCGTCGATCCTGGCGAGCCTCTGCTCGATGTTCTTCGCGCTGCTCGGCGGACTCATCATTCGGGGTGCGATTTGGTACTGGTAGAACGATCGAGGCCTCGTTGGCGATTCGGCGATCGGGCTGCGATCAGGGATCCTTGACCGCATGCGCCTGGTGTCTGTCCTGAGATGGTCCGCCTTCGGCGCCGTCATCATCGCCGGCGCCGCGATCGCCTTCGCCTATTCCCAGGGCCAGTTCCCCGGCCAGCCGCTGGACGGGCCGCCGATCGCGCTGATCGGCGGCCGAGCCTACGACCCCGCCGGCGATTCGCTGATCGAGGCGGCGACGGTGATCATTCGGGGGCGTGACATCGTGGCCGTCGGCGAAGCCGAGCCGGTCCCCGAGGGCGCTCGCGTCCTCTACGTGAATGGCCTGACCCTGCTCCCGGGTTTCATCGACAGCCACGTCCACCTGAGCGGCATCCGCTCGCGCGTGACGGACGGCTCGCGCGAACTGGGCTGGCTGCCCTACCTGTGGCGCTTCATCCGCAGGTTCCCCGAGCGGCGCCGCACGCTCATCCGGCACGGCGTGACGACGGTCAAGAGCCTCGGCGATCCTCACCCGTGGGTCGTGAGGTTCGCCGAGCACATCGAGCGACACGAGCTCGCCGGCCCGCGCGTCTTCGCCGCCGGCCCCGTCTTCACGGCGCCCGGCGGCTACCCGGTAGGCCGACTGCGCCGGGCCGGCCAGGGTGACACATCGTACATCGCCCAGGTCACACGACAGGTGATCGGGCCGGGCGAGGCCGCCGAGGCGGTGAAAGATTTCGGCGGCAGCGTGGACTTCGTCAGCGTCGTCCTCGAGCGGCGCGGCCAACCCGAGCTGCCCAGGCTGACCCCCTCGGTGCTCTACGCGATCTGCGCCACCGCCGGCGAGCTCGGGCTTCCTGTGCTCGCCCACGTCAGTACGCTCGAGGATCTGGCACTCGCCCTGGCGGCCGGGGTCGACGGCATCGAGCACATCCCGTTCGACCAGGCGATCGACTCGCTGACCCTGGAGGAACTGCGCGAGCGCGGCATCACGGTCGACCCGACGCTCCAGGCGATCGAGCAGTACCTCAGCGAGGTCCTGGGCGATACGGCGTCGGCGCGGCGCGCTCGTGACAACCTGCGTCGTCTGCGGCTCGCCGGCGTGCCGATCGTCGTGGGTAGCGATGCTCCGAGTCCCGGCACGACCTTCGGCTACACGTTCCACGAGGAGCTACGCAACTTGGTCGAGGTCGGCTTCACGCCGCGTGAGGCGATCGCCGCCGCCACGACCGTCGCCGCCCGGCACCTGGGCCGCGCTGACCGGCTCGGCGGCATCGCGCCCGGAATGCTGGCCGACATCATCGCCGTCGCCGGCGACCCGCTCACCGACATACGCGCGACCGCCGCCCTGTATCTGGTAATCGCCGACGGGCAGGTCCTGTTGGACCGGCTGGACGAGGTGCGGAATCCCGGCACGCTCGTCCGCGCACCCGACGCGCCGACGGCGCGCTCGCCTAAAGGTGTGCACCATTGAGCGCCGGCTACCGCGGAATACTGTTCGACCTCGACGGCACACTGGTCGACTCCATCGACTTGATTCTCGCCTCTTACCGTCACACCATGCAGACTCATCTGGGACATGTCCCGCCCGACGAGGAGTGGACTAGCACGCTGGGGATGCCGCTCCGCGTCCAGTTGAAGAGCTTCGCCTCCACGCCGGAGCAGGCCGAATCGATGTTCCGTACCTACATCGAGCACAACCAGGCCAACCACGAGCGGCTGATCCGGCCATTCCCGGGTATGCGCGACGCCGCCGTCGCGCTGCGGGGTGCCGGGTACCGGCTGGGGATCGTTACCAGCAAGCTCGGTGAGAACGCCGTGCGCGAGCTGATCGCCTGCGGGCTGCATGGCCTGTTCGACTGCCTGGTCAGCGCCACCGACGTCCGCCACCCGAAGCCCGATCCCGAGCCCGTCGTTCTCGGCCTGCGGCACCTCGAGCTCAGCGCAGCCGAAGCCCTGCTGGTCGGCGACAGCCTCTATGACCTGCTGGCCGGACGCGCCGCCGGCGTCGACACCGCCGCCGCGCTCTGGGGACCGTTCGACCGCGGGCACCTGGCCGCAGGCCGGCCGGACCACTGGCTGGAGACCATCGATGAGCTGCTGGTGCTTCTGAAAGTCGAGTCGCTGGAGGGTAAACGTGGCTAGCCGCCGCGCGGTCAAGCTACGGGCACGGTTGAGGGGCGGTCGCGATCGCTGGCGCCGCTGGGTGCTGCTGGGCCAGGGCGTCTACTACGTCCTGACTGGCCTATGGCCGCTGATCGATTTCCACAGCTTCGCCCGCTTCGTCGCCCTCCAGGTGATCCCGTTTCAGGCCCAGGCGCTCGCCGCCGTACTCGTCGTCCTCGGCGCCAGCCTGATCGAGGCGGCTCGCCGCCAGCCACCCGGCCCCTACCCGACGATGCTGGGCGCCGCCGTGGCCGGCGCGATCGCGGTCGTCAGCCTCTTCTGGCTACCCCGGCTGGGCGCGGTCAGCGGGCTCTGGATCGATCTAGCCATCGAGCTGGCCATCGCCGCAGCACTCATCCTATTGTACCCGCGCGGCCAGCCTGAACGCGACCGTAAAACCCGGAGACGTTGAAACGATGAAGATCAATCCTTTTCGGATGGAGCGCTGGCAATCCACGTGGGAGAACCGCGTCCAGTTCAACCTCTCGGAGAGCGGCGTCCACCCGATGACGCCCACCGAGCTGCTCGAGCTGGCCGGCGCAGACTCGCAGGCTCTACTGCATCAGCGACTCGTGTATAACCAGTCGAACGGGACCGAAGCGCTACGCGAATTGGTCGCCGCCATCTATCCCGGCGCGACGCTCGAGAACGTCATCGTCAGCAACGGCGGTTCGGAGGCGAACTACATCACGACCTGGAGCCTCGTCGGCCCGGACGACGTGGTCGTCATGGAGGCGCCCAACTACATGCAGATTTGGGGTGAGGCCGAGGCCTTCGCTCGCGAGGTACGCCCGTTCCATCTCGAGCAGGGGCGCGGCTGGGCGCCCGACCTGGACGAGCTCGAGGATCGGGTCGACTCCGATGTCAGGCTCATCATCGTCACCAACCCGAACAATCCCACCGGCGCTATCCTCACGGACGCGGAGATCGATCGCATCGTCGCCATCGCCGAGCGGAACGGCGCCTGGATCATCGCGGACGAGATCTACGCCGGTGCCGAGCTGGACGGCGTATGGTCGCCGAGCTTCTGGGGCCGCTACGACCGCGTCGTGATCACCGCCGGCCTCTCGAAGGCCTACGGCCTACCCGGCCTCCGCATCGGCTGGGCCGTGGGACCGACCGATTTCATCGCCGACCTCTGGTCCTACAAGGATTACACATCGATCGCGCCGGGAACGCTCAGCGACCTGTGCGCACGCATCGCGCTCAGCCCGGAAACTCGCCCCAAGATCTACGAGCGTACCCGTGCCATCCTGACCGAGAACCTCGGCCCGCTCGAGGAGTGGCTGTCGGACCGCCCCGACATCTTCCATTACCTGGCGCCACGCGCCGGGGCGATCTGCTATGCCCGCTACGACCTCGATATCAACTCCAGCGAGCTCGCCCAGCGCCTCAAGGACGAGCAGAGCGTCCTCATCGTGCCCGGTGATCATTTCAACATGGACGGCTACATGAGGATCGGGTACGGGGTGCCACGGCCCGAGCTGCTCGAGGCGCTCGACCGGGTCGAGACCGTCATCAGGTCGGTCGCCGGCTGAGTCGCGCAGCGCGCCTGGCGTTCAGGGATGCGGTAGGCTGGAAGGGCGGGACGCCGGGTCGCCGGGTTCCCGGGTGTCCCGCTGTTCAGCGTGACATGATCGTGCAGAAGTGCTTCCGCCCCAACCGGACAAACGTGATGTCGACCTCGCCACGCAACCGGTGGCGCAGCTCGCTCACCGTCGTCACCGGCTCACCGTTCGCCTCGAGGACGACATCGCCAGCCCGGAGCCCGCATAGAGCGGCCGGTGTCTCGGCGACGACTTCGATGACCAGCAATCCCGCATCGACACCGGGGAAGTAGTCGATCAGCGGGCTCTCCTCATCGAGCTTCTGGAAGCGTGCACCGGCTACCGCGTCGCTGTAGATCGCCACAACGCCCGACTCGTCCGGCTCGGTGTGTCGGACCTCCGGTCGCGCCACCCGCTCCTCGGGCACCGTTATCCACGCTCGGCTCGCCAGCGAGTCGACCTGCAGTCGTATCTGCCGCTGCGATTCCAGCAGACGCGAGTTGATCGAGTCGATCTGCTGACGCAGCTGCCGAACCTCGACCCGTCGGCTCTCGCTGGGGTCCGCCCGCATCTGAGCCTCCGCCCGGCCGAGCGTCAGCTCCGCGTCCTTCAGCGCGTGCTGCAGCTTCAGCTGTCCCTGGAAGAGCACCCGTATCTGCGCGGCCAGCGAGTCGTAGGCATCCGGCCCGACCGTGACCCACTCGAGGACCTCCTCCGGGAACGCCTCTTCCCTGGTCGTCGGCGTCACCGTCAGCGCCAGCTCTTCCCCATCGCGACGCAGCCAGAAGGTCACGGGAACGCCCAGCCGCATGTTGGCGAAGCGGCGTCCTCCCTCGTCAGTCGTTATCTCGAAGCCGTCGACTCCGACGATCACGTCGCCGGCCTGTATACCGGCAATGTACGCCGGTCCACCTTGATACACGGTGTCGATCATCGGCGGTATCGTGCACACCCAGACTTCAGTCAGACCTTCGTCCCGCTTCTCGGCCCGGCAGACCGAGTCGTCGAAGTTTATGCCGATCCAGCCGTGCTGCTCCTGGGCCTCCAGCCCCGTGCCCTGCCCCAGCACGAGAGCCGGCAGCAGAAGCAGCGATCGCCCAGCTGATCTCAATCTAAAGCTACGCATCAATACCTCGTCTACTTCTCACGCTTATCGCCACACAACGCCTGAACCGGAGCCGCGTGCCGAGGAGAGCTGCCTCACCATGGCGTCGCGCTCCGCGACCGCCGTGAACAGATAAGAGTTGAGCACCGGGTCGGCGGGATCCGCGGCCAGCGCCGCTCGCGACGCCTCGACCAGCGCCTCCAGATTCGCCAGCCGCTGCCGCGCCAGCGGCGTCGGCTCCGGCGCGCCCTGCCTCTGCGCCATACGCTGCAGGTTGACCAGCGCCGCGTCGTACTCCGACGCCAGTCGCCGCACCTCGGCCATCGCCTCGGCCATCGATGCCGGGGGCGCCGCATCCTCGACTGCGGTCACCGCGACGGGCGCACTCGCCTCCGGCCCGACGGCTTCGCCGCCACCACGGTTCAGCGCCTGTCCCAGCGCCAGCCCGACGACGAAGACCGCCGCCAGCGCCGCGACCCGCTGCGCCACCGGGCCCCAGCGACCCAGCGGCCGACGCCGGCGGCCGTACGGCAACCGCTCCTCGATCCGCGACCACAGGTCCGGCGGCGGTTCCAGCGCCGGCAGTTCGCGCAGCTGCGTTCGCAGCCGCCTCAAGATCTCCAACTCGCCCTGACACACGGAACAGGACGCAAGATGCTCTTCCACCCCGGGCGCAGGACTGCCGTCGAGCAGCTCCGAGAGCGTCTCGCTACTAAGATGCACCATGATCGACTACCTCAGCTCTCGATTCCATCACCAGGGCACGCAACCGCGCCCTGGCCTTCGATAATTGTGACTTCGATGTGCCGACCGCTATTCCCAGCCGCGCACCGATCTCCTCGTGCGTGAAACCCTCGACGTCGTGCAACCACAGCACCGACCGGTATCCGTCCGGTAGCATGTCGAGCGCCCGCTGTACCGTCACCCGCTCCACCGCCGCGCTCGCCGGCTGGCGATCCGGGTTCCCCAACGTCGACCGCCCGTCGAATCCCTGCTCCAGGTCGCGGCGCCGCGACCGCTGACGCAATCGCGTTAGCGCCGTGTTCACTGCGATTCGGTGTACCCACGTCCCGAACGCCGCCTCGCCCCGGAAGTCCTGGATCTTCTGGAACGCGTTGCACCACGCATCCTGAGCCAGATCTGCAGCCAGCTCCTCGTCCGCCGCTAGCCGTCGCACTACCGTGTATACCCGCGACGCATGCAGCTCGTACAGCTGCCGCATCGCCTCGAGCTCACCCGACCGGGCCCTGCGGACCAAGCTGGCTTCAGTCAGCTCGACCAATAGGTCCTTCCTTCCCTTCTTCTCCCGTTCGATTAGACGCGTGACAGCGGACCGGAGTTGCCCGTTTCCGAACACTCCGCCGCCAACCCCCGCCGCCCTCCCAGCCAGCGCCTTAGATACTGCGCCACACCGTAAAGTACGGCCGCCGCGGCGATTCCGCCCGCCGCGTCGACCCCATAGTGGAAACGACCGTAGACCGTGCCAATTGTAAGCCCGACCACAAGAGGCAACATCACCCACCACACGAAACGGTCCCTGCGCCAGGTCACCAGCAGGATCGCCACCGCCACCGCCACGTGCGAGCTCGGGAACGCCGCCCCCTTGCTGCCACCGTCCTCCAGCACCCAGTGGACGAACCGGTACATGGGCCCGTCGGCGAGCGGCGGGCCGATGGGGGGGAACTCGTAGTGGGGTCCCTGAACGGGGAAGCAGAGGAACACGAGGTAGCAGCCGAAGAAGACGACGAGCTCGACGTAGATGAGTTCGCGGGCGGCCTGCGGCCGACCCCTGAGGTAGAGGAGGCTCAGCGCCAGTGGCGGCAGCACCCAGTAGGTGCCGTAGGCGAAGTGCATCAGCTCGCTGAGCCACAGGTAGGGGAACCGCTGGCTGAACGTCATTGCCAGTTGCTCGCCGAACAGGAACTCCTCCAAGCGCAGGATGAGCGGATCGTTGTAGCCGCTGCTGAACAGGAGGGCGAGGTATCGCAGCTCCCAGTAGAGGAAGACGATGGCAAGGAACGGGTAGGTGTCGCGGATCAGGCCGCCGAACGACGGGTAGTGCAGCGGCCGGCCGGCGAACCAGAGGGCGGCCGCTATGAGCGCCAGGTGGGAGAGGGTGAGGGCGATCCAGATCCCGGTGGAGAGCCTCCAGCCGAAGAGCGCCACGGCCAGGCCGGAGAGTGAAACGTAGGCTATGAAGACGATGTCGCTAGGTTGTGCCGCCGCCAGCCGCCCCTTCCACCCCCTCAAAGCCATCCCGCCTCCCGATACCATTCCGCCGTCGCCCGGAGCCCGCGCTCGGCGTCGTACTCCGGCATCCAGCGCAGCCCTTCCACCGTATCGGTCACGCGGCAGGTCCAGGCGCGTCGCGTCAATTCCCAGGCGCGCCGCCGATCGAGCCGTCCCGGCCGGCGAGCGCCACCCACCAGGCCGGCCACCAGGCCGGCCGCCTGCACCAACCAGGCCGGCAGATGAAGCTTCGTGGCGCGACGTCCCACGGCACGACCTAACGCGGCGGCGAGCTGGCGCCAGGTGATCACCTCCGGATGGGCGACGAAGTACGTCCGACCCACGGCCTCGGGCCTCTCCGCCGCCAGGAGCAGCGCCCGCGCAACGTCCCTGACATGTACGATCTGCACCAGCCGGGTGAAAAATCCGGGCACTACCACGACGCCGCGCGCCGCCATGCGGAAGTAGGGAAGCGTATCCTCGTCCCGTGGTCCGTATACCGCTGCCGGCCGCAGGACCACGACATCCAACGCCTCGGCTCGCCTCAGCGCCTCGACTTCACCCGCTAGCTTGCTCCGTCCGTAGTCACTCACCGGCTGCGGCGGCTCCTCGAGCTCGCGTAGCCGCCAGATCGAGCTCGGACCCGCCGCCGCCTGGCTGCTGCAGTAGACGAAGCGAATCCGCCGCCCCGTCTCGACGCAGGCGTCGGCCAGCGCCGCGGTCGCGTCCCGATTCGCGGCATACAGCGCGCCGCGCGAACCACGCGTTAGACCGGCACAGTGAACGACGGCATCGATCCCGGCCACCGCCTCCCCGAGCCCGCCGTCCTGCAGATCGACCTCCACCGGCTCGACCGGCTTGCCTTCCAGCCAGCGCCGGTTGCTGGTCGTCCGCACCGTGCAGCGGACTCGGTATCCGGCCTCGAGCAGCGCATCGACAACGTGACTGCCCACGAAGCCGCTACCACCCGTTACCAAGACCGTCTTGCCTTCACTCATCCCTCTCGTGCCCTGACTATCGGACCCCGAACGTCGAAAGTCGAACACCTCCTTCGACCTTCATACTTCAGCTCTCGACCTTCGATGTTCGTCCCCCTTTCAGCCAGATAGCGCCTTGTCATAAAGCCTGTAGGTCTTATAAGGATGAAACCCCATCTTCTCCACCCCCAGCCGCATCGGCTGGTTATCCTCGAGTATCCAAGAGCTCTCCGCCACTCGAATGCCCTTGCGGCTACCGCGCTTGAAGAACTCCAGGTAGAACATCGGCGCCATCGGGCCTCCCCGATATGCCGCCTTTATCCCCAGCGTGATGATCCGGATCCGATCCACCCGGCGGAAGTGCCAGAGCAACTTGATCAGCCCGACCGGGAAGAGCCGCCCGTTCACGTGACGGATCGCCTGGTTCACATCGGGTAGCGCCAACGCGAATCCGATAGGCTCGCCGTCGACCTCGCCGATCAGCGCCAGGTCCGGATCGACCACCGGCTTCAGCTGCTTCGCCATGTGGTCGACCTCCGCATCGGTCATCGGCACGAACCCCCAGTTCCGCTCCCACGCTTCGTTGTACAGCCTGCGGACCAGCGCTACCTCTTCGTGAAATCGATCCATCCGTATCGACCGCACGGAGATTTCGCGGCCGAACCGCTCGACCAGTTGCTGCAGCTTGGCGAAGCGCGGCTGGTCGAACTCCTCCTGTGTGACCTCGTAAGCCAGCAGGTCCTTCGCCTTCTCCAGCCCCCAGCCCTCCAACAGCTCGACGTAGTAGGGCGGATTGTACGTCATCATCACGTAGGGAGCCGAGTCGTAGTTGTCGAGCAGCAGCCCGCACTCTTCGTTGGTGCTGAAATTGGTGGGCCCCCTCAGCGCGTCGAGCCCGCGGCTGCCGACCCACTCGGCCGCCCCGTCGAGCAACGCGCCCGCGACCTCGGGATCTTCCACCGACTCGAAGAGCCCGAAGAATCCGACCTTGTCGCCGTGGAATTCGTTGTGGATCCTATTCTCGATCGCCGCGATCCGGCCCGCGACTCGCCCTTCCTTGTAGGCGAGCAGAAGCTGCACCGCTCCGTGCTCGAAAAACGGATTCTTCTTCGGATCGATACGCTTCCGCTCTTCCACGAGCAGCGGCGGTACCCAAGCCGGGTAGCGACCCGGGTAGATCCTCCAGGGAAAGCGCACGAACGCTCGCCGTTCAGCCCGTGTCTCTACGGGTTTGATCTCAACGTTCACTTGCTGGCTCGCTGGAAGTCGCGGTGACGGTGAGTGACTCGACTATATGACGGCCAACTGCTTGCCCACCTTCTCGAACACCGAGAGGACGTGGTCGAGCTGGTCGTCACTGTGCGTCGCGATATAGCTCGTGCGCAGCCGGCAGCTGTTCTCCGGAACCGCTGGCGGCATTACCGGATTCGTGAATATCCCGGCGTCGAAGACCGCCTTCCAAAACACGAACGTCTTCTCCATCGGCCCGATCATGATCGGGATGATCGGCGTCTGTGTCGGACCGATCTCGAAGTCGAGCGCGCGGAACCCTTCCATCATCCGATGCGTGATCTGCCAGAGCCGCTCGCGCCGCTCCGGCTCCTGCTCGACGATGTCCAGAGCGGCCAGCACGGTCGCCACCGCCGACGGCGGCATACTGGCGCTGAACATCAAGCTCCTGGCGTGATGCCTCAAGTAGTGGATAACCGATTCCGGGCCCGCCACGAAGCCGCCGATCGAGGCGAACGACTTGCTGAACGTCCCGACCGTCAGCGGAACACGGTCCGTCAGACCGAAGTACTCGGCGGTCCCTGCACCCGTCGGGCCGAGGTAGCCGATGGCGTGCGCGTCGTCGACGACGAGAACGGCGTCGAACTCCTCGCAGAGCGGCACCAGGTTCGGCAAGTCCGCGATGTCGCCCTCCATGCTGAACACGCCGTCCACCACGACCATCCGGCCGCACTCCTCCGCCCCCGCGCCGCTGTCCGCCTCGATCTGGCGACGCAGCCCCTCCAGGTCGCCGTGCTTGAACCGCGTCACCTCACCGTACGCCATACGGCTGCCGTCCACGATGCTGGCGTGGTCCAGCTTGTCCAGGTACAACCGGTCGTTCCGGCCCACCAGCGTCCCGATCACCCCGAGGTTCGTCTGGTAACCCGTGCTGAAGACGAGCGCCGCCTCGGAGCCCATGAACTTGGCCAGCCGAGCCTCAAGCTGCTCGTGCAAGTCCATGTTGCCGTTGAGGAACCGACTGCCGGTGCATCCGCTACCGTACCTCTTGATCGCGGCCTGCGCCGCCTCTACGACGTAGGGATGATGCGTCAGACCCAGATAGTTGTTCGAGCCGATCATGATCTTCCGCTCCCCTGCGACGAACGCCTCGGTGTCGGACGAGCCCTCGATCGGCACGAAATAGGGATAGTACCCCGATGCCATAACCTCACGGGCACGCGTGAAATTGCGGCATTTGTCGAGAATATGCATTCTCCCCCCCGGGAGCTTGAGAGCGCCGTAAGTTCCTGCTAAATTGGCATTACCCTGTCGGGTGATACGCCCGATTCTACCCGCTCAGGGCGCGGTCGGCAAGGATTCGGACCCTGGCTCTCCCCTCCACAGATGCGCCCCGGACACGCTCCAGAGGCGAGGGTGCTTGATACCCATGAAAAGTACCGACACCGAGGGATTCACCTTCGTCGAGATCATGACGGCGCTGGCCCTGCTCGCTGTTCTGACGGTCATCGCTTGGGGGAAGTTCAGCAAGTCGTATGACAAGGCGCTCGAGGCCACGATGATCTCGGATCTCCGCAATCTCGCCACCGCCCAGGAGATCTACTACCGCGAGCATCTGACCTACGCCGATGACGTGGCTCTCGTCAGCGAGAGCATGAACCCCAGCCCCAAGAGCGACATCACGATTACCGACGCCCACCCCAGAGGCTGGGCCGGCTGGACCCGGATGGACGCCACCGACGAGCGCTGCGAGCTCTACGTCGGCCGCGACGTCTCCTCGCCACTCGGCTACGCCGAAACCTCCGAGCGCATCGCCTGCGGCTCGCCTTGACCGGTGACCGGTAGCCGGTAGTGGGTGGGCGGTAGCTCGGTCGGCCGTGGCCAGGCGCACTGCCTCGCGATCTGCTGCCCGCCGGCCCACCGGCCACCGACTACCGGTCACCGGCTACCGCTCACCGGCTACCGGCTACTGGCCACCGGCTACCGGCCTCTAAAAGCCCAGGATGGCCCGGTACTCGGGGTTGACACGGTCGGGCGTCCAGAACGGTTCCCAGACGAGCTCGACATCCACCTGCTCGACGCCCTCGAGCTCCTGCACGGCCCGCTTCGACCCGCTCAGCAGCTGCGGTCCCACCGGGCAGCCGGGGCTGGTCAGCGTCATCCGGATGTGGACGCGCGTCCCATCGATCTCGACATCGTAGACGAGCCCGAGGTCGACGATGTTGAGACCGATCTCGGGGTCCTCGACCTGCTTCAGCGCTTCCCTGACCTGATCTTCGGTTATCATCGCAAGCTCACCGCTCGCTCGAGACACCACTCTCTTCGTCGTCGGCGTGAGGCCGAAACCTAGTCGACACCCACGTCCCGATCAATCAACGCAGCTCGGCGCCTTGTGGCTCCCGCCGAGGCGCTTATTGTTGGCGTAGGCGAGCCGACGCTCTGACGCCAGGTCGACGACATTCCAGGGGGCGAAGCGCGATCAGATGCCGATTTCAAACCTCCACCGGGAACACGCGTGAACCGACGGTTGCGAACCGACCGCGTACTGGCCGCTCCCCTCTGCACCTTCGCTCTGCTGGCGAGCGCCGGCTGCGCGGGCGTGCCGGACCCGCCGCTCCCGGTGCCGGCGCCGCAGCCGCCACCCGTCGCCCGCATCGAGCTCGATGAGCCGCTACGCGACATCGAACCGCCCCGCCGAGTGGCACCACGTATCTCCTGGACGCCGACCGTACCCGGCGAAGGCAGCTTCGTGGTCCTCACGCTGGAGCTGCAGCCTCGAGCCCTGCCCGTCTTCGAGGTCCGGGCCCGTGCCCGCGACCGAGACGTCGCTCTATCCTCGCTCGACGACGGCGCTTACTTCGGTCTCGTCGCCGCACCGCTCACCGTTCCCGAGGTGCCCGTCGAGATCACGACAACGCTCATCGACGGCACCCGGTTCACACAGCGGCTGACACTGCACGTCGAGACGCTCGACTTCCCGGCCTCGCGACTGCGGGTCGCAAACCGCTTCACCTCGCCTGACGAACGGACCGTCGACCGGATACGGCGCGAGCGTGAGATCGTGCGCGCCGCCCTGGCGACCGTCACCGGGGTACCGCTCTGGGACGGCCGCTTCATCAGGCCGCGCGACGACGTCACTACCAGCCCTTACGGTCAGCGCCGTGTCTTCAACAACCAGCTGAGGAGCCGGCACACCGGGCTCGACATCCGCGGCCGCACCGGCGATCCGGTGTACGCATCGAACAGCGGCCGCGTCGTCCTGGCCCGCGACCTCTTCTACACCGGCAATGCCATCTACATCGATCACGGGCTGGGCATCTTCACCGGCTACTTCCACCTCTCGGAATTCGAGGTGACCGAAGGTCAGTGGGTGGAAAAAGGCCAGCTCATCGGTAGGGTAGGTGCAACCGGCCGAGTCACCGGTCCACACCTGCACTGGGGCCTCTATCTTCAGGGTGCGGCCCTCGATCCCAGTACCTTGCTCGGGCCGGAGTTGGCGCAGATCAGCGATCGCCTCCCGTCCCCGACGCTGCTCGTCGAATAGACGGAGGAGCCGAGCCGGCCTCGAGCGCGGCTCCCCCAGATTCACTGCCCGCGCAGCGAGGCTACTGCCGCACCAACACCAGCTCGACTACCGCCGGGTCATCTATCCCGTCCGGCGGATCGTCTAAGTCGATCGAGTCCTCGCCCTGCATGGTCACCGTATCGCCATCCAGCGCGAACTCGAAAATCAATGGGTCTCCCGGATCCACATCGTCGATCATGTAGATCATGTCGCCGCTGATCATCAGCACGCCGCTCTGATCCTCGGGCAGCTCGCCCGGTAACCTCAAGGTCAGCGCATACCATCCGTCGGCGTCGAGCGTGATGTCCACGCCCCCGCCCAATTCGATCACGTCCATCGTGTCCGACGGCGTCGGACTGCTGACGTAGCGATACTCCGTCGCCTCCCACGTGCCCACCAGGTCCGCCACTGTCGTGCCCGTAGCGAACCGGAAGACCGCCCGCAGGTCCGCCGGCTCCTCGACACCGTCGGGCGGCACGTCGAAGTCGTAACTGACCTCATTGCTGATGATTGTCAGCACACCCCCAGCCAGCTCGGCGGCGAAGGCTACCGTCTCTCCCGGCTGTTCGTCGTCCGTCATCAGCAGGTAGCCCTCCTCGACCAGCAAGGCCCCCGTCATGACGTCGGTGAAGCCCCCCGACGGCTCGACCGCTGCCGCCGTATACCTGCCGTTGCCGGCAACCGTCATGGCAACGTCGGCCCCGGCTGCCACGAAGTCGACGGATTCCATCCGGTTCTCCCGGTTCGTGAACTCGAACTGGTCGCCGACCCACGAGCCGACCAGGTCCGCGAGCGTGAGGTCGCCGGGCCCGCCGTCCTCGCACCCGACGTACAGTCCCACGCCCACCAGCACCGCCATCAAACCGACCGTCTTTCTCATCACATCCTCCCGCACTGCGCCCGCTGACAAGCGCCTCATGAGAGTTGAGTCGCCACTCACTACGCACGCCGCCATCCCGGGTTTCAGACGGGTAGCGACAGGCGCGAGGGTCGTCGGGAACGCGGGAAGCCATGATCAGGAGGATACGTAGGTCGCTGAAATGAGGGCGTGGAGCCCGGTCGCCGGCGCCTCCCTGGCAGAGCACCGCCAACCTGCTGCAGCGACTTGCTAGTGGGAAAAAGGAACCTTCGAATTCAGAAGTCGCCGCCACCGTTCTGAATTCGAAGGTTCGAATGCTCTATTGATCCTCTCGATCAGCGGATCCCCGAACTCCCACCCCGCAAGAGGATCTCCTCGAACAGCTCTATCGCTCGCGGATCGTCTGCCTGGCCCAGCCAGAAGAGCGCGTTCTTCACCAACGCCGGATCGCGGGTGCTACGCACGACCTCGATCAACGCCGGCACACCCTCGTCGGCAGGACGCTGCGACAGTGCGAAGATCGCCATCTTGCGGATCTCCAGCTCGGCCTCGTCGTCGTAGACGATCTCGCTCAGCCCCTCGGTCGCCGACTCCGCTGCCGTCTGACCGAGCCAGAATACGGCGCTCTTGCGCGTACCGCGCCGCAGCGACCGGTCGCGCGCCATGTCGAGCAGTTCGGGCCACACCGTCACGCTGTCCGCCAGCAACGCCGGGAAGATCGCCTCTTCGCCCGCGTCGCCGCCTGACCGGCGAGCCAGCGCCAGCAGGTAGTCGACCGCCTGCTGGACGGGAACGGTACCCAGATCTACTGTACTCGAGCCGGCCGCGCGCCAGCGGCCGCCCACGTACGTGTCGACCTCGGTGACCTCGCCGTCCCACACCCTGAGGACCACGCGCACCGGCCCGTACTCGCACTCCACGTCCCAATCGTCGCTATGGCCGCGTCGGATCTGCCAGCCGCGCCCACCGTCCATCGAGATGCTGCTGTAGCCATCACCACAGACGCCGGGCCGTGCGGCGAAGCTCATCCGGACCTTGCCGCCTCCGATGTCGTTCACCACATCGGCGATCGACTGCCCCATAGCGGGCGGGGCCAGCAGCAGCGCTGCCGCCCCGACCACGATCACGCTCGAAAATCTCATGATCCCCCACCTTCGATAAGCTCGAGCAGGAACTCGGCGACCCGCGGATCGTTCGATTGGCTCAGCCAGAAGATCGCCTTCTTCCTGAGCTCGACATCCTGCTCGGTCCGCGCGACATTCAGCATCCAATCCACGGCCTCGTCCTCGTGCCGCTGTGACAGAGCGAAGATGATCTGCTCCCTCAGCTCGAGTTCCGGCATCCGATTGTAGAGCTCACCCATCTCCGCGATCGTCAACCTGCGCGACTGACCAGCCCAGAACAGCGCCTTCTTGCGCATCTCCATCGGCTCGTCGCCGTCGGCGGCCACATCGAGCAGCCAGCTCGCGCTCTGCTCGTCGCCAAGCTGCGCCAACGAGAAGATGACTCGATCCTTGACCTCGTACTCGTCGGTGCTCGCGTAGATCTGACGCAAGAACTCCGCGTTCTCCGCTCCCTGCGACTGCCCGAGCCAAAAGATCGCCTGACCCCTGAGCTCCGGATCGGCGTCCTCCCGCATCGCGTAGTCGCGCAGAAACTGGGCCGCGCGTTCGCTCGACAGCTGCGACAGCGAGAAGAGCGCCTTCTTCTGTAGCTCCAGGTCGTCCGACGTGCGCAGGATGTTCTCCAGCGCATCGACCGTCCGCTCGCCCGGTACCTGAGACAGCCAGAACACCGCCTGCTGGCGTACCTCCGCATCGGGATCGCTCTGTACGATGTCGAGCAGGATGTCGATGTTCTCCTCGTCGACGTGCTGCGAGATCAGGAACACGGCCTTGCGACGCATCTCCACGCTGCAGGGGTCGTCGCTGCGATCGGCCAGCACGCGCTCGAGGATCGGCAACGCCTGCTCCGAGTTCATCTGCAGCAGTGCGTTCAGCGCCGCGATGCGGATCTCATCCTCACACGCTTCCTGCTGACCGCCGACGCCGATCCCCTGTGCTCGCCGCGCCACACCCTCGCCGGCCGCCGCATCGCCGCGCCGCGCCAGCTCGCCCTCGATCCGCGCCAGCAGCGCCTCCGCATCGCGCTGCGTGACCTCGGCGTCCGCGTAGCCACGCTCCAGTTGGCGCAGCGCTTCCCGCGCCGCCCGCAGGTCCCGCTCGCCGCCGTTCCGATACAGCGCGAACGCCTGGTAGTAGAGGGCCTGCGCCGCGTAGCTCGAGCGCGGATAGCGCCGGTGGACCTGCGCGAACATCTCCGCCGCCTGCCGGTACGACTCCCGGTTCAGCGCCGTTCGTGCCGCGCGGTAGAGCGAGTCCGCCGGATCCTGCGGGTACATGCTCTCGACTGCCGCAGCCGCACTGTGCCCGCCGAGCGCCGCCTGATAGCGTGGCTGTTGAGCCGCCGCCTGGTCGAGCGGCGCGAACACACTCATTAGCAGTGCGGCACCGGCAACCGTTCTGATTAGTTCTTTTCCGCTCATCATAGTGCTCCTTCCATGCCCACTGGCGGCCCGGCGGGTATCGCCGTGCGTAGCCTCGGCAGCAGGCCTCTCCGTTCGATCCCTTCTGTCACGATACCTCGTTCAGCGGCGCCATCTTCGTAGCTTCCCAACTGAACGATCTGCACGAGTACCAGCTCCAGCTCCTCGAGCAGCATCCGGAAGACCTGGTCCTCCGCCGCCGGCGAGTCGAGCAGCAGCCAGGTGCTCGACAGCAGGTCCTGCGCATTCGACATGAAGTCGGCGCCGCTCTCACGCGGCCCGGAGCGGAACGAGGTGAGGAAGGTCTCCGCCCGCGTCAGGTGCTCCGTCGCCGCCAACCGATACGCCAGCCTGGAGCGCGTCGGGCTCTCCGGCACGGTGCCCGTCCCCGGCGTCACGACAACCGGCGCCTCTTCGGGTCCGAAGCTGGTCGTCAGGCGGCCGAGCCCGATCCCGATCGCCAGCGCCGCAGCGATCCCCATCCCCCAACGAGTCCAGGGGGAGTAGAGGACTCGAAGCTGCTGCCGTCGGCGCGCCCGCTCGCGGCGCGTCGCCTCGATCCGCGCCCACATGAGCTCGCGCGGCGTCTCCGGCGGCTCGTTGTAGTCCCGCGCCGCCTCGATCAGAACCTCTTCGAAGCGATCTTCCGTCATCATGATGCCCACTCCTCGGCAAACTCCGCGAGCGCCTTTCTCAGCTTCGCACGCGCCCGCGACAACTGCGCCTTCGACGTGCCGCTCGACACGCCCAGCGCCGCTGCGATCTCTTCGTGCTTGTATCCCTCGACATCGTGCATCACGAATACCGTCCGATATCCCAAGGGCAGATCGTCGATCGCCGCCGCCAGCCGCTCCTTCAGGTCCGGATCCGCACCCACCGGGTCGCTCGCCATCCCCACCGTCTCCTTCAGATCGACCTGCCGCTTGCGCAACCGTCTCACCTTTCTCATCCCGTTGTAGACCACCGAGACCGCGATCGAGTGCAGCCAGGTCGACAGCGCCGCATCTCCCCGGAACTGCTTCAAGCGGTCGAAAGCCCGGATGAACGTCTCCTGGGTGTACTCCTGGGCCAGCTCGTCATCCCCGGTCATCCGGTAGGCCAGCCGGTAGACCCGGTCCACGTGCGCGTCGTAGAGCCTGCGCTCCGCCGCCGGATCTCCATCCAGGACCCTCTCAACTAAATGGCGCTCTTCCACTTAGCTCCTTCGCCGGAATGGCCGGTCCGCCCGCTTCCGTCTGTATGACACAGTGTATGGAGGAATGGTTGCGTAGTGCGGCTACGGGCGTGGCCCGGTGTGCAGTATGCGGTGTGCGGTATGCGGTATGCGGTATGCGGTGTGCGGTGTGCGGTGTGCAGTGTGCAGTGTGCGGTATGCGGTGTGCGGTGTGCAGTGTGCGGTGACTGCATACAGCACACTACTCAACGCTCACCGGGAAACCACGCTGCGATCCGCCCCGCCAGCGCCGACGCCGCAACCGTGTACGGGCTGGCCAGGTACACCTTGCCAGGCCCGCTCCGGCCCGGGAAGTTCCTGTTGATCGACGAGATCGTCACCTGATCCGGCGAGGTGCTGACTCCGGGACCGGCGTTGATGCAGGCGCCGCAGCTCGGGGCGAGCAGCTGCGCACCGACAGCCTCGAAGACTCCCAGATACCCCTGCTCCCGGCAATACTCCTCCACGTCCAGCGAGCCCGTCTGGACGTAGCAGGTCACGCCCTCCGCGATGCGCCGACCTGCCGCCGCTGCGGGCCCGAAGACCCGCGCGTACATATCCATGTCGTCCCGCTTGCCTCCGGTGCACGAGCCCATGTACGCGATGTCAACAACCACCGGGCCGTCGAGCTCGTCGACGAATACTCCCCGACCCGGATCCCCGGGCGTCGCGACTAGCGGCCGCAGTCGTGACGCGTCAACATCGATCACGTGGGCGTACTCGGCCCCGATATCGCTCCGCGCCGCGTCGCAAAGTCGCTCCGCTTCAGCCCGCCCCATGCCGCGCCGCTCGACCAGGAACTCGACGGTCCTCACGTCGGCCTCGCAGATCCCGGTGAAGGCGCCGACCTCGGCAGACATGTTGGTGAGCGTCGCCCGCTCGTCGACCGACAGCGCGGCGACCGCCGGACCGCACCACTCGAGGATCTTCGCAACCGCCCCGCCTTCTCTAACGAACGGGCGCCGCAGAACCTCCAGCACCATGTCCTTCGCCGTCACGTTCTCAGGCTTGCGACCCCCTATGTTGACCCTCACGCTCTCGGGCACCGATATCCGCACATCTTGCGTTACCCAGGCGCTGGCGATCGCCGTCGAGCCGACCCCGAACGCCACCGCGCCCAGCGCGCCGGAGTGCGGCGTGTGCGAGTCGCTGCCGACTATCACCTGGCCGGGGAGCGCGTACTGACCGCATACGATCGAGTGGCAGATCCCCTCCGAGCCTTTGCGATCCTTCAGATCCCCGTGTAGGCGCAGCCCCTGCTCCTCCGAGAACTCCCGCTGCCGCCTCGCCAGGCCGCCCGCAAGATCGAGGAGCCCGGCCGCCTTCCGCTCCTCCGAGATCACCAGGTCGAGCATCCCCAGGTGGTCACGGAACAGGAGCACCGAGCTCTTGTCCCGGATCTCCGCCCCCGGCGTGTACTGCCCGTAGAGGCCCGCTGCCATCGGCGTCACATACTCGTGCGAGAACCTGATGTCCGTCCTCACGAAGCCGGTGTCGCCCGGCTTCACCGCCGCGACGCCCAGCTCGCCCTTCGCCAGGTCCGCTATCCAGCGGCTCGCCAAAATTCTCTCTGCTACCGTCATCGGTCGCCCCGCCGGCGTAGCCGGCGACGGCGGTGAAACCTCACCGGCCTCGCGCGCTCCATTGTAGGCGAAGAGCCCGCCCCGCTCCACTATCTCCTTCGTGATCGGATCGGCGTCCTCCGTGAACTCCGCCAGCGGGATCGCCTCGCCGCCCAGGATCCGATCGATCAGACCGAAGTCCGTAGACGTGAACAGCCCGAGATTCTCGCAGTTCTCGCGATAGATCCGCTCTATGTTCTCAGCGATGACGACCCGGATGCCGGCACTCAACTCCGCGAACGGCGAGGCCTCCCGGCTCGATCCCTTGCCGCGCCGCTTGCCCGATACGCAGGCGACAAAACCGCCGTTCTTCACCGCACGCTCGCCGATCGGCCGCTCGCCCCCGCACTCGAGCCCGACGTAAGGATACTCGCCGAGCTTGTCATCGTAGTGATAGCAGACCCACACCGGCGTGATCTCGTCGGTCGAGATGTCATCACGCAGCTTCAGCGAAGGATCCCAATCCAGATCCTCTCCCGCCAGCTGCCGGCGGATCAACTCGGGATCTTCGGTCAGAAAAAGGACCCGCCCGTCGAACCGCACGGTCGGGCCGCTCGCCGTGCTCCCAAATGTCACACCCATCCGACCCTACTCCTCACCTTCTCGTTCTCCGTCTCCGTCTCCATCCCCATCCCCATCGCCATCGCCATCGACCGCGCCCTCGACCAGATGCCCCGGCAACGGCCGCCGCCCCGCGTACCCGGCGTCCAGCTCGTGCCAGTACTCGATCTGCGGCTCACCCAACTTCCAGCAGAGGAAGACCTCACGGTCATCCATCATCGCGTAGAAATCGACCAGCCCCAGATCGAACCCCTTGAACAGGACACTGATCTTGGCCAGCTCGTCGATGTGAGTGTTGATTCGCTCGGTGAGCTCGTGCAGCAGCTCATCCAGCTCCCGGCGTCGGCTCCTCATCGCCTCGAGATCGTGGTCGAGGTGCCCGTACTCCTTGATGAGATCCGCCCGCTCGTTGTGCGCCGCCACGATATCGGTCACGATGCGCCGCACCAGCGGCAGCGTCTTGTTCGCCTCTTCTACCGTGTAGTACTTCGGCATGGCCGCCTCCTCCGCCCAAGAGCACAAAAGCTAGGAGCCCAACGCTTTCCCATCAACGTTCGCCGCTCACGCGGGCCGCCGCCGCATCAACCCGCCAGCACCCCGATCGCCTTCTCGTTATCGTCGGTAGTGTTGTAGAAATGCGGTGAGAAGCGGACGGCCCCCGGCCTGTGGTCCACGATCACGCCGGCCCCCTGCAGACGCTCGACCGCCGCCGCAGGCTCCCGATGCTCCACCATCACGATCCCCGAGCGCCGCTCCGGATCGGCGGCGCTCCGCACCTTGAAACCGGCCGCCAGCGCCCGCTGCAACAGGTCCTCGGTCAGCGACGATACGCGCCTGCGGATCCCCGCGATCCCAGCCTCCTCGATCAGCTGAAGTCCCGCCCGCGCCGTGTAAACCGTCGGCACCGCCGGCGTGCCCAGCTCGAAGCGCCGAGCGTCGGACCGCAACCTGAAGCCGACCGGGTCGAAGGCGAACTGGTTTTCCACGCCGAACCAGCTTACCGCGGTGGGCGCGAGCCCCTCGATCAGCGGCCCCCTGACGTACACGTACGCCAGGCCCGCGCCGCCCAACAGCCACTTCAGCGCCCCGCTGAGCAAGAAGTCGACGCCCAGCTCCCTGGCATCGACCGGAAGCTGGCCAGTAGATTGGTAGGCGTCGATCAGGCACAGCGCGCCACGCTCGTGCGCCAGCCGTGCCAGCGCCGCCACATCCTGGATCGCGCCGCTGGTGAAGTAGACGTGTGAGGTCGCCACCAGAGCCGTGCGCTCGTCGATCGCTCCGGCGAACGACTCCAGCGGCACGCTCACGCCGTCCGGCGATCCCAGCACTTCGGTCTCGACGCCGTGGGCGCCGCGCGCCAGGAACTGGTAGACCAAGGTCGGGAAGTCGAGCTCGGTCGTCACTACTTTCGGACGAACGCCGAAATCGATCGCGCTGACGATCGACGAAAGCGCCGCCGAGATGCTCGGCGCCAGAGCGACCTCGCCGACGTCGGCCCCGACAAGCCGTGCGAACGCAGCGCGGACTTCCTCGCAGGCGTTCAACCAGTGCTCGTACCAGGCTGAGGCGCCCCGGCGGTCCCAGAGGTCCGCAAACTCGCCGAGCGCCGACCGCGAGCGTTGCGACAGCGCGCCCAGCGAGCACGAGTTCAGATAACTCGCCGAGCGGAAGATCGGGAATTCCGGTCGGTACTGCTCGGCAAGCTCGGGCAGATCTGACTTTGGCATGAGCTATACGACCCTATTGTGATGAACGACACGAATAACAGCGGATCCACGTACGAACCCGGCCCGCTCTACGAGGCCGCCCACGCAGCCGAGCTCGAGGCCGCCGACCGCGAGAACCCTATACCCGGCGGCGAACCGGAATGTCCGGTCTGCGGCGCCAAGACCGCCCGTCTGGTCGAGGACCACGCCGGGCCGCCCACGACCGGCTCTGCTTTCCGGGTTCGCATCGTCTGCACCAACGACGAGTGCCGGCGCTGGACGGTCTACAATTGGTAGCAGCCTCCGTCTGACGTAGTGTGCGTTGCCGTTGGGCAACCCTCCTGCCCCGGCGCGAGGTAGCCGGTACGTCGGTGGCCGGTAACCGGTGTGAACCGGAAGCGCACCACCGGCTACCGGTTTACCGGCCACCGGTCACCGCTTACCGGCCACCGGTCACCGCTTACCGGCCACCGGTCACCGCTTACCGGCCACCGGTCACCGGCCACCGAGAACAACCTCCCTATACAGCACCGCGTCCCCCTCTCGACGCACGCACGCGCCCTTTACGTCGGAGCCCCGAAACGCACCCTCCAGCGCACCTTCCATCCCCTCCGCCGCCTCGTGCTCCGTGAACTCCAAGAACCGGCCGGGCAGCACCTGGTCTTCGAACAGCCGCACCCGAGCACCCGCGGCCTGCGCCGCGCCGGCGTACGTACTCCAGCGCTCCAGGTAGTCCCCGCGCCTGTCGGGCCGAACCACGGCGCGAACCGCCTTCAGCTTGTATATCCCAGACATGCCACCTCCAGATTGCCACCGCCAGCAGGCCCAACTTACATTGCCGAGCGAGCGCCAGCACGTCCGAAGTCCAATCGCGCGCCGGGAACTGCTTATGCCTAAGGACGCCGGCCGCCTCGCGGCCAAAGCCAACCAGCTGTACTGGGGCACCACCAAGCCCGCCGGCCGCCTGGCCGAGGAGCTCGGCATCTCTCGCTCGAAGTTCTACGGCCTGATCGAGCCGCTCAGCCTCGACGTCGAGTGCCCCGACTGCGGTGAGCCGCTGACCTTCAGCAGTCGCTCCGATCGTGAGGCCAATCGCGGGCGCTGCCCCGCCTGCGGCGCCGTGGCTCAGATCCCCGAGGACGAGGCACCGGCCGCGCCGCCGCGGGCGCCTGAAGGCGAGACGCGCCTCACCTCAGCCGTCGCCTCGCGGCTCGCGCTGCCCGGAAACCGCGAGCTCTGGCTCACCGCGATCGCCGGCGTCGCCATCGGCTTGCTGGTTACCGGCTGGTGGCGCCGACGATGACGCCGGGCCCGGCCCGAACCGACTAGACCCAAACTCGAGCAGGCGATGGAGATCATTCGCGATCCGAAAGTCACGCTATTGGCCCGGCAGCAGTATCTCGGGCATCCCGAGATCGACTGGAAGAGCGATTCCGACGTCGACGCGCAGGCGCTGGTCGAGTTCGCCGGCCGGCTCTGCTACCTGAGCTTCGGGAAGGAGGCCGGGGTCGGCGGCGGCCACAAGACGATTCAGGGGCGCACCACCAACAAGGAGTACCTCACGAACCTAATGGAGGTGAAACACGGCAGCGTCCTCGAGCACGCTGTATTCACTTTCTTGTTCGAGGGGATATCGAGGGCGCTCACCCACGAGCTCGTACGTCACCGCGCCGGGTTCGCTTATTCCCAGCTCTCACAGCGCTACGTCGACGAATCGGACATCGCCTTCGTGCTGCCGCCCGAGATAACCGACCGTACCCCCGCCTTCCACGTCTGGAAGGAGGCCTGCGAGGCATCGCTCCGCTACTACCGCAGCCTGCTCGACCAGGTCAGCGAGCAGGTCGCCGACGAGCCGAAGGCGACGATGCGGCGCAAGCGCGCTAGGCAGGCAGCGCGCTCCGTGTTACCCAACTCGGCAGAGACCAAGATCGTCGTAACCGCCAACGCCCGCGCCTGGCGCCACTTCATCGAACTGCGCGGCTCGCCGGCAGCCGATGTCGAGATCCGCAGGCTCGCCATCGCGACGCTGCGTCTGCTCCAGGACGAGGCGCCCGACATCTTCGGCGACTTCACCGTGGTACCGCAGGACGATGGGACCGAGACGGTGGATGTCACCCACAGCAAGGTGTAGCGTCCGGCGAACCCACTGTCATCATGCCTGACCTGTCGGCGGGCGACCAACTGCCCCGCATCACCGTAACGCCACCCGGTCCCGAGTCGCGGCGCCTTGCCGCGATGCTGGAACGCTATGAGTCACCGAACGTCACCTTCGTCTCCGACGACTGCCCGATCTTCTGGCGCGAGGCGCTCGGCGCCAACGTCCTCGACGTCGACGGCAATATCTACATAGACCTCTCCGCCGGCTTCGGCGTCGCTGCCGCCGGACATCGCAACCCCCGGGTCATGAAGGCCATCGAGCGCCAGCTCGATCTGCTCGCTCACGGTATGGGCGATGTCCACCCGCCCGAGATCAAGGTCCGCCTGCTCGAGCGGCTGGCCGAGATCGCGCCCGGCGACCTGAGCCAGGCCGTACTCTCCAGCTCCGGTTCCGAGGCCGTCGAGTCGGCCCTCAAAACGGCCCGCCTCGCCAGCGGCCGGCCCGGCGTGCTCTGCTTCCGCGGCGCCTACCACGGCCTGACCTACGGCGCCCTCGCCGTCACCGACGGCGAGTTCTTTCGGGGACCTTTCTTGGACCAGCTGGGTATCCCGGTGGCGCGGGTCCCGTACCCGGACCCCTACCGGCCCGATCCGGACCTGGCGCGGCGCGGCGACCTGCTCGGCGGCACCCTCGAGGCGGTCGCCGAGGAGCTCGACGCCGACGATCAGATCGGCGCGATCATCGTCGAGCCCATCCTGGGGCGTGGCGGCATCGTCGTTCCGCCGGACGGATTCCTGCGCGGCCTGCGCGAGGAATGCGACCGCCGCGACCTGATCCTGATCTTCGACGAGATCTACACCGGCTTCGGCCGCACCGGCCGCTGGTTCGCCTGCGAGCACGAGGGCGTCGTACCCGACATCATGTGCGTCGGAAAGGCACTCAGCGGGGCACTGCCCTTCTCGGCCTGCATCGGGCGCCCGGAGATCATGGCCGCCTGGCCGCCCAGCACCGGCGAAGCCGTCCACACCAGCACTTTCCTCGGACATCCGCTCGGCTGCGCCGCCGCGCTCGCCCACATCGACGAGATCGAGGCCGGCGGCTTGATCGAGCGCGCCGCCCGGCTCGGGTCGGCCGCCCTCGCGCGACTGCACAAGCTGCGCGCCCGGGTCCGCTCCATCGGCGACGTGCGTGGCCGCGGCCTGCTGGCCGCCGTCGAGCTCGTCCGCGAACCCGAAGCCCGGCCTGACACGATGCGGGCCGCCCGGGTCGTGACCGCGGCGCTGCGGGCCGGCCTGATCCTGCTGGCCGGCGAGGGTGTCATCGAGCTCTCGCCGCCCCTCACCATCAGCGAGGCGCAACTCGACTTCGCGCTGTCGGCCCTCGAGGACTGTTTGGCCCGCGCCTGATCGATATATTTCCGCCGTCCACTGAATCCTCAGGGAGCGAAAGGAGAGAGGGTCATGCCGGACCCGACCGTCCACGTCCAAGGCACGCCCAACCCGCAAGCGGCCAAGTTCACCGTGGACCGCACCCTCATCGAGGGTGGGTCCAGCAGGTCCTACTTCGAGCCTGCCGCAGCGGCCGGTGACCCCATCGCCGCCGCCCTGTTCGAGATCGACGGCGTCGCGTCGCTCCTCATAGCCGAGGACTTCATCACCGTCACCAAGACGGAATCCGCAGACTGGGACTCCTTAGTCCCACAGATCGAAAACGCAATCAAGGAGGCCCTATCCTGACCCCGAAACTCCCCATCGCCATCGCCATCGCCATCGCCATCGCTCCGGCCTGCGCATCCCGTGAGCAGGCCGCCCAGGAGAGTGCCAGCCTGACACTCCCCGAAGAGGTCCACCTGGCGGACGCCAAGCAGCTGACCTTCGGCGGCGAAAACGCCGAAGCCTATTTCTCCGCCGACGACCGCTGGCTGATCCTGCAGTCGACACACGGCGAGTACGAGTGCGATCAGATATTCACGATCCCTGCCGAGGGCGGCGACATGGAGCTGGTGAGCACAGGCCACGGCCGCACCACCTGCTCGTATTTCTTCCCGGCTGGAGACCGCATTCTGTACTCCTCGACGCACCTCGACGACCGCGACTGCCCACCCGACCCCGACTTCTCACAGGGTTACGTCTGGGCACTCTACCCGTCCTACGACATATTCGTCGCCGACCGTAACGGCCAGAACCCGAGGCAGCTCACCGACACCTGGCGCTACGACGCCGAGGCGACCATCTCCCGCGACGGCCAGAAGATTGTCTTCACCTCGCTGCGCAGCGGCGACCTCGAGATCTACTCGATGAACGCCGACGGCACGGGCATCACTCAGCTGACCGATGAGCTGGGCTACGACGGCGGCCCCTTCTTCTCCTACGACGGGACCAAGATCGTCTACCGCGCCTTCTACCCGCAGACGGACGAGGAGCGCGACGACTACCTGCAGCTACTGGCCGAGGACCAGATCCGGCCGAGCAAGCTCGAGATCTTCGTCATGGACGCCGACGGCTCGAACAAGCGGCAGCTGACCGACAACGGCGCCGCCAACTTCGCGCCCTATTTCTTCCCCGACGGCGAACGCGTCATTTTTGTCTCGAACATGCACGAGCCCGGCAGCCGCAACTTCGACCTCTATGCGATCAACATCGACGGCACCGGCCTCGAGCGCATCACCTATCACGAAGAGTTCGACGGCTTCCCGATGTTCAACTCCGACGGCTCGAAGCTCGTCTGGGGATCCAACCGCTACAACGCGAACCCGGGCGACACCAACATCTTCATCGCCGATTGGGTCGAGTGACGCGTTGCGATTAACGAAGCCCGCGGGTCGTCTGTCTACATAAGTGGCACTCGAGTGTCCCTCCAAAACGCTCGCAGCGTAGCTCGGTGCCTTGACCATAAAGGGGGCAGCTCCGGCTGCCCCCAACCACTGTTGGCCACTTCCGATCGATCCAAGCTCCTAATCCAGCCGCCCCTCCAACACCGCCGCCGGCAGGCCCTCTCTGTAGGTCGGATACCTCAGCTCGACCTCGAGATCCTCTTTCAGCCGCAGACTCCGCACCCGCTTATTCTCCAGCTTACGGCGCAGCTGTTTCTCATCCAGTCGCTCCACGGCCTCCGACAACTCCAGCCACTCCGGCCGCGGCAGCCCCTGCAGGTCCGCCGCCAGGTTCGCGAACTCGGAGGCGCGATGCGGCCCGTCATCCACCAGGTTGTAGACCCGGCCGTCGCCGCCCCGCTGCCACGCCGCCAGCAGGCCGCTCACCAGATCGTCCACGTGGATCCGGCTCACCCAGCTGTCGTGGCCCTCGATCAGCACGTAGTCGCCGCTCGCCAGCGCCTTCGCGAGCGTGCGGCCCGGGCCGTAGATCCCGGTGATCCGGCAGATGCGGGTCGGCGTCTGGGCGCTCCACGCCGCCTCGACACAGATCCGCTCCGCCGCGTAACGTGCCTCCGCCTCCGGGCTCTCCGACCTCACCATCGAGGTCTCGTCCACCCAATCGCCGCCCCGGTCGCCGTAGACCGCCGTGCTGCTCGCGTAGAGGAACGCTTCCAACGGCGCCCGCCCCGTCGCCGCCAGGACCCTGGGCAACGGATCGTCGAGAACCTGCGGCGGCACGAAGTAGGCGACCAGCTCGGGGCCCAGCTCGTCTATCCGTCGCAATGTCTCCACCGCGCCCAGCTCGCCGACCAGCGGCTCGATACCCGCCGCCGCCAGCTCCGCAGCTCGCGACTCGCGACGCGTCGTACCCACGACCCGGCAGTCCATCTCGAGGAGCCGGACCGCCAGACGCATCCCGGTATACCCGCAGCCCATGATCAGTACCCGTTTCATACAGCGCCTTCGCCGCTGTAGCCGATGCGACCCAACAGCTGCTCCACCTGGCTGAGGATCCGCAGCGTCAGACCCCAGATCGTGTGACCGCCGTACTCGATCGTCTCGAACTCGCGGTCGGGTACCGCCTCGTGGACCAGCGTACCGCGAGCGCCTTCGTCCAGCACGACGTGCAGCGGGACCCAGACCGCGTACTCGACCTCCGAGCTGGTGCGCGGAACGACCTCCGGCCCCACCGCGACCACGAACGGCGTGATGGCGATGGCCGGGATGCGGCGCGTCCGCGGGTAAACGTCGTCCAGCTGGCCCAACAGCTGGCCCACGCTCTCGAGATCGACCCCGATCTCCTCACGCGTCTCCCGCACCGCCGTGGCCCACAGGCTCTCGTCGCCTTCCTCGCGCCGGCCGCCCGGTAGCGCCATATGGCCCGACCACGGGTCGCGATCGTGCTCGGCCCGCTTGATCGCCAAGAACTCGAGCCCCTCGCCCGCCGGCCGCAGCATGAGCGCCACCGCCGCCTGCACATCGTACGAGCCGGGCTCCGCCCGCTGCGGCCCCCGGCCCCCCAGCTCCCCCGCTATCCGCTCCAGCAACGAATCAGCACGCACCCACCATCTCCATCTCCATCTCCATCTCCATCCCCATCCCCATCCCCATCCCCATCTCCATCGCCATCCCCATCCCCATCCCCATCGCCATCCCCATCGCCATCCCCATCGCCATCGACTACGAACCCCGCCCCGAACTCTCTCCCAGAAACTTCACATAGCTCGCATACCGCCGACTCGACAACTCACCCGCCTCCAACCCCGCGACCACCGCACAACCCGGCTCGTGCGTGTGCGAACAATCCTGAAACTTGCAGCGGCCCAGATACGGCCGAAACTCCGGGAAACACCACGCCAGCTCATGCGTCCCAACCTCCCAAAACTGGACCTTCCCCAGCCCCGGCGTGTCGACGACATAGCCGCCCAAATCGAGGCGGTGCAGCGCTGCCGCTACCGTCGTGTGCCGGCCCCGCTCGATCGCTTCACTGATCGCGCCGACCCTGAGCTCCAGCCCCGGCTGCAACACGTTCAGCAGACTGGACTTGCCCGCCCCTGAGGGGCCGACGAACAGCGTGATGTGGTCCGCCAGCCGGTCGCCCAACTCGTCGAGACCGCAGCGCGCTTTCGCACTCGTGTAGACCACCGCGTATCCGATCTCATCGTAGAGGGCGAACCGCCCGCCGACCTCGTCGGCCGCGGCAAGATCGATCTTGTTGACCACGATGAACGCGGCGATCTCGCTCGACTCGGCCAGCACCAGAAACCGGTCCAGCAGTTCGAACACCGGCGCCGGTCGCGCCACCGAGAAGACCGCCGCCAACCGGTCGACGTTCGCCGCGATGATCTGCTCGCGCCGGCCGTCCGCCGAGCGCCGCGACAGCCGAGCCCTGCGCGGCAGAAGCTCCGTGATCACGCAGCTGCCGTCCGCCAGCCGCTCGATCTCGACCTCGTCGCCCACCGCCACCCGACCGATGCCACGCACCCGCTTCAGCCGCCCGCGTAGCGCGCACTCCAACGTCGCGCCGCCCACCTCGACCTCGTAGACGCCGCCAACCGTGCGCAGGACTCGCCCTTTAAGCTTCTCCGGGCCGCCGCTCATCCCGCTACCAGCTTGTCCAGGAGTTCCTTCACCTCGTGGAGCGTGAGCTTCTCCAGCTCGGCCCGCGCCGCCGCCTCGGTCGCCGCCTCGGCCAGGTACTCGGTCTCTCGATGGGCGACCGGCTCGTTGCCGCGCCACTCGAGGAAGAACAGGTAGGCACACCACGGGCCCTCGTCATCGGGGCCAGCCGGCTCGACGATGATCTCCACCGTGTACGAGTCGCCGTCCGGCCCCTCGAAGGCCGGCGGCCGCTCGTGCTCGCGGAAGTACCCGCCGAGTGTTGCGTCTTTCATTATCACGCGTAGTACGTTAGAGGGGGGGCGGTCAAGGGTCAACGCGGAGCGCGACGTGAGAACGATCCTCCACGCCGACATGGATGCCTTCTTCGCCGCCGTCGAGGCGCGCGACGATCCCGCCATCGCCGACCGGCCGGTAGTCGTCGGCGCCGACCCACAGGGCGGTCGCGGCCGCGGCGTGGTCGCCGCCTGCAACTACGCGGCCCGCGAATACGGGATCCACTCGGCGATGCCGATCTCCGAGGCCTACCGCCGCTGCCCCGATGCCGTCTACCTGCGGCCCCGCATGAAGATTTACGCCGAGATCTCCGAGCGGATCATGGCGATCCTCGAGGGCTACACCGAGCTGATCGAGAAGCTCTCGATCGACGAGGCCTTCCTCGACGTCACCGGCTCGACGCAACTCTTCGGCGACGGCGAATCGATCGCCCGGCAGATCAAAAAGCAGGTGTGGGAACAGGAGCGGCTCACCGTCTCCGTCGGCGTCGCGCCCAACAAATTCCTCGCCAAATTGGCGTCCGACCTCGAGAAACCGGACGGCCTCGTCGTCGTCGCACCCGGCGCGGAAAGGGAGTTCCTCGAACCGCTCCCCGTCGAGCGGCTCTGGGGCGTCGGCCCCAAGACGGCGGGCCAGCTGCACGGCCTCGGCATTCACACCATCGGCGAACTCGCCGGCTTCCCGCTCGACCGGCTCGAGCGCCACCTCGGCCACGGCCACGCCGAACATCTGAAGAAGCTCTCGCTCGGCGAAGACGATCGGCCCGTAGAGGTCGGTCAGGAGCGGAAGCAGATCAGCCGCGAGACGACGTTCCTCACCGACACCGAGGACCGCGACTACGTGCGGCGCACCCTGCTCGCACTCGCTGAGGAAGTCGCCGCGCGCCTGCGCCGCCGCAGAATGGCCGCTCGTACGGTCACCCTGAAACTGCGGCTCGCCCCGTTCGATACGCTGACGCGTCGCAAGACGGTCGAGTCCGACCTCACAACCACCGAGGCCATCTACCCGATCGCCATCAAGCTGCTGGAGGCGGCGGACCCCGGCGACCGTCCTATCCGCCTGATCGGCGTCGGTGTCGCGAGCCTGCACGAGCTCGCCGACGAACCACAGCTGGGCCTGTTCCACGACAGCCGCGTCGCCGACGTCATGGACGAGATCTCGGAGAAGTTCGGACACGACGCCCTGAAGCGCGCCAGGTTACTCGACGAAATACCAGAGGAGGAGAGCGAGGACTAGGTCCGCCAACTCTATTCCTACCCAGTGCCGCGCCGCTCGTTGTATATTGGTAATACACATTGTTAGCCCGGCGCCCACCGACCGGATGCCGAACCCCGGGTTTCTTTCGATGTACGAGAGGAGGGCACGCGGCCATGGTTAGCGAGACTGGCGCCTCCGGCAAGCGGGATGCCCGCCCGCAGAGTGCGAACGACCGGTTCAAGAAGTCGGTGAACCAATTGTTCCTCGGCGGTATCGTCTTGGCCACGGTGCTGCATTTCGGGCTCTTCCAGTTCTTCCCCCAACTGACGGCGGCTGATCTCGGGTCGAACGTCGCCCCCGATACTCTGATCGTTCTGCCACCGCCGATCGATATTCCGCCGCCTCCGGAACCGATAGAGCACCCACGGGTCCCGGTGGTCGACCGGATGATAGTCGACGACGTTACCATGCCGCGGACAAAACTGCGACCGGGACCGCTCCCGCGGCCGCGCGACGACGTCAGGCGAATCGATAGACGGCCGGTCTGGGTGCCCCACACGGTGAGGCCCGAGATCAAGAACCGTGAGCGGGCGGCGGAAGCCGTGCTGCGGCATTACCCGAAGATCCTGCAGGACGCCGGGGTCGGCGGAACGGTCTTCGTCTGGGTGTTCATCGACCAGAACGGCATCGTAAGGAATGCCCAAGTCCAGGTGGGCTCCGGGGTTGCGGCGCTCGACGAGGCCGCGCTGCGAGCGGTATACGAGATAGAGTTCACTCCTGCACTGAATATGGACGCCAGAGTGGCGGTTTGGGCATCGTTCGATATCACCTTCCAGGTACCGCAGTAGAGTGCGCTTTCACTGCACGCACGAGGCCCGGTACCGCCCCTCGCGATACCGGGCCTTTTCCACGCATCCCGACGATTCGCGCCCGCGGCTCCCCGCGCCGAGTCCGGTGTATTATACTTAAGTGTGCCTTGGTCCCACCGTCGCCCCGACACCGTACGCCCTTAGCCGACCCCGACAGGCAGCGAGCCCATGGCTATCGAGACAGGTGGTACCGACGAAACACGCGTCTACCAGCAGACGGCGAACGACCGCTTCAAGAAGTCCTCGAATCAGTGGTTCTTCGGCAGCATCGTCCTCGCTACAGTCCTCCACTTCGGACTGTTCCAGTTCTTCCCCGAGCTCACGGCGTCAGATGTGAGCTTCGGGGTGACCGAGTTCGAGGCGATCGAACTGCCGCCGGAAGTCGAGATCCCACCACCGCCCGAGCAGATCTCGCGGCCCGCCGTCCCGGTGGTCGCCGCCACGGCGCTCGAGGAGGACATCACGATCGCGCCGACGACCTTCGAGGAAAACCCGGTCG